>JAEEGI010001631.1_pt1 | contig 55681 bp, 36 predicted proteins | sample 8958751 | NCBI WGS metagenome assembly JAEEGI01 (sample SAMN16246545, study PRJNA631951) | gut metagenome | biome: gut microbiome; feature: rumen; material: KS-attached | host: Bos | place: Iran: Karaj | collected 2018-10
ATTAATAGAAAATAGAATTAGCCTAAATGTAAATATAGGTCATATGCGGCTAATGAATCTGAAAATGTTGTTAGCCGCACGAGGGGCTATTATGCTTCTGCGGCTAACAGCCACCAAAAAATCATGAAAAACGAATAGCCGCACAATGCTATATTTCACCTTTTAGGCTAATATATCCCCGAAATCCTATTCCTCAAACAATGCTTCCCCCCAACCACGGGCAAATTCCAATAATTTACAGATTTTATAAAGTGTTAATTAGACTACTCGCTGTAAATGTTAAATAATAGTATTGTGGATGATAATTCGTATTTTTATATTGCGTGCGATTTAGCGAAGCACAAGTATATTAAGATCGGAGAAGAATATGAATTTACATGAAAAGCATTTTTATGAGAGTAATCTGTTAGCTTTTAAGTTTGCATGCATTATACAAGGCTTTGAGATTCTTGCTACGATTATATATCAGGATGCCAGGGTTGGATTTTTGAACACCACAGCCATGGTGATTATGCAGGTATTGATTCTTATTGCATGTGTGGCTTCCTACATAATGTACAGCCGCAAAGCACTGGGCAAATACATGCTGATGGGATGCCTTTCTGTAAGCTATCTGGTAGTAATGCTGGGATCCGTGCACATTACGTACATGTGGGCATTTGGACCAGCTCTTTTGATACTGGTTCTGTTATATGCGGATACAAAGCTTACGATAATTACATCAGTAGTTGTTATCGCTATCAATGTTCTATACATACCACTGTTCTTCGCTTATTCTACTGAGGTTATGAACAGAAGATTCGCAGTTCTGACAGATGCGATATTTGCACTACTTCTTTCGCTGATGGCCATCTTCTATTCAAGGCTTAACAAGAAGCAGAACGGCGAAACCATCACAGAGATTCAGGAAGCAGCTGCTCAGCAGGAAAAAGATGCCAAGGTCATCAAGGAAATAGGCACCAAGATTGGTGAAAAGCTCGAGGATGCCAATGATGCTATGCAGGCTCTCTCCGAGAAGGTTACCCAGAGTGCTGAATCCTCCGAGCAGATTTCTATAGCTACAACTCATATTGCCGAGGCAATTCAGACTCAGACCGAGATGAACTCCAATATCACAACTTCTCTCGAAGGTATCGCAGACGAAGCCAAGGCCATGCGCGCTAATTCGGACGAAGTTACAGAGAACATTAATGATGGTAATAATCTGGTAAAAGAGCTGAATACCAAGTCTCAGGAAGCTTCAGCGGTTAACTCAGAGACCGCCGAGATGACGTCAAACCTTCAGCAGTCAGCAAGCTCGGTAAAAGAGATTGTAGAAACAATCCTCAGTATTTCAGGCCAGACCAATCTTCTTGCGCTTAATGCTTCAATCGAGGCAGCAAGAGCAGGCGAAGCAGGAAAAGGCTTTGCAGTTGTTGCTGATGAGATCAGAGCTCTTTCAGAGCACACCAAAGAGTCAGCAGAGCAGATTGCATCGACAATTGATGATCTTATTGGCAAGGTAAATTATGCATCTGAAAATATGCTTAAGAGTGTTGAATCAGCCAATGAGCAGAGCGAGATCATCACCCAGACAGGTGAGAAGTTTGAGGTTATCCTTGAAAAGGTTCATGACCTTACATCCAGAGCCGGTACTATATCTGATAATGTAGATGCCTGTGTTGATGCAAATGCCAAGGTTATGGATGCTATCAGCAATCTGTCAGCTACATCTGAAGAGGTTGCAGCATCTGCCCAGTCCAGCATTGAAATTAGCCAGGATTGCGAGAAAGACATGAAGACTACCAAGGAAATTTTGGATGAGATTCTCAAGATCAGTAGAAGCGGGAAGTAAACTGGTTATTTTGATATATAAAAAGATATGTTTAAAACCTCGCCATCATTGTGGTGGTGAGGTTTTATTATGCCCAAAAGATATTTTTAAGGCACATGTCACTCTTTGATTATGGAGATATAGATGTCATAATAATATCTGGAATACTTTGAAAGGAAAAACATAAAGGACGAAAACATGATTGATAATAAGGAAAACAACATAGATGGTGATAATATAAAGCGAAGTTCCATCTGGTCTTACACTCCCGTAATGGTAGTAACAGCTATATTTTGCTGCGTCCTGTGGGGAAGTGCATCACCAGCAATTAAGATAGCCTACGAATTATTTCACATTGATGCCTCTGATACCGCATCCAGGCTCGTTCTAGCTGGTGCCAGATTTATAATTGCAGGCATTATGACAATTGTATTTGGCTCAATAGTAGCCAAAAAGGTCCTGATTCCCAAAAAGGAAAGCGCACTGTATATCCTGATCCTTGCGCTTTTTCAGACTATCGGGCAGTATTATTTCTTTTTCATGTCACTTGCTAATACCTCGGGAGTTCGCGGCTCAATTATAAATGCTGCGGGCAATTTCCTGGCTCCACTTCTTGCGGTGGCTATATTCAGACTTGAGAAATTCAGTGTCCGTAAGATGATCGGCTGTATTATAGGCTTTACTGGCATCATCATATTCTTTGGCGGTGGAAGCGCGTTTACAACAGGTGGCCCCATGACACTTCAGGGAGAAGGTGCTATGGTGGCAGCTGCCATGTTCTTTGCAGTTTCTGGCTGCTGTATCAAGATTTTTTCCACATATGAGAATCCGGTTGTCCTCAGTGGTTATCAGTTCGCACTAGGCGGTCTTGTACTGTTTGTCATAGGTCAGCTGATGGGCGGAAGTCTTGTCTTTTACAGTGCTGGATGCTATATGAATCTTATTTATATGGGCTTTATCTCAGCCGGAGCGTACACCATGTGGGGAGTTCTGCTCAAGTACAACCCTGTTAGCAAGGTATCTGTGCTAGGCTTTGTAAATCCTATCATGGGAGTGCTCCTGTCAGCTCTTTTCCTGGGGGAGCAGAATCAGGCATTCTCGATTATCAGCGTGGTTTCGCTTGCGCTTGTGTCACTAGGAATTATCGTGGTTAACAGAGGTAAATGATTATGGCAAAAAGACTTGGACTAACAACTTTGTGCTATCTGGAGCGTGGCGACGAGTACCTGATGCTCCACAGGATCAGCAAAAAGAATGACATAAATAAAGATAAGTGGATTGGTGTAGGCGGGCATCTTGAGGATGACGAGAGTCCCGAAGAGTGCATTAAAAGAGAAATCCTGGAAGAGACAGGTTATGATATCCCTCTTGAAGAGCTTGAATTCAGGGCTGTTGTGACCTTTGTTTCTCAGAAGGGTGACTATGAGCTGATGAGTCTTTTTACAGCCAAGGCTCCTGATTCTGAGCCAAATGAGTGCGATGAAGGTAAGCTCGAGTGGGTGGCAAAAGACAAAGTGTATGACTTAAATCTCTGGGAAGGGGACAAGATATTCCTTCGAAAGCTTGTAGAGAGTAGGAAGTTCTTTTCCATGAAGCTCGTATATGACAAGGAAGACAAACTGATTGAAGCTACGCTTGATGGTAAGAGAATTCGCTGACACGAGTGTGATAAAGATTTGATGGCGTATGGAAGGTGACTTTGACGAGGTCATGATATGGCAAAATGTAATGTTTGTTACAGGAAATGCGAGATAAAAGAGGGTGAGACGGGCTTCTGCGGTGTGAGAACAAATGCTTCAGGACAGGTTGTTCCGGTTAACTACGGCCGAATTACCAGCATAGCCCTTGATCCAATAGAGAAAAAGCCTTTATCAAGGTTTATGCCAGGCAGCAGGATTTTGTCTGTGGGTAGCTATGGCTGTAACCTTCGCTGTCCTTTTTGCCAGAACTATGAGATTTCCTGGTCTGATGAAGCCTATGAATACGGAGAAGCGGCCAGAATTCTTATGCCAGAGGACTTAGCTGATCTTGCGCTCAGATACAGGAGCGAAGGTAATGTTGGCGTTGCTTATACCTACAATGAGCCACTGGTTGGTTATGAGTATGTAAGGGATACAGCGAGACTTGTCCATGAAAAGGGCATGGTTAACGTATTGATATCTAATGGAATGGCGAGTCTTGAGGTTTTACAGGAGCTTGTGACATATATAGATGCCATGAACATAGACCTCAAGGGCTTTACAGACCGATATTACAGAGATATTCTTGGCGGAGACAGGAAGATGGTAATGGAATTTATATCAGAGGCTGTCAGACACTGTCATGTAGAGCTGACAACCCTGATTATTCCTGAAGAAAATGATTCTATAGAAGAGATAAAAGAACTGTCTAAGTGGATATCTGAACTTACAGATACTGATGGAAACAGTATCGGACAAGAGATTCCGCTTCACATATCCAGATTTTTTCCTAGATTCCATATGACAGACAGAGCTGCCACAGATGTAGGGCTCGTATATGAGCTAGCCGATGCAGCCAGGCAGAACCTTAAGTATGTATATACAGGAAACTGCTAGTAGAATTTAATAACGGGCTTAAGTGATCCATTGGCAAGCGCTGCATCGTAGCTTGCTTTGGATGTCTTTTCATAGGCATTGTAGATTAAGACTCTTACATAAGTTGCACCAGCGGGAATGGTCATTGTCTTATCATAGAATCCAAAGTTTGTATTAATCTTATCAACAAGGCCGTAATTACTATTATAGAAATATACTAAGTGATAGCATTGTCTGGTCATATTGCCAGAAGTTGTTAACTGCATTGACATAGTGGTTGAGTCTTGAGGAATAGGAATAAGACCGTTTCCGTCCTGATTAAGGACTATACCACCCCAGGAATTCCATTCTACTAATGCACCATTGCTGTCATCCATTCCTTTGTACAGATAGCTGGATGCCCAGTTATCCAGTGCGCTTCCAGCTGCCGTATTATATGGCGCTGGATTCATCATGGCTGTGACCATTTCGCTATTACAGGTCAGATTCTTGCGATTAACAATTGCATATTCAGAGCCATTATCCCAATATACACATTTGATTCCACGTGCATTGGCACGAGCTACATAGTTGGCTGCATGAACTGTTCTAAGGCCGGCAGGCTGGAATTTGTTTGTAGTTCCCCATTCTGTAATGACCATCGGAGCCCCAACTCTTGTTGCAAAGCTCTGAAGCTTGGCAAAATCCTGGTCTATGTACTGATCAAGTACCTGTGAATAGAAGTGAACAGCAGTCAGGAGCTTGCCTGAAGCAGTGTCCTTAGGAAGAACAAATGCATTCAGAACGTCATCAGTATACTTGTGGAAAAGAGTAGGAACAATCAATAGGCGCTGAGCATTATTTCCGCCTGTTGCGCGAACTGTGTTAACAAATACCTGATTGAGCTGATTCATCTGATTGGCAGCTTCTTTTGTGAAGGTACGACCTTTTTTGATGTTATCGACCTCATTATAGGCTTCAAAGATGAGGTGACCATCCACATCATTAAAGTAGTTGGCTATATCTGTCCATATGGTAGTTGCTCTGTTACATACAGTTGCAAAATCGCCTGAACCAGCACCTACATAAAATATCTTATTGTCGTGGTGAGAGTCCATGATCACATACATGCCATCAGCTATGCAGTAATTCACAACTTCTTTTACCCTTGCAAGCCACTCTGGATGAACATGCATCTGACCATTTGCGTCGGTATAGGTGTGATAATACCATGATACAGGGACTCTGATAGTGTTATAGCCCAAAGACCTGACATAATCTATCTGTTGCTTGGTTACTGTAGGATTGCCCCACACAGTTTCCTGACCAAGATTAGCTTGTCCTTTGGCTGCTTTATGGTATGCGTCGAGGGAATTGCCAAGATTTCAACCGGTGTTCATGGATGCCATAAAGGACGCAGCCGTGATACTGCTGGTGGAAATAGAAGAGGAGTGGCCACTGCCAGAGGCGGCGTAACTAGTTGAATGAAATGTGCACAGCAACAAAAGTGCCATTATCAAACTAATTAAACGCCTTGAATTCTTTCCTCTTAACATGTGTTCACTCCCGATTGTTTAAGATAGTAACTGTAATTTATACTAACTTATATACTGCAAAAGACTGAGCATCAACAACCAGAGTATTACCGTTAACCTGGCTGCCTCCTATAGTGTATATGTTCTTTAATTCGCACTGCTTATTTGAAGCATCATTGTTTTTGACAAAGGCTTCAATTGGAAGTGCAGTAGAATCTTTTTTCTCAGAAGGGTTGATTGCAATTAAAAGGTTACCACGTCTGTAGACAAAAGGGAATTCCTCTTTTTCTGCATATATTACAGCAAAAGAACTGTCGGCATTAAGATCTTCATACTCATGTCTGAGAGCTGTTAACGCTTTAACTGTGTTGTAGAGTGAATCTGGATCCTGAGCCTGATCAGCTACTGTTGGTGCATCCTCTGAAGGATCAACTGGAAGATAGAGCTTATCACTGTCTGCATCTGAGAAGCCCTTGTTCTTGCTGTTATCCCACTGCATTGGTGTTCTGGAACCAGTTCTTGTGTAGCCACCTTCCTTGGTAGGAATATCAAGGTATCTCATTCCAATCTCGTCGCCGTAGTAAATGAATGGAACACCTGGAAGTGTCAGGAACAGCGCCCATGCAAGCTTAAGCTCGTCATAGCCAAGTGTCAGGCGGGCTCTTGGTGTATCGTGGTTGCAGGTGATGAAGCTGATATAGCCATCATGCTTGGTTGCGTCGTACTTAGGAAGATAATCCAAAAGAAAACGCATAATATCACCATTTCCATCCTTTTTAAGGAAAGAGTGATCTCCGCCAGGAGTCTCGTTGTCACGGATAAGTGTGTTGTAGCCATTTCCGTGGTGATCAAGATAAAAATCAGCGTGGAAACCGTTCTTAAGTGACTGCTGAGGATTACTCCACTCAGAAATGATAGCAGCTTCAGGATAGTCTTTATCAAGCATCTCTCTGATGTTCTTCCAGATAGCGCCGGTTGCTGACTTGTTTTCATCATCATCTTTTACCAGAGAATCAGCCATATCTACACGGAAGCCATCACAGCCGTGGTCGAGCCAGAATCTCATAATATCCTTGAGAGCTTCTCTTGTTGCGATACAAGCTGGGTGATCTGGTGGAAGCTGCCAATCTTCGGTTCTGTTGAGGAAACCGTAGTTAAGAGCAGGCTGACATTTAAAGAAGTTCAGCATATAGCAACCATTTCTGTCAGCTTCGCCGCCGATATATGGGTGACCAGCTATACCCTGAATCCAGTGATGAGTCCAGACGTAACGATCTGAATATTCGTTAGGTTCTGCCTTTTTGCTCTCCTGGAACCATGCATGCTCTTCAGATGTGTGACCTGGAACCAGATCAAGGAGTACGTGAATTCCCTTATCATGGGCAATCAAAAAGAGTCTGTATAAATCCTCATTGGTGCCATATCTAGGGGCAACCTTTTTGTAATCTCTAACGTCATATCCGGCATCCTTAAATGGAGAATCGAAGCAAGGATTGATCCAAAGGGCATTACATCCCAGATCCTTGATATAATCAAGCTTCTCAATGATACCGTTAATATCACCTATTCCATCATTATTAGTGTCCTTAAAAGTCTGTGGGTAAATCTCGTAGAAAACTGCGTCTTTCAACCAGTTAGGCATGATGCTCCTCCTAAATTGCGATATTAAGTTACCGAAATATACTACTATTTTAAGTCTAAACTAAGATGCCTGCAATCAAATAGTATATTCCGGAAACGTTTCCATTATATTATAATGTATTTAGAATGTATATAGGAGATATGAAAAAAGGGGAGTTGGCATATGATCAAGAAAATTGAGAATTGTAGGATGGCTGTTTTGGCTGGGATTGCAGTGATGGGGCTGACTATCAGCGGATGCGGAAGTCAGGATGTGGCTTTAGATGTGGAGACTGGTGAAGGTCAGGAGGTAACTGCAGATGTAGAGACTGGTGCAGGTCAGGAAGCAACTACAGACACAGAGACTAATGCAGATAAGGAAGTAGATACTAAGGCAGATGCAGACAACAGTACAGATGTGCAGACAGGTCTGAATACAGAGGACATCTTTGTGGAGAAGATTGATGGTCTATCTGCAGATTTCATCTGCGGAATGGATGCGTCATCTGTTCTTGTGGAGGAGAATAGCGGTGTTAAGTACTACGACTTCCAGGGACAGGAAGCAGATGTATTTAGGACCATGGCAGAGGCTGGAGTTAACTGCATACGTCTGAGAGTCTGGAATGATCCCTATGATGAAGATGGACATGGCTATGGCGGCGGTAATAATGACGTGGCAACAGCTATAGAACTTGGCAAAAGGGCTACAGATGCAGGAATGCAGGTAATGATAGACTTCCACTACTCAGATTTCTGGGCTGATCCCAAGAAGCAGTTTGCTCCTAAGGCGTGGGCTGACATGGGAATAAATGATAAATGCGAAGCCCTTAGCTCTTTTACAGTGGATGCGCTTGGAGAAATCCTTGATGCCGGTGTAAACGTGACCTTTGTTCAGATTGGCAATGAGATCAACAACGGAATGTCAGGAGAGACGGCGCTTACAAATGTTACCAAGCTTCTCAATGCGGGCAGTAAGGCAGTTAGAACGGCAGCAGCTGACAAGAATAAAGACATACAGATAATTGTCCACTATACCAATATTGAGGACAACGGCGGCAAGGTATATAAGCTGGTTTCAAACCTTGAGAGTAATGCTATCGACTATGACATAATCGGTCTTTCTTACTATCCTTACTGGCATGATGACATTGACAATATGAAGACAGTCATCAGTAATCTCATTGGTACCTATGACAAAAAGGTGATGATAGTTGAGACTGCCTATCCATACACTACAAGTGATGGTGACGGCTCTGGCAACAGCTTTGATGGCAAGGAAGGTCTTGTGGAAGGATATTCAGCTACTGTTCAGGGACAGGCTCACATGGTAAGGGATATTATTGCAGGAGCTAACGAAGCTGGCGCTATCGGCGTCTGCTACTGGGAAGGCGTATGGATTCCTGTAGGAAGTGATGCATCCAGTAATGCTCTGATCTGGGAAGAGCATGGAAGCGGCTGGGCAAGCCGTTATGCCAAGGACTATGATCCTAATGATGCCGGTAAATACTACGGAGGATGCTCTTGGGATAATCAGGCAATGTTTGATTTCAAGGGATATCCTCTGGCTTCTCTTAATGTCTTTAAATATGTCTATGAAGGACATGCCACAGAACTTAAGGTTGAGAGCGTGCCAGATCTGTATGTGACCTGCGGAATTGGAGAAGAAGTCACACTTCCGGAAAAGGCTGCTGTTCTTTATAATGATCCATCTGCTACTGATGAGATTGAGATAGTGTGGGATGAGGCAGATCTGGCCAAGATAGATACTTCGACAGAAGCTAAGCTCAATATCCACGGAACTCTTCAGAACGAGGAAAAGAGCCGCGTAATATGCCATCTGGAGGTCAAGCTGGATAACTTTGTTGTAAATCCAAGCTTTGAGGAAACAGACAGATCAATGTGGAAGGTAAGTAGCAATGCCGCTACAGATCCAACAGACTATCAGGACAAAAAGGATGATGCCTATGATGGCACCGTGGCGCTTCATTTCTGGGATGGTGTAAAAGAGATAGACTTTACAGTAACACAGGAGATTACAGGACTTGAGCCTGGCATATACAGCCTTGAATGCTATGCTCAGGGAGGAGATGTGAATGACACCGCTGAAATGGAGCTATTCTGCGACACCACAGCTGCTGGAGATGAGGTTACCCATTATTCTGAACCATTTATGGTGACAAGCTGGGCGCAGTGGAAGAATCCAGTCATCCCTGAGATTGAGGTTACAGGTGATTCAGTGATCATCGGTGTTCACATTAAATCCAACGTCAAGAGCTGGGGAACTGTAGATAACTTCATCCTTAAGAAAATGCAATAGAAAGGGCTGCGCTTTTATGCGCAGCCCAATGTTTTAGTGGTGGAAAAGTCGAAGTCCATTGAATGCCATGACCATGTTGTGGCTGTTTGCAGCTTCGATTACATTGTCATCACGAACTGATCCGCCTGGCTGAACAACATACTTAACACCGCTCTTATAAGCTCTTTCGATGTTATCTCCGAATGGGAAGAAAGCATCTGAACCAAGAGCAACATCAGTGTTCTTATCAAGCCATGCCCTCTTTTCAGCCTCAGTAAATACTGCTGGCTTCTCCTTGAAGATATGCTCCCACTTACCATCAGCAAGAACATCCATGTAATCAGTGCCGATGTAGAGGTCGATTGCATTGTCTCTGTCAGGTCTCTTGATGCTGTCAAGGAATGGAAGGTTGAGAACCTGTGGAGCCTGTCTGAGGAACCAGTTATCAGCCTTGGAACCAGCAAGTCTTGTGCAGTGGATACGGCTCTGCTGACCAGCACCGATACCGATAGCCTGTCCGCCCTTTACATAACATACTGAGTTGGACTGTGTGTACTTGAGTGTGATAAGAGCGATCTTGAGGTCAATCTTAGCTGACTCAGGAAGCTCTTTGTTATCTGTTACGATGTTCTCAAACATCTCATCTGTGATTTCGATGAAGTTGTGTCCCTGCTCAAAAGTGATACCAAATACCTGCTTCTTTTCAATAGCAGCTGGTACGTAATTCTCATCAACCTTGATCACAGCGTAGTTGCCGTTCTTCTTGGCCTTGAGGATCTCAAGAGCTTCATCTGTATAGCCTGGAGCAATGATTCCGTCTGAAACTTCTCTTTTTACAAGTCTTGCTGTGTCTGCATCGCAAACATCTGAAAGAGAAATGAAATCACCAAAAGATGACATTCTGTCAGCACCACGAGCTCTAGCGTATGCGTTAGCAAGAGGGCTAAGCTCGCCAAGATCCTCTACCCAGTAGATTTTCTTCTCGATATCTGTAAGTGGAAGACCAACAGCTGCGCCAGCTGGTGAAACGTGCTTGAAAGAAGTAGCTGCAGGAAGTCCTGTTGCCTTTTTAAGCTCTGAAACAAGCTGCCATCCGTTAAGGGCGTCCAGAAGGTTGATGTAGCCAGGTCTTCCGTTTAATACTTCGATAGGAAGGTCTGATCCATCCTCCATGTATACTCTTGATGGCTTCTGATTAGGGTTGCATCCATATTTAAGCTGTATCTCGTTCATACCTTTTCTCCTTATTTTGCTGATACCTGTGCATCAGTAGATTACGATTTATTGTCTGTTATCCCAATTACTTGTTCTTGTTGATGATTCTGCTCTCGTACTTGCCAGTAGCAATTTCAATATATCTTGTGAAAAGAGATACCTTATTATCTGCATTTAAAGCATTCCAAACGTTATTTGTAAAGGTATCGATGTCACCTTCGATGTTAACAAGTGTAGGCTCGCCTTCGTAGCTAGGAAGTGGATTGCCATCACCCATGTATGTGTGGATGAAGTAGCCCTCACCAGCCTTTGGATTTTCGTATGTATAAGTGAAACGCTGGCAGGATGATGGATCGCCGTGATTGCTCTTTAAGATTGACATAGCAAAATCATACTTGCCATCTGCAACGTTCATGATTCCTGAAATTCTAGGTGTGTAGTTAGGAGCATCTGGCTCAAACTCTCTTGTTCTAAGAGACTGCTCGAAGGTCTGACCCTTCTGCATGAGCTCGTATACTGTATCTGTCTGATCTCCGTTTGTAACGATTGTAGAGTTACCAAGAACTCTTACTGGAGCGTAGATGATAAGGCTTGGGTCTTCCATCTTGGATGGATCAAAAGCCTGTGTGCGGATGCCTTCGCCGTCCTCTACAAAGACTCTGTTACGTGAATTTTCGCTTCTGCCCATGATGAAGTAAGCACAAGCTGCATATTTGCCATCTGGAGTAGTACCGATGACAATTCCTCTGCCTGGATAAGTAGTGCTGCTGATTTCTGAAGTTAAGTTCTGCATAGAAACCTCCGGTAAAATTAAAGAAACCGCCTGAGCAATCCTCTTAAAAGCGGTTGCCCAGGCGGTCGACATTCAATATTATTACCCATACTCCCATGTGGTTACCCACTTATCCGCCAGTTGTATGGACACCTATAAGTTACAATACCAGATAAAAAAAATCAAGACGAAACAACAATATCACCTGATATAAAAATCCGTAGCCTCTTTACATCAGCTTCTCATCATAGATAGCTCTTTGGCCGCCGACATATTTAGGACGATGACGGGCACAGATGATAGGAGCTTCTCCGATCTTGCGAAGAGAGATTCTAAGAGGAACTACAACGCCGTGCATATGCATACCGATCATGGTTCCACCTATATCAATTCCTGCGTCAGCCTTCTGCTGGATATCCTCAACAAGTACAGGATCATCAAAGCGCTGATAGCATACTGTGGCAAAGGCGCCGCCGGCATGATTTGGCTGAGGAATAGCGTTAACCTGCTCAAAACCATATTTTTCCATGGCTTCTCTTTCTACTACGAGAGCACGGTTTAAGTGTTCGCAGCACTGGGCAGCTACAAATATGCCTTCCTCCTTAAGTGTGGGAATTATGCCATCATACACTGCATTTGCTGAATCAAGATTAGTTGCAGTTCCGATCTGGTCACCCAGAATCTCACTTGATGAACAGCCCACAACAAATATAGCTCCTTTTTTGAGACCTGCAGCCTGTAGTATTTCTTTTACCGCCTGTTTACTCTGACTTGTTATTTCTGCGAAATCCATTCTTATACTCCTTATGTTTACTATATTTAACGTTAGCACATCTACAGGCGTTGTCAAATCATGGGCGGGGTTGTAAAAAGAACGTACGCAATAATTATGTATATCTAAAAAGACGATAAATAATTAGACAATAAACGATTTGAAGTTTTGTGCATGTTATAATTATTTGTGAATAACTATGTTCTTACGGAGATAATATGGACGAGCTAAACAACGCTTTAAACGGAAAACGAGAAGATTTAGATGAGTTAACCGGACTCCTTAATCTGTACGGTGTATTAAGGCGTATTAATGATGTTCAAAATGCAGATGAAAACAGATTTTCTGAAATAATCTATCTCAATGTGATGAATTTCAAGGCCTTTAATCAGCAATATGGCTTTGCTGGAGGAAATGAATTCCTCAAGGGACTTGCCAAGGAAGTTCATCAAATCTTTTCTGATGATCTGGTAGCGCGTACTGGCGGAGATCACTTTATTATCCTGTCTAAAACAAATGATGAAAACATCATTATTTCCAAGCTCGAGGCAGTATCAGAGGCTGCAAGAAAATATGAGCGTGGTCTTAGAATGCGCGTAAAGGCCGGAATATACATGGCTACAGGTGATGAATCTGATCCGGTTATCATGATCGACAGAGCAAAAATTGCCTGCGATGACATTATTGGTGTTTACGATAAAGAATACAATTTCTACGATGATGAGCTTAAAAAGAAAAATGAGCGCAGGCAGTATGTTATTGATAATTTTGAAAACGCTTTTAAACAGCACTACTTCAAGGTTTATTACCAAAAAGAAGTCAGAGCTCTTACGGGAAAAGTATGTGGCTATGAGGCCCTTGCAAGGTGGATAGATCCTAATTATGGAATGATATCACCTGCTATATTTGTAGATGTTCTGGAGGAAGTTCATCTTGTTCATAAGCTTGATCTGTACATCATAGATCAGGTGTGCGCTGACCTTAAGTCAGATATCGAGTATGGAATGGCTGTAGAGCCAGTATCTGTAAACCTTTCCAGGCTTGATTTTGAGCTTTGTGACATAAAGACTGAAATTGATAAGTGCAGGGAAAAGTATGGTATTCCTGTAAATCTTCTCAACATTGAGATAACGGAAAGCGCAATTGCTTCAGGAGAGAGCTTCCTTGGAGATCAGATCAAGAACTTCAGGGATTCTGGCTATCAGGTTTGGATGGATGACTTTGGCTCTGGCTATAGTTCTCTCAATAATCTTAAGGTCTACGAGTTTGATGTCCTTAAGATTGACATGGATTTCCTCAGGACCTTTGATACCAATAAGAAAACACAAGTTATTCTTGCAACCATTATAAATATGGCAAAAGAGCTGGATATTCATACTCTTGCAGAAGGCGTGGAGACTCAGGAACAGTATGAGTTCCTTAGGAGAATTGGCTGTGAAAGGCTGCAAGGATATCTTTTTGGTAAGCCCAAGCCACTGGATGAGTTTGTCAGGCCGGATGATTTTTCTTTTGATAACTGCGAAGACATTATGTATGCAGACTATTTCCATGATATAGGTGAGATCAATTTCCTTGGAAGTACACCTCTTCGTGACAAAAACATGGATGTTTATAACAATCTTCCAATAGCCATTTTAGAATTGGTAGATAATGAAAAGATAATCTTTTTGTATGCAAATAACGCTTACCATGAGTTCCTGAGGTCTGTATCCATAAAAGACATTGGGGAAGCTGGGTCCAGAGCTTTTGTTATCGATGTTCCAGAAAACAATACAATGCGTGATACTCTTAAAAAAGCAGAAAAAGACCCTGATCACAGAAGCGATGCAAGTATTATCATAAACGGAAATGTAGTATTTACGAAGGTGAGATTTATCGCAAGAGCAGGCTATAGAGCGGCCTTTGCCATTGTTCCAAGAAATCTTTCTATCACAGGAAGTGAGCAGAAACTTGCTGACAGTATACATGTTGCCATGGCTCATGTTTTTAATCAGTATTTCAGAGTTGATCTTTATGACGAGGATGGAACAGTTGAAAACATCTATCTTAACGGAGATCAGTTGGCTGTTGCGGATGTTGAGAGTAATGCCGTAAGGGCTGTGCAGATGTATTCCAACATGTATCTATTCCCTGAAGACAGAGAGCGCTTCAGGAAGTTCTATGACATGACAACTGTGCGGGAAAGAGTAAAAGAAGTATCTACTGATTATGTAGTTGATTACTATCATTCTGCAATTCCAAATGACAAGGGCAGAATGCAGATGTACATGATATTGCCTTTCTATTATAATGACAGGTGGAAGTATATTTCATGTTGCAGATATGCAGATGAGATAAACGACGAGAAGATTAATGGAAAATAATCAGTAGAAGCGGGATTGGGAATGCTTAAGTTTTGTTTTGGGGCCTCTGGTGCAGGTAAGAGCACCACAGTTTATCAGGAAATCATTGACAGAAGCTTTGCGGAAAAAGACAAAGACTTTCTGATCATAGTTCCTGACCAGTTTACAATGCAGACACAGAAGGATGTGGTAAGAATGCACCCTTCTCATGCCATAATGAACATCGACGTACTGAGCTTTGGCCGACTTTCTCATAGAATATTTGAGGAAGTAGGTCTTAGCTCTTTTTCTGTGCTTGATGATGTGGGAAAGAGCCTGATACTCAGGCGCGTAGCCAATCTTCTGGGGGACAAGCTTCCTGTAATCGGCCCTAACATGCACAAGCCAGGGTATATAGATGAGGTTAAGTCCACCATATCTGAATTCATGATGTACGGGATCTCAGACGATGAGCTTGCTCTTTTGGAGGAAAAGAGCTCTGGAAGAGGTGCACTTAACAGTAAACTCAAGGATTTAAGACTTCTTTACACTGAGTTTCATAAGTACATTGCGGATAAATACATAACTACAGAAGAAACACTTGATATTTTATGCAAGTCAATTCCAAGGTCAGGGCTTATCAGTAACAGCGTAATTATTTTTGATGTTTTCACAGGCTTTACTCCTATTCAGTACAGGGTAATCAGGGAATTACTTCGTTCTGCCCACGAGATCATCGTAACTGTCACGATTGATCCAAATGAAGATGCCTATGCTGATAGCTTCGAGGAACAGGAACTGTTCATGCTCAGTAAAAAGACAGTTCGTGACCTTGAAAAGCTTGAATATGAGCTTGCTCAGGAAGAAATGAAGGATGTGGGAACGCTTCCTGATTTCAGCACCTGGAGAGGACTCAAAGACAGAAGCTGCGACATAACAATAAAGGCTGAACATGTTAAGCGTCTTGAGGGCAATCCGTCACTTGCATTTCTCGAGGAGAACCTCTTTAGATATAACGCCAAAAGATATGAAGATAAGCCAGAGGGACTAGAAATCTTCGAGGCATCGACACCTGAGAACGAGGTTCGTCAGGCAATGCTCAAGATCACTGAGGCTGTGAGATCAGGTAAATATGCATATAGGGATATTGCGCTTGTTTGCGGATCACTTGATGAATACAGTGACCTTATAGCAAGAACAGCGGACAGATTTGGCATTCCTGTTTATATCGACCAGAATACAAGTCTGATGCTCAATCCATTTATCGAATACATAACAAGTGCTCTTGGAATTGCTATTTCAGGCTACAAATATGAGGATGTTTTCCATTACATGCGAAGTGGCATGACTGCCTTTTCAAAAGAGGATACAGACCTTTTGGACAATTATGTCAGAGCTCTTGGAATTAGGGGACAGAGCCAGTGGGATGACAGATTCTCCAGGAGAATGCCAAAGAAATTCGCGTCTAAAAATAAAAAAACAGATGATACTGCTGAGCGTGATGTGGCTATCATGGAGCAGCTTGAGTCCATGAGAGTTCGCATTACTGAAGAGCTTGCGCCTTTATTCAAGGTCAAAAAAGCTACTGCAAAAGAGATTTCTGATGCAATCCTCAAAGTAATAGAGCTTAACGACAGTAGTAAGAGGCTCTCTGAATATAGAGATTTCTTTATGCAAAAGGGCGATAGGAGAAAGGCTAGAGAATTCGAGCAGATTTATGACAAGGTCATAGCTCTTTTGACTCAGATAGGAGACCTTATCGGTTCAGATGAGCTTACGCTATCCGAGTACAGGGATATTCTGAGCGTTGGCTTTGGCGATATTGAAATCGGTACTATTCCACAGGATGTGGACAGAATAATCGTTGGAGATATTGAGAGAACAAGGCTTAAGGAGATTAAGCTACTGTTTTTCCTTGGAGCAGTTGATGGCGCTATTCCTTCCAGTACAGGAACGGGTGGCATTATTTCTGACGTTGACAGGCAGTTTCTGGTGGATCTGGGCACGGGAGTTGAGCTTGCGCCTACACCAAGACAGCAGATGTATATCCAGAGGCTCTATCTGTATATGAACCTTACAAAGCCTACAGACAAGCTATACCTGTCTTATGCAGAGCTTGACGTTGAAGGTAAGTCCAAGAGGCCTGCATATCTGGTTCCCAAGCTGTGCCAGATGTATCCGGAGCTTAAGGTAACACGCCCGGAAACAGGTGATTTTGAGAGCCAGAACGTGGCTCCAATGGACAGCCTTATGAATGCAGCGGAGCTTCTTAGAAAATACGCTACAGACATAATAAGTGATGATGAAAAGAATGAGCTGTATGCCCTGATGAAAGTTCTGGGAGGGTATGAAGGTACAAACTCTCTTATAGACAGTATTACAGATGCAGCCTTCAAACACTACGAGAATAAGCCACTTGCCAAGATGCTTGCACTTTCTCTTTATGGCGCCAGCCTTGAGAACAGTGTCAGCAGACTTGAATTGTTTGCTTCCTGTTGTTATGCGCATTTTATCAAGTATGGCCTCCATCTGGAGGAACGTCAGGAGTACGATTTTGATGTTGCTGACCTTGGAAATGTTTTTCATGAGATTTTAGAGAAATATACCTCTGAAATAATGACCAGGAAGATTGACTGGAGAGAGCTCAGTGATCAGGAATCAGAGGCAATATTAAAACGCGCCTTAACAGAATGTGTCGACCGTTATGGAGATACCATTTTACGCAGTAATGCCCGTAATCAGTACATGATAGACAGGATACATAGAATACTGTCCAGAACGGTGGGAATTCTCAAGTATCAGGTCAGCAAAGGTAAGTTCAATCCTGCATTTGTGGAAATGGATTTCAGAGAGGCCGGAAGTCTTGATGAAATTAATATTACTCTCTCAGAGGACGAGAAGGCCCATATTACCGAGCAGATGAAGCTTCACGGAAGAATTGACCGAATTGATCTATGCGAAGATGATGATCATGTTTATGTTAAAGTCATAGATTTTAAATCCGGCAAAAAGAAATTCAATGTGGCTTCACTCTACTATGGACTGCAGCTTCAGCTTGTAATGTACATGAATGTGGCTGTGGCAGCGGAAAAGAAAATTTCTGGTGGCAAAGATGTAGCTCCAGCCGCGATTCTCTACTATCATGTTGATGATCCAATGGCTGAAGGCAAAGCTGATATGCAACCAGATGATATCAATGAAGCTATTAAAGATGAGCTTAGAATGACCGGATTAGTCAGTGATAATGACGATATTATTCAGCTGCTTGATACAGGCTTAAATGCTAAGTCTGATGTCATCCCTGTAGCTTACAAGAAGGATGGAAGCTTTACTGCGAACTCTCAGGTTATTTCAAACCAGGACTACAGTGCAGTTTCAAGCTTCGTTAATAAGAAAATCAGAGAGTTTGGAACCAGAATCCTAAGTGGTGACATAGAGGTTAATCCGTATGAAGCTGGTGGCAGGAATTCCTGTACTTATTGCCAGTACAGAACAATCTGCGGATATGACAACAAGATTCCTGGCTATGAAACAAGGCAGCTTGATATGGATGAGGGAGCAGCCATGGAGGCTATAAGAAATGGCGGTTAAATTTACAGAAGAACAACAGGCAGTCATCGATGCAAGAGACTGTAACATATTAGTATCTGCAGCAGCTGGTTCAGGTAAGACAGCTGTCCTTGTAGAGCGAATCATTCAGATGATCAATGAAGGCATAGACATTGATCATCTTCTTGTGGTGACCTTTACTAAGGCTGCAGCTTCCCAGATGAAGGAAAAGATAACATTAGCTATTCAAAATAAGCTGCTGGAAGAGCCAGATAATAAGCATCTTCAGAAGCAGGAGACTCTGATTCACAATGCTCAGATAACTACCATCGACTCCTTCTGTCAGTATGTCCTTAGGAACAACTTTAACACTATTGGCATCGATCCTTCCTTTAGAGTTGGTGACGATGGCGAGCTGCGCCTTCTTCAGGAAGATGTAATGCAGGATATGTTAGAGGAAGAGTATGCCAAGTGCCGTGAAGGTGAGAACAGCGACTTTCTCTTTTGCATGGAATACTTTAGTACAGGTAGCAACGACAAGAAAGTCGAGGGATATATTTCAGAGCTCTACAAGTTTGCCATGAGTATGCCATGGCCGGAGGACTGGATCAATGAAAGGGCCAGAGATTATCAGATTGATGGCGCTGAATTTGACGAGCTTTCCTGGGTTAAGGCCTGTGTAGACAAGACAAAGGCTCAGCTTGAAGAGATAGTAGCTTCTATAGAGGCTGTGGAAAAGATTTGCTACGAAAGTGATGGCCCATATATGTACGGGGATACCCTTGATGCGGACAAATCCAGTATTTCTGCGGCTTTGCGATATAATACCTACGACCAGCTATTTGACGGGCTTCGCGGGATTTCTTTTGGCAGACTTCCAGCAAAGAAGGACGATTCCGTTAACCCTGATAAAAAAGAATATGTTAAGGACGTAAGGGATAAAGTCAAGAAAGCCATCAGTAATATGGTGGAGAAATATTTCGCTCTTCCTTCTGAGACTATCGTAGATCAGATGGCCCTTTGCGACAGAGCAGTCAAGGAACTGTGCAGACTGACTATCAGATACAAGCAGCTTTTTGATGATAAAAAGAGAGAGCGCCAGCTCATAGACTTCTCTGACATGGAACATTTTGCGCTTCAGATTCTGGTTAATCACCCAAGTGATGAGGAGTCTAAGGGTAAGTCCAGCCAGGAAATCATTGATATGTGCACACCATCAACTGTTGCCCTTGAGTACCGCGACTACTACAAGGAAGTGTTGATTGATGAGTATCAGGATAGTAATAATGTTCAGGAGCTGATCCTTAGGTCGATTTCGGGGGATATTCCTGATAAGTCAGAGCGCTTCATGGTTGGCGATGTTAAGCAGAGTATCTATAAGTTCAGACTTGCCCGCCCTGAGATATTTATGGAGAAGCTTGGCACTTATGACAAGGGGGTAACTGCCAAGGACCGCAGGATTGATCTTCACAAAAACTTCCGTAGTAGAAAAGAGGTTCTGGAGGCAACCAACTATATCTTCGAAAAGATAATGGGGCCTGACCTTGGAAGTGTTGACTACGACGAGGATGCAAGGCTTGTAACGGGAGCTGAGTACCCAGAGCCTACTTATGGCGTATCTCCTGAGCTTATCATGTTCGATAGTAACAGCGACAATGAGGCTCTTTCTAATTATGATGCCAGAGAAAAAGAGGCACTGGTAATCGCAGAGCGTATTCATCAGCTCAGGGAGGAGGATCCGAACCTTCAGTATAAAGATATTGTGATTTTGCTTCGTTCCCTGTCAGGCTGGGACGATGTGTTTAAAAAGATATTAGAAGATCAGGGAATTCCTACTTATATAGAGTCTAAGAGCGGATATTTTGAGGCTTATGAGGTTGCAGTAATACTGGAGCTTTTAACCATTATAGATAACCCAAGCCAGGATATTCCACTGGTTTCAGTTATGCATTCACCAATAGGCGGCTTTACAGACGAGGATCTGGCTAGGCTCCGTGTTATGGTAGATAGCGATGAGAAGGCAGCTTTAGAGGAGTCTTTTTACTATGGACTTAAGAAGGTTATTGGAAGCCACAGCGGATTAGACTTGGATGTAGTTGCTGGCATAAATGGCGGAGTAGACGAGGATTTATGGGATAGACTCACCTCTTTCCTTGATTTTGTCGAGAATCTGCGCACACTTTCAGTTTACACACCTGTCCATGAACTACTTCAGTATATTCTGGACGTGACAGGCTTTGATAAGTATTGTCTTGCTATGCCTGCGGGCAATCAGCGTAAGGCTAACCTTGATCAGCTTCTTTCAAGAGCTCTTTCTTTTGAAAAGACGAGTTTTAAGGGATTATTCCACTTTGTCAGATACATTGAGCACATGAAGCTTGTGGATGTGGACTATGGCGAAGCTGGAATTATTGATGAGAACGCAGATGTTGTGCGTATCATGAGTATTCATAAGTCCAAGGGCCTTGAGTTCCCCGTTGTTTTCGTATCAGGACTTACTAAGGGCTTTAATAAAATGGACACCCAGGGTGACCTGATAGCTGATATGGATCTGGGAATAGGCGTAAAGTGCATCAATTCTGAGCTTCGCGTTAAATACGACACACTAAAAAGGCTCATTGTAGCGGACAAGATGATTACAGATAGCCTTGGGGAAGAACTGCGTGTATTGTACGTTGCACTCACAAGAGCCAAGGAAAAGCTTATCCTGACAGCTGCGGTCAAGAAGCTCTTTGACAAGGTAGGAAAGGCCATCAGGAGCCTTCCTACAATTTTGGGAAAAGACAAGCTTCTTCCTTATTCTGTAAGAGCGGGCGCTGAGAACTACTTTGATCTTGTTCTTTCTTCTGTGCTAAGACATCCGGAATTTGCCAAGGCAGTTGGCGCACTGGAAATTCCCGAGAATTTGTTTAAAGGCTATATTGAAGCTGAAGTTCCAGATTTTAGCTTTATCTTTTTGCAGGATGAAAAGATTGCTGGCGACATGTTAAAACGTGAGGTTCTGGGCTCATCCAAACGTCAGGAGCTGATGGATGGTATCAGGACATATCAGGGAGATCTGGCATCAAGGCTCAAAGAGAAGTTTGATGCGCAGTATCCTTACGAGTATTTGAAAGGTCTTTTCACTAAGACCACAGTTACTGAGCTTAAAAAACATAAGCTTGAGGAGATGGGTGAAGTCTTCGGCCACAGCGCAGATTATGCACAGGATCGTGATGATGATTTGATTGTGACTGACATGCAGGGAGAAATGTCTGGAGATACAGAAGCAAATGCTGAAAATGCAGATAGAAAGCCGGTTAAGCGACTCACCGGAGCTGAGAGAGGAACAGCATATCACAGGATCATGGAGATTCTGGATGAGGATATCTTCGGAAGTGAAGATCTCATGGGAGAAGCTGAGAAGAGTAGAAGTGTAGTGCCCAATGACGATGCCGGTAAGATAAAAGAATTGGATGATGTTTCGCGGAAAGTATACGCCTGGATGTGTGAGCAGCACAAAAAGGGTATGATTCCGGAAGAGTATCTCTCTTGTGTTTGGAGCCCAGATGTTACTGCCTTTCTTTCAAGCGAATTGGGACAGAGAATGGGCAGAGCCTATAGGAGAGGCGAGCTTGTAAGAGAGAAGCCTTTCATGATGGGAATTCCGGCAAGCGATCTTGATAATAAGTATCCAAGCGATGAAATGGTGCTGATTCAGGGTATTATCGATGCCTGGTTTATCGAAGATGGGCAGATTGTCCTCATGGATTATAAGACAGACAAAGTGTCTGAAGGACAGGAGCTTATCGACAGATACAGTATTCAGCTGGAGCTTTATAAGAGAGCACTTGAAAGTGTAACTGACATGAAAGTTAAGGAAGTTTTAATATATGCTTTTGCATTAAGTGAGACAATAAAACTTTTTTAATATTATAATAGATGTATCTGATAAACCGTTTTTTGACGAAGGGATACGGATACATGGATGATCAGTTTTTTAGCACGGAGCATAATGGACAGATTCCCAAAGGACTTCCGGGAGGCTTCTTTATCTATGAGGCTGGAGGCAGTGAGAGGATAGTGTTCGCAGGCCCGAATGTTATCGAATTATATGGCTGCGATAGCATGGAGGAATTCCTTGAACACACCCAGTCCAGCTTTAAAGGAATGGTTCATCCTGACGATTATGACAAGATAGAGAACGAAATTCAGGCTCAGACAGTATATGACAATAAGAGACATGATTATGTTCGTTACAGGATAAAGACCAAGCAGGGTGAAGAGAGGTATGTGGAGGATTTTGGACATCTCCTTCACAGCGTAAGTGGCAAATCCTATTACTTTGTATTTATTGTCGATGTGGATCAGAACGAATTCTACAACAAGAATCGTAATTCAGCTGCGGAGGCCCAGATACTGTCAGGCCTTCAGGAGACTGATCCTTTGACGGGACTTCTCAATATGTCCTCGTTTTATCAGAGAGTGCAGGGGTACCTGATGTCACCAGCCAGTTGGAGAGAAGAGATTTCTTTTATCCACTTTGATATCCCTAACTTTAAGCTTATTAACGAAAGGTATGGTTTTAGTCTTGGAGATGAACTCTTATGTGATCTTGGTAAGACTATAAAGGACATATTCCAGGGAGCTTACGTATCCAGATTTTCGGATGACCACTTTGTTGTGTGCACAACCGGTAATAGGGGTAGTGTAGTAGCCAAGGTCGAGAGCGTATACAAAAAGATGCTCCTTGCTGAAGATGTTAATAAGAAAGTAAGGCTCAAGGCCGGTATCTACTATATGGATGACAGGAGGTCAGAACTGGGACTTGCCTGTGATCATGCGCGTCTTGCCTGCAACAGCATTAAGGGCAGGCATGATGTAAACTTTTGCGTTTACGATGATATGTTGCGCGAGACCATGAGGAGACAGCAGTATGTCATTGATCATATCGACGAGGCTGTAGAGAATGGCTATATTAAGGTCTTTTACCAGCCTGTTATCAGAGTTAAGACAGGCAAGATCTGTGGCTATGAGGCTCTGGTCAGATGGATCGATCCCAAGATTGGCATGTTGTCACCTGCAGATTTCATCAGCACTTTGGAGCAGTATCACCTGATTCACCTTGTAGATACTTATATTGTTAAAAGGGTTTGTGAGGACTACGTAGCTATTACCTCGGCAGGACAGGAGATTGTGCCTGTTTCCATCAACATCTCAAGGCTTGACTTTGAGCTATGCGATATCTTCGGAATCATTGAAAAGACCAGAGAAGAATATGGTATGCCAAGGAATATGCTGGATATCGAGATTACAGAGAGTGCTCTTGATCAGAACGGCGGCTTTATCAAGAGCGAGTGCGACAGAATGAGAGAGATGGGCTACAGCATCTGGATCGATGACTTTGGCTCAGGCTATTCTTCATTAAATACAGTGGCAGAGTACAATTTCGATGTCCTTAAGCTTGATATGATCTTCATGAGAAGCTTTGAAAGAAACACCAAGACAGCCAGACTCATGACCTATATCATGGATGGCGCAAGGGCCATGGGTGTTGTTCCCCTTTGCGAGGGTGTTGAAACTAAGGAGCAGGTTGAGTTCCTGGGCAAAATCGGCTGTGAAAGAGCCCAAGGGTACTACTTTGGCAAACCACTTCCACTGGAAGAAGCAAGGGCTTTGGCTCTTGAAAAAGGCATGGAGTGGGAATAACGCAAGTGCTTTGGATCATACGAATATTGTGAATTAGATATAATGCGGCTAATGCTTTCAATGGGAAAAAATTGAATGCTTAGCCGCAATTTTTATTTTGGGGCTATTGCGGCTAACTCAATACTTTATTGGGATGAAGTCCCATTAGCCGCAATGATGTTATTTTGAAAATGCGGCTAATGTGAATCTGAAGGTGGTCAAAAACCATTAGCCGCAATGTAGTTTTATGCGCCGATGCGGCTAATGGGTTCTAGAATGTGACAAAAAACTATTAGCCGCAATAAAGTAATTAGTATACTTGCGGCTAATAGGCCTCGAAAAGAACTCAATAATAAGAAGACAAAGAAGTAGAAAAAGTCCCCAATAGAAAACAGATAGAAAAAGTAGAAAAACAACTCAACAAAGAATCAGAAATAAAACAAGAAAAAGGATCACACAAAGGAAAAATGCTAGAAAATCAGAGTAAACTCTATCTAAAATTGTAGATAATATACAGACATTTGTCTTAATTTTTGAAAACTACGAAAATATTACGAAAAATGTTACAAATTCCGCAATAACTGTCAAAGAAGCCGCAATTTATGGGAAGTGTAGCCGTAACATAATTGTTAAAATGATGGTGCTCGAGCGAAAAATTGAATATGGAAAGGGGTCAAGTATGAAAAAACGTTTAGCGTTAGCACTCTGTTTGATGCTGTTTGGGGGAGCGGTAATCGGTAACGGTGTGGACGTACAGGCGGCAAGCGTTTCCAATGGCAGTTATGTCAAAGGCGATAACGAGAACAACCCGCTTGTAACACAGAACTATGGAGCAGACCCGGGAGTATTGGTGTATAACGATACAGTGTATGTTTACACAACAAACGATACTCAGGAGTATGCAGGCAACAACGAGAACACTTATGCTAAGATCAACACTTTGAACTGCTATTCATCTAAGGATATGGTCAACTGGACAGACCATGGCAGTTTTAAGATTGCAGGAAGCAGCGGAGCTGCAAAGTGGGCAACCAATTCATGGGCACCATGTCTTGCAACTAAGAAAATCAATGGCAAGGATAAGTTCTTCCTTTATTTTGCTAACAGTGGCGGTGGTATCGGCGTACTGACAGCAGATTCACCAACAGGACCTTGGTCAGATCCTATTGGTAAGGCACTTGTTAACGGAAGTACACCTGGCGCAAGCGGTGTAGTATGGATGTTTGATCCAGCTGTACTTGTTGATTCAGATGGAACTGGATATCTTTACTTTGGTGGCGGAGTTCCTAGTGGACAGAACGCACATCCAAAGACAGCAAGAGTTATCAAGCTCGGAAGCAACATGACTTCTGTTTCTGGCTCTGCTGTAACAATTGATGCTCCATATCTTTTCGAGGATTCAGGCATCAATAAGATTGGAAATACATACTATTACTCATATTGCTCTAACTGGAATACCAGTGGAAGCGGATTACACAACGCAGCAATTGAGTACATGACAAGCTCAAGCCCTATGGGACCTTTCACATATCAGGGCGAGATCATGAGAAACCCTGGAGATTTTTTCTCTGGTTCAACTGGTAACAACCACCACATGATCTTCGAGTTCAAGGGCAGCTACTACATGGCTTATCATACAAGAACTGTAGAGTCTAAGGTTATCGGAAAGAGCCTTGGCTACAGAACAACTCATATTGATAAGATCAATGTATCAGGCGGCAAGATCAGCGCACTTACACCTACACTTTCAGGTGTTTCACAGCTTTCATATGTTAATCCTTATGCGGCTGTTCAGGCTGAGACAATGTTCACTCAGAGCGGAATCGGTGTAGCTGGTAACGGCGACGGCGTAGCTTGGGTTAACAACATTTCAAATGGTGATTACACAAAGGTTAAGGGAGTTAACTTCTCTAAGGGCCTTGGTTCAATCACAGTTAATGTTAACAGCAGAGGTTCAGGCGAGGTTCAGGTTAGAGAGAACAGCCCAAGTGGTAACCTTCTTGGAACTATCAATCTTTCTAACACAAACGGCAGTAATGCAAACTTCACAGGTGAAATGAAGAACGTATCTGGTGTCAAGAACATCGTATTCGTATTCAATGGTAACTTCGAGTTTGATTACTGGCAGGCAGCAGCTCCTGGCGAGACAGCAGGCGGCAACCAGGGTGGAAATGAGAACCAGGGTGGCAACCAGGGCGGCAACGAGCAGGACAACACAGGCAACCAGGGTGGCCAGACAGCCAGCGATAACAGAGTTGAATGTGAGACCATGACAAAGAGTGGTCAGTACACAGGCAACATCAACAGCCCATTCACTGGTGTAGCTCTTTATGCTAACAACGATACTGTAAGCTTTGATCAGTACTTCGCATATGACACACACAATGTAACTCTCCGTGGATGCTCTAATAACAGCAACATGGCTAAGGTTGTTCTCAAGATTGGTGGAGAGACCAAGGGAACATTCTACTATGGAGATGAGTACCCAGCAGAGTACACAATCGAGAATGTTAAGCACGGAACAGGCGTACAGACAGTAGAACTTACAATTACTTCTGATGATGGAACATGGGATGCATATCTTGATTACCTCACATGGGACAACGGATCTGGCTCTTCACAGGGCAACACAGGTAACCAGGGCGGCAACCAGGGTGGTTCATCTTCAGGTTCAGGCTCTTCACAGGGCGGATCATCACAGGGCCAGGTTGTAGAAGCTAACCTTCTCAACACATATGGCGCTAAGTATGGCTATTCAGGCACATGTATCAACCTTTATCAGCTCAGAGATGCTAGTCAGCTTGCATTCCTTAAGACTCACTACAACAGCATCACTCTTGAGAACGAGATGAAGCCAGATGCTCTTCTTGGAAGCTCAGCAAGACTTATTTCTGTTTCTGAAGCTAGAAACAGAGGCTACTATATCCCTGATGGATATAACGAGCAGTATGTTCCTCAGATCAACTTCAGTACTGTTGATTCTGTAATGCAGATTTGCTATCAGAATGGTCTCAAGATGAGAGCTCATACACTTGTATGGCACTCACAGACACCTAGCTGGTTCTTCAGAAATGGCTATTCAGGAAATGGCAGCTTTGTAAATTCTTCTACAATGGACAAGCGTCTTGAGATGTACGTTAAGACTGTTATGAATCATGTTTACAACAGCCAGTACGGCAGCGTTGTTTATGCATGGGATGTAGCTAACGAGATTCTCCACGCTAGCAACTCCGGATGGGAAGCAGTTTACGGCAACAACAAGAAGAACGCTTCTTATGTAAAGAAGGCATTTAACTACGCTTATGAGTGTCTTGAATACTTCAAGCTCACTGATTCAGTTAAGCTCTTCTACAACGATTACAACACATACATGGAAGTTTCTGATGTAATTACACTTGTTAACTACATCAACCAGGGCAAGAAGGTCTGCGCAGGTGTTGGTATGCAGTCTCACCTTGGAACAAACTATCCATCAGTTGATTACTACACAACAGCACTTAAGTCATTCCTCAATGCTGGATTTGAAGTTCAGATCACTGAGATGGACATCACAAACAGCGGCGATTCAAACATGGCTACATATGCTTACAACCTCTTCAAGAATATCAACAACCTTAAGAAGAGTGGTGGTAATATCACAAGTATTACATGGTGGGGACTTTCAGATCAGACAACATGGATCAGCAATTCAGCTCCACTTCTGTTCTCAAGACCAGGATCACCTAAGCAGTCATACACAAAGGTTATCCAGGCTTACACAGATGTATTCGGACAGCCTACAGCAGGCGGCGGATCAAGCACACCAGAGATCAAGCCAGATCCTTCAGGAGAGCAGGGCGGATCACAGGGTGGCAGCCAGGGCGGAAGCCAGGGTGGCTCAGAGCAGACAACACCTGTTAACGAGAACTCAACAGCACGCATAGAAGATGGCTGGTATTACATCAAGGGCGTTCAGTCTCAGAAGTACCTCACAGTTGAGGGCAACAAGGCTGATGGTTGGAACAGCGTAATTCTTAGCACAGGTTCAGGTGTTGATGGTCAGAAGTGGTATGTTACAAACGTATCTGACGGCTATATCACTCTTACAAGCAAACTTGGCAGCATCATGATGGATGTAGCTAATGGCGAAGATGTTGATGGTGCTAACGTTGGTACATATCAGGGTTATGGCGGAACAGCTCAGCAGTTCATCGTTAAGAACACATCTAACTCCGGTTACTACACAATCGGAACAAAGGCTTCAAATGCTACTAAGTACCTTGATTGCTACGAGAAGAAGACAGACGACGGTACAAACGTAGTACAGTGGTCATACAATGGAGGACTTAACCAGCAGTGGCAGTTCGAGAAGGTTGATGAACAGTCTCAGGGCGGTCAGCAGGAAGATCCTAACCAGGGTCAGGGCAGCCAGGAAGATCCTAACCAGGGTCAGGGTGGCCAGGAGACTCCAGAGCCTACACCTGTAGTAACAACAGGACTTGAGCTTACATACTCAATCAACAGCTGGGGATCAGGCTATCAGGTAAGCTACAAGATCACAAACAACACAGGTAACGCAGTAAGCACATGGACACTTAAGCTCAACAAGAATCAGGTTAACCTTGATTCATGCTGGAATGTCAATGTTAAGGAAGACGGCGACTACTACGTTGTTACACCAGTTAACTGGAATTCTAATATTGCAAACGGCCAGAGCATCGAATTTGGTTCAATCGGTGTTGGTCAGGTTGGTGATAGCTTCGAGTACGAACTCAACTAATCAGTTTATCCATCCTTTTGTTGCAAAGCATAAAAAGGGAGCCGGTGCAGTGTATACTGCATCGGCTCCTTGCTTTTTGTGGTGGTTGACATATGATCAAAGTGGCATTATATTAAGTCGAGTATCATTTATTTAAGTCTGGTTTTTCTATGATCTATGGCACTGGTTATAATCTCGCCAAGAATTATTCATAGCTATATTACAAACTGATGCACTGAATTACATGTTCGGGGAATGAATTACATGCATGTGTAATGAATTAAATGCATATGTGATGAGTTAAATGCATGTGTACTGTTGCGCGGAGGGCGCGGGATGCTGGGAAGTTTAGCGTGTTACGCGGGAAACGAGAAATAATTGAAAATCAGCGTAGTAAAAGAGAGTGTTGGACCTTATACTACGTGGGAATGCGGATAATTAGTAATTCTAGTGTAGTTTTCTATCCTATGAAGGAGAAGAGTTACGTGTAGAATTAGATTTTTTCCAAATCCAGTGTAGGAGTGAGCCATAGGAGGGGAAAAATCTACGCGTAATGTGATAAAAATCCAGGAATACACGTAGGATATGCCCTGCAGAGTGAAAAAGACTACGAGTGAAAGGTAAAAAACTATAGAATGCCACGTATTATATGATGGGAGCAGTTATTTGAACTACGCGTAAATCCCAAATAATCTCAGTATACACGTAGTTTGGTGATGAAAAGACTTGATCTGATAACGATAACCAAGATCATGAAAAGACCTGATCTGGTAACAATAACCGAGATAATGAAAAGACTAAATCAGGTAGTAGTAACCAAGATTATGAAACACCAGCAAAGAGAAAGGAGAGATATAGAAAGAATTTGAAGAATTATTCAATACAGCTGGAACAGCAATTAAAGGAGATTGATGAGTTAATAAGGATTTCAAATAGAAACCTATCAAAATTAAAGGATGTACCTGATATACGAGTCAATGTCGGGAAGAGCAACGGATGCGATCAGTACTATTTTGTTGGAGATGACAAATCTAATTGTCCAAAGCTTAAATATTCGAAAGTAAGTGATCGTAAGCTTGTTAAGCGGATTGTGCAAAGAGATTACGAGGTCGCAATCAATAAGAAATTGCTGGATATGAGGAAAAGACTTGATAAGTTTCTGAGAGCATATGATCTTGATGATATTCAAAAGGAATTTATGAAATTACCCTATGCAAAAAGAAAGCTTATCACTCCGCTTGTTGAATCAGATGAACAATACATTGAACGATGGCTTTTAGAACATGAAGGAGGGCAAAACACATATCCGGAGGAAGGACAGTTTATAACTGCAAAGGGGGAGCGTGTAAGATCCAAGTCAGAAAAGATAATAGCTGACATGTTCGATAAGTATCAAGTGCCATACAAAAATGAGCCAATGCTTAAACTGCAGGATTTAGGTATAGTTTATCCTGATTTCATTGTCCTGAATGTTCGCCAAAGAAAAACATATTATTGGGAACATCTTGGGAAAATATCTGAGCCAGGGTACGCGGTTAAAAATCTGAATCGAATATTATCATATGAAAAGAGTGGTTATCTGCAGGGCGACAACCTTATAATCACAATGGAATCAATGGAAAGACCATTGGATATGAGGATTGTGGAGAAAAAGATTAAGCAGTATTTGTTGTAAAAAGACTGAATCCCAAAAAGATATTGATCAGGCTAAATACGTGATGATCAGCGCAGCTGCGTTAGCACAGATATGAGCAACCACAGGGATAGAGAACTTTCTGTAAACAGCGTAGCTGTAGGTGATGACAAGTCCCATGAGAAATGCGTAGAGTCCCTGGACCAAATTCATGTGGTAGATTCCAAAAAGCAGTGAAGTAAGCCATACGCAAAGATGAATATCTTGGCCCAAGCCTCGAATTAGCTTGAAGACGCTGACAAACCTGTCTGACCTTAGTTTATCCGGTTCAAAAGAACTATCGGATTCTCTTGCAGCCGTAGCTGCATGTATATTATTGAATATTCCAAATCTCCTGATAATCAGCAGCATCAGATTGAATATTCCAAATCTAAAGATCAATTCCTCAACCACAGGAGAAACAATGCAGTAAAGCCCTATAGTCTCTGCAATAGATTCATGCCCAAAGAATTGTCTCTGCGCTATCTCGGAATAAGCCTGGTTATCAGTAAGTCCCAAAACGCCAAACAGGAAGGTAAGTGCAATGGTAGCGACAATGCTTATCACAGCGACCTCTATGTAGTTGTACCATCTGACTTGTTTCATAATAACTTCCTCGGACTTTGCATCAATGATATTCCTTTTGACTGCAATCATACTCATTAACCACAATTATACTCATTAACCACAAGCATACCCATATATGCTATAATAAGCAAGTCGTAAGTCATGACGCTATGCAAAGGCACAGCTCATTATGAACATCAATATCAAGCTGATTAACATAGCAGTCAATAATTCAAGGAGGCACATAAATGGCACAGAATCCAGTAGTTACAATTACAATGGAAAATGGAGATGTTATCAAGGCTGAGCTTTATCCTGAAATTGCTCCTAACACAGTTAACAACTTCATTTCACTTATCAATAAGAAGTTCTATGATGGTCTTATCTTCCACAGAGTAATCAAGGGCTTCATGCTCCAGGGCGGAGATCCAGAGGGAACAGGAATGGGCGGCCCTGGCTATGATATCAAGGGTGAGTTCTCATCAAACGGCTTCAAGAATGATCTCAAGCACACAGAGGGCGTTCTCTCAATGGCTAGATCAATGATGCCTGATTCAGCTGGTTCACAGTTCTTCATCATGCACAAGAAGGCACCTCACCTCGATGGCGACTACGCTGCATTTGGTAAGGTTACAGAGGGCATGGAAGTAGTTAACAAGATCGCTGAGGTTGATACAGACTGGAACGATCGTCCAGTAACTAACCAGGTTATGAAGACAGTTACTGTCGAGACTTTCGGTGTTGACTATCCAGAACCTGAGAAGGCTTGATCACACAATAATATGGTAAAAGAAAAGCTGGCTTGCGACCATCATAGTGGCAAGTCAGCTTTATTCATATAATTACAACAATTATCACCGCGTAGTGTCCATGGTGTCATATTTATCTATCTCAGCACGCTAGCTTAAGAGCGCTGCTTCTTGGAATCACATAAGGGTCCATAGTCTCAGGATCAGTGATGATAGAGCACTCAAGACCGTAGATCTCGCGCATAAGGTCAGTTGTGATGACTTCAGAAGGTGCACCCTCAGCTATGAGCTGTCCGCCCTTCATGGCAAAAATGTGATCTGCGTATCTGATAGACAGATTGATGTCGTGAAGTATCGCAACAATCGTCGTTTTCTTGATTCTATTGAGTTTCTCAAGACAGTCCAAAATTTCCACCTGATAAGCAATATCAAGATAAGTTGTAGGCTCATCCAGCAGCAGAATATCTGTATCCTGCGCAAGAACTAGAGCTATCCACACGCGCTGGCGCTGACCACCTGAAAGTGAGTCCACAGGCTTATCCGCCAGATCCATGATTCCCATAGCTTCCATGGCGTCGGAAATGGCCTTGTAATCTGCCTTGGAGAGCTGTCCCAGGAAGTTCTGATATGGGAATCTTCCCCTTGCAACCAGATCCGCAACAGTGATTCCGCCTGGAACAAGCGGAGATTGTGGTAAAAGACCTACCTGCCTCGCAAGACACAGAGTAGGAATCTCATATATGGATTTGCCATCGAGAAGAACGTCGCCTTTCTGCGGCTTTAATAATCTTGAAAAGCTCTTTAAAAGAGTGGATTTTCCGCAGCCATTTGGACCTATGATGACACTAAATTTTCCCTCGGGAATAGTGATATCAAGGTCTTTAATTATGGTCTTATCTTCGTATCCTACAGATATTTTCTTACCAGTAAAGTTCATCAGATATTTTCTCCCTTCTTGTTAAGGCGAAGTAGTAGAAACAGTAAATATGGTGCTCCAAGGATTCCTGTGACAACTCCTACAGGATATTTGGTAGTAAAAAGGTTCTTGGCTGCAAGCTCAGCAGCGTAAACGAGAATTGTTCCAACCAGCCCTGAAATAAGCATGGCATTTCGGCCGTTTCGAGTAATCTTGGTAGCGATTGGACCTGACAGGAATGCGATAGATGCGATAGGCCCAGTGGCTGCAGTAGCTACAGCAGAGAGGAAAAGAGCACACACCATGCAGCAGATTCTTACAAGTGTGAGAGGTGCTCCAAGCGTAGTGGCATATTCATCACCAAGCTGCATTATCCTGAGATATCTGTTGCACACTAGCAGTAGTCCTCCGCATAAAACAGTGGTAACCACGATAGCAGGAATATCTGCATTTGTTACAGAATTAAGACTTCCTCTGAGCCATCTGAGTGCTGTTCCGACATCATATTCAGAGCCAACGAGCAGCATCCAGGAAATAAGTGCATTTAAAGCAGCCTGCATTCCTATGCCGATGAGAATCATCTTCGTTCCGAAGGCCTGTCCCTTACCTGATAACACGAATATGAAAAGTGTTATCAAAAGACCTGCAACCACGGAAAATACTGATGCTATAGGCCCACTTACACCAAGGATCAATATGCAGAAGACCGCTGCTGCAGAAGATCCGGAAGTTACACCTATGATGTCAGGGCTAGCCAATGGATTTCTCAGTAAACTCTGAAAGGTAAAACCAGCAATGCCAAAAGAAAAACCGGCAAGTCCGCCTACAATGAGCTTAGGGAGCCTTATAGTCTTAATTGCATAGACTGCTTTGGAAGCACCCTGACCGCTGAGAACCTTTATAACTTCGGAAAGAGAGTAGTTGGTATTACCTAGAGTCATCATAAAGACCCCAAGTATAGTTACGATAAGTAGCATCACTCCCGCGCAGGCAAGGTTCTGGTAATATGATCTTCTATAGATATTTTTGATTTTTATTTCATTGTTTATCATGTCTTTTATATCTATTTGTATGTGTCAGTATAATTTCAAATCCATTTATAGTTATTTTTCGTTGCTCACATCCCCTTCGCCCTTGATTTCCACACAATCCAGATAAAGATTGGTGCACCAAGAATCGCTGTAATGATTCCAACTTCCAGTTCCGACGGGCGTCCAAGGACTCTTCCGATCACATCTGAGATGACAAGCAGTCCTGCGCCGCCAATAGCAGAAAATGGAATAATAAGCCTCATGTCGTTATCAAGAAGCTGCCTTACAAGATGAGGAAGCATTAGTCCCACAAAGCCTACTGGGCCTGCGATTGCTGTTACTACTGCGCAGAGCATAACTCCTGCAAAGGCTGAGAATACCCTTACTACGCCTACCTTAACACCAAGGGATATAGCCATTTCATCCCCAAGTGCCATGGCATTTAAGGGAGAAGCTAAGGCAAAAGACAAACCGACACCCACAAGAACAAATGGAACTACAAGTCTTATGTCATCCCAGGTAGCTCCGCCGATGCTTCCAACCTGCCAGAAACGAAACTCCTTCATGACCTGAGAATCTGGAAGCATGATCGTGTTTACCAGTGAACCAAGTGCAGTACTCACCGCGGCTCCTGACAGAGCGAGCTTAAGTGAACTGGCACCTCCAAATCCAAAGGAAGCTATTCCATAGACAAAGAGGGCAGTAAGTATAGCCCCGATAAAAGAAAGCCCGATGAGCCCAAGGCCTGATGAAATATTAAGGTAAGCAATTCCCACTACAACCATCAGTGAAGCACCGGTGTTAACTCCAAGTATGCTTGGGTCAGCCACAGGGTTCCTCGTGATTGCCTGCATCAGGGCACCTGATACCCCAAGCGCAGAACCGGCCAGAACACCAAAGACAGTTCTTGGTATTCTGGCAGATATAACCGCAGCCTCAAAGGAATCGCCGCTGTCGCCAAGGCTTAGAAGGTATCCCAGTACATCTTTTACCGGAATGCTCTTACTGCCATAGGCTATTGAACACAGAACGCCGATAGCCACAACGGTAATTTCCAAAATGAGGAATATTAAAATCTTAGATTTACTGTATCTTTTCTGCTGCATCATTCAACGCTTTCAAATAATCATCAATGCAATAAGGTATAGAAAGAATTGTTGGTGTGCTTGCTGCTGCAAGTACTTCATTTGAATCAAGTAAAACAAAAGCTCCATTGTTAACTGCAGGAATCTTAGAGAATCTGCCGTCGTTCTGCATAGCAGTTACAAGTGATTCCTCGCCGTAAGTGATGATGATATCTACATCATCGAGAAGATCAGCGTTTTCTGCACTTGCTGTAACATAGAAAGCGTCGTTATCTTCAATAAGATTAAGTACGCTTGTTGGAGTTACAAGTCCAAGGTCTCCAAGGAATGCGGCTCTTGGATCATTATTTGTATAAATATAGAAGGTTCCAAGATCATCTTCGCTGAGCCAGAAGAAAGCAACCTTTTTACCCTTAAGGTTAGGATAAGCACTGAGCTTGTCAGCAATGAGCTGCTCTGTTTCATCCACAAGAGCTCTTCCCTCTGCTTCAAGGCCAAGGGCAGCAGCGTCGTTAACTGTTTCCTCCTGCCAGGTTGTAGCCCAGGCAACTCCTGGATAAGCAACAACTGGAGCTATCTCAGAAAGTCTGTCGTATTCTTCCTGACTAAGTCCTGAGTAAGCTGCAAGGATGACATCTGGCTCGCAGTCAGCGATTGCCTCGTAGTCCCATCCGTCTGTATCATCGAAAACGTTAGGCTCTGTAACGCCCAGATCCTCGAAAGCCTTGGCTGTCCATGCAAGAAGTCCGTTATCATCTCTTGGTCCAAAGTTTGCTTCAGAAATACCAGCAGGAACAATTCCAAGAGCCAGTGGCACATCAGGGTTACCCCATGCGATAGCTACCACATTTTCTGGCTTCTCTTCTATAACTGCAGTTCCGAGGGCGTGCTCGATTGTCATAGGAAAAGAACTGTCGGCATCGTTAGTTGCTTCTCCAGAATCAGAAACAACCTCGTTTTCTGCCATATTTGATTCGGTATTTATTGTGTCAGCTTCTGTAGCTGAGCCGCAGGCTGTAACGCCTACTGTTAATGCAAGTGCTGTAAGTACTGATAATAATTGTTTTTTCATGATGTTCTCCTCGATGTTTTTAATGTTAGCATAAACTAACGCGTATTGTTACACATGGCTAACAAAAAGTCAAGAGAAATGTCGGTGAAAATTGTGTGTATAGATATCGGACTGGTAAAAAACACTGAACAAACTTTATCAGAATCAAGTATAATTGACTGAGAAATATGCATTTAAGGATTGATTAATAATTTCTGTCATATATTAAGTGTGTTCTTAGACAAGAGCCGATAAAAGCTCACAATCAAAAAAGGAGAGGACACAAAATGTTTTTCAGAATTCTAAAAAATGATCTCAGACGAAAAAAGATCATGAATACAGTACTGCTGCTTTTTGTAATCTTGTCAGCAATGTTTGCATCAAGCAGTGTCAACAACATGGTTTCGGTTTATGGGGGAATTGATTACTTCTGCGAGAAGGCTGAAATGTCAGATTATATAGTGCTGACTCTTAACAGCGACGGAGTAAGCCCTGCAGATAAGACAATCGAAGAGGCACCATCCATCACTGAGTACAAGAAGGAAGGCGTCATCATTATGGCTTCCAAGAATCTTACTCAGGATGGCGATAAGTATGTGGATTTTGAGAATCCAGGACTGATCACAGCTGTATATGATGCCAAGCTTAATTACTTCGATATGAAGGATGAGATGGTAAAAGAAATCCCAAGTGGCCATATTTATCTTGGCGGACTTCTGGCTGATGACACCAAGACATATGTTGGAGATAAAGTCCGTATCGAGATGGCAGGAGTATCCAAGGATTTTATTATAGATGGCTACATCAAGGATGCTCTCTTTGGCTCGCCATTTATGGGAAATCCGAGAATCCTCATGAATGACGACGATATGAAGGCTTATCTGGATGACGAAGAGATCAACCAGTATCATACAGGAAACGTATATTACATTTTTACAGATGATCTTAAATCACTCAAACAGGAACTTTCTGATATGCAGGGAGCTCTTTTGGGACTGGATGCTTCTACACTTAAGATGACCTATATGCTTGATATGATCACAGCAGGGCTTCTGATGGTGGTCAGCATCTGCCTCATTCTTATCTCTTTTGCAATGCTGTCATTTACTATCAAATTCACACTCACAGAGGACTTCAGGGAAATTGGTGTCATGAAGGCAGTTGGCCTTAGAACAGCGGCAATCCGAGGTCTCTACATTATCAAATATCTTTTCATCGCCTGCATAGGTGCTGTAATAGGGTATTTCCTGAGTGTCCCTTTTGGAAACTTCCTCCTAAAGAGTGTCAGCGAGCGAATGGTGCTGGGCAATGATAACAACGTCCAGATAGGCATAGTAAGCGCCATTGCAGTGGTTATAATAATCGTTTCCTTCTGCTATGGCTGCACAGGCAGTATCAAAAAGCTCTCACCAATTGATGCAGTAAGAAGCGGCGAGACAGGCGAAAGATATACTCAGAAGTCAGTACTAAAGCTCTCTAAGACATGGCTTCCTGGCAATATATTTATGGCGCTCAACGATGTTCTTAGTAAGCCTAAACAGTATGTAAGCATGCTGGTAACTTTCACGGTGTGTCTGCTACTTATTACAATGCTGGCAAACACAACCAATACACTTATGAGTGACAGACTTCTTTTCCTTATGGGTACAACACAGAGTGATGTCTTTTACGCATCCACGGAGAAGATCATGGATACCATGGGAAGCGAGGATGAGGATATCCTTAACAGGATTCTTGATGATATTGAGGAGCAGCTTCGAGAAAATGGTATGCCAGGAAAGGTGCATGTTGAGCTGATGTACACCATTCCAGTGGAGTTCGGTGATCAGAAGGTACAGGTGATGATGCAGCAGTGCAAGGACACCAAGACCACAGACTATGTATACAGCGAGGGCACTGCGCCAATCTACGAGAACGAGATCGCGCTTACACAGCTCCTTCTGGATGACCTTGGGGCTTCTATTGGAGATAAGGTCACCCTCGAGATAAATGGTGAGAAAAAAGAATATCTGATAACTGCTACATTTTCCTCTTTTAACCAGATGGGAAAAATAGGAAGGCTCCATCAGGATGTCCCACTCAAGGACAATGATGCTTCCTCAGCCCATGCTTTCCAGATCGACTTTGATGACAATCCATCAGACGAGGTCATAGCGGAGAGAATTGAGAAGTGTAAAAAGATATTCAAGACCGATAAAATCTATGATAAGGCCGGCTATGTTGACATATCCACCAACTCAGCCTCTACACTTAACTACGCCAAGAATCTGGTGCTGATAATTTCAATTATTATCGCAGCTCTTGTGACGGTTCTGATGGAGAGATCCTTTATCAGCAAGGAGACTGGTGAGATCGCTCTTATGAAAGCGATTGGCTTTAAGAGCAGGTCCATAAGTGCTCAGCATACCCTTAGATTTGTAGTACTGATGCTAGTGGCAACACTCATAACTGCCGTAATGACTATCCCGTTTACCAAGCTGGTCTGTGACAGGATATTTGCTGTAATGGGAGCTCTGTCCGGTGTTACATACAAGATAGTACCGGCGGAAGTATTTCTTTTGTATCCGCTTATACTCACTTCAGTTGTAGTAGGCGCAGCCTTTATAACATCACTTTATGCAAAGACTATCAAGGCAGACGCCATGGGCAATATAGAGTAAATGAATAGAAACGTAGTTATATAGAGAATTTGGAATATAAGGAGAAAATCATGAGTAAGGTAATCGAGGTTAAGGATCTTTGCAAGACTTATGTTGTAAATAAAAAGCAGAACAACGTACTTAAGAATGTGAATTTTTCAATAGATGAGGGCGAGATGGTAGCAATCATGGGCCCTTCAGGATCAGGCAAATCAACCCTTTTATACACCGTGTCAGGCATGGACAGAATGACCGCCGGAAGCGTGTCTTTTTGTGGAAAAGAGCTGTCTGACCTAAGTGACAACGAGATGGCTGATGTAAGGCTTGATGACATGGGCTTCATTTTCCAGCAGATGTATATGATGAAAAATCTCTCAATTCTCGATAATATATTATTACCGGCAGTTAAGTCTGGAAGACGTCATGAGAGTAAGGGTGAGACTGAGAAAAGAGGCAGAGCCCTTATGAAAAAGCTCGGTATCGAAGAGACTGCCGACAATGATATCAACGAGGTTTCAGGTGGTCAGCTTCAGAGAGCATGTATCTGCAGAAGCATGATCAACAGCCCTAAGGTAATCTTTGCAGATGAGCCAACTGGTGCTCTTAACCGCACAGCTTCTGATGAAGTTATGTGTGAGATGGTCAAGTTAAACGGCGAAGGCACAACAGTAATGCTGGTTACACACGATGCCAAGGTTGCAGCCAAGTGCTCAAGGGTTCTGTACATTGTAGATGGCAACATCAAAGGTGAGTACAAACTTGGCAAGTATAATAATGCAGACGAACTCAGAGACCGTGAGAGAAAGCTCAACAACTGGCTCATGGAGATGGGCTGGTAAGCATAAGAAAAGTTAGATAGATATCAGATGATAAGGTGACAACACATGACAGACATCTTAGTTGTAGAAGACAACGCAGAACTACGTGAAGTTCTGGTGGACTTCCTCAGGAACGAAGGTTATACCGTCTCCAGCGCGGGAGATGGTGACAAGGCCCTTGCACTGTATGAAAAGTACGGTGCAAGGCTTCTTGTGCTTGATATAATGCTACCTGGTGCCAGTGGCATGAGAATCCTTGATAAAGTAAGGGAGAAGTCCAACACTCCGGTTATCATGGTAAGTGCCAAGCTAGGCAAGGATGATAAGCTTCAGGCTCTTATTTCCGGGGCTGATGACTACATAGAAAAGCCCTATGACATAGATATTCTAATAGCCAAGATAAAGGGCATCTTCAAGAGGCGCCTGGCTGTAGATGAGCTGTCAGATGACAATATCACTCTTGATATCGCCCATGAACAGATACTTAAGGATGGCAAGGTGGTAGATGCCACTTCCAAGGAATTTGAACTTCTTAAGCTCCTCATGGAAAACAAGGGGCAGACTCTTCTCAAGAATTATATTTTCAGTACAATCTGGGGCTCTGATTCAGAGTCAGAAGCTCAGACACTCACAGTCCACATCAGATGGCTTCGTGAAAAGCTTGAGGATGATCCCAAGAATCCCAAGAAGATCATAACCGTCTGGGGAAAGGGGTATAGGTACGAATAAAAGATTTAACTACCTCAAAATGTGCATAACAGGAATGGCGTTGCTGCTACTGGTTTCAGCGGGAGCGCTTCTTTACGTGCGTTCAAACAGCAGTAATTTCCTGAATCTGTATAAGATAGAGATCAACAGAGTGGAGAATGAGATAAGGGAGGCTGGTGAGGGTGGCTATATCCCTGATATTTCCAGGTATGAGACCATAACCGGAGTTTATCGCTTCGATGGAGATTCCGAGGAGTTTTCAGAAGACAGTCATAATTCAGTTGATGCGTGGAATGGCTTCTTCGACACCACCCAGAACTACCATATATCCGACATCAACGGCAACCTCTATCGCATTGAGTATTCCATTGACCTATCCAAGGAACGTAACAATCTCTTCAGGGCATCAATTGCAGTCATCACGGGGGTATTTGCTGCTGTAGCTCTTTTCCTAATATATATCTATATGACAATCATCAGGACATTTGCCAGGATTTCGGATTATCCTGCCCAGCTGTCCAAGGGGAATCTCACAATTCCGCTTTCTGAGGAAAAGAACAAGTACTTTGGTCAGTTCCTGTGGGGCCTTGATATGCTGAGGGAAAAGCTTGAGGAGGAAAAGAAAAAGAACCTCGAGCTTCAGAAGGAGAAGAATGTATTTCTTTTATCCCTTTCCCATGACATGAAAACGCCTATTTCTGCCATAAAGCTCTATGCTGCGGCCATCAAAAAGAACCTGTACAGGGATGAGGACAAGCTCCATGAGGTTGGGGAAAAGATAGAGAATAACGCGGAAGAAATCGAAAAGTACGTTGCAAGGATCATTTCATCTTCAGGCGATGAGTTCCTTGATCTATCTGTAAAAGAAGAGGAGTTTTATTTATCAGAGGCGATAAATCCCATAAAAGAGTACTATCAGGATAAACTTAAGCCTCTTGGAACAGAGTTTACTATTGAGAGCTTTTCTGATATTCTGCTTCGTAGCGATAAGGACAGACTCATCGAAGTTATGCAGAACATATTTGAAAACGCCATTAAATACGGTGATGGCGGTTATATCAGGATGTCTTTTGCCGATGAGGAAGATGCAAGACTCATTACTATTTCCAACAGTGGCTGCACTCTTCCTGAGAATGAGGCTGAGCACATCTTCGAGAGCTTCTATAGAGGCTCAAATGTAGGCAGCAGGCCCGGTAGCGGCCTCGGACTTTATATTTCCAGAAAGCTTATACAGAAAATGGGCGGCGAAATATTCTCAGAGATAACATCCGGCGAAATGCGCATCACGCTGGTTCTGCACAAGCTGAGCTGATCCGATGCCTGCATAACAAAACTTTTACAAGATCAGAGATACATAATGACTGATAAAGAATTTATAGATAAATACGGACATAAATTAAATAACGAGCAGCTTACAGCGGTGCGAACCATCGAGGGACCAGTTCTTTTGCTGGCGGTTCCTGGAAGTGGTAAGACAACGGTTCTGGTGAACAGGCTTGGCTACATGCTATATGTGAAGGGCATTGCACCTGAGAACATTCTGACACTGACTTACACCGTTGCAGCTACGAGAGATATGGCAAGGCGTTTTGAAGCTCTTTTTGGAAAAGAGCTATCGGATACCCTGGAGTTTAGGACGATCAACGGCATTTGCGCTAAGATCATCAGCCATTATGGTAGACTTATAGGCAAAAAAACTTTTGACCTGATCACGGATGAGAAGGTATCTGGCAAGCTTCTCACAGATCTGTACGTCAAGGTTTGCAAGGAATATCCAACTGAGAGCGATATCAAGAATGTCCGAACTCTCATAACCTATTGCAAGAACATGATGCTCACGGAAAAAGAGATACAAAAGCGCGGTGAGGAAGAGGGCGTCGAGCTATGGGAGCTGTATGACAAGTACAACAAAGAGCTCAAAGCAAGGAGCCTCATGGACTACGACGATCAGATGATCTACGCCTACAGAATGCTCAAGGGCTCCAAGGAACTGCTTGAATACTATAGGAATCTATACAGGTATATCTGCGTGGACGAAGCTCAGGACACCTCCAAGATTCAGCACATGATTATCTCGCTCCTTGCAGGGGATGCGGGAAATCTTTTTATGGTGGGAGACGAGGATCAGAGCATCTACGGCTTCAGGGCCGCTTACCCAGAGGCACTCCTTAACTTTGAAAAGGAGCACAAGGGTGCCAAGGTGCTTGTTATGGACAAGAACTACAGGTCTAACGCCAAGATTGTTCAGACTGCAGATAAGTTTATTCAAAAGAACTTTAACCGCCATGAAAAGCACATGAGCGCCACAAGGTCTGAAGCAGCCGACATTAACTACCTGACTCTGGATAGTAGAAAAGCCCAGTACAAATATCTCTTTGAGATGGCTAAAGATATTTCGGAGCAGACGGCGGTTCTATACAGGGATAACGAGAGTATTCTGCCACTTGTGGATATGCTTGATAGAGAGGATATGCCCTACAGGATAAAGAGTGCTGACATGGCCTTTTTTACCCACAGAGTAGTTGTGGACGTGGTCAATATCCTTAAGTTTGCCCTTAGTCCCATGGATCCGGAACTTTTCATGAAGATATACTTCAAGTTCCAGACATACCTGCGCAAGCCCGATGCTGAGCAGATGTGCCAGATGGCTGACTTTAAGCATATCGGAATTCTTGATGCAGTTGAGGATGTGGAGGTTCATAAGGCTACACTGGCTAATGTAAGGTCTCTACGTACTCACTTTAGGAGCATGGCTTCTGAGAGCCCTGCCAAGGCTATTAACCGCATCAATAAGTACATGGGCTACGGCGAGTACCTGAGCGATAACAACATGGATGACAATAAGCTCTTTATCCTCGAGATGTTGGCCAAAAATGAAGCGACTATTCAGGGCTTTCTTGACAGGCTGGAGGAACTTCGTCAGATCCTTACGGAAAAAGAGGATGACTATAGTGCAAAACTCATTCTTTCAACAATACATTCCAGTAAGGGTCTTGAGTACGACAATGTTATTTTGATGGATGTAATTAACGGAGTTTTTCCTAGTAAGATCATCAAGAACTTCAAGACTGCATCGCCCCAGGAGAAGCGCGACTACGAGGAAGAGCGCAGGATCTTTTACGTTGGTATGACAAGAGCCAAAGACAAACTTACGATCATGCGGTATGATGATGAGCCTTCAATATTTGTGGGAGAATTGTCACCTAAGGGTGAGACAGTTCGCAAGAAGAAGGAGACTAAGACTAGTCCTAAGGCAGGACTTAAGACTCCTACAATGCTTCTTAAGAAAAAGACTAAGCCGGTAACTTCTGGTGAAAATGTTCCAGAGAATCTGGTGATGGGAGAGAGGGTCTATCAAGAAAGATATGGTGAAGGTACTATCAGCGATGTGACCTGGGATGAAGATGAGATTCCAACCAAGTTCACGGTGGAGTTTGACGACGGCACTGAGAGAAAGTTTATTTATCCCTTTGCTTTTACCACAGGAATGCGGATTATAGAGTGATGAGTGATTTAGTAATACTTAATTGTTTTAAGAGAATGTTTATGTGCAATACCGTTTGCGGAGAATTATAATCATGATGATGGAGGTATAGCATATGAAGAGAATATCTAAGATATTGGCCGTTACACTTACATTAGTTATGCTGTGTTCAATTGGTGTTAGCAATAAAGCTTATGCAGCCAGCGAATGTCCTGAGTTCTTTGATCTGGGAGATCAGGTAATCAGTATGGATGCTGGTACAACTCGTGAAGTATGGCTCTATGCCAAGGTTAACTACAACTACTACATTGGCAAACACTCCAGCAAGGGCACTTATATCGAGTGTTCTTCAAGGAGAAATACAGAGAACATCAGGATCCATATAGGAGCAGATGAGCAGGAAAAGAATGTGTTCTTCTATTTCTACCCTGCAGAAGATCCTTATGAGCATTGGGATGCCTACGCAACACTTGAGGTTTATGTGCAAAACATAAAGCCAGCACTGGCTGATCCTTCTGCTGAAGTTCTCAAGACCTATGCTGGCAATAATGCTGAGTTTAATGCTTATTACTATTATGTTAACTATCCTGATCTGCAGGCTGCCTTTGGTAAGAACGGTGATGCTCTTTTAAATCACTGGAATACCTGTGGCAAGGCAGAGCTTAGAACTGCTAATAAGATCAAGTAAAAGAGCTATAGCACATATTAAGAAATTTCGCGCTCGTGAAGTTCCTGTATTTCATCTACAGCGGACAGCATGGGCGCTATTTTTTTACCCTTAATCTTTCTATCTACGTAGTTCTGGGTGATCTTCATTACTGTTCCACTAAGGGTCAGAACACCGATAAGGTTAGGAATAGCCATCATACCGTTGAAGGTATCTGAGAGATCCCAGGCAAGAGTCAGGTCCATTGTAGCGCCAACTACGATGAAAACTACAAAGATTGACTGGTAGAGCTTAACTGACTTGGTTCCAAAGAGATATTCAAAGCCCTTACTGCCGTACTGGCTCCAGCCAAGTACAGTTGAGAAAGCAAAGAACAAAATTGCTATTGCGATAAATGCAGAACCTGCGCGGCCATATACAGTTGAGAAAGCTTCTGCTACAAGGGCTGTAGAAACCTGATCAGAGATTACTTTTCCTGTATCAAGATCAACAAGTCCGCTTGAAAGAACTGCAAAAGCAGTCAGTGTACATACAATGATAGTGTCTGCAAATACTTCGAAAATACCCCACATGCCCTGAACTACTGGTTCTCTTACGTTTGAACTTGAGTGAACCATAACGGATGAACCAAGACCAGCTTCGTTTGAGAAGACTCCTCTTTTCATACCCCACTGCATAGCGTAGGCTACACCGCTACCAACGATACCACCGCCTACAGCACGCATTCCAAAGGCTCCTTTGATGATAGAAGCAAATACAGCACCCAGCATATCAGCGTTGATAACAACGATAACTGTTGCGCCGATCAGATATATAACAGCCATGAATGGAACCAGTCTTTCTGTAACGGATGCGATTCTTTTAAGACCGCCGACGATTACGAGACCGGCAAGGAACATTAGAACAATTCCTGTTGCGAGATAAGGAACGCCGAATGCGGAGTTCATGTTAACTGCAATTGAGTTGATCTGGCTCATGTTGCCGATACCAAAGGAAGCAAGGATACAGAATACGCTGAACATCAGAGCAAGAGCTGTTCCTATGAACTGACAGCCCTTCTTGGAGCCAAGGCCATACTTAAGGTAGTACATAGCACCGCCGCTCCACTCATTCTTTTCATTTCTTCTTCTGTAGTAAATACCAAGGACATTCTCTGAGAAGTTAGTCATCATTCCAAAGAAGGCAACTATCCACATCCAGAAGATAGCACCAGGTCCGCCTGAAAGGATAGCAGCAGCTACACCTGCGATATTACCTGTTCCGATTGTGGCAGCAAGAGCTGTACAAAGACTCTGGAACTGAGAAATCTGCATATCGTCTTTTCCCGTGTGGGCTGTGACATGTTTATCTCTGAATATTCCGCCGATGGTGTTCTTAACCCAGTGGCTAAAGTGAGAAATCTGAAAGACTTTAGTCAGAACGGTCATTAGGATACCTGTTCCAACCAGAAGAATCAGCATGGGAAGTCCCCATACAAAACCATTTACTGCGTTGTTGACGGTCTCAACAACTCCTACAAAACCTGACATACACTACTCCTCCTACTCGAATATCTTTTTAACTAAACAAAAAGGGCGTACGAATTAAATCGAAACGCCCTTGTTTTATGCTAGTATAGCATATTTTTGCTGATAAACAATTGATTCATTTTAATGTATCGCAGATTAAAAAAGATCAAGAAAACGACAAAATATAATAACTTATATTATTGGCTACTTTCGTATACAATGTAATGTATAGGGGTTTACTGAATTTCGTTGGAGGTGCGTATGGGAAATAATGAAGATAAGAAGATCGTTAAACTGATACCAGCCTATGACAGTGCGCTGGCCGAGCTCATCAGAGAGAACCTTAAAAAGAGCGCCCTGGATATTCCAGGAACTGTCTACTATGACGATAACTTAAACCACCTCAGCGACTATTACCTCGCTGATCCTCAAAAGAGATATTACTGCATCGTCCTTGATGAGGAAGATCAGCTGATCGGCGGAATCGGACTGGCTGAATGCGAGTTCTTTGAGAACTGCTGCGAACTACAGAAGCTCTACCTTGCAGACAGTGTTAAAGGCTCAGGCTTTAGCTATTATCTGATCGCGTTCATCGAGCACAAGGCTTCTGAGATGGGATATAAAAAGATATATCTGGAAACCCACGACAATCTTGCTGCAGCAATCCATGTTTATGAGAAATGTGGCTACAGGGAGATTGATAGACCTAAGAGCGTAGTACATTCAGGAATGACCAGATTTTATATAAAAGAACTTGAGTGAGTTTTTTAGTTATAAAAGAGGGGTATATTTATGAAGAAAAAGCTATTATCTGTACTATTATCTGTTGCTATGCTATGCGTATTTACAGGCTGTGGTAAGACGGCTCCTGCTGCGGAGACGCCTGTATCTGAAGAGGCACCGGCAACCGAAGAGGTATCAGCATCCGAAGAGACTTCGGTATCAGAAGAGGTACCGGCAGCCGAAGAAACACCAGCATCTGAAGAGGATTCGGATACCACTGGCGGATCACCCTGGATTGATTCTGATATAAAGGCCAATATTTCTGCAGATACAGAAACAAACCCCAAGGATGATTTCCATCTCTACGCCAACAAGGATTGGATACTGGAAAATGAGATTCCTGCCGGCTATAGCTCATGGTCTCACTATACTGAGTGCGGCCTTGAGGTCAAGAATAAGTGCATGGAGCTTCTAAAGGATGAATCCATTGAAGGTCACGATGCTGACCTTATTCGCACCTATAATAAACTTGTACTTGATTGGGATACGAGAAATGAAAAGGGAGTATCGGAATTACAGGATAATTTCGATAAGCTCCTTGGTGTGCAGACCATAGATGATGTCACTTCTATCATAACTGATGAAGATACTCTTTTTACCTTTTATGACTTTGTTGGTTATGGAGTAACAACCGGACTTAATGATCCGGAAACATATTTGGCTATAATTGATACACCGGATCTTTTACTGAGAGATTCTGCTGAGTATTCAGAGAGATCTGAACTTGGCGATATGATCTACAATTACAGAAAAGATCTTTTCACATTTATAGCAGGCAAGTATGGAATGTCAGAGGCAGATGCTGGAGACTGCTTTGATGCTGCTATCGGCCTTGAGGCCAAGCTTTCAGAAAAAATATATACCACAGCTGACCAGTATAACGAAGATTTCTACGACAAGATCAACAACGAAATGTCTTTTACCGAAGCGATGGCTTTATCAGAAGTATTTCCTCTTGAAAAGCTGTTTACTGTGACTGGATATAAGTACAATGGAATTTACCTCGTCACAACTCCGGATTACTTGAAGCTACTAGATAAAATATATATTGAGGAAAATGTAGAGGGATTGAAATCACTTATGTTGGTTCACTATGTGCTTGATCATGCGGGCTATCTTGACCGTGAGACCTACGACAAGAGCAATGAGTTATACAATTCCTATTTTGGTACAAGTGGAACAGTTTCTGATGAAGAGATGGCTTATAACAAGGTAGTAGGTGCGTTCCCAGCCTCAATGCAGAAGGTTTATATAGCCAGGTACGGTTCTGAGGAAGATAAGAAAAGGATGGAAAGCCTCTGCCAGGAAGTGATCGATACCTACAGAGAACTACTAGCTGAGAACACCTGGGCTTCAGATGAAGTCAAAAACTACGCTATAGAAAAACTTGATAAGATCACTATTCACGCAGCTTATCCTGACAAATTCAGAGATACCTCCAAGATAGATATAACAGATTGCTCATTGGTGGAAGCAGCTAAGAGAATTGGCATATATGAAATTGAATATAATAAGAGTCTTCTTGGCAAAAAGCTTGACAAGGAAATGTGGGCTGAAGGCTTTAACATTCTGGAGTGCAACGCTTTCTATTCCCCATCCGAGAACACTATCAACATGATCATAGGTATGATGGGTGAGCCTTTCTACTCAAGTGACATGAGCATCGAGGAATTGTATGCTTCAATCGGCGCATTCTGGGTTGGACATGAAGTATCTCACGCTTTTGACAGTAATGGCGCTCAGTTCGATGCAGAGGGCGTTTATAGAGATTGGTGGACGGAAAAAGACAAAGAGGAATTCGATAAGCGTGTGCAGAAGATGGATGACTATCTCGATACTATTGTTGCTTTTGGAGATTATCACTTCATAGGTTCCAATATTGATACCGAAATGGTAGCCGATATGACAGGCCTTCAGTGTGCACTGCGTATGGCTTCCAAGATTGATAATTTTGACTACGACAAATTTTTTACCAAATACGCTCAGATGAATGCCAGTCTTGAGGTATACAGTAACGAATTATCAGTCCTTACACAGGATGCTCATCCACTTAACTATTCCAGAACCAACGTACCAGTTCAGCAGTTTGAAGAATTCTATGATACCTACGATATCAAAGAGGGCGATGGAATGTACCTCGCTCCTGAAGACAGGCTGGTAATATGGTGATGTTGTGAAGCCTATATATGTATAAACCAAAAACCGCTTAACTGTGATAGTTAAGCGGTTTTCTAATGAGCAGGGGAAGCAGGATTCGAACCCGCATGAGCGGTTTTGGAGACCGGCATACTAGCCATTGTATGATTCCCCTTTATTCATTTGTATCAGCACTAATAGCACCGACAAAGGATACTATAGCATATAGGAAAATGCTTGTAAAGAATTTTTTTACCATACATTTAAGCACTTTAAAGCAATAAAAACATTGGAAAAAATCCTTATTTGAAGGGATTATAATAGCATAGTATAATATGTTTTGCACCAATATTTTTAACTACGGACTCACTCAAAAAAGGAGGCCGCCTATGGAAAAAAGTAGAAAAGTTATAATGTCGCTTCGAAATGTTACCAAGGACAGCACCTCAGGCAAGAAGGGCGAGCATATCCTTGAGGATATCAGTTTTGACATCTATGAGAATGAGCTGGTTGTCATTATTGGCGAGGAAAGAAGCGGTAAAACTTCGATACTAAATGCCATTGGCGGAGTAGATAAGATTTCATCGGGTGAGATCATCTATGATGGCAAGAATCTTGCTGAATTCACGGAAAAAGAACTAGAGGCTTACCGAAGGGATGAAGTGGGCTTCATTTCACAGTTTTTTAAACTTAAGCCCAATCGTACGGCCTTAGGTAATGTTCAGAATACGGCGGAAGTATGCGAAACTCCATATGATCCGGCTTATGCCATAGATAAGGTGGGGATGAGCGAGAAAGCCGGAGCTTTTCCATCTACGATGAGTAGTAGCCAGAGGAAAAAAGTGTCCATAGCCAAGGCACTTGTTAAAAAGACTAAGATCATACTGGCAGATGAACCAACATATTCGCTTGATTTTGCTGCCTGCAGAGAGGTTTTAAGCCTGATAGAAAAGTTTGTGAATGAAGGTATTACCACCGTTGTAGTAACCACCAGAAGCGAAGAAGTGGCCAGAATGGCTGACAGAGTAATCAGGATAAAAGACGGAAAAATAGTAGAAATTCAATAGCCCCTATACGCATTGTACTAGATGATGTATAATTGTATTTGATAAAGTAGAATATCTAGTATATGTTTTAGGGGGATTCGTATGAACAAAAGAATCAAAACGCTTTTAACCGTAGTTCTTATGGTGTGCGTTTCAATTGTAAGCTTTAATCTTTGCCCAGCAAGAATCACTGCTGCGGAGACAACTTTCTCAGGAACAGTTTCAGACAAGACCAATGCCGAGATGCTTTACCTTAACACCAGCGGCGGAACAATGGAGATCAAGATTGATTCCAATGTAGCTGTTACAGGAACCAAGGTAATTCTTCCAGGCAACTCAGTTGTAGCTACCTGTTATGTTGGAAGCGATGAGTACTGGCACGTTTCCAAGCTTTCAGGAACAACTCAGGTTGGTAAATCTTCAATTGATATGAGTACCAAGGCAACAGTCAAGGGACGTATTGCTAAGGGAACATCAGAAGAGCTCCTGTATCTGGTAATTGATAACGGAACAATGCAGATCAAGATGGATGCTGACACAGACCTCAGCGGAACAACAATGCTTATCATTGGTAAGCAGGTACAGGTAGTTGTAGCAAGAGGCTCGGATGCTTACATGCACGCTCTTTCTATCACAGATGTAGCTTCACCAGTAACTACTACAACATCAACAACTACAACAGTTACATCAACAGGTACTTCTGGTAATACAGTAACAGGAACAGTAGATAAAGGAACAACAGCTTCTATGCTGTATCTTTCAACAACAGGCGGCACAATGGAATTTGTAATGGACCTTGCTACAGATGCAAGTGGATGCAGAGTCCTGATGCCAGGCCAGAATGTAACAGTTAGCTTCTACAGAGGAAGCGATGCATGGAATCACACTTCCAGAATCGTTAACAATTCTTCCAAGGCTGCTTCTGAGGTTTCACTTGATGCTTCCACCAAGGCTACAGTAACTGGAACAGTCGATGAGGCAACAACTGAGAATACACTGTACCTCAACACAACAGGCGGCACAATGCAGATCAGACTTGATGCAGCTACTAACTTCTCCAGATGCCCTGTACTTCTCAAGGACAAGACAGTTCAGGTTACAATCGAGCGCGGCAGTGACGAGTACAATCACGCAATTGCAATTCAGTAAAATATGACTAATTTGGGCCCTCGGTGCAACAATGCGCCGGGGGTATTTTAATTATTGGAAATAAAGGCAGGGAAAACGTTTTCTTCCTTTGCCTCTTTATGTTATACTTTTTGTGAATTGATATGCAGATGCATAGATTTAGCGATGCATGATGATAGAAAACAAGAAGGAATACGTTATGAAGAATAAGAATATAACTAGGATTTTATCATTTGGAATGACAGCAGCTCTTTTGCTGCAGGTGACTGCATGTGGCCAGAAGGCAGGAGAGGCTGTTGATACAGCGGATACACAGGCATCAGTAAGCACTGAAGAGGCTACAACATCAGATCAGCCAGATACTGAGAGTGATGTGCAAAAAGAAAATCCGCAGACAGCAAGCGACATAGCTGTTAAACTCAGCGAGGATCTGCCTTCGCTGAACATCATAGATGATAAATACCGCACAACCTATGAGATTTTCGTATACTCTTTTTACGATAGTGACGGTGATGGAATCGGCGATCTTCAGGGCGTGATTGATAAGCTCGATTACGTTAATGATGGGGATGACGAGACCTTCACTGATCTTGGCTGTAATGAGATTTGGCTCATGCCAATTTCTCCATCGCCAACTTACCATAAATACGATATTACTGATTACAAGGATATTGATCCTGCCTACGGAACGCTTGAGGATTTTGATAAGCTCCTTGATGCGTGCCACGACAGGGGTGTGAGACTCATCATTGACCTTGTGCTGAATCACACTTCCAGTGAACATCAGTGGTTTAAGGATGCTACCAAGTATTTGAGAGACCATCCAGAAATCACTGAGTTGTATACTGGCGCGAGTGATGATGCGCTGGGTGATCCAATTGAGGATTTGGTCGACAAGTGCCCATATCTTTATTACTACAATTTCACCAAGACTAATCAGAGCGGCTATGAGAAGGTTGCTGGCACTGACTGGTACTATGAAGCACGCTTCTGGTCTGGAATGCCTGATCTTAATCTTGATAATGACATGGTAAAAGAGGAAATCTCAGACATTACACAGTTCTGGATCGACAGAGGTGTTGATGGTTTTAGACTTGATGCAGTTACTTCTTATTACACTGATAACGACACTAGCAACATCGAGTTTATGACATGGCTTAATGACACTGTTAAGGGCCAGAAGGCCGATGCTTACATGGTTGGAGAAGCCTGGACCAATCTTTCCAGATATTCCAAGTATTATGCCAGCGGAATAGACAGCTTTTTTGCCTTCGAATTATCTGGAAGTGAGAGCGTGATCGCAACTGTAGCAAGAGGTAAGAAATCTCCTCGAGCTTATGCTGAGGCTATCTCCAATGCGGAAAAAGAGCTTGGGGAAGTGCGCGAAGACTACATAGATGCGCCATTTTTTACCAACCACGATATGGCAAGGGCAGCAGGCTACTTCGTGGGAAGAGGCTCTGAGAACATGGTCAAGATGGCTGGAGCACTTAACCTTCTCATGGGCGGAAATGCCTTTGTTTACTACGGCGAGGAGCTCGGAATGAAAGGCTCTGGCAAGGATGAGAATAAACGCGCGCCTATGCAGTGGGTGAGCGCTGATTCTGAGGATCTGACTGGTATGTGCGATGGCCCTAAGGATATGGAGAAGTTTGATATGATCTATCCATCCCTTGAAGAACAGGCTCGTGATCCTTATTCAATCTACAATTATTATAAGAAGGCAATTCGTTTGCGTAACACATTCCCTGTAATTGCCCGTGGTAAGACTGTTCCAGTGGAGGAACTCTCTGAGGATGGTGTAGGAGCCTTCCTCAGAACAATGACACCTGAAGAAAGCAGCCTTGATGCAGGTGGTGAGCTGCCACCGATCCTTGTGCTCATCAACAACGGCGACGAGGCCAAGGTAGTGGATCTTACCAAGTGGGCTGGAACTGGAAATGATCCGGAACTTGTATATCAGCTGAATGTGGCCGGTGAAGAGAGTGTTCTCGATGTCACAAACCTTACAATTCCCTCTTATGGAATTGTGGTGATTAAATAAAACTATGCTAAAATTGCAAGACTACGTTGGATGCTAGAAAAAATGTAATTTAGGCGTAGTAAAAAAGGTTTTTTTTAACCAACGAGCATAAAAACTACGCGTGATAATAGAAATTTGATGTTGTAGACGTAGTGATTGTGTCTTGGAAAGACAAATACTACGAGTAAAACTAGATTATTTTGGTCAAGTCCTTTTTTGTGTGTAAATTACCTTTAGGCACCAAGCAGCGTTAAGCTGCCAATAGTTTCAATTGTTCTTCGGCTATTTCCTTAAGCTGAGGAATGTACTCATCTACTGATTGCAATTGTTTTTTAGGATAGCCTTTAGCACTTGCCAAAGCATATGATTCGTGGATATCCATAAGCACACTTCCCATGATTCTTATCACAGAAGTATCATTTGGGAAAACCCCAATCACTGTTGAACGACGCTTTAGTTCACGATTCAGACGCTCTATATAATTCGATGTTCGGTGATATATTCTAAGGCGCGCAGGCAATACCATGATGGTCATTGCGCTTTCAAATCCAGCATCAAGACATTCCATAGCAGCTGGAGCAACATCATTATAGTCGCTTATTATGCGGTCTCTGATCTTTCGAGCATCAGTAATAGTTGAAGCGTGATACATTTCAAGCAGCTCAGCATGTAGTCCTTTCTGATATTTGGAAGGAGTTTTATCCAGTATATTCCTTGAAAAATGTGTCTGACATCTTTGCCAGGGCACTTCAGGAAAAACCTTCTTTATCGCATACAGGATACCAGGATGCGCATCGGAAGTGATGATTCTTACTCCATGAAGTCCTCGTTTTCTCAGGGACTCCATGAACATGAACCACGTATTGTTTGTTTCATTGTCAAATAGATCAAATCCAATGACTTCACGCTTGCCTTCTGTATTTGTGGCATATGCCACCATAAAGGCCTTTGATACGATTCTGTGGTCATTTCGAACCTTGAAATAAGTAGCATCTATAAGGACAAATGGATATGCATTAGTCAGAGGTCTGTTGCGGAATTCATTAACAATACTGTCCAGATCCTTGCATACTTCTGACACCATGGACTTTGAGTAGGAAGTTCCACACAGTGTTTCAACAACCTTGGCTACTTTTCTGGTTGAGACACCAGCGATTACCATCTCAGCCATACTTGCTACAAGAGCAGCCTCACTTCTCTTGTAGTTATCAAATATAAGTGACTTGAATGGAACATCTCTATGTCGTGGTACTACTAATTCAATCTTACCAAGGCGAGTAGTCAGCTGACGTTCTCTGGTGCCATTACGGCTGTCAGTTCTTTCCTCAGAACGTTCGTATTTCTCTGCTTTGAGCTGTTCTGTGGATTCAGCCTGTAAGATGCTATTCAGGCTATCCTGTAGAAGCTTTTTGAATGCATCATCACGATTTGATGAAAGTAACTGTAGTATTTCTTCTTGGTTTAAAGTAATATTGAGTTGAGCCATTGAGCTATACCTCCGGTTGATTTTATTGTGGTGATTTAATTATACCTAAAGGTAAGCCTGTGGCTCTTTTAATATTAATTTTTTGAATTTACACCATTATATGGACATTACTTCCGGTTAAAAATCTACTACGAGTAAAATGAGCAAAATGAGAAATTACGCGTAGAGGTACAGTAGGAAACTACCAGTAAATCCGGAAAAACTGGAAAATACGCGTAGTAGGCTCGGATGATTAAGCGCAAATAGGAAATATAAATTGGGGATATTGATATAAATAGAAAATACAAAATACAAGTTGAGGATATAAATAGGACGAGTAATAATGATAATTGAAATACAAGATGATTTTGATCTTCAGAAAATAGCAGATAGTGGGCAATGCTTCAGATTCAATATGTGTGGTGATGGGTACAGTGCTGTGGCTGGGGATAAATATCTGTTCATAAAGAAGTTATTCAAGAATAGCTCAGAATTATCAATAGCGGATAATAATAGGCGCAGTAAGTCAGGTGACAAGTACGAGCTTAGCTGCAGCAAAGAGGAATTCGAAAACTTCTGGAAGCAGTATTTCGACCTGGATACAAGCTATAGAGATATCAGAGGCCTAATTGATGAATCAGAAGATGAGTATTTATATAGAGCTTCTGAATTTGGGCAGGGCATCAGAATCCTTCAGCAGGATCCATGGGAGATGTTGATTTCATTTATCATATCCCAGAGAAAAAACATTCCTGCAATTAAGGCTTCAATCGAGAAAATATGCGCGCTTGCAGGACATAAGATAGCTGTGGACGCAGAAGGAAATGATGTATTTTCTTTTCCTACTCCAAAGGAACTGTCTAAGCTGACTGTTGCACAACTATCAGAATGTAGTCTTGGCTACAGAGATAAATATGTACATCAGGCCACACTTGATGTGGTAAGTGGTGCAGTAGATCTTGAAAGTTGGAAAGAGATAGATGATGACGCTCTTATGCAGAAACTCCTGGCACTGTACGGCGTTGGAGTTAAGGTTGCTAATTGCGAGATACTCTTTGGCTATCACAGATTAGATGCTTTTCCTAAGGATGTCTGGATCAACAAAGTGCTTGATGCTCAGTATCCTCAAGGCTTTTTGTTTGATAAGTACAAACCCTATAACGGGGTTATGCAGCAATATCTTTTCTTTTATTCTAGAAGTAATGGTCTATAATGGCATGAACAAAGGCAGCGCCTAGAGGCGCTGCCTTTTCGTATCTAAACCTTTATATCAACTATTCTTGAGTACTGTAATAAGTCATTCGTAGTCTGCATCTCCACGGAGAAAATTGTATTCATAGCTCCTCAGCTCACATATTTTGCTTTCGAGCTCT
>JAEEGI010001633.1_pt1 | contig 55657 bp, 50 predicted proteins | sample 8958751 | NCBI WGS metagenome assembly JAEEGI01 (sample SAMN16246545, study PRJNA631951) | gut metagenome | biome: gut microbiome; feature: rumen; material: KS-attached | host: Bos | place: Iran: Karaj | collected 2018-10
CTTCAAATACCATGTGGCGGCGATCAAGTCCCCCATTCCGTTCAGGTTCGGAGTCAACCTCGGAGGCAATTTCGATGACTGGCGATGGAAACTTGGCAAGGCCAAGTTCAAGAGCACGAAGATTCCCCTCTTCGATGAGGAGATCGACGGACTTCGACTCAACTTGGTCAGCTCGATCCACAACATATTTGACCGAGGCATCGAGCATGCGATAAAACGCAACGAAGAGGCCCAGCAAGCGATTGAGGAGAAAAAAGCGGAGGTCGCCTATTCGGCCGATCTGACAGAGGACCTCTCAGAGAAGGAGGTCAAAGAGTTAGAAGCGGCTCAGACAGAATAACTTATCAGAAAGGTTTGCCGTGTCCGGATGAGTCGCCACCGTCGCTGACTCTACGTAAGTACACCAGCACATAGTGATTGTCATCTACAGTTAATTTGAGTACCAGCTCTTTGGAAGTAAGCTTTTTTATCTCCCATGTCTCGGAACCCCATTTATCGGTTACAGTCAGAGAATTACCTTTGACACTGTAGTCATGGACATCGTCATCGGCATCTATCATCTGCCCTGAACTCTTGAAGGTGACATAGGACTCGTCATCTTCTTCATTATCGGTACTCAAAAGTTTACCATTCTCGTAATACTCTTCTTTGATAGTCTGCCATGTACCGACGATTGAAGACTTACCACTGTCGCCGGACAATGTGTCACAGGAGACGGATAACAGACACATCCCCAAAAGAAGAATGGTGGCGAAAAAGATTCTTTTTGTCATCTTGATTATTCGTTAATTGTTCAATTTATGTTGCGAATATATTCATTTTTCCAAAAAAAAGAGGACAACTTCAGCATGAAGTTGCCCTCTTGTGCGAGTGAAGGGACTCGAACCCATACGCCGTAGCACCAGATCCTAAGTCTGGCTTGTCTACCAATTCCAACACACTCGCGGACGGGACTGCAAATATAGGCAGTTTTTTGCCAATTTGAAAGAACCTAAAATTTTATTGGTGAGTCTTCTTCCATAAGGGACTGATTGCCCTATAAAACCTGACCCATAATTTGTTCTGTGGCAGGGTCAAGTGACTTTTGAACCATTCACGGGCTTTGAACCACCAGTGTCCGGCATCAGCCGCGATACGGTCAAACATCCTGTCCACCACCGAGGCGACACGGCAGCAGAATCGTCCGCATTTATACCACTTGATTTTCCCCTCCCAAGTAAGCACAAGCCAAGCCGCTTTTTCCACGGAATCCTGTCCATCAATCAGCAAAACGCCTTGTTCCTGACTTATCTCCAAGTCCTTGTATGGCACAAAAAAGGAAAAAACCACTTCGTGATCCGGGTCAAGAGAAGTCTCCGGCAAACCCATCAAGGAGAGCAATCGTGAGAATTCCCGTTCGGTGACAGACAATCTCCGCCTATATAGCACCGAATCCACATCCAAAGGAACATCCTGATTTCCAGTCCATTGAATGAGGATATTAGTCCCCACCAACCATCGGACCCCCTCATATGCGGTAAGGTCAGCCACATATCTCGAGATCCATCGGTCAAGGAAGAAAGTGTAAGGGAACTTATCCACTTCAACATCTTTGAAACGACACACCTTGACTTCCTTTCCATAGAACGCGAGAGTCGAAACACGATGGGCTCCATCTATCAAATCATTATCCTTCCCGACGGGAACAATTGACACCGATGGGTCGAAAACACCGTTCGCGAAATCTTCGATCAAGGCATCAAAGGCCTCTCTATTATTAGAGAACGAACTCTTCTCGTTCTCCTTTCCCCATTCCTTACCGTATGGAATGATAGATCTGAGGCTTTCATAATAAACTCTTTTGGCCAGATAGGGTCGGGAATCGCGGTTCTGGATGTAGTAAAGTTTGGAGAATAGATCGAATCGCCTCGGGGATAGCAAATCCCTGGCGGGAAAGGACAAAACCTCACCCACATGCTTATCCAACTGATGTTTTTTTATCCAGGCCGGATGTATTAATGACAGTACGTCATTCACGTTGAAAGGCGCTTTCGGAAATAAGCGATCACCTCGTCGAGACCTTCGTCCAAAGACACTTTCGGCTCCCAATTGAGACACTTCTTCGCAAGGGAAATGTCCGGACGACGCATTTTAGGATCGTCGGCAGGAAGCGGCTTGAATACGATCTTGCTCTTTCCGCCAACTTTTTGAAGCACTTTCTCCGCCAACTCGATCATGGTGAACTCACCGGGATTACCGAGATTGACAGGGCCGGTGAAACCGGAAGGTGTGGCCATCATCCTTATCATAGCCTCAATCAGGTCAGACACATACTGGAATGACCTGGTTTGGCTACCATCCCCATAGATTGTCAAATCTTCCCCACGAAGAGCCTGGACGACAAAATTCGATACCACTCGACCATCATTCTCGGCCATCCTGGGGCCATAGGTGTTGAATATCCTTATGACCTTGACATCGACGTTATGAATCCTATGATAGTCAAAACACAAAGACTCCGCACACCGCTTTCCCTCATCGTAGCATGAACGGATGCCGATAGGGTTCACATTTCCCCAATATCTCTCATTCTGAGGATGTTCCACCGGATCCCCGTAAACTTCTGATGTCGAAGCCTGAAGGATTTTGGCCTTGGTCCTTTTTGCCAATCCAAGCATATTGAAGGTCCCGAAAACAGAGGTCTTTGTCGTCTGGATAGGATCATTCTGGTAGAAAACCGGCGAGGCGGGACAGGCAAGATTGTAAATCTCATCAACTTCCGCCCTGTATGGATCCGTCACGTCATGGCGCACCAGCTCAAAGCCAGGATGGCCTATAAGATGCCAGACGTTTTCTTTGGATCCGCTGTAAAAATTGTCCAGACAAATAACAGAGTTCCCCTCTTTCACTAGTCTCTCACAAAGATGAGAGCCGATAAAACCAGCTCCTCCAGTCACAAGAATCTGCTTCATTTTTTCATCATTTTAAGACGCTCCCTCAACACGGAAGCATAATTCTTCATTTCAACTTTCCCATCGGTTTTCCCGAAATTGGTATGATGGATCCTCCTGTCGGTGGAAACCAAATCTATCTTTTTGATCCTGAAACCATTCGCATCCATCTTTGTGCTCCATTCAATGATCTCCCCGGTGTGAATCGACTCTGAGAATGGCCCGATTGTGTCAAAGACCGACCTGCGGATGAGGATAGCTCCCGTGAAAAGCCCGTAATAGGGCTCCGGGCGGATAACCGTGCCAGGCATCGATCCTATCTCCGGAGACAAAAAGTCTTTCACCATAGCCTGAACGGCAGACACATCCGGATCTGACTCGATCTCATCGTACATGGCCTTCAACGCTCCCTCCCGCATCACATCATCATGATCCAAAAACAAGACAAAATCACCTGAAGCCTCTTTGATTCCGGTATTCTTAGCGGCCACTTGACCTTTGCTCTCAGGATGGGACAAAACTTTACAACCAAGACTCGCAGCGATCTTGGCGGTGTCATCGGTTGAACCGTCGTTGACCACTATTATTTCCACCGGAACATCCTGATTAGCAAGGCTTTGAATAGCCTCACGCAGGTAATTTGACCCGTTTTTCACGGGAATGATAACTGAAACGGATTTGCTCAAGACAATGCTATTTATAAATCAAAATGTAAAATTAGCGAAAAATACTTAATAACCCAATCCGAATTCTTTTCCTCCACCTGCGAAGAAAGCCCAACTTATTATCCGGTATCTTGAAATCACTGCCGTTTCCCCACGCCTCGCAATCCTTCAGGACCACCGCTTCATTTGAGTTGGAGTCAAACCCGACACAGACGTTGTCATGCGCCACGCAAGCCCGCACTTTATGCCTAACCCTTTGATATTCACCTCCTAATTTAAATCCCCTGCCGGTCTTCTGATTCCCCGTCGGACGCGCCTCACCAGAAAGCCAGCCATTGGAATAAGCCTCACATTTCTCAAGAGTCACCGCCCCTATAGGGCCGATCGTACTTTTGGTGTAAAGGTCGAAACCATCGTCTATGTTATGGAAAGCCTTACAAGAATAAAACCCATTGCCTTTGCCAATCGACAGTTTGGCCCCGAATCCATCAGCATTGCATCGCACAAGATCACAATTGTCGCGCGACTGGCAATATTCAATACGATTACGCGCCGGCCAATCCTTTTTGGCTGATCCGGGGAAAGAACAGATCAGAATGCCCGTGTCCCTGTTACAATAGGCCTCGCAATTACGGACTTCATTGTCGGAACCGCACACAAACAATCCCGAGGAAAGAGAGTTCCTGAAGACCAAACCCTCTAATATCCAATGATTTCCACGAAGAATAAACCCTGGAAGGCTCATCTTGGAAGAAGATCCGTCAATAATCGCCCGACCTGGATTCTTCGCACGAAGTATGATAGGTTTACCAACCTTTCCGGATTGATATTCAGGAATATAATATGGCCCGCCTTTGTAGATGCCGTCCGGAAGGATAATCTCGCTTCCAGGCGTCGCCTCACGGATAGCGGAAGACAGGTCGAAAGGGTCTCCATCAGATGAGCCACCCTGAAAAGGTATCGCCGATCTTTGAAACGGATAATCAGGAACGCGATGCTTGATCGCATCCTTGGGAGTATGGCTGATCCTGCCAGGGCTTGTTTCAAAACTGACATCCTTAATGTCCACTTTGATTGCTCCAGCGACAGCGAATCCAACATAGATCGCCCGCCTGTCCTGCCTCAACAAGAAATCACAACCGGGAAAACAGATAGTATCTTCCTTTCCGTCAGCGTGAACAGTAGCACGGAATCCCTCGTCTGTCTTCTCAAGAGTGAAAGAGCACTTGATTCCAGCCACTATTGAGCCTTCGGGGTCCTGGACAGAGAACAATCTGGAGGGATCAAGCATCCGATGTCTGTCCTGGGGCATAGCATCACGGTCAGAATAACCTCCGACCACTCTGACCCCATAAGAGAAAGGGCAACCGCTTGCCGGACGGAAACGCCCTACCATCAAGCTGTTACGATGGCGGGACGAGTCGGAGGGACTCTCGATAGTGTCCACCACCATGATTCCGTATCCCGACTGGAAATCTGCTCCGGACGCATCTTCCACCTCGAAAGTGGCGGAAATGGAGAAATTCCGCCGCCGTGGATCGATATCAACGTACGAGAACTTGAAACTGTCCTGAGAATCAGTCAGTTTTCCCCCGTCAGCACGGCCAAGAGTCTTATTCTTCCACTCTATCATCCTTCTGGCAGTAATATACCAACGCCAATTCAGCATCGTACAATAACTCCACCGAATAGCCTCTTTCTTTTATCATGTCCAGAACCTCAACAGGAGACCAGTAGTATGTGGCCCAGTAAAGGAACGCCTCGGGAAGGTCGGGCAACTCTCCCCCGGATGGTGTTTGGGATATCGGGTAAATCGAGGATGAGGGGCTTAATAACGAGGTGCTGTAATATGCGTTATAATTATGCACCGGGTCATAATTCACGATGGCATCCAGATTCCGATATTCCGAAATGCGGGCAAGTGACGGTTTCAACCATTCGAAAATATATTGGACATCCCGCTTGTAGAACGGGAGGACGGAACTGATCAGTACCAGGCAACAAGCCACTTTAAAGACCAGTCGAGGCGCCTTGTAACTTCTTGCCAGCTTGTCGAAAACCACTGTGAGTAAGATAAATACAAGCAGAAACAAGAACGATAGGTACCTTGTGCTGTTCAGGCCGCAAAGACCGCAGAACAACCAGAAGACCACGGCGGAGGCTATAAGAATCAGGGAGAAACCATCAAGTAGCCCCGATGCTTTTCTTCTGACGGACAGATATAGCAGCAACCCAAGAAGAAGCGCGATAATCGCCAATACAACTGAGCCGGGGACATATTCGGCGAAGGCCTTGACTGAATGTAACAGGGAGACCGCCTTTTCCAGCAATGTGGAATCAAGCAAGTAAGAGGCGTGAAGTGACGCCGCGCCTGAGCCTTTTGCCGCGAATTGAGCGGGATGTAGCACCACGTGTAGAAGTGAGCTTCTTTTCCATATGAAGAAAAGCCCTCCCCCAATAAATGGAGCCGCGTAATACAGGGACTGCCAATAGCGCTTTCTCACAATAAGGCCGACCGTGAAAAAGAACACGAGTGAACCACCTATGACAAAGAGCAATTCCGAATTCATAAAGGCGAGATACATCAAGGCGATCGCCGCGATCTCATACAAGATGTTTTTCTTATGCGATTCGCCATCCCACATAAGACGATGCAGGACAAGGACAACCAGGAATAGCAGCAATGTCCATGAATAGAAACGGCAATAGACAGACAGTCCCAACACCAGCGGACAGAATCCCCATAGAGCTGCGGCCAATAAGGAAGTCCGCCTGTCGGTTCCAAGACACTTAGTCAGGAAAAAGAACAGAACTATCTGGAACACAATCCATACGAGGATGTTGAAACATATGCAGATCCACATGGGAGACACATATTCGCCTATGGCGGTCTCAAGGGCGTTGATCATCCACATGTAGTTCCTGTCCAAGACAAGTTTCTTTACCGTCAAGGAAGCGGGAAGGTCGAACACGCTCTCACCATCCTCAAGGGAATACCTGGTCTTCAGATCTCCCACAGACAACCACTCCTCGACCTTCCACAATGAGCTGTCATCCATGTACTCGATCGAGTCAGTGTGATTGTTTATATTCTGGACATACTCGAAAGTGAAGAGCTCATCAATGTAATAATAAGCTTTGTGGGAGGCCCAATAGAACATCGCCCCGCACTGGAGGGCGATAATGATCGCAAGGATTATAAGCGTTGTCTTTCTATTCATAACTCTTTCTCCCATAATGGAATGACCTTTTCCGTAGAGAATTGTCCGGCAAACTCGGCTGCCTTACGGGAATAGTTCTCCCTTAATTCCGGATTCTCATCAAGCTTTGTCATGGCCTCCTCCATGGCCTCCTTGTCGCCCACCGGAACCGCCAAACAACAGTCTTGATTCCTAAATAATTCTTCCTCTCCCTCGAAGATCGTAGTGACACATGGCAAGCCCATCATCATTGCCTCCAGAAGCGCATTCGGCATACCCTCGAAATTAGAAGACAGGACAAACATCTCCGCATCCCGGATGGCCTCATGAACATTCTTCACAAAGTCCTCGAGAAATACTGTCCCCTCAAGCGACAATTCCCTTACTAACTGACCAAGTTCGTCCTTCAACGGACCTTTGCCATAAATATGAAGCGTGTGGCCGGGATGTTTCTTATTGAAATCCGCAAAAGCCTTGATGAGCATGACATGGTTCTTCTGGCTTTTCAGCCTGCCGACCGTAACGATCTTCTTGCTGCTCCCTTGGGCCTTGCAATCTACCTGAACGGGATTAGGGACTATCACCCCTTTCTTCCGTATCTTCTCCGGGAACATATTCCTGACGGTCTGAGACTGGAAAAACACCTTATCAGCGAAGCGATAGGCAAGTCGAGCCAAACGGAAATGCCGCTTCCCTTTCCTGATTGGATTGTTTCTCTCGGACATGACCTTTCTCCCTCCTCCAAAAGCGAAAGCGTTGAGAAGATTCGGCTTTTTTAAAAAGCTTAGGGTGACATCCGGACGATAACGTAGCCTTATATAAGAGAGGTAGAAATAACCGTAAATTACAGAGATTACGAACCTGAAAGGGAGTCGGGACTTTTTCCTCAAATCATAGAGCCCCGCATTATCAATCTTCACCTTATCGGAGAGAGGATATGGGGATGAGGCTACGGAAAATGGCATTATATGAACTTCATGCCTTTCCGCCAAAGCGCTCGCCACCCTTGTGGCGATCCGCTCTGCGCCACCTCCCTCAAGGGACGATATTAACACAAGGACTCGCACAAGTAACTAATATTCAACAATTTCCTTTACCTTATAAGCGACCGGCGCGCAATTGTCACGGTCACGACTTAAAGCATACATATCCCTCAGGCCATGGAATATCCTGTCAGAAGAATGATACTTCGACCTCCCTCCGACTCTGGGACGATGAGAGACTATCATTTCTCCAACTTTAAAACCTTTCTTCCGCAATATCGCCGGAATGAAACGATGCTGTCCATCAGAAAGAGTAAGACCCTCTAGTGTCTCCTTCTTGAATACCTTCAAGGTACAGCCGGAATCATGAATGGCGTCGTGGAGAAAAACTTGCCGGCAAAGGTATGCCCCTCGCATGAGCAAGCGTCGTAAAAAACTGTCCTTCCGGTCTTTCCGCCATCCGCACACCGCATCCAGATCATTCTCCAGCATGTATTCTATCATAGAGGGAATGTCTTTCGGATCATTTTGCCCATCACCATCGATAGCGGCGATGAGATCTCCCTTCGCAAGCTTGAAACCACAGTCAAGGGCAGCCGTCTGGCCGTAATTACGATCAAAACGGACGAACTTCAGAGGATGGTAGGTCTGGCAGATTTGACCTGTCATATCCATTGAGCCGTCATCGACAATTATTATCTCATATCCGGTCCCCAAGCCAAGGCACATATGTTTCACATCATCGATAAGCCTCCCGATGTTAGCTTCCTCATCCTTGACAGGAATCACCACCGACAAAGAACAGTTCTTACTCATATTCTAACGCGACAGACCAAGACGTATTATATCCTGTGCCAAACTATCCGTAAAGACTAAAGCCCCGGTACGGTTGAGATGTAATCCATCCATAAAAAAGGCCTCGTCCTCACATAGCCACATATCGGTATAATTCAGCAAAGGGATTCCCTTGATGAAAGATATGCTATCATAATATGCCATCATTTCCTCATAGTTAGGCATTCTCCTAAACGTATCGGTATGAATAGGAGAAACAAATAAGACAACATCCGCCCCATCGGCTCTGAGAGTGTCAATCAATTCCACGAAAGATGACTCTACCGCTTCATCAACATGAAAAAATAAAGTGTTATTTTGGATGCGTTCTGGGCGGAAACTCATTGAGTGCCCTAAAAAGCCCCTTTCACTTGATTTTGGCCACCTTTGGAAGAGTTTTGAATCAATAGGACTGAACCGGTAAATCGGAAGAAAACGTTCCGCCATAGATGGATGGATAACACTGAAAAAAACTTTACGGAACTCCTTGTCATGGAACCATGGATAGAACTGATAGCGATTCATTTCCGGTCGAGTCGGGACAACCGACGCATAGTCAACATTAATCAGCACCAAACTCGGGATCTTGTTCCTTTTTCTATAGACATTATACACCGAATTACATAAGTCAAGATGAGCCCCAGCAATTCCCAAATTATATGATACAGTCCCTGCGACCGAGTCCAACACAACAGGAGAGACATGATGCTCCGCCCGGGAATTCCCCATGATGATACAATCCGCGTCAACATTGCCTCCCATCCATTCCGTCCATGCTTCAATAGCGAGATAGTTGGACTTGGAAGCCATGTCTGAAAGCTTGAAGTCCAAAGCAGACATCACGACATAAATGAACAAAGCGAATGATACTGCTCTGACCACAAACTTACGCATGGCGAATTATTGTGAAATAGTTACATGAACAATGTCCGGCGCCGCATACGGCGGGAGACGAAAGAAGCTCAGAGTCAATACCATTGATGTCACCCAGCAGATGTCCTTTGCTAGCGAGAGAGGAGTCTGACAGTACAGGGCAACGCCAAACAGAGCCATTGGAAGAGACGGAAAAACACCTCTGGCCGGCGTCACAAATGTACCCCGCCGGATAGAAACGACCATCAGTATCGTCAAGATCGATACCCAGCTGTTGGATATTCTTATAACGCTTCCGGCCGCCGTTTAAGAATGAGACGACCAGTTTCTTTGAAGAACCACCGGATGACTTCAGCCGCGCCAAGACATTATCTGAGATAGAAGTCTCATAATCCCTGATTATTATAGGATTGGCGTGGACAGCTGACTTATGGTAAAATGAACGGAAGTCCTCCAACAAATGCCAGCTGTCATCGTTCAGAATAGGGACACCGATAGTCATGAAGACATTCTCTCTCTTGACAAAAAGGCCTTGGGAACGGAACATCGCTCCTAACTTAATAGTAAGCAAACGATTCTGCCACCTTTCCTTTGACAGATAAGGGCTCAAATCTGTCACTTTATGCCTGAACGCCTCTGGTGAGATGTAGTTCACGTAATAACTCGCATGAAGGTTGAATGTCCTGTTTCTCTTGTCCTTAAACAATTCACTGAGACTGGAATAATAGCTGGAGTCTCTCGATAAATTGGTGGTTAAATAAATGATAATGTGTCCCTTAAAGCCACAATTGACAAAACGGGCAACAATATCGCGAAAGTCTTTAAGGATTGTCACTTCACCTCCAATGAGGTACAACTCGACAGCTGTCCTCGCGGGCACCTTTGTCTCAATGTATCGGACAAGATTATCCGTTATCTCCTGCCGCTTTGCCAAACTCTCCTCCTTAGCGGCCTGAAGATGCGTCTCACGGGAGCCTTGTATGCAAAAATCACACTGATAATTGCACAATGAGGTGACCTGCCACCTTATGACTATAGAGTTCATGAACAGGCGGGGCAGGTTTATGATCTTCTTGACTTGGGCGTTCTTCATAACTCACAAAACAACTCTTTCTCCCAAAGTGGGATAACTTTCTCAACTGAGTACCTGTCAGCAAGTTCCGCTCCGCGGGATGACAGCTCCTTCCGGAGCCGCTCATCGTCGGCGAGACGGGACATCGCACCGGCAAGAGCCTCCTCGTCCCTGAGGGGTACCATCAAGCATGAGCCAGTGTCTCCAAAAAACTCTCCAGTCCCCTCGAAAGAGGTTGTGACACATGGCAACCCCATCATCATAGCCTCAAGCAAGCAGTTGGGCATTCCTTCATAGTCAGAGCTTAGCACGAACATTTGAGCGTCGCTGACAGCCTTGTGAACGTCAGGTAAATACCCTTCCATGAACACCTTCCCTTCTAAGGCAAGATCTCTGATCAAACTATTGAGGCTGGCCCTGAGGTCGCCCTCTCCGTAGATGTGGAGGGTATGCTCAGGATGATCCTTGGAGAACCTCGCGAAAGCGCGGATCAATAACGTCTGGTTCTTCTGCGGATGGAGCCGGCCAATGCTGACAATCCGCTTGCTCCCGCCTACAGCCCCGCAAGAGACCTCTATAGGATTCGGAAGGACGACTCCCTTCCTCCTGATGCTCTCCGGGAACATATCCATAACAGTCTTGGACTGGAATATGACTTTGTCCGCACGGGAATAAGCCTCGCACATCCTATCAAAGTAGTCACCATCCTTGCGCAAGGGGTTATTTCTCTCCGACATGACTGTTTTTCCTGGCCCCGAAGACTCAGAATTGAGTTGATTGGGAACTTCCAAAAAACTCAGCACCACATCCGGTTTTTCTTTTCTACGCAATCTCGACACCAGAGCCGATGTACGCGACAGAAATAGAGAATATGTCAGATTATAAGGATCCTTCCTTAAAACAAAACGGTCAAACAGACAAACAATTGTTCGCCAATTGAACCATCTAGCCACGAAACCAGCCTCAGATGGATTCCATACAAAGATTCTTACTTTTTCCGGTATATGATAATCGGTCGTGCAACGAAAAACAGGCAACAGAATAACATCATTGCCGGAAGAGAGGTAGCTTGCCAGTCGAACGAACACACGTTCAGCTCCACCTCCCTGCAAAGAAGATATTATCATCAGTATTTTCTTACCAGACTGTGCCATGCGGTTCATAATCAGGAATCAAAAAGAACTGTCTCCCATTGGGGAATGACACTGTCAAAAGAAAACCTCTTGGCGAACTCCGCACCTGTTGAAGCGATTCGCACCCTGAAATCATTATCATCGGCTAGCTTGGTCATCGCCTCCGACATAGCGTTCTCGTCACCTACTGGGGTCATAATCAAGGCGTTGGATTCTCCAAAGAACTCCTCGGCGCCAAGAAAAGACGTGGTTATGCATGGAAGCCCCATCATCAAAGCCTCGAGCAAGGCGTTGGGCATCCCTTCAAAATCAGAGCTTAACACAAACTGCTCAGCATCCTTTATGGCCTCATGGACATTGGCGCTAAAACCTTCGAGAAAAACCTTGCCTTCCAATGAATATTCCCGAATCAAATCCCTCAACTTTTCTTCAAGGTCGCCGGTCCCATAGATGTGCAGAGTGTGGAGTGGATGACTTTTAGAGAACGAGGCGAAAGCCCGGATAAGCATCGCATGGTTCTTCTGCCCCATAAGCCTCCCGGCAGTCACTATACGGTGGCTTCTTCCAGAAGCGAAACAAGGCACGTCAACCGGATTGGGAATCACGACTCCTTTCCTTCTTATCCTCTTAGGGAACAAGCCTTTGACCGTGTGGGACTGGAAGACGACTGTGTCGGCAAAACTAAAAGCGAGTTTAGTCCAAGCGAAACTTCCCGCCCCTTCGACCTTAGGGACGGCTCGTTCGGACATTATCTTTTTCCCGGCACCAATAGCCACCATATTCAAAAGATGGGGCTTATAGAGAAAACTAACCGTCACATCCGGTTTCTCCTTCTTGAGCATGCGGCAGAAAGCCCTATACGCATAAAACCTCCAATAGGCGGATTTGATTATAAGAGGTGCCTTCATGTTGTCTATGCCGGGAAATTGGAAGTCCTCGATCCTGACCCGGTCGGAAACGGAATAACCCGCCGCCTTGTACAGAGGCATGACTATGACATCATGTTTCTCTGACAAAGCGTTAGCAAGCCTGACAACAACCCTCTCGGCACCGCCACCGGTAAGAGTCGTGATCAAGAAGACTACCTTCTTTCTGGCTTTGCTATTCTCAGGCATAACTTGGTCAAAAAGATAAATATACAAAAAATCAATTCACTAAGCCAAGACTCTTGAGGTCATGAGCTAAAGAATCGGTAAATACCTCCGCTCCACGGCGGTTCAAATGCTGGGCATTAAGGAAATAACTAGTGTCGTTGCTGAAGGAGAAACGCCCATAGTCAAGGAGCGGAATACCCCTCTGGCGCGAGACGCTATCATAATACCCCATCATCTTCCCAGGGTTCTTCCTATCACGCAAAGCCATCTCATGCATCGGGGTTTGGACAAACACGATCCTCGCTCCGTCTGAGGCGATCAAATCCAGCAAATCTTGAAAATCCTTCTCAACTTCAGGGTTGACACTAAACCCAAGTGAAGAGCCTCCAAGCATATTACCTATATAATGCTTGTCTAATCCAAGGAAGCCCTTCTCCAGCGCCCAGTCTCCCCTTTCAAAGACGAAATCCATCCAGGTGCCTTTGTACCTGTACAAGGGCAGGAATCGTTCAGCGATGGAGAAATGCCTGGCAGGGAAAAAGGCCTTTCGGAAAGAGCGGTCATGAAACCAAGGATAAAACTGGTTCATATTCGTACCGGAATTTCTTGTCAATGAAAAATAATCGAAGCCGATCAGCACTAACTCAGGTGACTTGTTTCTCTGGCGGTAAAGGCGGTACCGCGCGAGAAGGTCATCGAAATGAGCGCCAGCCATGCCGAGATTATACGAGTTCACAACCAGGACCGAGTCAAAGACATAGGGAGCGAAATGATTCATAACCCTTGAGCTTCCCAAAAAGATGACATCCGCGTCAAGCCCGCCTTTCATCAGATAGGTTTGAGATCTGACCGGCTTATAGCATGTTTTTTGGAACTCGCGGGAAAGCGCCAGATCCAGTCCGGAAAAAATAAGCCATCCTACCACAAAGAAAACAAATACTATACGGAAGAAACGCATCATAATCAATATCAATGCAATAAACCCAGACGCATAAGATCATGGGCAAGGCTGTCGGTAAAAACTTCCGCCCCACAACGGTTCATATGTAGGGCATCCACGAAAAAACTGGTGTCTCCACTAAAGGAGAAGCGCTCGTGGTCGATGATAGCGATCCCCCTTGAAAGCGATACGCTGTCATAGAATTCCTTCATCTCAACGGGGTTCCTCCTTTTGCGCAAAGCGCTCTCATGCAACGGAGGTTGGACAAAGATAGTCTTAGCCCCGTCAGAGGCAATCAGATCCAGTAATTCCCGAAAAGCATTCTCGACCTCAGAATCAATCCTGAACCAGAATGAGTAATCCTCAAGATCATCACCTCTGGAAGACTTGTCAAGTGCGAGAAAGCCCTTCTCAAGCGACCAGTCTCCCCTGCCGGAAATCACTTGCATCCACACATCATTATACCTGAACAATGGTAAGAACCGCTCCTGGAAAGAGAATCGCGTGGCGGGGAAAAGCGCTTTGCGGAAAGAACGGTCATGGAACCAAGGGTAAAACTGATACTTGTCTCTATCGACACCATCCAACAATGAAAAATAATCGATGCCTATCAGCACCATCTTCGGAGGCTTGTTCTTCTCCCGGTAAAGACGATACCTCGCCAGCATGTCATCGAAATGAGCTCCCGCAATGCCGAGATTATATGAGTTCAAGGATAGGACAGAATCCAGGACATATGGAGCGAAATGATTCAAAACCCTGGAACTCCCAAGAAAGACCATGTCAGCGTCAATCCCTTCATTAGCCAGATACGACCAATATTCTATCGCCTTATAGTTGGTTTTCTGGAAACAACCGGAAAGCATGCGGTCCAGTCCGGAAAAGATAACCCATCCCGCCACGAAGAACACAAATGCTTTAAGAAGGAACTGTCTCATTCAACTATTCCAAGTTTCCGGAGGTCTTCACACAAAATGGTTGTAAAAGCCTTGGCCCCTTTCGTGTTAAGGTGGTAATAATCCTGAAAATAGGTTGAGTCCGCGCTGATTGACTTACCGTCATAATCAAGAACGATGGCTCCGAACCTTGCGGCGAGACTGTCCGTCACCGCATGCATCCTCTCTTTATGACCGGACGCGTAAAGTACTTTGGAGTATAGAGGCGGGAAAACCAGGACAGTCTTTACCGAATCAGCGTTATTCTTCTCCAAAAAACTCTCCCACATCGGATATATAGTATCAGGATTCTCAAAGAAATAGACCGAATCGCTGTGCGGAAGATAAAAAGGGTAGCCTCCAACCGTGTGCGGCTCATAACCCTGACGTGTCTTTTTAGGATACCAGACCAAGAAAGAAATCGGGTTGTAACTATGCCATCGCCACATCGGAATATATTTCTCGCCCCAGGAAAACGATTCCTTGGGGAAAACAGTCTCCCGGAATTCCTTATGGTGGAACAATGGGAAAAACTGCTCTCTATAAGGTACTTCCATGGTTGGGCTCATCGACCAGTTGTCCATGCATGTTAAGACCACATCGGGCTTCCGGTTCAGTTTCCTGTACAGTTCGTACATGTATGACAGGCGATCAAAGGAGCACCCTTTCATCTGCAAATCGTAAGACCGGACACCCAGAGCGCTATCCATGACATAAGTATCGAAATCCGAAGCGGACCGGGAGTTTCCGAGGACAACCACAGAAGCGTCCACAGTTCCCTGGATAAGATCTCTCCACGCCTCATTGGGGACATTGTTCGATCTCTCAGCTATCCAAGAGAATGGATAGTCAATCAGGGCGAGGAGTACCAGGAATATGCCCGCCGCCATCAGAAGGCGGGGAATAAAACGCCTCATTGTCAGAATTGGAAATAGATGAACTTCGGAGAACCGTCGTCGAAATAAAGCAGCGTGATCAGAAGGATGGCGAAATAAATAGCGTAACGAACTGAGCGGTAACGGATTCCCCGCATAGAGAGGCCGTGCTCTTCCCTTCGGTCAATCCATTCGACAAGCAACATGACAGCGATCCAGAACGCTCGTGTGAGGAATACCGGGGAGATAAAGAATGAGATGTCACCGATAGAGTTCCAAGCGCATATCCGGGAGAAATACTCCCAGGCCTGCGGCAGGTTATCCGCCCTGAATATAACCCATCCGATGGTGACAAGGACAAAAGTAAGTAGGATTTGCCCGGATTCCTTCAGATTGGGAAGGACACGGTCAGGCGCGATGATATCCCTGTATTTCCTGTTGTTGGATGTCAGGATCAGAGGGAGGAAAAGAAGGGCATGGAAGGCGCCCCATGCGAGGAAGGTCCAATTGGCGCCATGCCAGAAGCCGCTTACCAGGAATATCACGAAAGTGTTGCGGACAATCTTCGCCTTAGAGCAGCGGCTACCGCCAAGTGGAATATAGACATAATCCCGGAACCATGTTGTCAGTGAGATATGCCAACGCCTCCAGAACTCAGCGATGTCTCGGCTGAAATAAGGCGTGGCGAAATTTCGCATCAATTTGATTCCGAACAGTTTAGCGGTACCTATAGCTATGTCGGAGTAGCCTGAGAAGTCACCGTAAATCTGGAATGCGAACAAAATGGCGGCACCTACCAGCGCGGCACCGGAATGCCCGGGAATATCCCCGAAGACCTCATCCACATAAACCCCGCACCAGTCTGCTATGACGATCTTTTTGAAAAAGCCCCACAACATTTGACGAAGGCCGTCCACCCCCTCTGAATACTCGAATTTCCTTTCACGGCCAAACTGAGGGAGCAGGTTGGTGGCCCGCTCGATAGGGCCCGCCACAAGCTGAGGGAAGAAACTGACATAGGCGAAGAACTGGACTATGTCCCGAGTCGGCTCAATCTTGCCACGGTAAACATCAATCGAGTAACTAAGAGCCTGGAATGTGTAGAAACTGATCCCGACAGGCAGGATCAAGTGAAGGAGAATCCCATCCGCCTTACCGCCGAGAAAGAGGTCCGCAAAAGATTGAGCGAAGAAATCATAGTACTTGAAGAGAGCCAGGATTCCCAGATTCAATATTATATTGGCCGCGCTGATCCACCTCGCTTTACTTCGTTCGTCCTTGTACTTGAATATTAGCAAACCGCTCAACCAACTGCACAAAGAAGTTATCGCGATCAGAATCAAGAACTTCCAGTCCCACCAACCATAAAAAACATATGAAGCGACTACCACGAAGGCGTTCTGCCACTTCAGTTTCCTTCCGAAGACGAACCAATAGAGACAAAAGACTATTGGCAGGAATACCGCGAATACTAATGAATTGAATGTCATCTTATACGAAATTTGGAACGGACGAATGAAATGGTGATGTTGGGATTGAACTTGCCGAGGAAAGAGGCGTAGTCCTCACATGAGAGAACGGCCTTCATGAGGAAAACATCGACAGGAGCATAAAGTTCCTCATGGCGGAAGACTTCCTGCTCCACCTCCGCGAAGAACTCCTTGGCTAGCAGGAACTTCTCCTCAGTGTCAAGAATCACTGTTCCGCCATAGAACAACCTAAGCCCCTCGGTAGGCAGGGACCGGGCTTTGCGCTCTTCCCATAAAGCCTTATGGCTGAATATATTATAATAGCATAGGTCCTTTTGATGCAGGAGCGAGGAGGGCCTCTGGAGATAGTGATAATATGGCCCTCTGAAAACCAACGCCTTTGATAAGTAAGAACTGGCTAATCCTATGAAGAATATGTCCTCAGTGCCGTTCCTGACAGTGGGGCCTGGGAAGCGGATGTTATTCTCGCGCAAGAAAGACAACTTGAATAATCTCGCCCAGACAACAGGAGGGAACTTATTCTGAACCAACTCAGAAGGATAGTACTTTGGCTCATCCTCCACAAAACCGAAGCTATTGCTCAAGGCCCTTTTGCTTTCCTCGGGAAACTCCTCGATGTAATTTGAGTTGACGACTATATCTTCTCCACGCCCCTCCGCCATGTTCAGCATCGCTTCAAGATAGTCGGGGTCAAGCCAATCGTCAGAATCAAGGAGATACACATACTTCCCTTCGGCGGCATCCAACCCGGCGTTTCTTGCGGCGGACACTCCCCTGTTCTCAGGGAAACGAATAATCCTCAACCGGACATCATTTATTCCCTCGATGATCTCGAGGGAATTGTCCGTCGAATGGTCATCGACACAGATGACTTCCAAGTTCTCAACACTTTGTCCCAGAGCCGATTCCACACTTTTCCCGATGAAAGGAGCGGCATTATAAACAGGTATTACAACTGAAATCAAACACATGGTATCAGAATAAACTCAATTATATTATCATTGCGAACCGTGAATGACGCGATAAATGAAGGTTTTCACTTTCAATGGAACTATCCTCAAGATTATCGGCCTCACGCGTCGAATGAGGCCCTCGAACCATGTGAAAATCATGATAGCGATTAAAACCGAGATTAATGGGCGTCTGCCAGCAGCGAAACAACGGACCCTATACGCTTCTCGCCTATACAGCCATTTGTCTATGAAACGGGTCCCGAAATGCACCAAGTAACAATCTTCGCCTAAACAGATGTCCTTTACCCGCCATAAATACTTCAAATCGCCTGTTTTTATATCCATTCGTTTGATGTCGGATTCCGGAAAATAACAGAAAACCTTATGCCATTTCGTCACAGGATTGAAACCGCACACCGAACAAGCCAAGGCTATGATAGTGTCATCGGTTAATATACCGGGGACAGGATAACCATTGAATGAGAAATCCGAGTAATGATTGTAGATATACTGACATATGGCAGAAAATTCCTCCAATCCCTTCTTCCTCACAAAGAGAATTCCTCCCTGATAAGCTAAAGAAGAACTGACTTTATCCTTAAAAGGTCCCGCATCCTCTTTCGTAAACCAAGCCTCGCTTGAACCAAAAGGGTATAGACTCCCAAGCACGCCAAAATCAGGGCTGTTTTTAAAAATATCCCAAAGACCGTCAAGATTACGGTAAACCAGACAGTCCGAGTCAATGAATATTGTCTCATCATAAGGAGCAAGATCCGTGAGCCTTAACTTGTCCACGGGCGAGAACGATGGATTGTCCATAAGAACGACATCATCAAACCCCGATGTAAACTTATTCTCCTTATCGCAAATAATAGCGAAAGGAAGGCCGTCAGGGTTATGGAACCTATAGGAACACAATAAGTTCCTGGCCAATTTATAATAGATTTCCCCACCTGTCGCTATCGTGACAAATCCTCTAGTCCCCATCATATCCGAATATCTTATCATAACAATCCGAGCCGCAGGATATCGTTTGCCAGCGAATCGGAAAACGACTTGGCTCCTATCAGGTTCAAATGGGTTTCATCATTGAACTTTGTGGAGTCCGAGCGGAACATTTCGCTGTAATCCAAGAATGGTATCTTTCTCTCCTCGGCCACCGACTTGAAATAATCAACCATCTTTTGTTTCTCGCCGTGAGCGAAAACAAGACTCTCATGCATCGGAGGAATGACAAATATGACTGTTATCCCCTCGTCAACCAATTCTCTAAAGTCGTCCTGGAAGCGTCCGCTGTTTTTCTTGTCACAAGAAAAACCAATAGGAAATGGATTCATAATGCTCTGGAAAGGAGCCATCCTGTTCCTTATCAGAAAGCCCTTCTCTGTCTCCCTGGAAGAATAATGCTTCTCTTTATGGCCAATATACCTGAGCAAAGGAAAAGAATGTGAAAGGAAAAACAATAGTTCGGATTGAAAAGCGACCCGTCTGAAAACCCGATTCCACATCCAAGGCAAGAGCTGTTCCCTGTCATATATTGGTATCTCCTTCATAAACAGCCAGTTATCCACCGTCTGGACCAACAATAGGGGCTTTTCATTGAATTCCCGGAACACCTTTAACCGGATCCTCTGGACATTGTAATGATGCCCCACTTCCCCGAGATCATAAACAGAGTGCCCAGTTATGCTGTCAATAACATCCGGGAAAAAATCGGAGTTGACTCTTGAATCTCCTGACACAACGATGTCAGCGGAAGCCTTGCCTTCAATCACCTCCCTCCATATTTCCAGATTGGCGCTGTTCTTTTTAGATAACAACTTTGAATAAAAGTAGTCCGCGACCACAAAGACGAACAAAAGAAGAATGGAAAAACCCAATATGGAACACAGGAACTTCTTCATCATTCCGGATTTAGATCATGCTCCTTGACTGACTGTCTGGAGATATCCTCCGAAAGCCTCACGACAAGAGTGTCGCCTACCATTTTAGCGCAACCAGGGTGCGGGAATGACGGCATCTCCAGCACTTCCGGCATTTTGTTGAATCTCAGTGACTCATCCCTGAAAACAAAGTTGACGGGATAAGCGAGGATATACCTGAAATAGTCATGAAAAGACTCAAAATACGTGATACTGAAGTTATTACCGGTGCCAACCACCGTTTTGACAGTCTCATATCCGATTCTGTCCTGTTTGATTGATGACCTGTTAAGGTCGCCAACCAACACGATCGGGGTTTGACCCGGCTCATAACCATCCACGCTCTCGATGTGGTAGAGTAAACGAGTCATGACCGACAGTGTAGCCTGCTCTTCCAGAACCTTCTTGACATGGCATTGGTTAGCGTAAACAGTATTGTTGAATGTCAGAAAGCAAAGACCCGCTACAGCCGCGATTTTGAAAGTATTTATGACACCCGGCACATCCTCCTTGTACCAATCCAGGACCATCAGGACTCCAGCGGACAGTAGCACGACCGGGAAAATCATAAGCTCATGCATCATTCCGTTAGTGAGAATATATACGAAATTGGCTCCTAAAGGAAGCAGAAGCAATGTCAAGACGGTAAACAACAGTCTTCTCCAGTCAGATGATTTCCTCAGCATCAACACGACCGCGGTGACGACCACGAAAAGAGCCACAGGGAATACAATCTTGTAATTCAGCATGTTAGGATAGAACGCTTTCTCCAGGAAACTCAAGTACGTGTTCCAAACCAGGGAAGGCAGCCCGGCGATCCCAGCCTCTCCTATCCTGGATAGACTGTTGTATGATCCTGTGGAATCAACAGAAAGGCCGGTAAGAAGTGTTGTAAACGACTTGACAACTTTCCAGATGATGAGATATAGGGCGCCACCCAAGGCCATGAAACCGGCTGACCGGCCGATTCTATTCGCCAATGACTTATATGTTTCCCCTGTCAATAAGCCTTTAATCAGCATAAGGAGAACAAGGGTCACCGCCGCTTGTGAATATGATTGATACAAGGCCAGCGATATGGCGAAAGAGACTCCCGCGGCGATCCATCCTCTCTTATAACGTTCCGCAAGCCACACCGAGATAACTGAGAACAACAGTGAGAGCATATGTATATCCGCCCACTGGATATAGGTCGAGTGAAGGGCGATGAGTGTCGGACAGGTTGAAAGCACGCCGCAAAGAAGGACTATATGTAGCTGACGCTTAATACCCAGAAGCTTGACTATCAGCACTATCGATAAAGACAAAAAAGCGACGGAAAGGATCGCTATCAGCCACGGAATCGCGATCTTGCCCCTAAACATCAAATAGAAAGGAACAAGGAAACGTCCGATTGAGACCTGCCACAAGTTGCCATGCTGTAACACCGCCAGAGAGTCGTGGGAAAAGCCCGCGTTGAACCAGCGGTAACCATGGGCGATGAATGAGAAGACAAATGTCCATAGAAGGGCGGTGCGCACCCTTCGGTCTGAGCATAATGTTGAAAAATAATGTTTCACAATCGCGAAAATAGCATTTTTAACCGGAAGAGCCTTAACGGATAAGCCCCTTTCGCCTTACAAAGCTGATGGCCGGAACAGTACCGAACCTTTCCCGGAAAGAATCAAAATCACCGCACGACAGGATCGCATCCATGAAATAGAGATCGTATTCATTGTAAGCCTGAGTGTTGGATCTCACCCAAGGCTCGACTGAGGACAGGAACCCACGGATAAACTCGAACAATTCTATACTAGAGACAGCTACCTGCCCGGTATAGAATAATTTGACTCCTTCAAGGGATATTCCGCGCCTGACGAGTTCCTTATACAAGAGATTGTATGCCAAAAAGTTCAATCCATTCACGTCTCGACTTGCCGACAATGAGGATTCCCTTTGGAGATAATGATAGCAAGGACCTTGAATAACAAAGGCTTCCGATTCAAGAAGCCCAGCCAAGGAGGTGAAATAAACATCCTCAGATCTCCGCAAGGTCTCAGGAAATCGTATATCATTGTCAATGAGAAACTTCCTTCGATATAAACGAATCCATAAAGAAGGAAACGCATATGCCTGGGCCGTAGAAGCCGGATACCTTCCCGGAGCCAGCAAACCCTCCTTCGGGTCATGTCTGACGACCATACCGCTCTCCCCTTCCTTGTACTCCCGTTTGAAATTGGTATTAAGGACTATATTCCGGTTCTCAGAATCAGCGACCTTAGATAATACTTCCAAGTAATCCCGATCGACCCAGTCGTCGGAATCCATGAAATAGATGTATTCTCCGGATGCGACATCCATACCAGTGTTACGGGCAATCCCCGCACCTCTATTCCCGGGTAGATTGACGACTCTCAACCTTGGGTCCTGGATGCTTTCGAGGTATTCTCGGGAACCATCCGTCGAGCAGTCATCCACACAAATCACCTCAATGTCCGTCAATGTCTGCTCCAAAATGGATTCCAGACTCTTGGGGAGATGCCGCGCGGAATTATAAACCGGCACTATGACCGAGACTTTAATAACCTTCCCTCCGTTCATCCGATCATTCGTTTAACCCACCGCTTCAGTTCTGATAGACACCAAATCGCCGCCAACCTCGAGATTGAAGGGCGTTTGCCTTCAGATAGGCACTTAAGACGATAGGCCTCGCGCTTGTAAGGCCATTCCTTTGTTCCTTTGACACTAAAATGAACGAAAAAACACTCCGGACCAAGCCTTTCTCCCTCGACTGTCCAAACATAATCAAGGAATCCACTCTTGATGTCCATTCCGTAGATCTTCGACTCAGGATAGAAGCAAAACAGCCTCCACCAATCCTCTGGAGGACGGAAGCCGAACACCGAGCAAGCCAATGGGAAGATGGTGTCGTCGCTAGGATAAGGATCCCCGGGTTTCTGGAACTCACTGAAATGGGTAAGAATATCCTGACAAAGCTCAAGAAAGTCACGTAAAACAGGCGACCGCCTGATAAAATACATTCCGCCCTGGCAAATACAAGGGAAACGCATCCTTTCCCTCAAACGGCCGGAACGCTCAATCTCTATTCTGCCCAAAGGAGACTCCGGGTCAAGAACAGCTCCGAATATTCCGAAATCAGGAGCGTCCTTCACAACATCCCACAGTCCATCCAAGCACTTATAAACCAACGAGTCCGCATCAATGAATATAGTCTCATCGTAAGGTGCCAGATCGACAAGACGTAGCTTGTCCAAAAATGAACAAGATGGGTTATCAAGCATGACCACATCGTCAAACGACTCCGTGTATTCATTTTTGCGGTCGCAGATTATAGCGAACGGCAAAGGATTGGAATTGAAGCGTTTATATGAGACAAGCAAGTTCGAGGCAAGGATGTAGTACTCATCCCTGCCTGTAGCCATAGTCACAAAGCCTCTCGAAGGGCTATTCCCCATCATCTTAACTCCCCATCTTGAAGCGGTTCCTCACATAAGCCGCAAGCACGCTTGGACCGTACAAATCCGAGTATTCTTTGAAAGACCCGGACTTCATGACAGCGTCAAAGCAAAACAAATCGATGTCCTTGTACAGATCCCGACGAACCATGACAAGTGGCTCTATCTCTTTGAAAAAGCTCTTGACAAAGCCAAACCTTTGTTCCGTGTCGATCACAACAGGTCTCGCGTAGAAGAGTTTAAGGTTGTCTTGACGGATCCCTCTTTTCGCAAGTTCGTCAAAGAGCATTTTAGATGCCCTTACATTATCAAAATCGTTTGCTCTGGACAATGAGTTCTCCCTTAGGCGGTGGTGACACGATGGACCGGAAAACAGCCATGTTCGTCCAGCCACCATTCCGGCCAGTTTCGTGAAATAATAATCCTCGGATGCCGACAACTCCTCTGGGAAATACAACTCATTATCCCTCAAGAATTTCCTTTTATAAAGTCTCATCCACACAACCCCACTGATCTTATTCGCCACAACCTCCGAAGGATACCATCCTTCCTCCATCTTGGGATACTTTTCCAAAGAGCCTTCACTCGACTCCTCAATTACACAGGAATTGATCACAACATCCAGATCCCTTGCCTCCGCCCTTGCCAACATGGCCTCAAGGTAGTCAGGATCAATCCAATCGTCGGAATCAAGGAAATAAACATACCTCCCCCTTGCCGTCTCAAGACCGAAGTTCCTGGCCGCTGAGACACCTCGGTTCTCAGGGAAACTGACGATCCTCAACCTTGGGTCATCCAATGTAGCGAGGACTTTCATGGAGCTATCGGTTGAGCAGTCATCCACAATTATAACTTCAAGGTCCTGAGTATTCCGCGTCAAAACGGAATTGACACATTCAATGACGAACCTCTCCGAGTTAAAGACAGGGATAACGACCGATATCAAGGGAGGATTGTTCATTATTTCTTCAGGCGAGAACGGATAATCGAGATGTAACTCCGGATCTGAGTAGTCCGGTCAGTACGTCCGAAATTGTTCATGTGATACCTTCGGGCGAGAGTGACCAAGTCAGACTCAAAAACGCCCGCTCCGGAGTCCCTGGCTTTCAGCACCCACTGGGCGGTCTCCGAACTTGGGAGTGTCTCATCAAAGCCCCCTATCTTGTCATAGAGCGACTTCCTGGCAAGCATGCATCCCGCAAGCATTCTCCGGTAAGGATCAGGATTGATTATCAGCCTAGAAGCCTGATCTTTAGTTAGTTCCGGAGAGATAAAATCCTCGCATAGGAAACTCAACAGGTAGGTTTCCGGATCCACGCTGTCGGCCAGGGACATCACATCTTCCAATGCCCCGGGCATAAAGCGGTCATCAGCGTCCAAGTAAATGATCCACTTCCCTCGCGCCAGAGCCAACGCATCGTTTCGGGAAGCCGCCTGACCTTTGTGAGGCCTGGCCATGACTGTCCCTCGAATCCCGGATTTCTCCAAAACGTATATAGCCTCACGGACGCTTTCATCCGCAGATCCGTCATCTACGACGATAATTTCCATCGACCTTCCCGACACACAACTGTCTAAGGCCTCTTTAATATAGCCGGCAGAGTTCCAACAAGGGATAAGAACGCTCAAATCCACATCGGAAGAATTCTCAAAACGCTTCCTCCTGACTCCTCGCAGGAAGGCGTCCATAAGCCTCCTGCCCCTCTCCCCATTATCGTGTGGAGCGGTCGCGGAAAGACTGCATGAATTCACATGACGGACATAATACGGTTCCTCAACCACCTTGAAACGACACGAAGATGAGACAGCCCTGACGACCCACTCAACATCCTGCCGTCTTCGTAAAGTCTCATCCATCAGGCCAATCCTCTCAAACACGTCCTTACGGAACAGGCCTGTACGGAAATGATACTTCTTGTCCGAGGTTGCCATCCCGAAAATCCTTTCAGATTCAGGAGAGTCATCATCTAGAATGTTCTCATCATAAGTGAACACGAAATCCAGCTCCGGATTATCCTCAAAGCATGCGAGCTGCGCCGTCAGTTTAGCCGGAAGCCATTCATCATCGGCATCACAGAACGCCACGAATTTTCCTCGAGCGACACGTATTCCTGTATTACGGGCATAGCCAGGGCCCCTGTTCTGAGTGTAGCGGATCAACCGTACCCGAGAATCAGCCGCATACTTGTCCCTAAGCGACTCAAAGGCATTATCAGAGGAACCATCATCAACCACAATGAGTTCCATGGAATCATCAAGCTGGCGCAAAATGCTGTCAACACATCGGGGAAGGGTGGCCAGGGAATTATAAGCAGGCACTATCACCGACACATCGCATGATTTTGGAGCATCCTTGGAAGCCTTCCCGGAGAATGATGAGACTAATCCGAAATATGACATTCTATCCAAGACAGCGTTTTCGCCATTGCATCTCCTGAAAGCATCCATCCATTCATCAGCGAAATGGATGTCGCTGAACTCCCACGGCTTGGCCCGCCCCGGGAAATGGACGATAGCGGCGTTCGCCTTCGAGTATTCCAAATCCACCTTGTCCGCTACGCAATGTATCATGGAGTTCCAGTGCCTGTAATCCACTATCTTGACGTGGCCGTCGAAGACATTGTTGACCAGATCCTGCCCGGGGAACATCAGTTTCCTGTCCTTCGAGAGGTATTCAGCTTGAATTGATGCCAAGTCAGCACCGCGGCAGGCCTCCAAGTCATACAGCATCACACCGGCGTTGAAATACTTGTCCGGGTCTGACAAGGCGATAGCGACAGCGTTCTTCCTGATCAAAGGAAGCATTTTGGGGCCATACGAGCATGCGATTGCCCAGTTGCCTTCAAAATCCATCCCGTAAAGGTCGTCCAAGGACTTCCGTACAAGGATGTCGGAATCAAGCCAGAGAACCCTGTCAACCGCAGGCGGAAGATAGTAAGCCGCCAGCAGCCTGTAATAAGTCTCAATAGAGATATAAGACTTGGTACCTGCTCCTTCAAACGTCTTCGGATCCACCGCCACGGAGACATACCTGCTTCCGAAAGACTCCACCAGGGAACGCAATTCACCCTCAGCACCCTCAGAGAGGTTTGAGCGAAGCATGTAAACCACATGGGGACAAGACGATGGATTTGACTCGAAAAAGGAGTGCAAAGCCACCTTCTGCGGCATGAGGTAATTATCGTCGCAACTGATGAGGATGTTCATTTTCCCCGAGCTACTTTTGCCTTATAAAAAGCTATGAGACTGTTCGTTCCGTATGCGGAAACAAATGTACTATAATCTTCGCAAGAAACAAGAGCCCCAACCAGAAACCGATCGTGAGGACGGTATAATACTCCGTCTTTTGAGACAATATCCGCTATCTTAAGGGAATATTCCCTCAACTCGTCGAACTTCTCCTCGGAATCCAACACCACCGGCCCGAGAGTGGAAAAAAGGCGGACACCTTCCAAAGGCAGACCGCGACTGGTCAAGTTAATATATAAATCCCTATAACCAAGAGCGTTATAAAAAGAAAACCCCTCATCTCGCATCAACGAGCCTTCCCTCTGACGATAGTGGTGGCAGGGTCCTTCAAATGCGAAGCACTTGTCTTGAAGAATATCAGCGACCCCGGAAAACGCTAAATCCTCCGCATACCTGGCCCCCGAGAAGCGAATCCCGTGGCGCTCCAGGAAATCCCTTCGGAAAAGCCTTGTCCAGACAGCGGGATTGAACCGGGTCTGAATATCCACAGGATTATAATACCCTGTCTTGAAAGCGTTTCCCTTGCTCTTCCCTACCTGGGGACTCCGCACTTCAAACTCATGGCGGTAATTCAGATTTATCACCTCCTGAAGGTTATGCTCCTCCGCTTGGCATAACATCGCCTCGAGATAACCAGAGTCAATCCAGTCGTCCGAATCCAGGAAATACACATAACTCCCGGCAGCGAGGTCAAGGCCCCGGTTTCTGGCGTCCGACAAACCGACATTTTTCTCCAAGTGAATGACTTTGAGCCTTTTGTCATCAGCAGCCCTGCGATCAAGGATTGAAGGAGAACCATCTGAGGAACAGTCGTCAACACATATTATCTCTATGTCTTTCAAAGTCTGCCCTTGAACGGAATCCAGGCATTCATCCAAATACCGCTCAGTGTTGAATACAGGTATTATGACCGTAACCATGGGCATGCTCACTTGTTCCTTATGGCTTTTAAAGCCTGCTCCCGTGCCGAACGCTTTCGGCTGAGGAAAAACTCCGCCAAGCATCGGCTGGAGTCAGAACATCTTGATAATATGTCATTTAATCCAGAAGCAGCCTCAACGGTTATCGCATCCGGGACGAAAGGCTTCTCCGCCCACTTGACGAACTCCCTGACCAAAAACGAGACTACAATCACACGATGCCCTTCATCAGCGTTCCCTTTATCCAAAATGTCAAGAATCCGGTCGGAAGCCTCCCGCATATCAGTGACATGTCGTTTGGTGAGTCCATTTCGCATCATGGAATCAGGACGCTCAGTATAGTAATAGTATGCGTTGTCAACTATCTCAACCTTGTCACAATACAAGGCGGCGGCGACAGAGAACACAGGATCCTCGAAATGGGCAAGGCTCTCCGGGAACCGGATTCCATACGCGTTTATCATCTCCTTCTTGTAAATAGCTGAGTAGAAGGAGAAATAGAACCAAGCCTTGTTGTCCCTAATCTTGTCATTCAGATCGAAAACCTCCAATTGGTAACGGCGGTTACCAACCGGATCGTGATTAAGATGCACACCCTTGACTATGTCGGCTCCACTCTCCTCAGCTGCCGAAAGAAGACGACGGAAGAAATCCCTGTCAACAGTGTCATCCCCATCAACGAAACCGATATAAGCGCCCTCAGCGGCATCAATCCCTGCGTTCCTGGCGGCAGAGACACCTTGATTCTCCCGGAAATTAATAATTCTCAGGCGATTATCCCTCTCCGAATACTCCTGAAGAATCTCCAAGGAACCATCGGTTGATCCATCATTGACACAAATAACCTCAATATCACGCAAGCTCTGCCCGACGATGGAGTCCAGACATGGCCTGAGATAACTCCCGGTGTTGAAAACCGGGACTATTACTGAGATAGCCGGCATAGCAGACCTTTCAAGCAATTGACATTAGCATCCAAATCCCGTGACAGGGTAATCTTGTAGCAGTCGAAGCCTTCTAACATCTTGACTGTCTTCAAGACAAAAGCGGCGTTGCGTTGGCCGCCCCTGAAACCCTTGACTCCCATCTGGGATATTGTGGAATGGGCTATTTGCACAATCGTCTTCCCACGCTCAGCGGGACCGCACAGACAGACTGAAGGCTCAGAGACACTAAGGTCTATCTCCGGAAATAAAAGAGCCTTGACCGGAAAACGCCAGCGGAACCGATCCTTAAATCCGGAAATATCAAAGACATACTTCCCTTTCCAACCACTGACTCCAAGAAAGCGTGCCCTGGCCATGTCATCGAACAGGAGATCATACATCTCCGGAGAGAGAGAGATGAAAGAGTAAATCGGTGAAGCCAACAATCCTTCATTCCCATTCTCAAGAATCAGATAATCATCTGACACGTATTCAAAGCCTCTGAGCATAGCGGTCACTGACAAGGTGGATTTCCCTCCGCCGCCTCGGGCACACATTAGGACACCCTTCCCGTCAACACCGACACAGGCCCCATGTACAAGCGAGGAAACCGGACTGCTATTCAAGACTCGGAAAAGAGCCCGGACGAAGAGGTGGCCGTTATTTAGCCATGTACCAGGCTCCAGGCCATCTAGTCCGTAGAAATAATCGTTTTCAAACGAGAGATGCACCCCGCGCCCGCCCTTCATGTCGATGGTGGCCATAGGCAGGATCTCAGACTCTCCATCGTTATGGAACAGCTCCAGCCAGTCATTCCCTTGTTCATCGCCATGAATATCAATCCCAAGGACACGGCTCACAAAATCAGAGCAACCCGTCTCACGCCAAAACCAAACGGTGGCGTCAGGTTCCGGAACAGGATCAGTCATAATCAAGGAGAACTCCCTTTCGATAATCGCCTCTGAACCAGGATAGAAGGACAGTACCCGGACAGTCTTGAGTCCCCCAAGATTAATATGGAACTCATTGACGAGAGGAAAGCTATTTTTGATATACTCCTTCAAGCCAGACATGCACCGCCTGGCTATTGGAGTCCTTAGAGTAGCTCTCATTCTCATCCTGCCGAAGTTATGTCAATATAGAAATAATTTTCTATAAATCAAGAAAAAAGCTCTTTGTAAAGCCACCTCTTTAATCCGCTTGGGATCAACCGTGACACAGCCGCCTGGGTCCGCCTGACAACAGGATAGAAAAAATCGAGCAAACGCCCGCGAACTTCCCATAAAAGGTTTGGCCGTCTCCCTTCCGACACCGCCTTAGTCAATGCGGCGACCTGGTCCTTATACAAGTCTCGCTGAGTCTCCAGGAAACTCCAATGAATCAGATAACGGCCTTGGGAGTAAAGATATTCAGGACCGTATTTATAAGACAAACAGCCTTTCAGTATGTCCGCCTTGACCGAGCCGCAAAGGGGGTAATAGCAGAACATACGGTCGTAAGGCCGGGCAGGATGGAATCCGTGAACGGCACATGCGAGGGCGATTATCTGTTCATCAACCGGTATATTATAATCGTAACCTGAAAACTTGAAAGAGTCGTAATGATCAAGAATATAGCGGCAGGTCTTTGAGAACTCTTCGAGGCGACCTTTTCGCATATAATAGATGCCACCCTGAAGGATCATGGTGAACTTGACCTTATCCTGAAATATTCCTGTGTCCTCTTTTCGGAACCATCCGTAGCGATAGTCGATATTGATCTCAATACCGCAAGGAGCGAAATCACCGCTCTTGGCAAAGATAGGCCATAAACCATTTAAGTCCCTGTAAGCCAAACAGTCAGAATCAATGAAAATCGTCTCGTCAAAAGGAGCCAGCTCGGGGAGCCGTAACTTGTCCAAGAAAGAGTTCAGAGGATTGTCGATATGGACGACCAGATCGAAATCATCAGTCAGCTCGTTTTCTTCATCGCAAATAATCGCGAATGGCAAAGGATGTCTGGAAAACCACCTGTAAGAGACCAAAAAACTGTGCGCCACTTCATAGTAGCGCCTGTCCCCGGTGGCCATAGTCACAAAACCTCTCATAGGCATGCTGTTTCAAAAAGATTCAAGGGCGAAGGCGCAGGAAACGCAAAACCCTGTATGCCAACACTTTAGAATAATAGACAATCGCCCGTGAAAGTGTTGTCGCCCAACATGAAAGCCATATGGCTGCCAATCTGAAGAATGACCTTTTCTTGCCATTGACCGAACAGGAAAGGCGGTACATCTCCCGATTATACAACCATTCCTTGGTCGCCTTGGTAGTGAAATGGACGAAATAACATCCTGGGCCAAGCGCACCCTTAAGCCAATGCCAATCGTATGAGATTTTCCCTTCAACCACATTCAAATAGTGAATGTCGGATTCAGGGACAAAGCAGAAGAGTTTATACCAATCCTCCGGAGGTGGAAAATTGAAAATGGAACAGGCCAGGGGAAATATGGTGTCGTCACTTGGATTCGGATGTCCCGGTTCCTGGAACTCGCTGAAATTCTTCAAGATAAAAAAACTCAACTCCATGAAGGGGACAAGCTTGTCTGACTTCCGTATAAAATACATTCCACCTTGGCAAGTACAAGGGAAATTCATCCTGTCACGAAGCCTTCCCGCCCTATCCAAATGCATTTTCCCTTTCTCGGTGGCCGGATCATAAACGGCACCGAAGATGCCGAAATCAGGGGCACCTTCAACAACATCCCATAAACCTCCCAAATCCTTGAGTATGAGCGAGTCCGCATCTATGAATATGGTCTCGTCGTAAGGAGCCAGTTCCGCCAGTCTCAATTTGTCAAGGTAGGAATACGATGGGGAGTCTATGATCACCACATCGTCAAACAAGGCGGTAGTCGCGTTTTCCTTATCACAGATGATAGCGAAAGGAAATGGAGCGGGATTATGGAACTTGTAGGAAATCAATAGGTTCTTGGCAAGGAGATAATAATATTCCTTCCCTACCGCCATTGTGACGAAACCTCTTGTCTTGGGCACACCGTCCATAATAGCTATCTCTTGTTCTTGTTGCTCACAAAACTCATCAGCACAGATGGTTTGTACTTGGCCAACCAAGCTTTGTAGTCCTCACACTCCAAGACGGCATCCATGAGGAATAAATCGTAATCTGAATAATAGCTCGGGAAAGCCCTCACCTCATCCTCCACATCCAAGAAAAAGTGACGGAGAAAAGCAAACTGCTCTTGGTTAGCGATAATCATCTTGGTGTGGCAGAAGAAAAGGCGAGCGGCTCCTTTAGGCAGTCCCCTCTTGACAAGTTCGTCATGGAACAGACGGAAATTCTCGAAATGGAGGAACCCGGTGTCAGGGCGTGTCACAAGAGAGCCTTTCCGTTGAGTATAATGATAGAAGGGACCATGGAAAATATAGCTCCGCTCTTGAAGTATCTCGGCCAGGCCAGTAAAGAAGTTGTCTTCCACCCCACCCTTGAGCAAGGGAGATTTGATATTATTAACTCTCAAGTAATCAAGCCTATAGAGTCTGGTCCAAACAACCGGGAAGAATCTCCTCTGTACCATTCCTGGAGAATAGTACCCAGCACCTTCCTTGATGAAACCGAAATCCCCGGAACGAGTCCTTCTGTTTGATCCATCTTCCTCTATTAACCAATTGGCATTGATCACGACATTCTGTCCGGTCTCCACGGCATGCGCGCACATCGCCTCCAGATAATCTGGATCTATCCAGTCATCCGAGTCCATGAAATAGACATACTCGCCCTTAGCCTCATCCAAGGCGAGATTCCTGGCATATGGCACCCCATGATTCTCGGGCAATGTGATTACCCTGATCCTGGGATCCATTGCCGCATGCTGAGAGAGTATCTTTGGTGTCTCATCCACCGATCCATCATCAACACAGATTATCTCAATCGCGGAGAAAGTCTGCTTTTGAACGGAATCGAGACAACGAGAGATATAGTCTCCAGTGTTGAAACTCGGTATCACTACCGAGATAACAGGTCTATTGTTTTCTGGCATTATTATTATGTGAAAAGCTTTGACGCACTATCTTCAGGGCGGGAGTGGCGCCATGGTTGGACATAAAGTCCTCATAATCAGCCGACATAGCCAACGCCTTTACCCAATAGACATCAAAGACATTATAAATGGAAAGATGAGACATCACCTGATCCAGGATTTCCTTGCAATACTCATGAAGGAATATGAATTTCTCCTCCGAATCAACCCTCAAGCCAAGCCCGACCTGGAACAGTTTCATCTCATCTATCGGAATCCCGCGCGAGATCACCTCATCACGCAAAGCCTTGTAATTCGCCAAGAACAAGAAGCCGGACATGTCTTGCCGGCGCAAGGATCGCTCCCTTTGGAGATAGTGATACTTCGGCCCATGAAAGATGTAGCTTCTCTTCTGAAGCACTTCCGCCAATCCCGTAAAGAAAATATCTTCTCCCGACCTGAAATCCGGAAAACGAATGTTATTCTCAATGAGGTATGATCGCCTGTACATCCTGAGATAAACCATCGGAGGAATCAAAGACTGCACGGCGAATGGAGAAACATACCCGGCTTCGGGGATGGTGTAACCTAGATCACGGCTCTTATTCTTTAACTCAAAAGACTCGTATTCCTCGATGTACTCCGGATTGACTATGACATCCTGTCCGGTAAGTATGATCTCCGAGAGCATAGAGGAAAGGTAATCCGAATCAATCCAATCGTCGGAGTCCATAAAATAGACGTATTCCCCTGAGGCACAATCGATTCCCTTATTGCGAGCCCCGGCGGGACCACTATTGACGGGAAGGGTGATTATCTTCAACCTAGGATCCTTCGCAGCTCTGGAATGGAGAATATCCAATGTGCCGTCAGTGGATCTGTCATCGACACACAACACCTCCAGTTCCTCGAGGCTCTGGTTTTGAACAGAATCCAGGCACCGAGTCACATAGCGCTCAGCGTTATAAACGGGAATGACGACTGATATCTTCGGTCTCATCTAATCATTCAGGCTTCCAGCCCTCATCAACATCGACCTCGTGAATCGGATCAGCGAAAAGGAGTTCCTGCACATCCCGGTATTCCGTGCACTCAGGAACAAAACCATCCTCTTTGGCCACCTCGGGATCGATCTCAGCGATCCTTGGAGAACCACCCGAAACAGGGATGACGATGTCAAAGCCCAAAAGGGTCTGGACAAAGGCTTCTAAAACTTCCTCGAGATTCTCGCCCGAACCAGGTATCGCCTTGACAGCATCAAGAATCTCCCGGGTGGATGAACCCGCCTGCAGATTCTCGAAAACGGCTGTCCCGAACTTGTTCATACCATAATAAATACCTGTGATCGAATTGATGACAATAGCTGTTCCCTCATTGACATCCGCGAACATTTTCGCCTCATTCAACTGATAGTTTTGAGCTTCCATAAGTAACTGTATTATTGGGTTTTAATAAAATTCCTAAGACATTCGACATTGGCCTCAATGTCAGGCGAAAGGACTATCCTGTAGCAAGGGATGCCGCCAAGAGTCTGGACAGCGCTACGCATGAAATCGCTATCCCGCTGACTACCTTTAAATCCATTCATCGTGTTCTGTACGATTGTGGAATGGGCCATCTGAACAATGGCCTTGCCCTTTTCGGCCGGGGAGCAAGGGAACACACCCGGACACTTCGCATCCAAGGTAATTTCCGGAAATAGCAGGGCCTTAATAGGATAATGGGAACGGAAGTTATCTCCGTAGCCCGACATGTCAAGGATATACTTTCCCTTCCATGGGCTGACTCCGAGAAAACGGGCTTTCCCAAGATCATCATACATGTGCTCATACATCTGAGGAGACAATGTGATGAACGAATATATGGGCGAAGCATCGACTCTTGTTCCCTTACGCTCCAGGATAAGGAAATCATCAGATACATATTCGAATCCACGGAGCATTGACAAGACGGAAAGAGTGGATTTTCCACCTCCGCCCCGGGCGCATATCAAAACACCCTTACCATCAACCCCCACGCAGGCCCCATGGACAAGAAAAGATTCCGGGGTATTCACAATACGGAAGAGGGCATGGACGAAATAATGGGCCTCTTTAAACCAAGAGCCAGGTCCAAGGCCGTCAAGCCCATAATAATACTCGTTTCCGAAAGATAGACGAGCTCCCCACTCACTCTCCAGATCCATGGAGGCTATTGGGGTCAATTCTCCGTTTCCGCCACGAAGGAATATCTCCAGCCAATTCTTGTTGGTCTCATCCTCATCGGGTTCTATATTCAAGCCGACACACCGTTTCAACAAATCAGCGACACTTGTCTCACGCCAAAAATAAACAGTGGCATCCGGTTCAGCGACTGGAGGAACAATGGAAAAATGGAACTCCCTTGTCAGAATACCCTCTGTACCAGGATAATAAGACAAGACTCTCACTGTTTTCAAACCGCCGAGATTAAGATACAGTTCCTTGACCAGAGGATGATCCTCCGTCACATATCTTTTCAGAGCGCTATGTAAACGACTGCCAGAGTCAGCATTCAACGAAATTTGCATAACAGATTATAAATAGTTTTCCATATCGCGGAATCATTCTTCGCGAGGTGTCTTTTTGTCTTATAGATGATCCAGCGCCATTCCACCTCGCATCTATTGATAAACCAGCGCCATCCCTTACCTGTCAACAGCAGATCCGCTACCCGCCGTACTTCAGCCTTCCCCTCTATAATCTGGACATCGCTCCCCACGGCCTTGTCACCAGTTCCAGCCAGGAAAACGAAGCGGATCTTTGATTTGCCCTCCGCCACCGAAGAAGGCACCACCACGCCGATCTTTGACATCAAACGGGTACACGCCCGCTTCCCAAGGTTAAGATCCACCGAATAGAAAGCCCGACCAAGATCGATCTTCTCCGAGTTATTTACAGGACAGACGCAAGCTATTTTGGGATTATCAAGCCAATCAATGCCTTCACGGGCAGAAAGATCGGCCGCACGGCGGGACATGCAATGATCCAAAAAGAAAGAATAGTCATGACGGTCCTGCTCATAAGAAGCGAACCTGCAAAATGACACTTTGGAATCATGATGCGCCAAGGAAGCCAATAGGTGAGATCCATCAAGCGGCATATCACCGATACCGACCGGAATGAAAGGGGTGAAAACATCTGAAGGGGCAAAACTGTCGAAACACTTGTCAAAAACCGACAGATTTCTTTTGACAGCGGCCCGTTCAGCGCCCATAATCATTATGTCACCGTTATGAACAAAGGCTCTGAAGCCCTCCCTATATACCCTCCTCGCAAGCCGAGGTCTGACCCTACGGTTCTTTATGTAGAACAGGTTTGAGAATATGTCAAAGCGCCCTGAAGCAAGCAATGTCCTTGCGTTGGACTCAATCACCTTACTAGCGCAGGAACGTATGGGGCCCAGCATCTCGCTCATCCGGCCATATTCCCAATCAATCCCACCGAACTTTATTCCCCTCGGGAAGCGGCTCAGATAGGACGGATAATCGGGACAAGAGAGAACCGACTCCATGACGTAATAATCGTAGTAGCGATACAATTCAAGCGCTTCCAGCACATCGGATTCCACTTCGGTGAAAAACGACCTCATATAGTTAAACAGAGGCTCGTTTTCAATCCGCATATTATATAAAATGTAGAAACGCTTGGCAGACGACGGAGCTATTCCCCTTTCCCTGAGAGTGTCAGAAAACGCCTTGAAGTTTTGGAAATAGTGGATATACCGATCCTCGCGCCTTGAGAGTGAACCCTGCCGCTGATAATAATGATAGAACGGTCCCCCGAAAATATAACTCCGAGGCTGGAGAATCTCCGCCAAGGAAGTAAAGTAATTGTCTTCAACTCCCCCTTCAATAAGAGGAGATCGTATGTTATTGTCCCTCAGATACGAGAGCCTATATAACCTCGCCCAAACAACAGGATAAAAATAGGATTGAACCATGGCTGTGGGATAGAAACTCCCTTCATCTCCTACAAACCTATACTCCGTGTTTTGTCGGCTTTTAGCCTTCTCGTCATATTCAAAGTACCAGTTCCTGTTGATAACGACATCCTGCCCGGTAGCTACCGCATGACGATGCATCTCCTCAAGAAAATCAAGGTCGAGCCAGTCATCGGAATCCATAAAATAGATGTACTCCCCTCTCGCCTCGTCAATGCCAAGATTCCTGGCATATGGACAACCATGATTCTGAGGTAAAGAGATAACTCTGACCCGCGGGTCAGATCTCTCATATTCCCTCAAAATAGCTTCGGAACCATCTGTGGAGCAATCATTTATGCAGATAATCTCCAGATCTTTGAAAGACTGCCCAACAACAGAGTCAAGGCAACGCTTCAAATAATCCTTTGAATTGTAAACCGGGATTACGACCGAGATCATTATCTCTTTGACGTTAAAGCCTGATGTATCACCCAGATGGAATACTTCAGGGCAGATGGGCTGAGAATCCGTTTTACACTCTCGACAAAAGCCACCCAAATGAAAACGAGAATATTCCAGTCATTTTTGATTGATGCACCGACTTTAGTCTCAGCGAATGAATCCCTTGAAGAAGATAGGACATCCCTTCGGAACAGGAAATCAATCAGTTGCTTCTTGAACGACTTTTCCGGAACATCAAACAATCCCGTCCACCCATCAGGGAATATGCCGGGAACAACAGACTCCACGACCTTTGAGGCGTAAACCACCTGGAACTCACCGCCACTTAAACGAGCGTCCTCCCGGACTATACGCATGTCGAAATCAGGCTTCGACCCGATAAGATACCTTAAATCGAAGAACGTGGTCAGGCTACTTTCCGGTGTCTGATTCTTCGCCAGATTCTTATAAAGATTGACCAAGGCGATGAACACCATGTCCTCCGGGCAAGGGACTAAACCATTGATTGAGAACACCTTCCGGTTAATAGCGCGAGAGAATAGACCCTCATTGAGTTTTTCCTCCTCGCCAGTGAACATCTCAAGATGCTTATGGATGTCAAGCAGGCCATCGCCAGATCCCTCCTCATGAAGATCGACACTATGGTCAGTGACCATGATTCTGTTATAACCTAAAGAGACAGCGATGTCAACCGCTTTCTCGAACCCCGAGGCCGGCACCAGCGCGTCGATATCGTTCATCCATCTTGGGAAATCAGGGCGATACACCTTCATCGCCCCACCTTTTAATATCAAGGATTGTATTCCCTCCTTCTCCAAAGCCGAGGCAACCTTACAATAATGCGCCTCCCTCTTCAGGTTCTGGAATCTACAGAATGACAGTACTCCGTTAAGCCTTGGGGTGATGGAATCCGGGAACCTCAGATCCGGCCTGGTCTTCATCAGATAGGCCACAAGGAGAACGCTCCTGATAGGAGCCGCTTCTATGTCCCAGTCCTTAGTGAAATCATCAAGATCAGCCTGGCTTGTACCCTCATCAAGAGCCATTCGTAGGAGCCTTCTGTCAAGGTCGCCGAGAGCTTTGTCGCCATGACTGGCTACCACCTTGTCCGGATGAAACGAAATCAAAGAACACAGCCCGACCGTTATCAAAACAAGAGCCACTACGATGGCGAGAATCCATACAAGAACCCGCCAGGGCACGAGGACACAAAGAAGGGCTATGAGGCATGCGACAAAGCAAAGTATAAGCAGACCGCCCAAAATGAGCATCTGCTTATACTTTCTGTTGCGTTTGGAACCTAAATCAGCTCCCACTACAAGTATTTTAGTCGATCATGTACTGGATCCTGACCTTGACGCAGCGGTTCAGCTTAGCGTTGAGGCCACGGGTACTCTTGTCGGTAACGGTACGGATACCATTGTTCAAGCTATCGACGAGGAAGATCTGGGAAGCCACATCCCTGAATCCGTCCTTGTCATTAAGCCACTGGATGACAGTAGCCGCACGGTTCTGGGACAGAGCGGTGTTCCTTTCACGTCCAACCCTCTTGGCATCCTGGCCGGAGTAGTTGTCCTGGCTGGTGGCCAGACCCTCAACCTGGATGAGAGTCATGATTCCGCGGTCAACGATGTCACGGATCTTGGCGACGGTCTTGGCATCGGCGAACTGGGCGATGTAACCGTTGTTGGAATTGAGGGCCGCATAGATGTCAGCGAAGCTCACAAGCTCGTCGGCATCATCAACATCCATGTACTGGCGCACGGTGCCGAGTCCATAGTGAGAGTTCAAACCATAAGAATTGGTCTCCTTGTAGTTCTCACCGCTCACGAGCTGCTGGCGGAGAGTGGCGTCGTCAATACGGTAGTTCCACACATGCAGGCCATCGTAGATAGGAGCATAGTAGAATCCGGCCTTCTCGCGGAAAGCGGCCAAGTCATCAGCCTTCATGCTGAGTGAGAGAGGAGTGCCCTCAAGCATTTCATATCCACGAGGCACATAGTTGATCTCGAAGTTCTTGTCAGCGCGCTCAGTCTTGAGATCCTCAACCTCAAGTCCATTGAGGGAAGCGCCGCTCTTAAGGCGGGCAGCCACAGCGTCATTATCGACATATCTCTTCTGGGTGAAGATACCACCGGCGAGATAATCAAGAGCGTTGACAGTAGCACCAGGGATGATAGGAGCGTCATTACGACCGGAATAGTTGTTCGGGTAGAACACGAAGAATGTGATCGTTCCGTGGTTGCCGGTCCTCTTGGCGACCTCCTGCTCCTTGACCTTCAGGACCTGAATCTCACGCTCGCGGTAATCCTGCTGGTAGATTCTGGTTGTACCAGTGCTCCAGCCATTGTTCCTGGCCTTGCCAAGATAGAATGTCAGACCAGCGTGGAGACCAAGGTTCGAGTCGAACTTCCTGGCGACCCTGTTCTCCATTCCAGACTCATGGTCAAAGTTGGTCTGATAGAAGAGGCCACGGGCCTTAAGGTCGAGAGAGACCCTCTTCTTGGGATTGAAGAACTGGCTGTACTGGAGCTCGGCATGACCGCTCCAAAGGTTATCGGAACCGTAGTCATTGGCGAATCCCATGTGATGAACGCCACCGATACCGAGGTTGACCATCCACTGGCCCATGTTCTTCTTATTGTCGATTCCCTCATAACCACGGATAAGGCGAGTCAGGTTCAATGATGCCAATGCGCTGATGTCCCACCATTTGGTCTTCATCTTGCGGTAGTCGTGGCCCTTGTAGTTCCCAATCACGGGACCATAGCCATAATGCTGGTTCATGTATTCGGTGTAACCCTGCGAATTGGTACGGATGAACTCCATCTTGAGAGCGACACCAGGGGTGAACCACTTACCGATACCGATTCCCCAGTCAGGAGATACTGTGCCCATAAACTTATCGTCACGAGAATAGTCACCGCGGAAGGTGTGGGCACCTCCGGTGGCATAGACGAACCAGTTCTTGCCGAAGGAATTGGTCACGACCCTGTTAGGATCCAAAAGGGTGTCCCTTTGCGCCAGGATCCTGGTCTGAGGCTTGGAAGCGACTGTGTCGCGATAGACCTCACGGTAGTCTTTGTACATCTCTTCAATCTGACCCCAAGTCGGCGAGGAGGCCAGAAATCCCAGGGCGACAACAGTCAGAACCCTACGTACCAGATTGAGTCTTTTCATAATACGGTAATATTTTTACTTTTTAATTCTTCTTAGAAGCGATATGTCAAGGCGATTCCAGCGCTGGAGGTGGAAGGCTCGATGGTGATTTGCTGTCCCTCGGGTTTCTTGACAATGACTCTGGAGCCACCAGGAAGAACGGCGGCATCCAAGATGTTGTAGATCCAGACTCCAGCGAAGGCGCCAATACCGATGTTACGGGAAATCTTCCATCCGGTAGCCTTGCTTCGCCAGCTGTCAGCGTGAGGGACTCCCTTATCAGCGTTTTCCTTGCAAGCGAGATACCTGTAATGGCTGAAAACCGCTCCAGTGGTAAGAGCAAGCTCGGAAGCGAGAATACCGAAGCCTTTAAGCTTGTCACCCTTGTAGATCTGCCCGACACCCGGGATGATCGAAAGGGCAGTCGCTGTGGCATTGCTGTTATCCCTGATCACGAAATTATCGAAAGTGGAATGGATGTTCTTATCCGAAACAGCGTAGAGTTGGTAATACTCGAAGCCGAACTCATTGCTCTCGAAATCGTCGAAGTAGCAATACTCGTCAACCTTACGGGCATAGACAACACCATCACCTTCGGCATCCTTGAACATCACGCGATAGGTAACTTCGCCATTGTCCACATTCTCAAGGCTGTCAAGGACCATCGTGTTGGCATCGGCTCCATAGGTCTCCCGCACATAGGTCTTTAGCGGGTCGAAACGACTCTCTTTCAAGAAGGTTAGATCAGCATCAAAGGTGTGGAACACCTTAAACTGGTAGTCCTGACCTATCCGCTTACGATTCATGACATCCTCACCTTGGCGAACCCACTGGGGCTTCACTGCAGCCGAGGCACCAGGACCTGAGACAAAGCAGCACAAAACCAAGGCCAGCATCGCTGCGGCTTTAAGAATCTTGCTCATGATTATGTTGTTTTTTGTTAACTCGCGTTTATTCATAAATTATTGGATAATTAACCCTCAAAGATATATAGAAATATTCAATCTAACAAACTTTTTATCTATCAATACGTTTAAATAGCGGAGTACTCTTCCAGATGTGAACGGACGGTCAAGCCCAGGTCATGTGTCATTGCCCTATTTACACATCTCTCTGACACTTCCATAGCGTAATCGGAAGATAAATGGAGCCTCTTTATGATGGCCGCCAAAGCCTCCTGATCGCCCTCGGGGAATAGCACACCCGCCCCTTCTACCTGCTCACGAACGCCGTTCACATCGGACGCCACGAACGGCTTGCCTGAAGCCATGCCTTCAATGACGGATAAGGACATCCCTTCATAGTGGGTGGAAAGCACCACGACATCCGCTGCGGCAAGCAAAGAAGGAACGTCGTTTCTCTTGCCAAGGAACCTCACCCTTGACCTCAGACCAAGGTCTTCTACCAAGGCCTGACAACGGATCAGATTGGGCTCATCTTCAGGAAGTTCCACACCTCCAACCAGGAACAGCGAATAATCTTCCGGGAGTGTCGCAAGCGCCTTGATAAGAGTGTCTTGATCCTTTTGCGCCCTGAAAGCGGCTACCATGATAATCTTGCACCCGGGGAGAGATGACATTTCCCTATCCGGAACCGCCTCTCTGAACCTCTTCAGATCTATTCCATTACCAATCACCACAATCTTACCGGAGACGGCATCACCCAGATAATTCTTTAGACCTTCGGAGGTCTCTTTACCAACGCAAATGATCCTGGAATAACGGGAATACATCCACCTGTCGACAGGCTTGAACCACCACCAGGATCTTCTCCGGTTCGAGGTGTTGTGCTCCGTTGTAACCATCCTCACACGAAGAAAGACAGATGCCATAGCGGCAAAGAACTGGCAAGAGGTGTTGTGGGTGTGGATTATGTCAAACTTGCCTTTTTTCAGGAACCGGATTAATTTGAACACAAGAACAGGGTTTCTCATCGAACGTATTCCGGATGATAGAGCCGAAACACGGATCCCCGATTTTTCCAACTCTTCAAGGAAATGCGTCCTGGTTCCGTCAAGTAACAACACAGAGACATCGTGGCCTGAATCAGACAGTTGCCTGACCAAGTCTGTCACCAGCCGTTCCGCTCCACCGTGACGCAGGGACGATATGAAATGAAGGATTCTCATTATCGGGTGATGGGTTAAAAACCCAAAAGAGGATAGCCCCGAAGGGTCATCCTCTGATAAGTCTTAAACGCAACCTATTCACTATTCACTTTTTCATCACGACCTCGTAGACATAATACTTATTGATCTCGAACGAGAATGAATCATTCGTATAAGTGTAAGTGTCATCCCCTACAGTCGCGGTTATTTCAATCGGCCTGCCACTCAATCCGTTCATAGGGCCATTAGTTCCTACACCGCTTAAAGCCACATAGACGACACTTGAAGCAGTTGAAAGATTAACTTCGACAGGCCCCGGCCTACCGCTATCGCCTTGATAAACACCCATTTGGGTTGGATTAAAATACTCTATCAGGAAATCTTGATCAGATGTGTTTTCGGTAGCGGCAATATATGACCGGATAACGACTTTGCTTGCTTCAAGAGGAGTCCCCTCAGAATCCTTCAGATTAAACTTGAATATTGCTTGCAAACTTGAGAAATACAAACCAGATGAGCCAGACGAGCCTGATGAAACAGTAATCGTACCTGAACTGACACTGGACACCTGACCAGAGGCGATCGCATAATCATGATTGTCCGCTATATCGTCCAGCAGACCTGTCTGCCCACGATAATCGAACAACAAATCATGCCGGTAGGAAAACATCAGGCGGTCACCGACATCATAACTCCCGTCAAGTTTTCCTTTAAGTGTTGTAGTGTATCCATCAGACTGGGCTTCCAAGGTACCAACTTTCTTATAAACTTCGCCAGCGGACTGAGCTGTAGGATCAAAGAAGAAAACCGAGACTGTTTCGCCAGCCTTCCAGGGAGCGCCAAGAAAATCTTCGTCCAAAGCCAAAGCGCGGGTCTGCCCGGCAGAACCCTTTACAGCGACAATTTCTAGTGTATAGGCTTCATCCACAACTATTTCCTCCTTCTGGGAGCAGGCGGGCAAAACCAAAAGAGACGACAAAGTCGCGGCTATTATCGGCAATATATTAACTCTTTTCATGATAAATCAATTTGAACCTTACTATTCCAAACTTCCAACATTAGCCTGCCCATAGCGGGAACTCGAGTCGGTTTCAAAATCGACATCGGGATCAGTAACCGGTTTGGACATCGTGACATCGTAAAGATAATACTTGTTGAGTTCAAACGAGAAAGACGATTTCACACAAGTGTAAGTGTCTTCGCCAACAGTTGCGACAATAGATAACGGCGCGCCAGAAACACTGGACAGAGGTCGTCTTTGATTGCCTGACAAAGCCACATAGACGACATTAGAAGGAGTTGAAAGGTTTACCTCAACCGGTCCTTGAAGATAGCCGCCCTCTTCATAAATCCTGGACAGATCCGCATACTGAACCAGAAAATCATACTGGTAATTGTCATATCCAGTGGAAGACTGAATCGTGAGCTTACTGGCGTTAAGAGGATTGCCTCCGCCGTCCACAAGAGAAAATCTGATAATGCACTGCATGCTCGAAAAAGACACCGGCCCGTTAATAATGAGGGTACCGGAACGGACTTCTGCCACATCCGCGTAGGCTGTGGCATAATCACAATTATCCGCTATATAGTCCAGCGAACCGTCCTGTCCGCGATAATCAAACAAAAGCCCGTGACGGTAAGAAAACATAAGACTCTCCCCACCTATGAAAGTACCTCTGATCACGCCCTTAAGCGTAGTAGTGTATCCGCTGGACTGGGCGGTCAGGGTGCCGACATTCACATAGACATCTTCAGCTGAGGGATCATAAAAGTAAACTTCAACAGTCTCACCTTCCTCCCAAGGAGCGGTGAGCGTCTTGTTATCATCACTCAGATCCAAAGCGCGGGTCTCCGGCGAACCTTTGAAAGCTGTAACCTCAACCACATGGTTGACATCATCGACAAATTCATCCTTTTGAGCGCATGCCGGTAAAAGAAGTATCGACAATGCCGCGGCAGAGACAGGGAAAAATATTTTATTTGTTCTCATCATATTCCAATTTGAATTAAACTCCTACAAACTCCCCTCAGTACCTTGCCCATAACGATCAGCGGAAGAAGCATCCAGCTCGACATCAGGATCAGTGACAGGCTTGATCATCGTGACATTGCAAACGTAATAACCATTATTATAGAATGAGAAGTTCTCTTTCTTGCAAGTGTACGTGTCATCTCCTACAGTCGCGGTCAAATTGAGAGGTTTGCGATCCACCCCATAAGACGCGGATCCAGCCAAAGCGACATAGATGACGTTGGAAGGATTGGTAAGGTTCACCTCGATTGGCCCGTAGGAAATGTTTTCGTAACCGAGATAAGTCCTCTCTTTCGATTGGACCAAGTAATCCCCTTCGCCCACATTGCAGCGAACAACAAGCTTGCTGGCGTTAAGAGGGTTTCCCTCCGAATCTTGCAAGGTAAACCTGACAAAACACTGTTCCTGCGAGAATCGCAGTTCCCTTTGACCAAACGAAAGAGAATTTGAGTCAGGATCGACACCTGCCACCTGGATGGCGGCAGTGGAATAATCATAGTTGGTCGCTATGTCTTCCAAAGTTCCTTTCTGTCCGGTATAATCGAACACAAGGCCATGCCGGTAAGAAAGAAGGAACATGTCTCCGGCAAAGAAAGTACCACTTAGATCCCCCTTCAAATTAACGGCTGAATACCCACCGGACTGTGCGTACAAGGTACCCACCTCCGTCATAGAATCATCAGACAAATAAACTTTCACAGGATCGCCTTCCTCTCGAGGACCAGAAAGAAGATCACCATCCTCGACCAAAGCGCGGGTCTGGCCAGCCCAATTTCGTAAACCCCTATGGACAGTATAATCCATAAGATCTACCGTCGGATTGGTGACGGAAGGACGATCATTGCTCATGTAAACCTCCGCATTGACAAATTCATTGGTCCAGAAAGCACTCCCGTTATATCGATAGAAATAGGTTTCTTCCCCCACGGTCGCGGTAAAGTCCAAATAACCAGCATAATCTATGGATCCATCTGACCAGTTGCCTCTTAATGCCAGATACAAGACATCAGTTGGACTGGAAGGGGTGACTTCTATAGAACCGAGATGGGACTGATCCAAGTAATGATAGTCATTCCAAGTTCTCACATCCTCCGGGAAGGATAACCATTTCTCACGATCATAATAATAATATCTACCATATATATGATATGCGAACATGTCCGAAAGGGCATATATAGGCATAAGCCTCGCCTCTTTGCCATGTCCTCCCTGACTATCGTTATTATTAGTGTATGCCTTAGGTGTTTGTTTAACGGAAAGTTTGCTAGCTTTGATTGGATTACCGGCCGCATCTTTAAGAGTTAGTCTCATTATCATCTGCTCACTCCTGAATTCCATCCAATTGGAGAAATAAATAGCCTTGCCAGCCAAATCCACCCTCGCCCCAACACCGCAGGTAGCATAATCATAATTATCATCGATGGACTTCAATGTCCCATCCTGACCTGTATAGATGAAGCCGTCCACAAGTTTGTGCTTGTAGGAACAGTAAAGAGAGACATACGGGAAATTAGGATCGGTCCTAAGAACGTCAACATCAAGTTGACCGCCAAGAGTCGTCTTCTCCACCTCATAGCCGTAAGTCGGCTTTGTCGCTTTCACACCGTCTGTCATGGCTGTCAAGACCCCGACTTGTGTGTAAAGCTCGGAAGGAGTCTTGGCATCATAATTCTTAATATAGACATAAACCTTATCGCCAGCCTTCCACGAAGCGGTAACCTCCCACCAGCCGTCACCTCCATCCTCGGTCAAAACCCTTGTACCAGTGGAGCCATCCTCTCTCTCAAGCTCAAAGCTCTTGATAGCTTCTACCGAAACCTCGATCATGTTACTATCCGTGGGATCATCCGTCACAAGATCATCCTTCTGCGTGCAGGATGAACTGATAGACAGCATGATCGCAGCGGATGACAATGCGATAGCCCATCTAAATAATCGTTTCATCTGTTCGAGCTTTAAATCAATTAATTCCAAATCTGGGTATGTGACCTGCCGTACCGAGTGTCGGAAGGGAGGCCGTTTTGGCCATCATAATAGCCTCCACGTGCGGCAGGCGGATTCGGACCACCCTCACCGGGATAAATCAAGCTGTAGGTGCAAATGGCACCCTCATGAACATCGTCGATTACCGCCATTTCGGGAGCGACATAAGTCTGTTTACACTTTTGCATTTTATTGATATTTATTTAATTACAATACAAACCCAAAAACCGGAAATCCCCATGACCCTTCAGGACATGGAAACAATTATCCATCAAAGTACAAAATTATAAAAAAAAGTGAATATTCTACTTATTAAAGATGAATTTTTACTTTTTGAGATACAAAGGGTTACTTCCGAATTGACACAACCCCATCTTCTCCGGATCCGGAATCCCCTCTTTCTCCAGCTCATCTGAAACGAATAGAATGCCTCCGGAGTTAAGAGCCTCCGCCAATTTACGCTGTACCAGCGACTTGGCGCCAGGCTCAAAAAACTTCATGACATTCCGGCAGAGAATGATATCGAAGCCTTGGGGATAATCATCTTCCAACAAATCCAAGACACCTGTCCGCACGATTTCCCGCGATTCTTCCCGGACCCTGAATTTCCCTGGAATATGCTTCTCAAGATGACGCCAATACTCAGAAGGGATGTCTTCAATCGTAGAGAGCGGATATATCGCCTCTTCACAGCGTTCCAGCATCGCATGGTTGTAGTCCGTCGCCAGCAGCTCAATCTTATTGGCGGGAATATAATCAAGCAAGACCATCAGGACACTATACGCCTCCTTGCCAGAAGAGCACCCGGCACACCAAATCCGTAACTTTTCATCGCCTGAAGAAGCGATAAGATCCTGGCAGACATTCTTGAATTCCGGCCAGGCTTTCCCCCTGAAAAAAGTGGTCCCCAAATATGTCAAATTCTCTCGCAAAACCCCCTGTTTTTCAGCGTGAGAAGCGATAGAATCGTAGTATCGCTCAAGAGTTTTATAACCATTAATGAGAGCGTTGATCCGCAATTGCCGCTCAGCGCTGCGCTCATCATAGAAAGCAAGCTCGGGAATCAGCGTCCTGAATTTGACCAACGCCTCTTGATCGGCTTTATTCCGAGGGTTGATTCTCATCATCTCGGAAGCGATTTTTCTATACGACTTGATTAAGAAGATCCTGATCCGGCCCCATAGAATTGCCCAAAAGATGAAATACCGACTATAGAAACTATCCTCCCTGTCTTTACTCATTCCTATTCAGGCGATATGGAGCCAGCCCATCGAAGAACCCGGACCGGCATCTGTTTCTACCTTCCATCCAACCTTTAATGTAAGATGTAAGTACCTTAAAATCAAGCCTTACGATAGCCAAAACCGTCATTACAAGAAGCAGCCAAAGACTCTTGAACCCGAAGGCGAATGAAGCGGCTAAGCGGCTCCCGACAGTGTCCCCGCCATAGCGGTAACACATCCGCCACCAGGTCAAATAAGAAGCCAAAGTCCTGACCCTGATCCTGTCCGGGCTTTTCTTGAAAGAAGAGCTTGAGGAACCCGCGTCAAGGTTCTTCACACCGGAGCCGTACAGCACTCCCAGCTTTCCGCCGCCCAAGTACAGCTTGTATGTCATAAGCCTGTCTTCTGCGAAAGGGAACTCCAAACTGTCAAGCCAAAGCTCTTCTTCGAGACACAAGTCCTTGAAAGACTGTTTCTTCCATAGCTGGGCAGGGCCCGCACAACTTTGTGACAAGTAATAACGAGGCTCCGGTCGGTGATTGTACGAGAAAGACCCGTCACGCCTGACTTTATAAGCCCACTTACCGCTGAAATGAGGGAAAACCAAGTCCGACACCACAGCTTTCACCTTCATCCGGAAAGGCATTTCCTGATTTTTGAACACATCCGGACCGACACAGTCCGCCCCGTTTTCTTCCATGGCCTGAAGCAGCTTTGCGGCACTGTCAGGAGCAAGACAGACATCATCGTCCAACATCAAAACGCAGTCACTTGTGATCTCATCATACGGCAGGACTCTTTGCGACATCATGCCTTTCTTCACCCAGACATATTCCTCCTTACCGACCGTGAACCCAGGTCGGGAATAACCCTCGGCGATATACACCACAACTTTCTCAGGCTGGACAGTCTGGCTGGCAATAGACCGCAGCTCCGCAAGAAACTTTTCCCCCGCGGTGCCTAGAGTACGTATCGCGATTGAATAGGTCAGCATCAGTCATCTTTTTTTTGATGACAAAAACCAGGAGAATGGCCTGGAAAGAATCCCGACACCACTCCTTAGGAATTGATAGGCCATGGGATACCTTCTGAGTTTGAATAGAAGTCCGGAATAACACCGGCGCGCTCGTCCATGATAATTCTCGTTATAAATCTCAAATCCCATTCCCCTTGGATTATCCGCAATTCCCAACGCAAAATCATCCAAACGATCAGGAGATTTGACATGAGGGAGGATAACCATTTTCATGAAAGAACTGTATGAGGCGAAATAATGGACTATCTTGGCACTGTAAAATAATTGGGCTCCTACTGGCGTGCAAACCTGGCAATTCCACTCTCCCGCCAGTTCCTTGATAGGGAATCCCGTGTCTCGATTGGCTTTAGACAGGCCTGGCTGGTCAAATGGGATCCCATTCTCAACAGACCTGAGCCAGAGTTCATGCCAAACCTCAAAAAACTTCCGGGAGATAACGGAATCCCGTACAAGAAAGACGCCCCCATTGTAATAGGGAACCCTTTTCAATTCTCCGAAACCAGCTTTCTTGCAGTGTTCAATCGCTTGCGCGCTCTTGATTACAGCCGGCCCGTTCTCATCCGTCACGGCGGCGATGTCGCACGGAATCGAATCAATCTCATCAAGAGACTCGCAGACCACAGTATCCGTGTCAAGATAAAGAAAGTCCCCTTCGATAATGGAACGAAGGCGGGTCTTCAAATACCTGGACCTTAACATAGGGCTAAATCCATCCGGTATCTCAACCCTCAATGGCTCAATTGTTTCCAAAAGAGGGTCGTCCTTTGCTATCACCCTGTCATAAGTCTCCGGATCCATAACCAGAGAGACCTTCCGATCTGGACAATGCTTGCGCAGGGAATATAGGGACAGTAGGAACATCTCATAGAAACAGTCCTCCTCCCGTGACACAAGCACATACACCACCCTTACGCTCATCTTCCCGGCTTTGATTTAAAAAGAATAAGGCAATACCACACCAACGCCGGCAATAATGCAATGAGGGTCAGCGACTTCCTTGGCGATCCTGACAACCAGGCTTTATCTTTAGCTATTAAACACTCGGCCACATAATGAACGGCGCTCCGGAAACGATTGAAGGGCGTGGAGTGCTTAAGGGTCATCTCAAGCCGCCGCATCTTGGCGAAACTCCTGGGGCTATCGGTGTACTGGCGGAAAATGTTCCCGGACATGCTGTCCCCAACTTGGTACTGGACAAGGCACAGAGGCTCATTCAGCACGATCAGCGGGTAGATGTCCGTCACTTGGAGAAGCATATAAACAGGATTGAAATTTTTCTCTCCAGGAAACCCTTCCTGAGGTGCGACCTTCTTCATAAGTTCCGTCCTCATCACCTGCTTTGTGTCGCCCCGGTGGATATTCTTCGCGTACAATTCAGGGAAGTGGCATTCGGACATCCCTTCTGGGAAACGCCCGCCGACCGGCTGGAGAGTATCCATGTCAATGTCTAGGCCAATAATACCGGCATACCGGTCGGAACCTTTTCTCTTCCAAGTGTTTATAATAATCTCCACCGCCCCTTCCGGCATGGCGTCATCGCTGTCGATGCAGACATTCAGTTCCGTATCTATGTTCGCATAGGCGACATTGTATCCTGTGTAGAGCCCCCCGTTCTCTTTATGAATATACCGTATTGGCAGGGCACCCTCCTCAATCCATGACCTTACCAGGGACTCCGTCCCGTCAGTGGAGCCGTCGTCCACAATAAGCCACTCAAAATCACGGCAGCTCTGCGCTTTCAGGCTCTCATAAACCCTCGGAAGCGTATGAGCCCGGTTGAAAGTGGGTGTGAATACTGTCAATGTGTAGCTCATCTCACACCACCGTCCGGCTCCGGAACCCCTTGTCCGAAATCTTTTTCGCGGGAATGCCGCCGACAACAATGTCAGGTTCCGTGAAACTCTTGTTAACCACAGCGTTAGCCGCGACTATAATGTCATCGGCAAGAGTCACGTCCCTGAGCACCTTGGAACCCACAGAGAAATAGATGTGATCTCCTCCTCGCACCCCTTCGGCGACAAGAACACCGCTCTGGATAACACACCTCTCACCCAAACGCGCGTTCCCGTTCACCAGAATACTGCCCCAATGAGGTAGATAGAGGCCTTTCCCACAGGTATTGGGAGAGATCTGGAAGCCAGTGAGCAGACTGACCCTTTTCAGCTTGTGCCAGTAATACCTTTCTACCAGGGAGCCGAAAAAACCGGGACCTCTGGTTCCGTCAATATACTCGCACCTGCGCATATAATTAATATACAGCATATTATACCAGCCAGCCAACCGGCACACAAGAGGATATCGGGCGATGGGAGGTTTCTTGTTAGCCGCGGCATCCGCTGCCAGATATTCCCGAAGCATTTTTTTACTGGTTATCATGGCTCAACACATTTGATAAGTCCTTGAAGATCCATCGGTTGTCTCGCCGCCTCAGGACCTCTATGCAACATCTGAAAAAACAAGTCACACTTTTGAAGATTATCTCCTAAAGTGCCTATGATAGAAGGCTTTATTCCTCTCAGCCACAGGCAATCGATCAATGCGATCTGGTCCCTTCTGGAGTTCCGGAAAAAAGACTCCCACCACGCGTCCATAAGCTCAACGCACCGGGAATCGAAGTGTTTCCTCGCGATGACACTCGCCTCCAAAAGTCCCCAATTACTAGGAACGCCATGAGAACGAATCACTTCCAGATGAGCTTTCAAAGATTTTTTCGTGTCTTTTTTCTGCTCCAGGCAAGCTTGTACCTCATCATACACGCAATCTCTCCTTTTGTGGCGGAACATCGCCACGGGAAAAGAATCCAACCCAGCGGTCAAAGGAGTAAGATCTGAGAACACCCAGATGTTAGAATCGATGTAAACGCTGTACTGATAGTCCTTGAAAACAAGATGGGGATGGATCTTGCACCAACGGTTGCTCAGGACAAGGTCTCCTTGGTACTCGGCTGGAATCACAGCGGATGCGTCGAGTCGCTTCCAAGCGCTTCCAACCGGAATCTCCTGGTCCGTCAGCACATAATAATCAATGTTGTCAGGCTGGAGCAAAGGCTCCCTCAAAATGTCGTACGAACCGAATAGAGCGGTGTACACAGCGACACGTTGTTCCCTCACATACAGCGACTTCCGTTCAAATGCCTTATGCTTGTCCAAAGCGAGATCGCCATCCGTTCCACGCCACGAGTTCGTCTTCGCAGTCAAAGCGCGCTTCGGTTTACACATCGTGATGATGTCGGAAATCTTCTTTTTCCACCAGGAACGCTTAGCCTCCAAAACTTGCCTTTCCCTAAAATAACAATCCCTGTAACTCTTCGCCAGAGATTCCATGCGGCATATCTCTTCGAAGGCGGCCTCGATATTATTTCCTTGTCCGGTCATTTAGTCAAAACGCTTGAGCCAATTCGAGAGCAGATATCTGTCACGTATCTCGGGGGCCACCAACTCAACCTGGCAGTCCAAAAACTCCTTTAAAGACCTTTTATCATGATCCAGCACATAGATATTGGCTGGAGAATAGAAGTCCGATTCAAGAATCTCCAGATTGTTAGTTATCAGTTTCTTGCCAAAAAAGAGAGCCTCCATAGCGCGAAGGGACAGGCCCGTCTGAGGATTCGTAGTGTAATCCAGCAAAATGTCGGCATCCTTCACCAAATCTATCACCTTCCCGTAAGGAAGAAGTGATTCCCTAAAAAAGCCGAACCTGCCCGAAAAGGCCATGGTGATCTTCAGATCCACTTCAACTCCTTCTCTCTCAAGACCGTCTTTTAAATCTTCAAGAATCTTAAGGCGTCCCTTGTCCCTTCCCAAAAACAAAGCTCGCGGATGCTGGGAAAGTCCCCGTTCCCTACTTTCCGCCGCCTCGGAGGCAAGGCTGTCAAAAAAGAACTGGGTGTTATACTTGAAACCATTTTCCTCGCAATCGGTTTTCGAGAAAGACCAATACTCAGCCCGTGCGGGAAGTTGAGTCTTTAAGCCACTGGTTTTCACCGAGTTCCAGTACCAGATTATGATTCGTTTGTCCGGCCACTTCTTGCTCAACCAATTGATCAGACGAGAACTGGAATAAGTGTCGAAAAGTATTATCTTGTCGTCGCCACCCTTGAAAACAGGCCTGGGAAAGAATAAGCAGGAAGGCAATCTATATAGGAGAGGGTTGCGCAAAGCGTACATTCCCACAACCCCGCGATAAGGGTTTTTGTGTACGACTCCGCTGCTACGGAACACCTCATGGAATACCGCCGTCTTATGTATATCGAAATAATAAATCATGATAACTTCCTCAAACAGAACCCTATATGCGGCGGTTGGTTATAAGCCGTCTGTTCAGCTGCCACTCCGGCCCGATACACAGGGTCGTGCATAAGTGTCTTAAATGAATATTCCGTAGGGATGTCAGAGACAAACACCCTGAGGGCATTGTTGTCTTCCCTAGCCATGATGATCTCCTCCCTCCAATCCCCAAGGATGTCGGCCTGAAGACATGGATTGGCTTTCGTCCCGTTTATCGACACGCAGCCTTCAGTCCTGAATATCCTTTCCATTCTTTTCCCGTTCCAAGATGTCACCTCCAGAGGGCCTCCGGACTCACCGTCAAGCAACTCATCATAAAGGTCGCCGTCCCAGAATATCCTGAAATTGGTCGATGCGCCGGGAATGTCTATCTTCTCGAATCCTTGGTCCGTCCGGGCAAAAGGCCCTACTTTCACACGATCCTCACTGCCAACGACTTCCGAGACACCCCAGAACTGGTACCATCCCCCGGCCCCCACATCCGCCATCATTCCCCGTCCCATGTCTCCGGGAGATGACTGATGGAACAAAGAACGTCCGGTCCTGGCATCCAATACCGAGAACCCGTAATCAAGTTGTTTCTTCTTAATGATCGGATGTTGCCTTCCGCACTCATGTACCGTGAAGAAATCATACCCATGGCGGCGGGGGCGATAGGCGCCAAGATGCAGGGCATCTCCATGACCCAGGAAGGTGCACCATTTGACTTTCAGGCGGTTCCATCTTGTCAACTTGTAGCAAAGCGCCCCGGTCAGCACCTCTTCCCTGCCGTCTCCATCGACATCCGCCACGGCGCAATTATGGTTGCCCTCCCCTATATATTTCTCATTCCAGCGACGATAACCCTTTATGCCTTTGTACTTTCCGTCAGAGGTGAAACTGGCGGAAGAAGCTTTCCCCGTGAAAGACTTCACGTTAAATGTATCGAAACTGTGACGGCACTTGAGACGATTATCCTCGAAAGACACGGCACAGGCGCATTGACGGCCTTGCTTTTGATTCTTCCGGCCCCAGTAATATCCCCTCATGAAAAAGCCGTAGGGTCTTTTCTTGTCCAGCCATGCAACGGCGGCCGTGTACCTCTCAGACCTATTACCGGCATCATCGCCCCAGAGCTTCGAGTCCACTCGCTGATTTGGGTAGTATATGGTGTCCAAAGCCTCTCCATCCTCGCCCCTGAACACTGTCAGGAACTCGTCACCATCCAGTACCATCCCATTGGAATCACGGAAATCCTTTAAGTTATCTATCTCCTTGATAGCAAGAGAATTGCTGGCAAGACTCACGAAGCGGCCTTTCCCGTCTTTCGACCCCGGGGCGGTTTTCAGGATAATCTCGCTTTTCCCGTCTCCGTCGAAATCATACACAAGGAACTGCGTGTAATGCGCCCCAGCGCGGATATTCACGCCAAGGTCAACCGGGCACTGCCACAAACGCCTTCCATCCAATTTGTAAGCGTCGAGCAGCACATTCCCGGTCATCCCGGGAAGGCTGTTATCCTTACCGGCACTGTCCCACTTGACCACAAGCTCGTAGGCGCCATCCCCGTCAAGGTCACCGACTGAGACATCGCTTATAGTGTAGGGTCCGAAAGGACTGTCCACCGGTCTTTCCAAAGGTATGTCAAACCAGTTCTCCCCGGAAGGGAAAGGACGGACGGCATTTGATTCATCTCCGTTTCCCGTCTTGACCTTATACTCGGAATCCATGGTCCCGTCAGGGTCCAGGTAGTTGGTCTTGCCGGTTAATTCAGCGATCGGCTTCCCATCACGGAACAAAGTGAATTCCAATGGTTTCCCCGCAGTTCCGAACACCGGGTCTTCCCAGGCGAGGACTCGCCAGGAGAGGAACACCCCACCCGGGACTTTCATGGCCACCAAGCCCCTGTCAAGGTTTTCAAACCTCATGAGACAAGATTACAATAAACCATTAACGATACACCTTGCTGGCGATCGGATAAAGGAACGGGAACAACGCGAGAAGTCTTAACACGCTATAAGAAACCCTATCAATAAACGCGCAAGGAGCAAGCTTCTGTTTCAGAATTCCTCCCCCTTTGATTGAAGATATAATTGAACGGAATTCTTTCACAGAATATGACGAGGTAAGTATCCTCGAGAGAAGGATAGTTATCTTGCTGGAAAGACTGCCAAGGCATTTCTTGTAAAGGACAGGATCAGATTCCTTGAAATTATGCACTTGCCCGGCGATGCGGGTTATCGTATCGGTAAGATCATTGACCCAACGTCTTGAGTTCTCGGGGGTTCTTGTGGTGGAAATACTTCCCGGATTGATATGATAGAAATGTATTCTCCTCGCCACCGAGACAATCTTTGGATCAGCCATCATGACATCGAACATGTATGGGAAGTCCTCGCCGATTATACCCGGAGTGAAATAAAGCCCGTTACTCTCCACGAACGATTTCTTATAGAGGTAGTTCCAGCAGAAAGTCTCGAGGCCGTTCTGTCGGATAAAATCCTTGCCTGTGCCTTCGAAAAGGACTTCACCGGTGTCATTACCGATTTTAGGGACATCACCTGGGTAGAGCATCAAACTCCAGTAACGTATCAAATCCCATCCGCACATGCAAAAACTCGTTAATTTAGCGATTCCACCACTGACTAGGGTATCATCCACATCGACATGGCAGAGATAATCTCCCTGGGCAGCCCTGATCCCTGTATTCCTGGCTTCAGAAAGTCCCTTATTCCTTTGGGTTATAACACGAATGCATGAAACCCTCTTCGCCAAAGCCTGACAGACTTCCTCCGAATGGTCAGTACTGCCATCATTGACCAAGATAATCTCGAAAGAACCATTCTCGAGCCCCTGATCCAAAAGTGATGTGACACATGCCTCAATGTACTTGTCCCCGTTATAGACCGGCACAATGAAACTGATTAACATAGCACTGATATGTTGACAGGCGATTCCGGATCCAGTTATCACCAGACGACCGA
>JAEEGI010001634.1_pt1 | contig 55628 bp, 44 predicted proteins | sample 8958751 | NCBI WGS metagenome assembly JAEEGI01 (sample SAMN16246545, study PRJNA631951) | gut metagenome | biome: gut microbiome; feature: rumen; material: KS-attached | host: Bos | place: Iran: Karaj | collected 2018-10
TATACCGACGACGGCAAAGTCACTTCCGACGACGCGATTTTCCTGCTCAGGAGCGTGCTGTTCCCGGAAAGTTACTCGCTTAGTGCGTTCGGCGACTTTGACGGCAACGGCGAAATCGGCTCCGACGACGCCATATTCCTGCTTCGGCACGTGCTGTTCCCGGATTCGTACGTTCTGAAAACTACCGTCCCGTATTCCGAAGGGCTGGAATACTCTCTTGATAACGGCTACGCGTGGATCACCGGACCCGGCAGCTTTGAAGGCGCGGATCTCAACGTTCCGCCCGAGATAGACGGTTATACCGTAATAGGCGTGGATTACGACGCCTTTGAATACGCGGCTGTCACGAGCGTGACTCTGCCCGCAGGGGTCACGGCCGTGGAAGGCGATGCTTTTGCCGGTTGCCATTCGCTTGTCGCCGTATATCTGCCCGAGGGGATCGCGGCTTTACATTCCAGCGCGTTTGAAAGGTGCCACTCTCTGCCTTCGGCGGTGATACCCGCCGGAGTCACGTCGATAGAAAACAGCTTGTTTGCCGAGTGCATTTCTCTGGCTTCGGTGGCTATACACTCCGGCGTGACGCACATCGGCAACTGGGCGTTCAGCGACTGCGATTCTCTCGTCACCGTAACCGTGCCGGACGGCGTGACGTATATCAACGGCGGCGTTTTTGACGGCTGCGATTCGCTTAAGAGCGTATATCTGCCCGCCGGCATAACGGGCATAGGCAGCTGGGCGTTTGATATGTGCGAAGAGCTTGAAACCATATATTTCGCCGGCACGCGCGCGCGATGGGAAAGCATAGAAAAAGTTTACCCCTGGGACCACTATGCGGGCCATTACGTCGACGGCGGCTACAAAGTGGTCTGCGCCGACGACTGAAACATAAATACAAAGAAGTATCCCGCAAGCGCGGAACTGCGCCTGCGGGATCTTTATTTGTTTAATTCTGCCTGATCATTTTTCCAAAACGAATTCTATCGTGATCTCTTCGCCGGTCTCGAACCGGTAAAACGTCAGCGTGACTTTGTCGCCTGCCGAATATTTGCCGAGCTCGGCTTTGAGGTCGTCGAACTTTTCCACCTTTTTGCCGTTGAACGCGGTGATGATATCGAAATTCCGCAGCCCCGCCTTATAAACCGCGGTGGAACGCGTTGTCTCGATGACCAGCACGCCTTCGGGAAGGTCTTCGGGCAGATCGTATTCGGCGCGCAGGTTTTCGTCATTGGGCGAAAGCGCGGACGCGGTTATGCCCAGCTTTGCGGGAGTGGTCACCAGGTCGGTGCGATCGACGACTTTGCCGTAATCGATAAGGTTGTTTATCACGGTCACGGCGCTGGACATGGGGATGGCGAACCCGAGTCCTTCGTATTCGTCTACGAGTTTCATGACGTTGATACCTATGACCTGCCCCTGCATATTGATGAGCGGGCCGCCGGAGTTGCCGGAATTTATAGCCGCGTTGGTCTGGATGAGTTTCATTATCTTTTCGGTGCGGCCGTAGAAATCCTTTACTTCGAACTGTCGGTCGACGCCGGAGATCATACCGTTGGTCAGCGTGCCGGCGAGATTTTCGGAATACGGGGTGCCTATGGCTATGACGGGGTCGCCTACGCGCGCGTTTGAACTGTCGCCGAGCGGGAGCTCGGTGAGCCCTTCGGCTTCGATCCTGAGGACCGCTATATCGGTCGCTTCGTCGGACCCGACAAGCTCGGCGTCGAACTGCCTGCCGTCGTAAAACTTTACGGTTATCGTCTTGCCGGCGCGTTCTATTACGTGATGATTGGTCACGACATAGCCGTTTTCGGCGTCGACGACGAATCCGCTGCCCAGCACCGCGCCTCCGCTGACCGGAACGTAAATGGTGCAGCAGGCGGGCGCGCACCGCTCGTAAAGGTCGGCCATGGAATACGTCTCGTCGCCGGCGGGGCGAATGACCGCGCTGTGCGAGCCGGGGTATTCGCGGCTCGATTCGGTCTCGCCTGCGTTTTCTTCGCTTTTGTCTTTATCTTTGTCTTTGCCCTTGTCCCTGTCTTTGCCTTCGATAATCTCCGTGCCGCTCTGTTCGCCGGTGTCGTAGGTCATGCTTCCGGGGATCCGGTCATCGCTTATTCCGCGGTATTTGGCTATCACAAGTCCCAGCGCCACGCAAGCGGCGATAAGCGCCAGAAATACGCAGAACGCAAAGACTTTAAGTCCTTTTTTCTTTTTGGCGATAATGAACTGCTTTCCGTCCCATTCGTACGTTTCGCCTTCGGTGAACCGGGGAGCGCTTTGCGTTTCCGGCGCGGTTTCTTCCGTAACGGGGGTTTCTTCGGTCCCGGTTTCTTCCGTAACGGGGGTTTCTTCCGCCGCGGGATCGTTTGTGAAGAGTTCGTCTTTATCTTCCATTGCGTACATACCTCCTTTTCACGGTCACAGTATATACCCTTTTTCTTAAACGCACCTTAAAACGGCGAAAAATTTTTTATTTTTCGTTCGCCAAAGGCAGATAAAATTCAAACCGGGTGTTTTCGCCGGGGACGGAATCGACTCTTATGCCGCCGCCCATTTTTTCTATGTTCGTCTTGGCGATATACAGCCCCAGGCCCGTGCCGGTCTTGTCAAGCCCGCGCGAGCGGTCGGATTTATAAAACCTTTCAAAGACGTGCGGCAGTTCATCGGCGGGGATGCCCTCGCCGCTGTTTTCCACGCGCACGCGCGCCTTGTCTTCGTCGCGGAAGATGCGCACCCGAAGCGAGCCGCCGCGGTCGACGAACTTGACGGCGTTTTCCATAAGGTTGTAAAGCACCTGATGCACGGCGTCGGTATCGGCGTAGACGAACAGGTCTTCCTCGTTATCGAAATCGACCTGAAGCTCTTTGTCGTCGATGCGTTTTTCAAGCGAGATGAGCACCTGACGCGCTTTTTCGGATATATTGAACCGCACGAGCGTGTATTTCTGCTCGCCCGATTGCATACGCGTTATCTGCAGCAGCGAATTCACCAGCCGCGAAAGCCGCTTGACTTCGGAAGATATTATATCCAGATAATAGCCGTGCTTTTCTTCGGGTATGGTGCCGTCGCGTATGCCGTCGACGTAGCCCTGGATGACCGTCATCGGCGTGCGCAGGTCGTGGCTGACCGAGCCGATGAACGAATTGCGCATTTCCTCGTTCTTTTCGAGCACCGAAGCCATATTGTTGAAAGCCTTGCCGACTTCGGCGACTTCGTCGTTGCCGGAGACCACTACGCGTTTTTTGAAATCGCCTTTGGCAAAGGCGCGCGCCGCGTCCGAAAGGCTCTTGAGCGGATCTATTATGCGCTGCAGCAGGATATAGACCGTGATGCACGAAGCGAACAATATCCACACCGACCCCACCAGCAGCGTGCGGATGAGCGGCGCCGACATATAAGTGGCGCGCGAGGAGGGCGACGAAAGTATGACGAGCGTGCTTTCGCCCGCCGTGTTTGTGACGACGCTGAATTTATTGAACCTTTTTTCGGAAAAAGTGTTTTCTATACGGCTCATCCCGTAGCCCGACGAGCCGCGCTTTACGCTTTCGACCGTTTCGGCGCTCATCATGACGCCGCCTTCGGCGAAATCGGGATCGTTGGTGACTATAAGCGCGCCGTCGTCGCCGAGCACGTAAACGAACGCGTCAGCCACCGCGGCGTATCCGCGCACCCCTTCGGCGACTTCGCTTGGGATATCGCGCAATTCGTCTTCGCCCCTGTAGGGAGTTATGGCGTCCGCCGTCTGTTCGGCCGCCTCGGTCATGGAGGTCCCTTTGGCGCGCTCGGAATATTCCGATACCATCACCGAAAGGGTTATGACGAGCAGCCCGAAAGAAAACACCAGAAGCAACGATATGAACACCATATACCGCGTAAAAACGCTTTTTATCATTTGCCGCACCTCCGTATTTATGATTATACACGCAAAAGGCGCAAAAATCAACACTTACGCGCCATTAAAATATCTTGCTTTTTTTGCGGACGTGATATATAATATAGTATAATAACGGAGTATTTGCAATGACCGACGAACAAAGATACATTCAAATAAAACAAAAGTGTCTTTTCCGCGTGTTTTCGCGGCTCAACGACCGTCAGAAACAGGCGGTGTTCGCAGTAAAAGGCCCGCTTCTGGTGCTCGCCGGCGCCGGCAGCGGAAAGACCACGGTGCTTGTCGACCGCGTTTACAACGTGCTGAATTTCGGCGAGCTGAGCGAATGCGACAGGCCGGATATCGATCACGCCGCCGCGGCGGAAAAGCTGAACGCCGCGTACGAAGGCGGAAACGAAGACCTTGTGAACGCGCTGCGTTCGCTGGCGGTCCGCCCCGTTTCGCCCGACGAGGTGCTTTGCATAACTTTCACCAACAAGGCCGCCGACGAGTTCAAGAACCGGCTGGCGAACATGCTGGGCGAGCGCGCCGAGGGCATCTGGGCGGGGACGTTCCATTCGGTCTGCGTGCGCATACTGCGCCGCAACATAAACAGGCTGGGGTTTTCCAACTCGTTCGCCATCTACGACGCCGAAGACAGCCGCAAGCTTATAAAGCAGATACTGAAAGAAAAAAACATAGACGAAAAATATCTGCCCGAAAAACTCTGCGCCGCAGAGATCTCGCGATTCAAAGAGCGCCGCGTGCTCCCCGGTGAAGCGCAGCTGAACGCGCGCGACGGGCGCGACGAACAGATCGCTTCCGTCTACGCCGAATATCAGGAAAAGCTGAAAGCCGCGTCGGCGCTGGATTTTGACGATCTGATACTCGACACGCTCACGCTGTTCGAAGAATTCCCCGAGGTGGAGGAATACTACGCAAATCAGTTCCGCTATATATTCGTTGACGAGTACCAGGACACCAACCCTTCGCAGAACGCGCTGGTTTTGGCTTTGGGAAAGGCGCACCGGAACGTGTGCGTGGTCGGCGACGACGACCAGTCGATATATTCGTTCCGCGGCGCGGCGGTGGAAAACATACTCAATTTCGATACCTCCTACCCCGACGCGCGCATTATAAAACTGGAACAGAACTACCGTTCCACCGGCACGATACTCGACGCCGCGAACGCAATAATCGCAAACAACGAAAGCCGCAAGGGCAAAACGCTGTGGACCCGCGGCGCGCGCGGCGACAAGATAGAAGTCCGCTGCCTTTACACCCAGACCGAGGAAGCGGAATACATCAAAAACAAAATAGAAGAGCTGCAGGACAAGGGCGAAAAGCTTAAAGACACGGCCGTGCTGTACCGCGCCAACGCGCTTTCGCGATCCATAGAGACGGCGCTGGTCAAGGCGCGGATCCCCTACAAGGTGTTCGGCGGCATAAAATACTACGAACGCAAAGAGATAAAAGATATCATAGCCTACCTTTCGCTCGCGTGCAACCGCGCCGACGATCTGCGTCTGCGCCGCATAATAAACGTCCCGCGCCGCGCCATAGGCGACACGACCGTTGATAAGATCGCCGAGCTTGCGCTTGCGGAAAGCGCCGATATGTACACGGTCATAAAGACCGCCGCAAAGCGGCCGGAGCTTGCGCGCGCCTGCGCAAAGCTCGAATCGTTTTATTCGGTCATAGAAGAGCTTGCGGAATATTCCGCGTCGCACGGCGTCGCCGAGACCGTGGCTTACGCCATTGAGATCACCGGCTACGAGGATATGCTGGAATCAGAGTTCGAGACCGACCGGCTGCAGAACCTGCGCGATTTCGTTTCTGCCGGCGCGCTTTACGAAGAAGGCGCCGAAGAGCCGACGCTGGAAGGTTTTCTGGCGGATATAGCGCTGGTTTCGGACGTGGATTCGTACGACGCCGAAGAAAACGCCGTGTCGCTGATGACCGTCCATTCGGCAAAGGGGCTGGAGTTCGGCAACGTGTTCATCGCCGGGTTCGAGCAGGGAGTGTTCCCTTCGCAGCTTTCTCTGGACGAAGGCGGAGCCGAGGAAGAGCGGCGGCTCGCCTACGTGGCGGTCACCCGCGCCAAGAGGCGGCTGTTCATCACCTACACCCAAAGCCGTATGCTTTACGGCATGACCCGGCCTTCGACTCCTTCGGAATTCCTGGACGAGATCCCGCCGGAGCTCAAAGAATTCAAGTCCGCTCCGCGTTACGGACATATGGCGTACGGAGACGCGGACGAGGAGATACCGGTGCGTACGGGCGGTACTTTCGACCGCGGCGGCCGCGCCGCGCAGGACTTTATAAAAGTCAAAACGCCTTCCCCGGCGCCGAAAAAAGCGCTGTTTTGCGCGAGTGACCGCGTGGAGCACGCGATATTCGGCAAAGGGACGGTGGAAAGCTGCGAGCAAATGGGCGGCGACGCGCTCGTTACGGTGGCTTTTGACAACGGACAGGTAAAAAAGCTTATGGCGTCGTTCGCCAAGCTGAAAAAGATATAACTATTTTTGACGGAGATGATATACGAATGGCGGAGATCAAACCGTTCCGCGCGCTGCGCTACACAAAAAAAGCGGGAGACATCGCGAACAACGTCTGCCCTCCGTACGACATCGTCGACGACCGGATGTTCGACGAACTGTGCGAAAGATCGGAATACAATTTTATTCGCCTTGAAAGGGTGTACGGCGAAAACTGCCACGAGCGTTCCGCCGCGTTCCTGCGTAAGCTGATCGCCGAAGGCGTGATGAAAAAAGACGAAAAGCCGGGCTACTATATTTACGAAGAAGAGTTCGTTTACGAAGAAAAGACCTACGTCTTCGACGGGCTCATCTGCCTGTGCCGCACCTACGATTACGCCGACAACGTGGTCAAGCCCCACGAGGAGACGCTTTCCAAGGCCAAAAAGGACCGCTTTGAGCTGATGAAAGCAACGTTCTGCAACTTTTCTTCGGTCTATTCGCTGTTCGAAGACGAAAACGGCTACGTTCAGCGCATAATCGACGCCTACCGCAAAAACGCCGCGCCGCTTTACGATTTTGTGAGCGACGACGGCATAAAGCAAAGGCTTTGGAAGATAGAAGACGGCGTAATATGCGCCGCGCTGACCGGGTTCTTTGAACCCAAGCAGCTGTTTATTGCCGACGGACATCACCGCTTTGAGACCGCGGGCGCGTTCCATAAATACTGCCTTGAAAACGGCATCGAATGCGACAGCGGATATCTGATGATGACGCTTGTGGATATGCAGAGCGCGGGGCTGGTGGTGCTGCCCACCCACCGCATAGTGGTGGATATGGATATCGATATCCCCGATATGCTGAAAAAACTCAGTGAATTCTTTGAAATAATTCCCCTTTCCGGGGCGGACGAGATAAAAGACGCGCTGGCTTCCAACGCCGCGCGGCACGCGTTCGCGATGGTGACGAAAGGAGGCGAGGTACGGCTTCTCATCCTTAAAGAAGCCGTGGATGTAGGAACGTCCGCCGTGAGCGGGCTCGACGTTTCGGTGCTTCACGGGTTTGTTCTTGAAAGAATACTCAAGATAGACCGCGAAAACCTGAAAAATCAGAAAAACCTCGTCTACACCCGCTCCCTCCGCGAAGCCGTGGAGGCGGTGGAAAACGGTTCCTCGCCGGCGGCGTTCATACTGAACCCCACCAAAGTGGAACAGATACGCGCCGTGGCGCTGGAAGGCGGCAAGATGCCGCAGAAATCCACCTACTTCTACCCCAAGCTGATAGCGGGACTCACCGTAAATCAATTTAAGGAAGTGTAATTTTATGAAAGAACTCGACAAAAAATACAACCCGCGCGAATTTGAAGACGCGATATATTCGTTCTGGTGCGAAAACAAACTGTTCGCCCCGCCCGAAAAGCCGCAGAACGAGACCTTTACCATAGTCATTCCGCCCCCCAACGTCACAGGCCAGCTCCACACGGGACACGCGCTGGACGAAACGCTGCAGGATATCCTCATCCGTTTCAAGCGTATGCAGGGGTACGACACGCTGTGGGTCCCCGGCACCGACCACGCCGGTATCGCCACGCAGATAAAGGTCGAAGCCGAACTGCGCGAGCACGAGCACCTGAGCCGCTACGACCTGGGGCGCGAAAAGTTTTTGGAACGCGTCTGGGACTGGAAGCGCCAGTACGGTTCGCGCATCATAAGCCAGCTTAAAAAGCTGGGCTCTTCGTGCGACTGGGACCGCGAACGTTTTACTATGGACGAAGGCTGTTCCAAAGCCGTTAAAGAGACTTTCGTTTCGCTTTACGAAAAAGGGCTTATCTACCGCGGACACCGCATAATCAACTGGTGCCCCCAGTGCGAGACCGCGCTTTCGGACGCCGAGGTCGAATACGAAGAAAAAGACGGCCATTTCTGGCACATCCGCTATCCGTTCAAGGAAGGCGGCGGATTCGTTGAGATCGCCACCACCCGCCCCGAAACTCTGCTGGGCGATACCGCCGTGGCGGTCAATCCCGACGACGAGCGCTACGCCGCGCTTGTGGGCAAAACGCTCATACTGCCGCTTGTCGGCCGTGAGATACCCGTTATAGCCGACGATTACGTCGACAAGGACTTCGGCACCGGCTGCGTGAAGATAACTCCGGCGCACGACCCCAACGACTTCCTCGTGGGCGAACGCCACGGCCTTGAACAGATAAACATTATGAACGGCGACGCCACCATCAACGCCAACGGCGGCAAATACGAAGGGCTGGACCGCTACGCCGCGCGCAAAGCCGTGCTTGAAGACCTTGAAGCCGGCGGATATCTGGTAAAGACCGAAGGCTGCAAGCACAACGTGGGCACCTGCTACCGCTGCGGCACCACGGTGGAACCGCTGATTTCCGACCAGTGGTTCGTCAAGATGGCCCCGCTCGCCGAAAAAGCCATAGAAGTAGTAGAAAACGGCACGATAAAGTTCGTGCCCGACAGATTTTCCAAGATATACCTCAACTGGATGCGCAACATCCGCGACTGGTGCATTTCGCGCCAGCTGTGGTGGGGCCACCGCATACCCGCGTTCTACTGCGATACCTGCGGCGAGATGGTCGTCACCAAGGACTCCGCGCCCGTCTGCCCCAAATGCGGCAGGCCTATGAGGCAGGATCCCGACGTGCTGGACACCTGGTTTTCTTCGGGCCTGTGGCCGTTTTCCACGCTGGGCTGGCCCGAACAGACCGAAGATCTCAAACGTTTCTACCCCACGAACGTGCTCGTGACCGGCTACGACATAATCCCGTTCTGGGTCGCGCGCATGATTTCGATGGGCATGGAATGCATGGGCGAAAAGCCGTTTTCCACGGTGCTCATCCACGGGCTGGTGCGCGATTCGCTGGGCAGAAAGATGTCCAAATCGTTAGGCAACGGCATAGATCCGCTTGAAATAATCGACAAATACGGCGCCGACGCGCTGCGCTTTACGCTCGCCACCGGCAACTCGCCCGGGAACGATATGCGTTTTTCGGACGAAAAAGTGGAAGCCAGCCGCAACTTTGCAAACAAGATATGGAACGCCGCGCGTTTCGTGCATATGAATCTCGAAAAAGAGTGGTCCACTTCCGAACTCGACACGTCTTCTCTCGAGACCGAGGACCGCTGGCTCGTTTCGCTTTATGACAAGCTCGTTTCCGAAGTCACCGAGAATTTGGAAAAATACGAGCTGGGCGTAGCGGTGCAGAAGCTTTACGATTTTATCTGGGATATTTTCTGCGACTGGTACATAGAGCTCGTCAAGCCGCGCCTTATGCAAAAGGGTTCCGCAACGGGCGAGACCGCGCAAAAGGTACTCACCTACGTGCTTTCGGGCATCTGCAAGCTGCTCCATCCGTTTATGCCGTTCATCACCGAGCAGATCTGGCAGTCGCTCCCGCACGAGGGCGTGAGCGTGTGCGTCGCCGCGTGGCCTAAACCCGACGCGCGCTTTGATTTCCCCGCCGACGAAGAGAAGATGAACGAAATAATCGCCTCCATCCGCTCGGTCCGCAACTGCCGCGCCGAACGCAGCGTGCCGCCTTCCCGCAAAACGCGCCTGTTCATAAAGACCGACAGGCCCGATATCTTCGGCGGCGCGGAGACCTATTTCAAGTTCCTCGCTTCGGCGTCGGATCTCGAATTCGTCGCCGACGAAAACGCGCTGCCCGCTTCCGTGCGCGCCATAACCCACGCCGCCACGGTGTTTATCCCGCTGGGCGATATGGTGGACGCCGAGGCCGAGCGCGCGAGGATAAAGAGAGAGCTTGAAAAGTGCGAAAAAGAGATAGAGATCCTTAACCGCAAGCTTTCCAACGCCGAATTCTGCGCCAAGGCGCCCGAAAAAGTGGTGGAAGCCGAACGCGAAAAGCTCAAAAAACAGCTCGCGCTTAAAGAAAGCCTGCTTGACGCAAAAGAAATATAGTCCATAACTTAGACGCAGCGCGCCCGCACAAAAAACGGGCGCGCCGCTTTTTTTGAAAAGCATACCAAAGGTAGCAAAAGTTCTAAAAAACCATACGTGATTTTCGTATATTTCGCCTATTCAAAAACCGGATATAATTTGATATAATAATAATGTAAAAAGGCGGTATGTTTGTCCGCGCGGAAAAGCGCGGAAAAGCGGCAGAGACGGAACAAGCTTTCGCGGAGGAGAATCAAGATGTTTGAAACAGGCGAAAAAATAGTATACGGTCCCGGCGGCGTATGCACCGTCACCGGCACCTGCGTTTCGCCGTTCGGCGGCGGAGATCTGCGCGTATACTACAAGCTGCAGCCGCTGGACGAAAACGGCTCGGTCTTCTATACCCCCGCGGAAGGCGGAAAAGCCGTGATCCGTCCGCTCGTCACGCGCGAGGAAGCGGAAAAGATCATAGCCGAAGCGCCGGAATGCGTTCCGCTTACGGTCGAACACGAAAAACAGCGCCGCGATATCTACCGCGCCGCCATTGCGACCGCCGACCCGCGCGAATACATACGGCTCATCATCACGGTGGAGCACCGCCGCATCAACGCCATGCGCACCCACCGCCATATCGCGGTGACCGACACCGAATTCGAGCGCACGGCCCGCTATTCGCTGTTCAGCGAGCTCGCCATAGTGCTGGATAAATCCTACGGCGAGATAGAGCGCATCTTCCGCGCCGCCCTCGCGCCCGTGTTCGAACCCGCCATGAATCCGCGCCCCGCGGATTCATAACTCTAAACCCATAACTTTTATATTCGAACGGGATTAGAACTAATAACTAAGAACTAATAACTAATAACTGAGGTGGCTTTTCTCCGTAAAGCGAAAAGCTTCTTCAATCTGAACTTTCATGTTCATCCGCGAGGAACGGGTTAACTATGAATTCAGAACCGAGAACGAATAAAACAACAGCCGGCAAAGATTTGCCGGCTGTTCTTGCTTTTATACTGTTCCGATATTCGCCGTATTTTTACGACCTTGCGATACCGTCGAGATAGGATTCGCTGCAGATTATGATGATGTAATCGACCGTTCTGTTTTCCTTGCCCTGCGCGTTGTAGCCGTAGTAGCGCTGGGTGTCGGTGAGGTTGATATTGAAATCGCCGACCTTGTTGAGCATTACGCGGTTGAAGCGTTCGCAGAGAATATCCGAAAAGTTGACGGCGGAGCTGTCGCGGTAGATGAGCGCGCACGGGAGCTGCTTGCGGTTGGTGGCGAACAGCAGCTTGTACGCGAGCGTTTCGACCGCGGAGTTGAGCAGCATGGAATCGGATTCGGCGTATTTTTCGAACTTGGAAATAAAGCCGCTTTCGGTGGCGAGCACGTCGTCTTCCGCGCCTATGTTGAGCGTGAACTTGGGTTTATAGATCGTGGCGGTCTCGGTGACGTGCGTGCGGTCGATGCCGAGATGGCGTATGACGTCGCCGCCGTAGAAGGTGACTTCCTTGGCGGTGAACTCGGTCTCGAGATCCCTCGCCGCGGCGTTGGGATGTTTTATCGCCATCTGGTCGCATATCGCTTTATACACCAGGTACCCGGCGTATTCGGTGATATGGCTGTCGGTATCGTAATACAGCTTGGTGCCCTTGGCTTTTTCTTCCTCGAACACCGGGCGCATATCTATGGTTATGACGTCGGTCATGCCGAGCGATTCGACTATCTGCTCGTAGCGCGTCTTGTAGTTTTCCTGCTTGGTGCCTTCGACGAGGTATTCGGGATACACCGTGACCTTGTTGGGGATGAGCACGTAGATGATATCGACGTTATCGTTATCGGCACGCTTGCGGAAGTTTTTGAGGTACGTGGTGACGCGTTCGCGGAATTTTCTGAGCTCGGTCTGGGTGAGCAGAGTGCTGGACGTGGTCTTGTCGATATTGTTGATCACGCCGGTGTAGCTCGCCAGGTCGAAATCGTAATACACCTGCGAATCCCTGCCCACGTTCGCGCCGTAGCCGTCGATACGTTTCATCGCGGTGGAGTCGTATTCCACGCGCAGCGCCGTAATGGGGCTTTCTTTCAGCGTCTCGGACTGAGCGGTGAGCGAAAGGATGGAAAAGTTGGTGGAATCGATAGTGTATTCAAGTATGAAATAGCCCGAGATCGAAGCCGTGGAGACTTCCGTGGAACCGTCGGTGACGGTGACGGTGCAGCCCTCGTCGCAGCCGCCCGCGATTATAACGGTCTTTTCGGTGACGTGTATCACGTCCTTGACCACGGGAGGATGCGCCTGACCTTCCTCGACCGAGACTTCTTCCGATTCTTCGGCTTTGGATTCCTCCCTGGATATGAGTTCGGGGATGGAATCGAGCGAATCGATGTCTCCGTCCGGCGCGCAGGCCGCGAAGACGAGCGCGCAAAGCATTACGACGACCAGGACCATTGCCGTTAAGCCGATGCGTTTTGTCATAACAAATACCTCGCTTTTGTTGAAAATCGGTGGAAAAACGAAAGCTTATTCTTCTTCGTTTTCTTTCTTTGCCGCCTCTATGACCTTTTCGGCGACTTCGGCGGGCGCTTCCTCGTATTTTTTGAATTCAAAGGAATACACGCCTCTGCCCTGAGTCATGGCGCGGAGCTGAGTGGCGTAGCTGAGCATTTCCGCCTCGGGGACTTCGGCCTCTATGACCGTGTAGCCTTTCTTTTCGGAATCGCTCATACCCATTATCTTGCCGCGGCGCTTGGGAAGGTCGCCCATAATATCGCCGGAAAGCGACGTGGGGATGGTGACCTTGAGTTCGCCGACCGGCTCGAGCAGGACGGCGGAGCACTGTTTCATACCTTCCTTGAACGCCAGATTGGCGGCGATCTTGAACGCCATTTCGGAAGAGTCGACCGGGTGGTACGAACCGTCGAACAGGTTGGCTTTGACTTTGATCACCGGGTAGCCGGCGAGTATGCCTTTCTGCATGGATTCCTGCAGGCCTTTTTCGACCGCCGGGAAGAAGTTCTTGGGCACCGAGCCGCCGAAAACGGTTTCGGAAAATTCAAGGCCTTCCTGTTCGCCGGGGGCGAATTCGATCTTGACGTGGCCGTACTGGCCGTGGCCGCCGGACTGCTTTTTATGTTTGCCTTCGACGGAGGCCTTCTTCTTGATGGTCTCGCGGTAGGGGACCTTGGGGGTCTGAAGGTCGACCGAGGTGCCGAAACGGTTCTTCAAGCGCGAAACGATGACCGAAAGGTGGGTGTCGCCCATGCCGGTGATGATCATCTCTTTGGTCTCGGCGTTGGTGGTGTATCTGATGGTGAGATCTTCTTCCAGCAGTTTGGAAACGCCGGTGGAGATCTTGTCTTCGTCGCCTTTTGCCTTGGGGACCACCGCCATCATAAGGCAGGGAGCCGGGAAGGTGATGGCGGGGAATTTATAGCCGAAATCATTGGCGGCGAGCGTGGCGTTGGTGTTGGTGTTGACGAGTTTTACGGTGTAACCAAGGTCGCCGTACGCGAGCTCGTCGACTTCGGTCTCTTTTTTGCCCACGCAGGTGAGTATGCGGGCGATCTTTTCGGACTGGCAGGAGACCTTGTTGACGAGTATCATATCTTTTTTGAGCTCGCCGTTCATAACTTTGAAGAACGACTTTTTGCCGAAGTTATCGACAGAAGTCTTGAACACGAACAGCGCGGTGGCGCCGTCGGCTTTGGCTTCGACTTCGCATTCCTTGCCCGAGTCGTCTATGACGGTGTGGTGCGTTTTGTCGAGCGGCGAAACGAAGGAAGCGGCGATGGTGTCGAGCAGGACGGAAACGCCCGCGAGCGTGGTGGCGGAACCCGCGAACACCGGAGTGATGGTGCCGGTGAAAAGCCCGGTGTTGAGCGCGTCGGACATTTCTTCGTGAGTGAAGGGCTCTTCGGCGAAGAATTTTTCCATAAGTTCTTCGCTGGTCTCGGCGAGCGATTCGGTGAGCTCGCTCACGTAGGAATCCATCTGATCTTTCATATCAGCGGGGAGTTCGCATTCGGCCGGTTTGCCGGCTTTGTCGAACCTGTACGCTTTTTCGGTGAGCAGGTTGTAGTAGCCCATATCGCCCATTCCCTCGTGGAAAGGCACGAACAGCGGGCAGACGGCGGAGCCGAAAGTCTCGCGCAGGCCGGAAAGCACGTTTTCGAACTTGGCGTTTTCGTCGTCCATCTTATTGACGAATATGGCTTTGGGCATCTTGCCGGCGTATTCCCAGCACAGCTCGGTGCCGACCTTGCAGCCGGATTTGCCGTCGACCACGAAAACCGCGGAATCGGCGACCGAAAGCGCCTGCTTGACTTCGCCCACGAAATCGAAATAACCCGGGGTGTCGAGTATGTTTATTTTTTTACCGTTCCAAACGAGATTCGAAAGCGACGCGGAAATGGAGATGCCGCGCGCGATCTCTTCGGGGTCGAAATCCGAAACAGTGTTGCCGTCGGCAGTCTTGCCGAGACGGTCGGTAGCTTTTGCAAGGTAGAGCATCGCCTCGGTGAGCGAAGTCTTGCCGTCGCCGCCGTGGCCGAGCAGGCAGATATTTCTGATCTGGTTGGATTGGAATTTTGCCATATTGATTTGTTCTCCTTAAAATATATATTACTTATTTTTAATTAAAACGGGCGTTTCGCCTCAAATAATGATTATACTGTATTTCCGGCGATTTATCAAGTGGGAATATGTGAAAAGCTAATGCTTGAATCATAAAAATATCGCGCCTTTTTTTGTGCGAATTACACAAAAACGCCGTCAGTCGAGCGTCATTCTGCCTATCTTGCCGCCGCGAAATTCGTCGAGCAGCACGCTTGATGTGCGTTCTTCGTTTATTTCGCCGCCGGATACCAGGAATCCGCGCGCGCGGCCTATCTTCAAAAGCAGGTCGTAGTTCGTGTCTTCTTCGCACGGTTCTATCTTATAGCGTTCGCGAAGCAGACCGGAATATCCGCGCTCGCGCAGCACGCCGAGCGTGTCGCAGGCGAGTTCGGTAAGGTCGAGTATGTCGTCGCGCACCGATCCCACCGCCGCGAGCTTTACGCCGGCGGTCTTGTCGCCCAGCTTGGGCCACAGCAGGCCGGGGGTGTCGAGCAGCTCCACGCCGTAGGGCGAAGATATCCAAGCGTTGGCCCGCGTGACGCCCGGACGGTCTTCGGTCTTTGCCTTTTTAGTGCCGGCGAACGCGTTTATGAACGTGGATTTGCCCACGTTGGTTATGCCCGCCACGAGCGCGCGTATCGGCTTGTTTATCCCCTTCTGCGCGCTGCGCGCGAGTTTTTCCGCGCACACTTCCCGGAGCGCGGCGGTGACGGATTTCATATCCGGGTCCTGCTTGCAGTCGATATAAAGCACCGGCTTGCCCGAATCTTCTTCCGCTTTTGCAACAGCGCGGGTGCGCTGAGGGTCGCACAGCGCGTATTTGTTGAAGACGAGTATGCGGGGCTTGTTTTTGAACAGAGTTTCAAAATCCGGATTCCGCGAGGTCACGGGGAGCCGCGAATCGGCGAGCTCGATGACCGCGTCTATGAGCGGGAGGATATCCTGTATCGCCCTTTTGGCTTTTGCCATATGCCCGGGATACCAGTTTATGGAGTTCCGTTCAAAACCTTTTTCGTTGATCTTCATTTTTTTTCAATCCACCGGGCCGAATTCGGCGAACGGCGTGACGCGCAGCAGCACCTTGCCCAAAATGGCGCGCTCGTCTATGCAGCCGAAATGCCGGCTGTCGGAAGAGCGGTTGCGGTTGTCGCCCATCACGAATACGTACCCTTCGGGCACGGTGATGGGGCCGGTGAACTGGTCGCGTTTCATATTTGCGTTTATTTCGCGCTTTATGTACGGCTCGTCCAGCGCCACGCCGTCGACGTATACCGTCCAGGTCTCGAAATCAATATTCACGGTCTGCCCGCCGCGCGCGATGAGCCGCTTGACGAGCGGTTTGTTGGTGCCGGGTTCGCAGATGACCACTATGTCGCCGTTTTCATAGCCGCCCACGCCGGTTATTATGAGCTTCTGACCGTTTTCGAGCGTGTCTTCCATGGAATGGCCGTCGACCGTGACGTATTTGAAGAAAAACAGGAACAAAAGCACCATGCACGCCAGCGCGAGCGCGAACGATTCCACCCATTCATACGCCTGCTGCAATGCGGGTTTCTTTTCTTTTTCTTCTTTTTCTTTTTGCTTTTGCGCTTTGACTTTTTCAAAAACGCCTTCCGCACACTCGGTCTCGGTCAGCGAGATCTCGTCTTCGTTTTCCGTAAAAACAACGTTCGCGTTGTTTTCGTTTTCTTTGTTTTCCAATTCGTTTTACTCCTTAGGGAAATAAAAAGCACCTATACTGATAGGTGCTTTTATTCGAGCGTTCAAAAAGCTTAGATCTTTTCCTTGACCTTGGCTGCCTTACCGACTCTGTCGCGCAGGTAGAAGAGCTTAGCTCTGCGAACTTTACCTCTGCGGACCACCTCGACCGACTGGACGTTGGGCGAATGGAGCGGGAAGGTCTTTTCGGTCCCTACGCCGTAAGATACGCGGCGGACGGTGAAAGTTTCGCTTATGCCGCCGTTTCTTTTGGCGATGACCGTGCCTTCGAACACCTGCGTTCTGACGCGGGTACCTTCTACGATACGGCAATAGACTTTAACGCCGTCGCCTACGTTGAAGGAAGGAACTTTTTCCTTTAACTGCTCATCTGTAAAAGCCTTTAACAGTTCACTCATGGCTTTCCTCCTTATAAAATACGGACGTTCTTACGACAGCTGCATTGGACCGCCCTAAATGACACGCAATTATAGCACACTTTTTTTGAAAATGCAAGACTTTTTTTGCTTTTTTTGCATAATTCATAACCGTATGCATATATGGTGTCTCAAAGGAAAGCGCTATACAATATATAGTTGCCGCGCGGCGCTTTCGCGGTCAGATGTTATCGCCCGCCACCGCAAACAGATATTCGTTGCTGCCGGGGAAACTGACGTTGAGCCTCTTGACCGGCACGCCGTTGACCTTGCCGTAGAAGCGTTCGCCGTCGTTGACCGAAAAGTTCGAAAAATCCGCCAGCCCCTTGCCGGTGTATTTGCTGTACGCCTCTTTGCGGATCCAGATCTTGGCGAAACGCACGCCGGTATCCTCGCCGTCGCGCACGTATTCAGCCTCCTCGTCGGTGAAGAAGCGTTCGGCAATGGCGGGGAAATCGGTCTTCGATTCGCCGGTGAAACGCGAGATGTGCTCGCCGTCCACGCCGACCTTGCCTTCGGAAATGACGCAGATCATCTTGTCTTCCACGGTGGTGACGCTGATATGGCGGTTTATCCCCTTGAGCTCGGGCTTGCCCTTGCGGGTGTATTCGATCTCGAGCTCGGGGTTGTTGAAATGCTCGCGCACCGCGTTGAGCAGAGTCGCGTGACGCGCTTCGCGGTTGGGGTTGTTTTCTAAAACAAGGATATTGAGTGCCATTTTACTGCTGCCCTTTCATAAAACATAAGCATTTATTCGTTTTCGGCTTCTTCGCCGGACGCTTCTGCGGCTTCTTCGCCGGTTTCCGCAAGAAGTGCGTTATCTTCGCCGGTTTCGGCCGTTTCTTCTTCTTTTACGTTCTTGACCACGGTGAAGTTGGCGACGCGGGTGTCGTCGGCGGTACGCATGACTATGACGCCCGAAGCCGCTCTGCCGTAGACCGGGATCTCGCTGACCGCGGTGCGGATTATTATGCCCGCTTCGGTGATGAGCATACAGTCGTCGTCGTCGTGGACCAGCTCGAGCCCCACGAGCGATCCGGTCTTGTCGCTGAGCTTGTGGCAGATCATGCCTTTGCCGCCGCGGTTCTGAATGGTGAAATCCATAGGATCGGTGCGTTTGCCGAACCCGCGCGAAGTGACCGTGAGCACCGAAAGCCCTTCGCGCTCTCTCGGGATCGCCGCCGCGCCGACAACCGTCGCGCCCGAAGGCAGGGTCATCATGCGCACGCCGCGCGCCTGTCTGCCCACCGCGCGGACGTCGTTTTCGTCAAAGTGGATCGCGAGTCCTTCGCTCGACGCGGCGAGCACGGTCGATTCGCCCTCGGTCTTGAGCACGTAAAGCAGTTCGTCGCCTTCGTCAAGATTGATGGCGAACAGCCCCGCGGTGCGGCGGGTGCGGTATTCGCCCAGATTGACGCGCTTTATGACGCCGTACTTGGTTATCATCACCAGGAACTTGTCTTCGTCGAATTCCGTTATGGGGATAGCGGTGGTGATAGTCTCGTTTTCCGAAAGCTGGAGCAGGTTGACTATGTTCATTCCCTTTGCGGTGCGTCCCGCCTCGGGGATCTCGTAGCACTTCTTGATATACATCCTGCCCATATTGGAAAACAGCAGCAGAAAGTCGTGTGAATGGGCGATATAGACGTTGGTCACGTAATCTTCTTCTTTTGTCGCCATGGCGGTTATTCCCTTGCCGCCGCGGCGCTGCGCGGAATACGTTTCCGCCGGCAGGCGTTTTACGTAACCCGCCGCAGTAACCGTGATAACGCAGTCTTCGCGCTCTATGAGATCTTCTATGACTATGTCGTCGTCGGATTCTTCAATAGCGGTGCGGCGCTCGTCGCCGTAGCGCGCCCTGGTCTCGAGCAGGTCCTGCTTGATTATTTCGTCGACCTTTAATTCATCCGAGATTATGGCTTTGAGCTCTGCGATCTTTGCGTAGAGCTCTTCCAGATGTTTTTCTATCTTTATGCGCTCCATGCCCGAAAGTCTGCCGAGCTGCATTTCGACTATCGCCTGAGTCTGTACGTCGTCCAGATCGAACCTTGCGGCGAGCTTTTCCTTTGCGTCGGGAATAGATTCCGAGCCGCGGATTATGGCTATGACTTCGTCGGTGTTGTCGGCGACTATCTTATACCCTTCGTACAGATGCGCCTCGCGCTCGGTGCGTTCGAGCTCGAACTTGGTGCGGCGCAGTATGACTTCCTGCTGGAACGCGACGTAATGCGAAAGCAGATCTTTTAAATTGAGCGTTTTAGGCACTCCGTCCACAAGCGCGAGCATATTGATCGCGCAGGTGTCCTGGAGCTGAGTGTATTTGTAGAACAGGTTGAGCACCACCTGAGGGTTGGCGTCGCGCTTGAGCTCTATGACTATGCGCATGCCTTTTCTGCCCGATTCGTTGCGGATATCCGAAACGCCCTCGACGCGCTTGTCTTTGACGAGCTGCGCCATATTGGCGAGCAGCATGGTGCGGTTGACCTGATACGGGAGCTCGGTTATGATTATGGAAGTTTTGCCGTGCTTTTCTTCGAATTCCGCCTTGGCGCGTACTTTGACTCTGCCGCGGCCGGTCAGGTACGCTTCGCGTATGCCGGCGGTACCGTGGATTATGCCTGCCGTGGGGAAATCCGGGCCCTTGACGATCTGCATAAGGTCCTGGACGGTGCAGTCCGGGTGTTCCATCACGTAAATGGCGGCGTCGATCGCCTCGTTCATATTGTGGGGCGGAATATTCGTTGCCATGCCGACGGCTATGCCTATGGAGCCGTTGACCAGCAGGTTGGGGAACCGGCTGGGCAGCACGGTGGGTTCGAGCAGGCGGTTATCGAAATTGGGCACCATATCGACGGTGTTCTTTTCGATATCCTGCAGCATAAGGTTGGCTATGCGCGCCATGCGCGCCTCGGTATAACGGTAAGCCGCCGCGCCGTCGCCGTCTATGTTGCCGAAGTTGCCGTGGCCGTCCACGAGCGGATAGCGCAGCGAAAAATCCTGCGCGAGACGCACCATGGTATCGTACGCCGCGGCGTCGCCGTGGGGATGGTAATGACCTATGACGTCGCCGACCACGGTGGCGGATTTGCGGTACGCCACGTTGTAGAAAAGCCCCTGCTTATACATAGAATACAGCACGCGCCGGTGCACGGGTTTGAGCCCGTCGCGCACGTCGGGGAGCGCGCGCCCCACTATGACCGACATGGCGTAGTCGATATAGGACGTGCGTATTTCTTTTTGAATGTCTATATCGGTGATCTTTTGCGATTCGTGCGCCGAATAGTCGAATTCTTCAAATTCTTCTGCCATGTTGACCTCACTTAAATATCGATATCAGCATATTTTGCGTTCTTTTCAATGAATTCGCGCCGCGGTTCGACTTTGTCGCCCATGAGCAGCGTGAACATCGCGTCGGCTTCGAAAGCGTCTTCGACGGTGACGCGCTTGAGTATGCGCCGTTCGGGGTCCATAGTGGTCTCCCACAGCTGGTCCTTGTCCATTTCGCCAAGGCCTTTATAGCGTTCCGCCGAAACTCCGGAGCCGCCGAGCTGCTCGATGTATTTGTCGCGTTCTTCGTCCGAAAAAGCGTAGAACTGCTGCTTGCCCTTGTAAACGCGGTAAAGCGGCGGCATTGCGGCGTAGATATGCCCCTGCTCTATGAGCGGGCGCATATGGCGGAAGAAGAACGTGAGCAGCAGCGTCTTGATATGGGCGCCGTCGACGTCGGCATCGGCCATTATGATTATCTTGCCGTAGCGGAGCTTGGAAATATCGAACTCCTCGCCGATCCCGGTGCCGAGCGCGAGTATTATCGGCACGATCTGCACCGAGGAATATATGCGGTCGAGCCGCGCTTTTTCGACGTTCAGTATCTTGCCGCGAAGCGGAAGGATCGCCTGGAACTGGCTGTCGCGCCCGTCTTTTGCCGTGCCGCCTGCGGAATCGCCCTCCACCATATACAGCTCGGTGTATTCCATACGGCGCTCGTTGCAGTCGGCGAGCTTGTCCGGCAGCATGCTGGATTCCAGAAGCCCCTTGCGGCGGGTGAGTTCACGCGCGCGGCGCGCTGCCTCGCGGGCGCGGGCGGCGCCGATGGATTTTTCGATTATGGCGCGCGCGGTGGCGGGGTTTTCTTCAAAATATTCGGTGAGCTTTTCGGTCAGTATGCCCTCTACGAGCGTCCTGACTTCGGAATTCCCGAGCTTTGCCTTGGTCTGCGATTCGAACTGGGCGTCTTCCAGTTTTACCGAAATGACCGCCGTGAGACCTTCGCGCGTGTCTTCGCCCTGAAGTTTTTCATCGGGTTTTAAAATATTGTATTTTCTGCCGTAGTCGTTGAACACCTTGGTCAGCGCCGATTTGAAACCGGTCTCGTGCGTGCCGCCTTCCACGGTGTGCATATTGTTGGCGAATGAAAGCAGCGTTTCGTTATAGGTGTCGTTGTACTGCATGGCGACTTCGGCTATAGACGTGCCTTTTTTGCCCGAAACGTATATCACGTCGCGGTGGATTATCTCGCACGCTTTTTTGCTGTTCAAGTATTCGACGAACGACTTTATGCCGCCTTCGTAGCAGTAGATCTCGGGTTCGTGGCCCGGCTCGCGCTCGTCCTTCAGCACCAGCTTGACGCCGGCGTTTAAAAACGCCTGCTCGCGCAGCCGCGCACGGACGATCTCGGTGTCGAATTCCGTCGTTTCGAAAATGGTGCCGTCGGGCCAGAACTGCACGGTCAGCCCGTGGCGGTCGGTCTCGCCTATGCACGAAAACGGTTCGACCGTTTTGCCTTTGCTGAACGAAATGCGGTAGGTCTTGCCGTCGCGGTGATTGGTGGCGACGAGTTTTTCGGAAAGCGCGTTGACCACCGAAGCGCCCACGCCGTGCAGACCGCCGGCGATGGCGTAACCGCCGCCGCCGAATTTGCCGCCCGCGTGGAGCGTGGCAAAAATGACTTCCAGCGTGGGAAGCTGAAGTTTTTCGTTAATGCCGGCGGGGACGCCGCGCCCGTCGTCTTCGACGAGCACCGATCCGTCGGCGCAGAGCGTAACGCTTATCTCGTCGCAGAACCCGGCGAGCGCCTCGTCTATGGAGTTATCCACGATCTCGTATATAAGGTGATGCAGCCCCTTGACCGAGGTGGTGCCTATATACATACCGGGGCGTTTGCGCACCGCCTCAAGCCCTTCGAGCACCTGTATCTGACTGTCGCCGTACTGCTCGGTGGCTTTTTCGAATTCTTTTTCGTCGATTTCGCTCATTTCGATACTCCTAAATCGTTATTTCTTTTTGCGCGCGAAACGGTGACCGCCGGCGAAAGCTGGGTGATATACACGCTTTCGGCGAGCTCGTTGTCGCATACTATAAAAGTTTTGGGCAGGTCGTCGCACAGCGAAACCGTGCGCATACCCTCCTGCGACGCCGCAAGGAAACGGCGCGTGTCCTTAGAGACCGTGGCGGTCTCGAGATCGAACACGCCGACTATCTCTTTTTCGTTTATTATCTGATCTTTTCCTATATGGATGAACATCTATTCCCTCTCGGTCAAGTCTTCCGCGGCGCGCGCCGCGTTATGCACTCTGAACGCCGTCACTCCTTCGGCCGGCGCGTCGCAGCCGGTGAGTATGAACTGGCGCGACGTGAGTTTCTGCGTGACGTACGCGCGGCGCTTTTCGTCGAGCTCCGAAAGCACGTCGTCGAACAGAAACACGCTTTCTTCGCCGGTGTAGACCTTTGCGAGCTCGCCTTCGGCGAGTTTGAGCGCGAGCACCGCCGAACGCTGCTGCCCCTGCGACGCGTACGAACGCGCGTCCTTTGAATTTATCATCACCGCAAAGTCGTCGTGGTGGCAGCCGCAGAGCGTTACGCGCTTTGAAATTTCGGCTTCCTGTCTGCGCTTATACAGCGCAAGGCAGTTTTTATAAAGCTCTTCGCGCGTGAAAACGCCGCCGTACTGCGTTTCGTAAACGAGTTTAAGCTCTTCTTTGCCTTCGGTCATTTCATTCATATACACCGCGGCTTTTTCGCCTAAGCGGTTTATATAATTATAACGGTTGAGCGTTATCACCGCCGAAAGCTGCGCGAGCCGTTCGTTGTAAACTTCCAGCATCGGCAGCGAAAGCTCGGTCACGCCCGCTTTGAGCAGGTTGTTTTTCTGCAGCAGTATGCGGTTGTATTCCGAAAGCGACGCCACGTAGCGCGGAAAAGTCTGGCATATGGCGATATCGGCGAGCTTGCGGCGGTTTTCGGGCGACGATTTGATTATTTTCAAATGGTCGGGAGTGAACACCACCGCGCGGAACAGCCCTAAATATTCCGAAAGCCGTTTTATTTCGCAGCCGTCTTTGAAGAGCAGACGGCGGCGGTTTTTGTAAAGGTTCATCTCGAGCACGTGCTCGGAGAATCTGTCGGTGAACACGAGCTTGAGATACGATTCCGGTTTGCCGAAGCTTATAAGCTCCCTGTCGGTCTGCCCGCGGAACGATTTGCCCGAGGCAAACAGGAACACCGCTTCCAGCAGATTGGTCTTGCCCGCGCCGTTTTCGCCCCACAGAACGTTGACGTCGCGCGTGAACTCAAGCTCGGTGTGCGCGTGGCTGCGGAAATCGCGCAGAGTGAGACTGTTTATATACATTACCGACGATTCAGTCCTTAAGTCTGAGCGGAAGCACCAGATAAGTGTAATCGGAATCTTCCTTTGGCTCGGCGGGACGGATGACCATACCCATATGCGGCGACGTCAGGATGAGCTGTATCTTGTCGTCGCGGCAGGCGCGCAGAGCGTCGAGGATATATTTGTTGTTGAAACCTATCTCCATATCGTCGCCGGTGTGCTCGATCTTGACCACGTCGTTGATCTTGCCTATCTGAGTGGAGCAATGGATAATGAGATTATCGCCTTCGAATTTGAATCTCAACGGCGTGCGCAGTTTTTCGTCCACGAGCAGCGAGGCGCGCTCCACGCTTTCCAGAAACGCCTGGCGGTCGATGGTGACGCAGGTCTTGCCCGAAACGGGGATGACGGTCTGGTAATCCAGAAATTCGCCTTCCAGGAGGCGCGAGAACATCATAACGTTATCTATGCGGAAAATGACGTACTTGCGCGTGAACTGCATTTCGATATCGTCTTCGACGTCGGCGGAAAGGCGGATCAGGTCGTTGAGCGTCTTACCGGGAACGACGAACGTGTTCTGCTCTTTTTCGCTCGTGACGCATCCCTTTGCCGATTTGACCGCCATACGGCAGTAATCGGCGGCGACGATGGTCAGGTCACCGTTTTCTATGCGGAACTGTTCGCCCATAAACACCGGGCGCGAATCGGTGGTGGCGACCGCGTGGTTGGTGGAAGTGATGAGGTCGCGCAGCACGTCGGCTTTGATCTTGGTGGTGTTTTCGCCCATCAGCTCGGGGATGCTGGGGAACACCGAGGAATCTATGCCGTGCAGTGCAAAACGGCTTTCGCCGGCGGAAATGGAAACGGTGTTCTTTTCGTCGCATTCAAAGAATATGTCGCCTTCCGGCAGATTCTTTATAATGCCCGATATCTTTACGGAATTGAGCACCACTTTTCCGTCTTCCCTGCCGAAAACCGTAGATTCGGCTTTTATGCCTTTTTCGAGGTCGTAACCGCAGACGGTCAGAGTGCTGCCTTTGAGCGTGAAAAGCAGACCTTCGAGCGCGGGCAGCGTGGATTTGTTTGACGAAGCGTACATTGCCGGCGTTATGAGCGAAAGCAGCGTTGATTTGTCGGATGTGAATTTGATAGCCATTCGGAGACCACCGTTCCTTTTTATATAAATTTTGTTTTATTAAACGGATCTTGTCGCTAAAGTGTTAAAAACTCTCTCTACGCGCGCGCACGCGCGCATAGGTGTGTATCAAAAAATATGTCAGTATTATAAGAAGAAGTAGGAGAAGCAACAGCAGTAGGGGGTGTGCAAAAACGGGAAAAGTGAGAAAAACGCGCGCAGTTGCTTGATTTTTTAGCGTTTTTTATGTTGATTCGCGTTTGAAAAGTATGTTGGCTTTATGTGGAAAATCTGTCACTTTTCGTCGAGTTCCGCCTTGATCTCGTGGAGATCCTTGTTAAAATCGGAATCGTTTTTGATTCTGGCTTCCACTCCCTTGTACGCCGAGATGATAGTCGAATGGTCCCTGTTGAAGATCTTGCCGACGTTGTTGAGCGAAAGATCGGTATATTCGCGTATAAGGTATATCGCCATATGCCTTACGTACACCGTGTTGGCGGTGCGGCGGTTGCCCTTGATCTCGTCGGTCGGCATACCGTAACGCTTGGAAAGCATTTCGAGTATGAGATCGGGCGTGATCTTGCTGCGTTCTTTGCTGAAATAATCCGAAAGCACGGATTTTGCCATATCGAGCGTGATCTCCTCGCTGGTGATGAACGACTGCGCCCACAGCTTTTTGACCGCGCCTTCGATCTGACGCACGTTGGAACGGATGTTATCGGCAAGAAAAGCGAGCACGTCGTTGGGAAGATCCAGCCCCAAAGACTGAGTCTTCTGCTTGAAAATGGCGGTGCGCAGCTCGGGTTCGGGCGGCTGGATATCGGCGATGAGTCCCATTTCGAAGCGGGTGCGCAGACGTTCTTCCAGATGTTCTATTTCTTTTGGAGTTTTATCGGAAGTGAGCACGATCTGTTTCTGGAGCTTGTAGAGGGTGTCGAAGGTGTGGAAGAATTCCTCCTGTATCACCATTTTGCCGGCGATGAACTGGATATCGTCGATAAGCAGCATATCCAGATTGCGGTAGCGGCTGCGGAAAAGCGCGGTGTTCTTTTTGGTGATGGCGTCTATGAGCTCGTTGGTGAACTGTTCGCCGGTGACGTAACGCACTTTGGTGCGCGGGCGGCGCTTGCGCAGGCTGTTGACGATGGCGAAAAGCAGATGCGTTTTGCCGAGACCCGAAGGTCCGTACAGAAACAGCGGGTTGATGGTGCCGGCGGGGCGTTCGGCGACCGCTATGCAGGCGGAATGCGCGACTTTGTTGGAAGAGCCGACCACGAAGTTTTCGAACGTGTAGCCCGAACCGACGACCGCGTCGTTTTCGTCGGGCGCGGGTTCTTCCTGCTTTGCCACGTACGGCTGCGGCGCGCTGACGAAAATGCTCGATTCTTCCGCCGCCACGTCGTCTTTGGTGATGAGCGTGACGTTGAAATCGCCGTTGAGTTCCTCGCACAGTTTCTGTTTCAGCTGATCGCGGTAGCGGTTGGAGACCGTGTTCTTTTTAAAATCGTTTTCGAGCGCCACGGTGACCGTCCTGCCGTCGAAATCCGCGACGAACGAATCCTTGAACCACAGGTCTATGGTAGACGCGGCGTGATCTTCTTTGAGAGCTGCGAGCACGCGCGAAAAATGCTCGTTGAGTTCGGTAAGTTCCATTTATCTGATCCTCCGGGGCATATTGCCCGCACAATAACATTATACTCTGATTTTATTATAACACACGTTTTGCGGTTTTGCAAGTATATATTTATATATATTATATATATTCATTTGCGCCCGCCCGCGCGCAATGCGCTGCGGAGCCGTAAAACGCGTTTTTCAGCTGTTGATTATGTGGAAAACTTTACCAAGATATGTTGATACGCGTCTTTTGGCTTAAAAACACACACGGAATGCAATAAATTTGCGCATTTGCTATTGACTTTTGGCGCAGAATATGGTTATAATATACGTTGCCGTTCTGTCGGCGCGGGATTTACGGCGTTTTGCGCACTTGACGTGAACGGAAGGACATATATTTTTTCAGGAGGACATAAGACATGCTCAGAACTTATCAACCCAAAAAGCGCCACAGAAAGATGGAGCACGGTTTTCGCAAGAGAATGGCGGACGCCAACGGCAGAAAAGTACTTAAAAGAAGACGCGCAAAAGGCAGAGCCAGACTCACGTATTAAGGAATAAAATGGAAAAGAGCCGCAGACCCGACACCATACGGGAGAATTATCTCTTTTCCCGCGTTTATTCAAAAGGAAAAAGCTGTTTCGGCCGTTATATCGCCGTGTACTATCTTAAAGACCGCCGCGAAGGCGGAACGCGCATAGGCATAACGGTTTCGAAATCAAGGGGAAAAGCGGTCGTCAGGAACCGCATCAAACGGCGCATGCGCGAATCGCTGCGTTTGCTGTATCCGCTAATGAAGGAAAATTACCTTATCGTCGCAGTCGCCAGGCAGGCCGCCGCGGGCGCCACGTTCGCCCAGATAAACGACGAGCTTGCCGAACTATTGAACAGGGCGGCACTTCTGGATATCAAATAATGAAACGATTGTTCATAGCGCTGGTAAAGTTTTACAAAAAGCATATTTCCCCCTATCTTCCCGCTTCCTGCCGTTTTACGCCCACCTGCTCGGAATACGCGATAGAGGCGTTCGAGACGCGGGGGGCATTCGTGGGCTTTTTCCTCACGCTTTACCGTATTTTACGATGCAACCCGTTTTGCAAAGGCGGGTACGACCCCGTTCCGCAAAAAAGAAAGGATTAACATGTGCAGTTCAATTTTCGGTCCTATTAACACCGTATTCGGCTATTTGCTCAAATTCTGCTGTACCATATCGGGCGGATATTACATCCTGGCGTTATTCTTCTTTACGCTCATAATGCAGATACTTCTCTTCCCGCTCGGCATAAAGCAGCAAAAAGCTTCCATAAAAATGGCAAAAGTCAAGCCGAAAGAGATGCTCATCCGCGAAAAATACAGCGGACGCACCGACAGAGTCACTCAGCAGAAAATGAATATGGAGATCCAGGAGCTCTACCGCAGCGAAGGTACGAGCATGTTCGGCGGCTGCCTGCCGCTGCTCATACAGCTCCCCATAATCATAATACTCTGGAGCGTTATCCAGCAGCCCCTCACTTATACTTCCAAAGGCAACGTAGACGTCACGGCGCAGTACAACACCGCGGCGATGATACTCGACGGAGCCATAGCTTCCATAGACGATTCGGGGCTTTTGAACACAGACGAAATCAAGACAAACGAAACATCCGAAGCCGTATCGGGTGAGATATCGCAGGCCGAAACTTCGGCTTCCGCCGCCGCCACTGCCGAACAGCAGGACAAGCTGAAGCAGATACGCGACAGCTACGTGAACCTTATCAAGTCTTTCGGCGGCAGCGACGACTGCGTGAATTCCTCCGGCAGGTACAAGACGGACTTTATAAGTGCCGACAACGCCAATTACAAAGAAAACACCCGCGCGGAGTTTTCGCTCGTTCAGTTCATTATCTATAACTACCGTTATCAGATAATCAAAGAGATCGAACATGAAGGCGTAAGCAGGGAAATTATTGAGAAAAATATGCCCGAATCGCTGGATTTCGGCGACGAAGTCAAAGAATCGCTGCCTAATTTCACCTATCTGGGCGGCAGCGAGACGCTGCTCGACACCCCCAAGAACAAGGGATTTTCGCTGCTTCTGCTTATTCCGCTCGTCATATTCATAACCAGCGTGCTTTCGTTTATGGTGAACCAGAAGCTTTCGCCTATGGCGAACACCAATCCCAACGGCGCCGGCGGCGGATTCCTGCTCAAATGGGGACTTCCCCTGTTTTCGACCTATCTCGCGTGGGCGACTTTCCCCGCCGCGGTCGGTATGTACTGGATCTACCGCACCGTGCTGCAGATTGGTCAGACGTATCTGCTTTCCAAGATGTACCCCGTTCCCGTGGTCACCGAGGCCGAGCTGGAAGAGTACAAGAAACAAATGAAAGCCAAAAAGAAAAAGACCATTACCATCGAAGTCGACGAAGACGATACTTCCTACGACCATCTCGCGGTCAAAAAGCAGCCGGGCGAAAATTCCGGATCCGTGAATTCCGAAACCGACAGCTCTTCCGGCTACGATATGCTCAAAGCCGATAACACCGACGTGAAATCAAAGGTCGACTGGGCTCCGCTCAAGGAAGACGACGACAAAAAGAAAGACTGACCGTAATAAGAATCAGAAGGTTTAACGTTATGCAGAAAGAAGTTATACAAAACGCAAAAACCGTTGAACTTGCGGTGGAGCTCGGCGCAAAAGAACTGGGCGCCGACGTTTCCAAAGTCACTTACGAAGTTATGCAGCAGCCCACCAAAGGCTTTTTGGGCCTGGGCGCCGCCGAAGCGATTGTCAAAGTGACCTACGAACCGACTCCCGCCGACAAGGCGCACGAATTTTTGCTTAAACTGCTTGCGAATATGGGCATAGACGCGCAGACTTCCGTCACCGAGGAAGAAGACGGCTGCACCATAGAAGTCAAAGGCGAAGGCCTTGGGCTTTTGATAGGCCGCCACGGCGACGTGCTCGATTCGCTGCAGTATCTCGCCACCCTTACCGCAAACAAGGGATGCAAGGGCTATTACCGCGTTTCCATAGACGTGGAAGGCTACCGCGAAAAGCGCCGCGAGACGCTGGTCCAGCTGGCGCGCCGCATGGCGGAAAAGGCGGTCAAATACAACCGCTCGTTCGCGCTCGAGCCCATGTCCCCCTACGAGCGCCGCATAATCCATTCCGAATGTCACGACATCGCCGGAGTGGCTACTTATTCCGTGGGCGACGGCGCCGACCGCAAGGTCATCATCTGCCCCGAAAACAAGATGAAAAAGCCCGAAAAGAACGGAAAAAAAGAAAAGAAAAACCCCGAGATCATTGTGAAGTAAGAGTTAATAGTTAATAGTTGTGGAGGCTTTTCGTCCGCGAACGCGGACGAAAAGCTTCTTCTTTTTTTATACTTATTGCCTTTTTGCCCGCTTGTCTTATCGCTTTTCCCTTTTTTCAACATAATCAAAAGACAGCCGGCGTCAGCCGACTGTCTTCCTTAACTCTTCACTCTTCACTCTTCACTCTTCACTCTTCACTCTTACTTCACTTAAAGTCCGCGCCGAGCGAGATCATGATGCTGCGCACTTCCACGCCGTCGATATCGTAAGAGCTTACGCCGCGTTTGCACGCCAGCGCAGCGCCTATGCCCGCCGCGTCGCCCGAAGAGCGCACCGAGCTCTGCACGCGGATCGAAGATTCCGCGAGGAAATCCACGCCTATGCAGCGGCCGGCCACGAACAGGTTTTTGAAATCCTTTACGACGAGCGTGCCGAACGGGATCTCGTACCAGGGCTTGCCGTCGTCCACGGGAGCGACGTTCTCTTTGCAGTTCAGCTCCTTGCCGTGGATATCTATGGGGTAGTTTGTCTGCGAAAAACTGTCGGCAAATTTCTTGCGCTGCAGCATTTCGATGCCGGTCATGGTGTATTTGCCTATGACGTTGCGCGATTCGCGCACGCCGACCATGGGAGCGATCTCGGAAATATAGGCGTTTTCAAAGCCCTTGAAGTATTTTTTATAGAACGCCAGCTGGCGGTAGATGCGGCGTTTGCCTTCGAGCTGCGCTTTGGTGAGATGCTCGACGTCGGTGCCGTCCACGTCTTCAAAGAATTCGGGGTTGTTGAACGCCAGCGAGTCTTTTCTGCCGGGGATCGAGAAGAGCTGCCAGTAGAGCTTATCTTCTATATCAAGATCTCCCGCCTCTACGGCCTTGTCAAACGCGTCGCCCAGAGTCCAGTTGCCCTTGCCGGTGACGGCGGCGTAAACGTGATCCTTGCCGTCGTACGAAGCGCCCCAGTTTTTGACGCCGGTGCGTTCGGATTCGGAATGGATGAATTCGCCGAAAGCCTGTTTATTTATGCCGCTTACGATATAGCGCAGTGAAATAGGCTGGCATTTACCTGTATCGGGGTTGCCCTTGGTGTATTCCGCGCCCGCGAGGACCGCGATATCGGCGTCGCCGGTGCAATCGATGAATTCCCTGCCCTCGATGACGTACGAGCCGGACTTGGTCACGCAGACCACGCCTTTGACGATACCGTCTTCTTTGATGACGTCGGAAATGAAATGATAATACAGAATTTTTACGCCCGCTTCGAGCAGCAGCTGCTCGCCCGCGATACGCAGTACCATTGGGTCGAACGCGCGCCCGTCTTCTTCCATACCGCCCATTTCGCGCATTTTTGCGGCTATCAGCTTGCGGGTATATGAGCAACCGGGGTCGCCGGCTATGCCGGAATGCATGTAAGGCGTGACCAGACCGTTGGTGGCGGTGCCGCCCGTGGAGCCGAACTGTTCGATGACTATTACCGAGCAGCCCTGGTCCGCCGCCGCTCTCGCGGCGCTGACGCCCGCGGTGCCGCCTCCGCAGATGACGACGTCGGCGGAATAGCGTACTTCGAGCTCTTTCTGAGGGATCGTGTAGGTTTTCATGTTATAAAGCTCCCCTTTTGTTTTTTTTAAAGTCCGTTTAGCTGGATTTCTTTTCTATGGATCTGACCGCCCATTTCTGGATCTGGATCCTGGTCTTGTCGCCGCTTGTCTCGAGTAGGATGTCGTTGTCTTTGATTACGATGACGAGTCCGACTATGCCGCCGATGGTGGTGATGACGTCGCCGCGCTCAACGGAGTTGCGCATGGCGTCGGTCTCGCGCTGCTGCTTTTTCTGCGGGCGCCACATAAGGAAATAGAACACGAGCCCGAGCAGGACGAGCATACCCACGGTCATGAGCAGAGACGCGGTCGTGTTGGGAGTCGATTCTTCCATTACTTGAAAAACGTGTGTCATTTGGATGTTTTTCCTTTCGGTATGATAAATTAAATAATTTCGGTCATTTGCGTCGCCGAAACGCAGATCTTGCGCGCGGCGTCGTATTCGAACAGCGCGCAGTCCAACACGGCTTCGCCTGCCTGAGCGCGCTCGAAACGATCGCTCACTCCGGTGGTGAAACGCTTGATGATCGCTTCCTTTTCGACGCCCAGCACGGTCCCGCGGCGCACGCCGCACATGCCCAGATCGGTGATATACCCGGTGCCGCCGGGCAGGATCTGCGCGTCGGCGGTGGGAACGTGGGTGTGCGTGCCGAAAACGGCGGCGAATCTGCCGTCGAACGCCAGCGCAAAGGCTTGTTTTTCGCTCGTCGCCTCGGCGTGGATGTCGCATACCGCGATATCGTACGAGCCGGCGGCCTCGTTCAGCAGCGTCTGCGCGCAGACGAAAGGATTGTCGCACTGTTGCATAAACACCTGCCCCATGACGTTTACGACCAGCACGCGCAGCCCGGAAGCGCAGGTCGCCACGGCGCACCCTCTGCCCGGGCAGAGCGGAGGATAGTTGGCGGGGCGCAGGACCGACCTCGTTTCGTCTAAGAACGCGAGCATATCCTTGTGGCGCAGCGTGTGGTTGCCGCCGGTGATGATATCCGCGCCGGAGGCGAATATGAGGCGCGCGTCTTCCACGTTGAGCCCGTTGGGCTCGGAGGCGTTTTCGCCGTTCACTACGGTTATATCCGCGCCGACGCGTTTTTTGAGCTGCGGAAGCCCCGCTTTCAGCGCGGCGAGCCCCGCCTTGCCCACGACGTCGCCCAGCGCGAGTATGCGGAAAATATTATTTTGCATAGTCGAACGCGCGCGTTTCGCGTATCATGTTGATCTTGATCTGTCCCGGATATTCCAGTTCGGATTCGATCTTCTTGGCGATATCCTTTGCGACGAAGATCATCTTGTCGTCGGAGATCTCTTCGGGTTTGACCATTATGCGGATCTCTCTGCCCGCCTGGATGGCGAACGATTTTTCTATGCCTTCGAACGAGTTGGCGATCTCTTCGAGCTTCTGCAGGCGCTTGATGTAGTTTTCGAGATTCTCGCGCCGCGCGCCGGGCCGCGCCGCCGAAATGGCGTCCGCCGCCTGGACTATGACCGCCACGTAGGTCTTGGGCTCCACGTCGCCGTGGTGCGCTTCTATGGCGTGTATGATCTCTTTGCTTTCCTTGTATTTGCGGGCGATATCCACGCCTATGGCGACGTGGCTGCCGTCCACTTCGTGGGTCATCGCTTTGCCGATATCGTGCAGGAGCCCCGCGCGTTTGGCCTGAACGACGTCAAGCCCCAGCTCGCTTGCGATCATGCCGGCGATCTGAGCCACTTCAATGGAATGCTTGAGCACGTTCTGGCCGTAGCTGGTGCGGTATTTGAGCCGCCCGAGCAGTTTGACGAGTTCGGGGTTGATGCCGTGTACGCCCACGGCGAAAGTCGCCTGCTCGCCTTCGCGCTTGATGACGGCTTCGACTTCCTTTTTGGATTTTTCGACCATTTCTTCGATGCGCGAAGGATGGATGCGCCCGTCGGAAATGAGTTTTTCCAGAGTCAGGCGCGCCACCTCGCGGCGGATGGGGTCGAATGTGGATATGGTGATCGCCTCGGGGGTGTCGTCGATGATGAGGTCCACTCCCGTGAGCGTTTCTATCGAACGTATATTGCGCCCTTCGCGGCCGATGATCCTGCCCTTCATTTCGTCGTTGGGAAGGTCGACGACCGAAACGGTGGCTTCCGCCACGCTGTCGGAAGCGCAGCGCTGAATCGCCAGCGTGATGATGTCTTTCGCCTTTTCGTCGGCGGTCTCTTTGTATTCTTTTTCAATGTCCGAAAGCTTCTGCGCCATTTCGTGCCGCGCTTCGACCTCTACCCTTGCGAGCAGTTCGGCTTTGGCTTCCTCGGCGGAAACGCCGCTTATGCGCTGAAGCTCTTCGAGCTGTTTCTGACGGGTCTCTTCGTACTGCTGCTGAAGTTCCTCGTTCTGTTTGATCTTTGCGTTGAGTTTTTCTTCTTTTTTGTCCAGCGCCTCGATCTTGTTATCGAGATGTTCTTCTTTCTGAAGCACGCGTTTTTCCATGCGCTGGATGTCGTTGCGTCTTTCTTTTAATTCTTTTTCGGTTTCGTTTTTGATGCGTATCGCTTCTTCTTTGGCTTCTACCAGCGATTCCTTCTTCTTGGTCTCGGCGGTGCGTTCCGCGTCGTTGACTATGCGTTTGGCTTCGACTTCCGCCGATTTTATAAGCTTTTCGCCTATTTTTTTGCGGTAAGCGATCCCTGCGAAGAAGGCGGCCGTGCCGGCGACTATCGCCGCGCCCAAAGCGATGAGCACACATACTAACGGGTTCATGCTTTTACCTCCTGTATATTTACGGAACTCCCTTCCTCCGCCGCCGGATCCTAAGCGGCATTACTGCGCCGTGGGGGATATATATATTCGCCGCGCGCGGAAAGGCCGGCAAAAAGGTCATTCCAAATCAATTTATTATACTCCCCCTTCCGCCGGGTGTCAAGAGAAAACGGCGCGAAATTATGTAAATTAAATATATTTACAATATTTACGCGGTTTTGACGCCTGCATAAAAACAAAAAGCGCTCTTTCGGAGGGATCCCCCTCTGAAAGAGCGCGAATATGACAATATTCAGCGGTTCGTTTTTACTTCTATATCGCCGTCCGAGCAGCGCACCGTATCCAGCGACGAATCGAAACCCCATTTGGCGTGCCGGTATATCGAATCCCACCGGGCCTTGGTGCCCGAAAAGGTCAGAACGGCGAGCTTGTCGCATTCGGCAAACGCGTAAGGGAATAATTCTTTAAGATTTTTCGGCAGCGTGAGCGATTCGAGTGCCGCGCAGCCGCGGAACGCGTCTTCCCCTATAACCGTGACCGTTTCGGGGATATTCACCGATATGAGCGAAGAACAGCCCCAAAAAGCCCCGTGCCCGATCGAAATAGATCTATTTGCGATTTCGACTTGGGTAAGCGACAGGCAGTCCTTGAAAAGACTCTGGGGGATATACAGCACGCCGCTTCCCACCGAGGCGGTGACGATGCCGCTTGACGCAAAAGCATAATTTCCGAGCGTGGTGACGCTGTCGGGTATTTCAATGTGCGTGAGCGAGTCGCAGCCCCAAAACGCCGAATTCCCTATCAGCTCGGTCCCTTCGGGTATGACGGCCCCGCTGAGCTTTTTGCAGTCGGCGAACGCGCGGGTCCCGATCTCTTTGAGGCAAAGCGGCAGCTCGACGCTTTCGAGCGCGGAGCAGCGCTCGAACGCGCTTTCTTTTATTGCCGAAGCGCTTTTGCTTATTGAAACGCTTTTGAGAGAAGTGCAGAAATAAAACGATGCTTTGGGAACGGCCGTGATCCCTTCGCCGAGCGACGCGCTTTCGAGCGCCGAGCAGTAGCTAAACGCCGCGTTTCCGAGCGTTGTTACGCTGTTTGGCAGCGATATTTCTTTTAGCGAAGCGCAGCTGTAAAACGCTTCCGCGCCGACCGATACGGGCGACCCGCCGAATTCCACGCTTTGAAGCGCGCGGCAGCCGTAAAACAGCTTGTTCGGTATGGCCGTGACGCTTTCGCCGAGCGACGCGCGTTCGAGCGACGTGCAGCCGGAAAACGCTTCGTCGCCGATCGAAACGACGGTGTTTGGCAGCGATATTTCTTTTAGCGAAGCGCAGTAGCAGAACGCATTCGCGTCGATAGATACGAGCGGGCCGCCGATAACGACGCTTTCGAGCTCGCGGCAGAAGCAAAACGCCGAATTGCCTATTTCGGCGATATTTGCGCCCAGCGTGAGTTCGGTCAGCGCGGTTTGGTAAAACGCGCACGCCCCTATGCGGACGACGCTTTCGGGCACGGCGACGGAGCGAAGAGCTTCGCATTGGCGGAAAGTGCCGTCGGCGATCTCGGTGATGCTTTCGGAAAGCCGGATCTCTTTAAGAAAATAGCAGGACAAAAAGGCGGATTTGCCTATTTCGGCGACCGAATCGGTCATAGTCACCGAAACGAGCCCTTTCATGTTTTCATAATCTTTGGGAAACGTGGGTCTGTCGAATTCCCAGAACGCCGGAGTCGAGCAGTAGTAAAAGGCGCGCTCCCCGATACTTACGACCGAATCGGGGATGACGAGGGTCACGAAATCCGAGATCCGTGTGAACGCTTCCGCGGCTATGCGCGTGACCGGCTTGCCTTCGTGTTCCGACGGCAGCACGAGCTGTTCGGGCAAGGTCTTTGTTTTGTCCGCGGCTATTTCATAAGTGCCGTCTTCGAGCAGCGTGAACGTGAAATATTCGTCGGGAGTCGCTTCGGGCGGTTCCAAAACGTCCTGCGCCGAAGAGTCGGGGCTTTTTTCTTCCGCCGACAAATCTTCGCTTTGCGTTTCCTCGCCGCTTTCCGGCAAAGAATAGGCGGGGTCGGCGGACGCTGCGGGATCATCGGACGGCGGATCGCTTTGTGTGCGTCCGCAGGACGCCGCGGCGACCGCCGTCAGAGCGAGCAGAATGCAAAGCAATGCTGAAACAAATCTTTTTTTCATAAGCTTTTCCTTTCCAAGTTACGCGCGCCGCGCGGGATCCCCCGTGCGGGCGTTCCGGTTTGGGAGCGGGCGGCGCCGCCCGTGATACCGTACCGTATAATATAACGAAAAACGGCAGGAAAAGGTTCATTTTTGCGTTAAAAAATTAAAAAGAAAACGGCGCCGGGCGTTATTGCCGCCTTGCGCCGCGCCGCAAAGGTTCAGCCGCCGTCCGGCATTATAACGCCGTCCGAACAGTAAACGGCAAAATCGCCGGTAAAGCCGTTCGCAAGGGCGGACCACTGCTCTGCGGTGCCGGCGTAGCGGATATCGGCGAGCGACGCGCAGCCGGAAAACGCCGAAGGCCTGAAGTTTATGACGGTTTGGGGGATACCGACCGACCTTAGACCGGAGCAGGCGTTGAACGCGAACATATCTATTGTCTTTACGCCTTCCGGGAGCTCGAGCTCCGTTAAGGAGGCGCAGCCCGAAAACGCGAACGCAGCGACTGCGACCGCGGAAGCGTTGACCGAGACTTGGGCGACGGCTTCGTTTTTCGCTTTGACCAGAAGACGGTAAGGGTTGGCCGCGTCGCCCAGATACAGGCAGTTCCCGTATTCGGCGTATTCCAGAGCGTTGCACCCCGTAAAAGCGCTGGCTTGCGCGGTGACGAGCTCGTTCGTCGTGATATTCAGGGTCTTGAGCTTTTCGCAGCCGTCGAACGCACGGTGCGCGATCGCAGTAACGTTTTCGGGGACCGTGACGGTTTCGAGCGAAACGCAGTTTTCAAAGGCGGAATAACCTATTTCTTTAAGGGTAGCGGGGAGCGACACGCGTTTGAGCGAAGAACAGTTTTTGAACGATTCCTGAAAAAGCACGGTGACGTTTTCGGGTATGACGAGATCGGTCATGCCGACGCAGTCGGCAAATCCGCCGGGGGAAATAACGGCGACAGGCTTTCCTTCGTGCTCGGCGGGGATGACTACCCTGCCTGTGAGCGCGGTCGCGTCTTTGACCTGTATCATATAGGCGTAATCGCCCTCGCGCACGAATTCAAAGTATTCGTCGGGCGTGACGTAGGGCTCCTCGCCCGATCCTTCGCCCGGGTCTTCGCTTGCGGCGACCGCGGACGCGGAGCTTTCTTCCGCCGAAACATCCACAACGGCGCTTTCTTCTTCCGGCGCTTCCGCGCGGCGCAAAAGGAAAAGTACCGAGCCCAGCGTGAGCGCGGGTATGAGTATGAGCGCTGCGACGAGTATCGCGGTTTTTTTCATGAGCGCCTCCTCAAAAATTTAATAAAGTGTTACACAAGTATGAATTTTCTGTGAGTTTTCTTCCCTTTTCTGATCTTTATGCCGTTTTTGAGCTGTTCGGCGGTGACTTTTTTGCCGAAATCGGTCACGGCTTCGCCGTCGAGCGTTATACCGCCCTGCTCTATAAGACGGCGCGCCTCGCCGCGCGATTTGGCGATGCCCGAAAGCACCAGCAGGTCTATGACGCCGGTCTCGCCTTCGACGAGCGACCCCGCGGGGACTTCGGTCGTGGGCATCAGCGAATCGTCTTCGCCTCCCGAAAACAGCGCTTTGGACGTGGTCTGCGCCTTTTTCGCCTCTTCCTCGCCGTGGACGAGCGTGGTGAGCGCGTAAGCGAGGATCTCTTTCTTTTCGTTTATGCGCGAATCGGGCCACGTTTCCATATCGGCGATCTCGTCGAGCGGGATAAACGTGAGCATTTTGATGCATTTCATGACGTCGGCGTCGTCGACGTTGCGCCAGTACTGGTAAAAATCGAACGGCGCGGTCTTTTCGGGATCGAGCCACACGGCGCCCTTGGCGGTCTTGCCCATCTTTTTGCCTTCGCTGTTGAGCAGGAGCGTTATTGTCATGGCGTAGGCGTCCTTGCCCGACTTTTTGCGTATGAGCTCGGTGCCGGCGAGCATATTCGACCACTGGTCATCGCCGCCGAACTGCATATTGCAGCCGTAATGCTCGTTCAGATACCAGAAATCGTACGATTGCATTATCATATAATTGAATTCAAAGAAGCTCAGGCCTCGCTCCATGCGCTGTTTGTAGCATTCGGCGCGGAGCATGTTGTTGACCGAAAAGCAGGCGCCGACTTCGCGGAGCAGGTCGATGTATTTGAGATCGAGCAGCCAGTCGGCGTTATTGACGACTATCGCCTTGTCTTCGCCGAATTCGATGAACTTCCCTATTTGCTTAAGAAAACAATCGCAGTTGTGCCTTATGGTGTCGGCGTCCATCATGGCGCGCATATCGGTGCGGCCGGAAGGATCGCCGATGAATCCGGTGCCGCCGCCGAGCAGCACCACCGGCTTGTTCCCCGCCATCTGAAGGCGCTTCATAAGGCAGAGCGCCATAAAATGCCCGACGTGGAGCGAATCCGCGGTCGGGTCGAACCCTATGTAAAACCGCGCGCCGCCGTTGTTGATGAGTTCGCGTATTTCGGCTTCGTCGGTGACCTGCGCGATCAGCCCGCGCGATTGCAGTTCTTCGTAAATTTTCATGTTCTGTTCCTCCGGAAACGCCGTCCGGCGGAAAAAGAGATCCCGCCGCGGCATTCAGTATATATAAATTCAGTATATTATATCACCGCGCCGCGCGTTTGTCAAGACGTACGTTCCACGTGGAACCGCGCCCGCGCAAACGAAAAAGCCGCGGTCGACGCCGGCGGCTTATGCGTTTATAGTTTGTTTATCAATCAATGAATAATTCCCCGAACGCCTTGCGACGCATAGACGTTTGCGCGTCAGACTCCGACAGGGCGGTTTTTCAGGCGCAGATTATCGGCGATCATGGCGATGAATTCGCTGTTCGTCGGCTTCCCTCTCGAATTCTGCACGGTGTAACCGAAGAATGCGTTGAGCACGTCCAGGTCTCCCCTGTCCCAGGCGACTTCTATGGCGTGGCGGATGGCGCGTTCGACGCGCGACGTCGTGGTCTGGTACTGCTTGGCGATTGTCGGATAAAGTACCTTCGTCACCGATTCCATCGCCGAAGGGTCGCTGACCGACATCATTATGGCGGTGCGCAGATACTGATACCCTTTTATGTGCGCCGGAACGCCCACCTGATGTATTATCTTGGTCACCTGCGTTTCGAGATCGTATTCGCCGGGCAGATTCGCCATCCCGTGCAGCCTTCCGCGCACCGCGAGCAGTATGACGCGCTCCGAAAGGAACGTGTAATCGAGCGGTTTTATCATACAGTAACCCGCACCGGCCTCGCAGCATTCCTCAAAGAGGTTCTGGTTATTGAACTGCGAAACCATTATAAATGAAGGAAAACTGTCCGGAAGCGCCTTTTTGCAGGTGCGGATGAGCTGTACCGCGTCGGTTTTGCCGATAAACAGCTCGCAGATCACGACCTGCGGCTTGAAACGCACTATTTTGTTGAACGCTTCCGTCGTCGCGGAAGCTTCCGCTATGACTTCTATGCCGTGCTTGCGGAGCTGGGCGCCGCATGTCGTGCGGAAATCCGAAGATGAATCTACTATGATGACTTTTGCCTTTGATGCCGTGTTTTCCATATCCTGTCTCCTTGCCGTTTTGCTTTTGTGGGATTATCGTAACACGGGAGACAACAAAAATCAATAGAATTTTACCAAAAAACGCAGAATCGTAATACACGTCTCGACACTTTGCGCGCTGAATTATCCCTTTGCGGCATACAAACCGGCGCCGCCGCAGGGTTCGACACCGAAAATGTTCCACGTGGAACATTCCGCGCCGGAGCGCGCCGCATATACTGCGCATACGGAGGCGAAACTATGGAAATCGAGACCATTCTTATACATTCAGGCGAGAACAACCCGCTTGGCGCCGTCGGAACGCCGATATTCGCCACTTCGACGTTCGCGGACGCCGCGCGGTACGGATATTCTTATACGAGGACGTCCAATCCCACGCGTGAGGCTTTGGAAAAGACGGTCGCGGCGGCGGAGGGCGGCAGGTACGGGTTCGCGTTTTCGTCGGGCCTTGCCGCCGAAGACGCGCTTTTTGCGTGCTTTGACAAGATAATCTGCGCCAACGATACTTACGGCGGTACCAAGAGGCTGCTTAAAACGTGCTATTCGGCGTCTTTTTGCGACGTTTCGGACGAAAACGCGTTGTCTTCGGCGCTGACGGGGACTTACGGGGCGCTCGTTTTTGCCGAAACGCCGGCGAATCCTTTGATGCGCGTGACGGATATTGGAAAAACGGCGGCGATCGCGCACGCGCACAACGCGTACCTCGCCATAGACAACACTTTCCTCACGCCGGCGCTGCAAAGACCGCTTTCGCTCGGCGCGGACGCCGTGGTGCATTCGGCGACAAAATATCTGGGAGGACACCACGATTCGGTGGCCGGCTGTGTGGCAACGAGCGGCGAAAGCCTTGCCGAAAAACTTAAAAACGTAATAAATACAAAGGGAAACGGGCTTTCGCCGTTCGAGAGTTTTCTTATTAAAAGGGGAATGGAAACGCTTGCGCTGCGTATGAAAAAGCACTGCGAAAACGCGGAGGAAGTATTCAGATACCTGAAAACACGGCGCGACATAAAGAAAATATATTACGCCGGCGACCCGGAAAACGAAGGATACGCCGTAAATTCTTCGCAATCGACGGGCGCCGGCGGCGTGATCTCGTTTGAAACGGACGAAGAAAGAGTGCCGGAGTTTATAAGATCGTTAAAGCTTATAAAGTTCGCAGAAAGTCTGGGCGGCAACGCGTCGCTGATAACGCACCCGTTTACGCAGACGCACGCGTCGCTGAGCGGAGACGAAAAGGCGGCGTGCGGCATTACGAAAGGGTTGCTGCGGCTTTCGTGCGGCACGGAATCGGCGGTAGACATAATTAATGATTTAGAACGTTCGGCGAATTGCTGATACGCCTGCGCGCGAAGTCGCATAGCTCCTCCGCAAACTCGCCCGACGCCGCCTCGGCTACTATGCGGAAACCGCGCGGCGAATCGGGGATAAAACGCACCGTGCCGCGTTTGTCTTTATATACGGGCTCGTCGCGGCCGAACTCGCGGCACAGCTCGCCCGTGAACGCCGCTTTGCGCCGCGCGGGGAAATCGAGCGTTTCGGACCGCACGGCAAAGACGGGGAAATCGCTTGCGATATCTGCAGGATCTCGATGCTGCGACGCGCAGAGCGACAGCAGTGAAGCGCCCGCCGCGGCGGAACTTATAACGGAAACGGGCAGGTTCTTTCCGCCCGGCACGACTTTCTTCCCGTGCGCCGAAATAAAGTCCGCCGCGGACTGCGGAGCGTCCTCCGGGAGCATAACGGTATGCTCCGGAGAATGCGCGAGGACGTATGACAGGATCTGCCATCTGAAAAACGTTCCGCCGTCGCGCAAGGTTAACATAATATCTATGCCGTCGGGCGTGAAAGAAAGCGCCGCCGGCGCGCTCTGAGCTACTTTTGCGCCGCGTGAAACGCACACGGTCTTAAACAGGGAAGAGGTCTGATTGAATGACGGAAGGTTAACTTTTACGCCGGTCAGATCGCCGCACAGGGTCGACAGCAGCGCCGAAAAACGGCACACCGGCGAAAGCCTGCCGTACGGCGTCTCCCCGCCGCCGGGGGAAGAAGCGTTCACCGTACCGCCGCGGTAGGCGCGCTCGATCTTTGATTTTGTTGCGCCTGCAACAAGCGCTCCGCCCCTGCCGCGCAGGACGAGCCGTACGTCCGTGCCCGAACATTCGAAAAACGCGCTTATATCCAGCGAATACTCGCCGCCGCAGAACGCCGCGAGCCCTTCGCACCCCGGGCCGAGATACACGACCGACGCTCCCCCGTACCGCGCGCCGCACCCGAACGCGCGCGCCAGAAGCTCGCTGCGCGCGTCTTCCGCCCACATAACGCCTATACGTTTTGCGGCGCACGAACAGGCTTCCCCCGCGTCGAGAGCCGTTGACGGCGAAAACGAGCCGTCGTACGCGCCGCCCGCGCCGTCGTCCGTATCGAAGAGTTTTCCTTTAGCCACGCCGCTTTTCACGTCCTTTTTTATATAAGAATCGGGTTCCGTTATGCTGCTTGCCCCCAGCCGCACGCCGCGTTCCAGCGCGGTCCCGTCGCCGATATCGCAGCCGCCGCCGACGACGCACCCGGGCGGGATGAGACAGCCTTCGCCTATGCGGCAGTTTTCACAGATCACGGCGCCGTCGATCACCGTCCGTGCGCCTATACTAACGTTTTCCATTATCACGCTGCGCGTTATCTTTGCGCTTTTCGCGATACGTGCGCCCGGCGAAACGTCGTTCCTGCCGCCGGTGACGTGCATACAGCATTCCAGATACGCCTCTGCGTCGCCGATATCGCACCAGAATCCTTCCGCTTTGTACGCGTGTATCGGAACGCCGCAGTCGAACAGCGCGGGGAAGAGATCCGACGCGAAATCGTACTGCACGCCGGGCGGGATGAGCGCCAGCGCGCGCGGCGAAAGCAGATATATGCCGGTGTTCACTTCGCTCCCGCACACGTGCGACCACGAGGGCTTTTCGACAAAACGCGTTATCACGCCGTCTTTTACGACGGCGCAGCCGTAGGACGTGGGCTTGTCGCATTCGGTGAGCGTTACGGTGCAGTCGGAAGAACGGCTGAAATGCGCTTCCACGGTGGATTTAAGATCAAAATCGAACCATCCGTCGCCGCTCAGTACCAGCACGTGGCGGTCGCCGCTCGCGCATTCGCGGCAGGCGCCGGCGGTCCCGAGCGGTTTTTCGTCGGAAACGCACGAAACGCCGAGACGGGCGCACTCTTTTTCCACTTCAACCGCCATATAGCACGCCGAAACGGTTATTTTCGCGGCGCCCGCCGCTCTTGCGGCGCGCACGCAGCGCTCCAGACAGCTCATCCCCGCGACTTTGCACAGGGGTTTTGGGCGCGTCTGCGTCACGGGGCGCAGCCGTTCGCCTTTTCCTCCCGCCAGAATGACGCATTCGAATCTGTTTTCCACGCCGCACCGCTCCTTTTTTTATTTATTCTGTCCGCGTGCGGGCGTGATATTCGCGCCGCTGCCGCGCAAATGCGTACAGTACGTTATAAAATTGTAAATTTGCCGCGCCGCAATGCCTGAACGGGCGTTTTTGTGCTTGACAAAACGGCGTAATTAGTTATAATTAAATAGAGAAAATATCCGGCGCCGCGCGTTCGCGCGCGAACGCGCCGTATGATACGGTACGGAGCCACGGTATGGAAATTTTAACGACTCCGCCGCAAGCGCCCGGCGGCTGCGTGCTCGCCGTGGGCGTGTTCGACGGCGTTCATCCCGGGCACCGCGTGCTGCTCGCGCGCGCAAAAGGCATAGCCGCTTCGCTCCGCGTCCCGCTTACGGTGTTCACTTTCGACAATATGCCGCAGAAAGGCGGCTGTATATTCCCGTTTTCGTATAACGCAAAGCTGCTTTGCGAATGCGGAGTCGATTTCGTCTACCGCGCCGATTTCGAACAGATACGCGGACTTGACGCCGAACTTTTCGCCCGCGAGACCGTAAGCCGCGGCTTCAACGCCCGCGCCGCGGTGTGCGGCGGCGATTTCAGGTTCGGCTTCGGCAGGGAAGGCACGCCCGAGCTGCTTTCAAAGTACGTGCCGCTCGTCGTTACAGTGCCGGAATTCCGCAAAAACGGGGTCGCCGTATCGTCTTCGCTCATACGCGAAAAACTGCGCAAAGGCGATATTCCCGCCGCGAACGCGCTTCTGGGGCGCGAATATTCGTTTTGTTTTAAGACCGTGCGCGGCGCGCAGCTGGGAACGAAACTGGGGTTCCCCACGGCGAACCAGATATTCCCCGAAGGGATGTGCGTCCCGCGGTACGGCGTTTACGCCGGCAGATGCGAATTCAGCGGCAAAGAGTACGAATGCGTGCTCGACATAGGCGTAAAGCCCACGGTGTGCGAAAACGCGCTCCCCGGGTGCGAAACTCATATATTCGGCGCGGCGAACGTAACCTACGGCGACGAATTACGCGTGTTTCCGCAGATTTTCCTGCGGCCGGAGCGCCGGTTCGTCGACGCCGCCGAGCTCGCCGCCGCGGTGGAACGCGACGTGGAAAAGGCAAAACTCATTTACGCGCGCAAAATGCGCTCTTTTACAAAAAAGGAACTGCAGAAATGAAAAAAATCATCAGAATAACGGCGGCCCTCGCCGCGCTCATAATGCTCGCCGCGTGCTGTTTCGCCGCATTTGCGGACGAAAGCTCTGAAACTTCGGAGCCTTCCAAGGTGGTAAAACCGCCCGAGATCACCAGCGGCAATATGGTCGTCATACGCAGCGTCGACACCGGGCAGATCCTGCTCGACACGTCGGCCGGCGAAAAAGTCGCGCCCACGGTATCGGCAAAGCTGGTCGCCGCGATGGTCGCGTTCGACCTGATCGACAATATAGACAAAAAAGGACTCGAATACACGGTCCCGGGCGAGGCGCTGCTTTCCAAAAACATAGGGCAGAACGGCGATATCTCCTGCCCGATGCTGGGGCTCAAAAGCGGCGACGTATTCACGCCCCGCCAGCTCCTTACCGCCACGCTCGTCAGCGCCGCCAACGACGCCTGCTACGCGCTCGCGTACAACGTGATGAACGGGGACGTCAGCGAATTCGTGGACAGGATGAACGAAAAAGCGGCGTCGCTCGGCTGCACCGACACGCTGTTCACCAACCCCGTGGGGCTCAACGACGGCAAATCGTACACCACCGCGCGCGACGTTTCGCTCATCGCCGCCGGGTTCTATAAATACAACGTGCTGCTTTCCATTTCGTCGCTGCCTTCCTACGTGCTGGGCAAATCCACGCTGCAGACCAAGAACTACCTGCTTTCCAAGACGCTGACCAAGGACTATTACTTCGCCGGCGTCAAAGGAATGATAGCGGGGCAGTCGCGTATGGACGGCGGCTACTGCCTCATCACCGCGGGCGAAAACGAAGGGCTGGGCTACGTCTTTGTGGTCATGGAGGCCCCCGGCGAGATGCGCAGCAAGGACGGCACCCGCACCTTCCCCGAAAACAACGCGTACGCGGACATACATAAAACTTTCAAATGGGCGCTCACCAGCTTCGGCTATCTGCTTATGGTCAAGGCGGGCGAGGTCATAGGCACGCTGCCCGTTTCGGTCGGTTCCGACAACACCGACACCGTCAACTACATAGCGCTCGAGGAAGTGGATATGCTCGTCCCCACGGGGCTCACCGCCGAAGACATAGTGCGCGAGCCCACGCTGTATTACGACGAGCTCGAGGCGCCGGTCGAAAAAGACAAGGTCGTGGGCAAGCTCGGCGTGTATTACGAAGGCGAACTGCTCGCCTCCGTCCCGCTCGTGACCGCCGCCGCGGTCGACCGCAGTCCGCTGCTTTCGCTGTTCGGCCGTTTCAAGGCGTTCCTCACTTCGCCCACGGTAAAAACGATAATCCGCATACTCATAGTAATCGTCATCTGCTATCTCGTGCTGCTTCTGGCGCTCAAGATCTATTCGGTCGTTTCCAAAGCCAACAAGGCGGCGCAGAAAGCCGCTCGCGACAAGCGGCGCGAGGGGATCGACCGCGAAAAGAGCTCCGGCGACGGCAAAAAAGCCGAAGAGGATACCGAAAAAAGACAAAAACAGGGCTGAAATATAAAAAAATTATGAATTTTTCAAAATTTCTCTTGTAAAATGAAAAGTCTTGTGTTATATTAACCTGTACGCCTCTGCGGCGGAAAATACAGAATTATATAATATTCCAAAGGAGATAAATCCAATGACCACCATCGAATACATCGTAGGCGCAATACTTCTGGTAATAGCCGTGGCGCTTATAGTCTGCATCACTATGCAGAAGACCCGTCAGCGCGGGCTCAGCGCTTCGCTCGCCGGCAGCTCGGCCGAATCCTATTACGGCAAAAACAAGGGCATGACCAAGCAGAAACTGCTCAACACCATAACCATAGTGCTCGCGATAGTCTTTGCTGTCCTCGTCCTTCTGCTCTATATACTCCATCCGTCCAACAGCAACAACGGCAACACCACGTCTTCCGAACCCGAACAGTCCCAGACCGAATCGAGCGGTGAAAACGTTTCCGACACGGTCGAATCCGCAGTCGAAGAATCCGAAGAAATCTCGGCCGAGCAGTCCGCCGAGCCTGTTTCCGAATGATCTGACGGTTTTTTTGGGCAAAAAGGGAGCGCGTTTTAAGCAATACTCTCATCAATAAAACGGAGCAGCCGCGTTCCCCTTACCGAGCGCGGTCTTGCTCCGTATTTTGATTTTTATACGTTTTTTACCAAACGGTAAACTTTTTTGGCGCCCGGCGCTCAGGCGCGACCCTGACTATTAAAAAAACGGGGGTAGACCAATGTTCAAATACCGCGGCATATTCCACCGCGCAGTATCGGCGGACGATTACGTTACGGTGACCGAAGCGGGCAGGGAATACGACATTCCCGTGCTTTCGGGCCCCGTAGTGGCGTTCGAAGGCGATACCGTCGAAGTGTTCACGCAGGGCGAGATAGCCCGCATATTCGCGCCGGGTTCGGCTTATAAGCAAAAATGCAGGGTATGCGACGTAGTCCGCCGCGCCTGCGACGTCGTCACCGGCGAATACGTAGTCGCCGACAGGACCGCTTATCTCGTCCCGGACAGCTATATCCCGTACCGCGTCAAAATAAAAGGCTCCGCCGGCTCGCCCGAATGCGCGCCCGGCGACAAAATAAAAGCCGAAATCCTTAAATACCGCACCTTTTCAGCCATGCGCGCCCGTCCGGTGGCCAATTTCGGCCGCGCCGACACGTTCCGCGCCAATCTTAACGCCGCGCTGCACGGCACGCCGTATTTCGCGCCGTTTTCCGCCGCCGCCGAAAAACAGGCTTCCGCCGCGAGACCTTACGAGGCGATCAATTATTTGAGCAAACGCCGCGATCTGCGCGGCAAAACGGTGTTCACTTTTTCCGAGACCGAGACCGGCCGCAGCAGCTACGCTTTTTCGGTGTCTTTTTCCGAAAACGAATGGGTGCTCGGGCTCCACGCCGCCGACGTCGCCGAATATCTGGCGCCCGGCACGCCGCTCGATAACGAAGCGGCAAAGCGCGGCAAAGCGCTGTTCCCGGGGCGCGACGGCTCGCCGCTGTTCCCCGAACAGTTCCGCCGTTCGGTCTGCGATTTGGGCATAGAACGCCCGGTGCTCGCCGTTTCGGCTTTCGTCACTTTCGATATCCACGGCAACGTGCTCGACACCGATCTCTGCGAATCGGTCATAGATCCGGTGCTCACCGCGTCTGCGAGCGACGTCGACGCGCTCGTTTCGGGCGCGGATTCTTCGGCGCTGCTGCCGCTCCGGCGCAAATATTCGGCTGTGACGCCCAGTTTTGAACAGCTTTACGAACTCGCCGCCGTGCTCCGCGCCAAACGGCTTTCCGGAGGCGGGGTGGATTTTGACCTTTGCGACCGCGTATTCGCGTTCGATTCCGAAAAACGCGTTTCGGGCGTCAGCCTGGTGCCGCGCAGCGATTCCGCGCTTATGGCGGCGGAACTGCTCGCCGCAGTGGGCGAGGCGTGCGCCGAAAAACTGCGGTATTCCGGGGCGGGATGCGTGTATTCTTCGCTCGGCGAGCGCGTTTACAACGCCGCCACCGGCGTTCCTAACGACAGATATCTGCTCGATCCGGAAGATTATTTCACCCCCGGCTACACCGCGCGCGAAGCGGCTAAAGCCCGCGGCACTTCCGCCGAGCATTACTGCTTTGCGTATCTCACCGACGAGACCGACGACGCTTTCCTTTCGCCCGTTCCCGCGCCGCACTATATGCTCAACGCGCAGAAATACATACGCTTTTACGCCCCGGCAAAAAGGTATTCCGACCTTGTGAACCAGCGCGCGATCAAGGCGTATATACGCGAAGAGCCGTTCGACGTCCGCCGTTACGAACGGGCTATAAACGCCGAAATGTCGGCGTACGCGCTCAAGCGCCGCCTCACGGGGCTGTTCGAATGCGCCTACGCCGCGAAAAACCGCGATACCGAACTCAAAGCCACTGTGCTGAATATCTGCACGGGCGGAGCCGCGCTGCTTCTGGAAAACGGCGTGTGCGCCTTTATGCCCGCGGCGGAAGGGAAGTCCGTACGTCCGGGCGAAAAACTGAAAGTCAAAGTCAAAAACATAGATTACCGACTCGGCCGCTTTACGCTCGAATAAAGCGCCCGCATATTTGGAGATCTGGCATGGACCTTTTCAAAAAAACCGTTTCACTGTGCTGCGCGCTGTGCTGCGCGCTGCTTTGCGCGTGTTCTTCCGGCGTGTACACCGGCAACGTCCCGGACCCCGAGACCGTGCCCAAATCGCAGCAGCCCGACGAAGCCGCGCGCGTGCCGTTCGCCGACCTGACCGGCGAGGAGATAATGAGCAATTTCCCGGCCGAAGACTTCGGCGGATACAAATTCAATATATTCACGTCCGCGCTCAACCGCTTCGTGCCCGAGGAAGAGGCGGCGGGCATGCTCAATCCCGTAATAAAAGAGCGCAACGACCTGCTCGAGGAACGCTACAACGTCAAGATAGCCGAAGTCTACTGCAAGGAAAGCGAATTCCTTTCCAAGCTGAACACCTCGGTCTCTGCCGGCAGGCAGTTCGCGGACGCGGTGTCGTTTTCGCGCAATAATATTTCCGCCGCCGCGGCGTCGGAGCTTCTGATGAACCTGTATTCGGTGCCGTATCTGCAGACCGATATGGCGTATCTGGACAGCGAAATGGTGCGCAAGAGCACCATAAAGAACGAACTTTACGTCATTTACGAGCCTTCCTCGCTCTATTACGCCGACCTTATGTGCGTGGCGTACAACCGCAAGCTGGTCAACGAGGAAAACGGCACGGTCTATTCGCTGGTGAAAGAAGGCAAATGGGACTCCGCCGCCATGCTTGCGCTCGCCGAAGAAGCCGCTTCCGAGGTGATGAACAAGCGCTCGCCCGATATCGCGCGCGACACGTTCGGCATAGTTTCGCTGTTCGACCGCTCCGAGCTGCTGCACGAAAGCTTCGTTTCTTCGGGCTACGCCCTGTTCGGCGACACGTTCCACAAAGAAATTGAATATAACGCCGACCTCGCGACCGCCGACGTCATCGCCGCCAATGCTGCGAACCTGTTCGGCAGCAAATGCGTTATGAATTCCGACCCCGACACCGCCGTCAAGGCGTTCCGCGAAGGCAGGGCCGCGTTCGCGGTGTGCCGTCTGGGCTTCATCACCGCGCTGGAGGGCGCGTCGCTCGACTGGGGGCTCGCGCCGTTCCCGCTGATGTATCCCGGGCAGGACGGATACCATTCGTGCATTTCGGATACCGCGTGCGGTCTTTCCGTGCCGGAATGCCAGAGGGAGCCTTCGCGCACGGGCAAAATAATGACCCTGCTCATAGCGTCGTCGTACGCCGGACCGCAGGAGGCGCTGCTTAAAAACCTTATGACCTTCACGCTGCTCGATAACGCCAGCGCGCTCGTGATGCGGCGCGTGTTCGAATCGCCGGTGACCGATATTTCGCTTTTGTATTTCGAAGGCGAAGGCAGGTTTTCGGGGCTCGGCCGCGGGACCGTGCTCGACGCGATCAACGCCGGCAAGTCGTTCGAAGAACTCGTCAACGCCAACATCATAGCGCTGCGCGAGCTCAACGCGCTGGATTTCAGATAAAATAAGACAAAACAAATATATTTTTTCCAAGAAAGGTGATCAACCATGCTCAACAAAAAATCCATTACCGACATCGACGTGGCAGGCAAAAAAGTGCTTGTCAGGTGCGACTTCAACGTCCCCGTCAAAGACGGCGTCATCACCGACGACAACCGTATCGTAGGCGCTCTGCCTACAATCAGGTACCTTGTGGACCACAACGCGCGCGTCATCCTCTGCTCGCATCTCGGCAGACCCAAGGGGACGTTCAACCTCAAGTACACCCTCGCTCCCGTCGCCGAAAAGCTCGGCGAATATCTGGGCAAAAAAGTCGAACTCGCTTCCGACGTCATCGGCGAAGACGCTCACGCCAAGGCCGCTTCTCTCAAAGACGGCGACGTGATGCTGCTCGAAAACGTGCGTTTCCACGCCGAAGAAGAAGCCAACGACCCCGAATTTTCCAAAGCGCTCGCTTCTCTCGCCGAAATCTACGTCAACGACGCGTTCGGCACCGCTCACCGCGCTCACGCCTCCACCGCCGGCGTCGCCGATTATCTGCCCGCCGTCTGCGGTTTCCTCATTCAGAAAGAAATCGACGTCATGGGCAAAGCCCTCGACGACCCCGACAGACCTTTCGTCGCTATCTTAGGCGGCGCAAAAGTCGCGGATAAGCTTTCGGTCATAGAAAACCTGCTTTCCAAAGTCGATATCCTCATCATCGGCGGCGGCATGGCGTACACCTTCCTCGCCGCTCAGGGCAAGAAGACCGGTACTTCGCTGCTCGACGAAAGCAAGATCGAATACTGCGCCGATATGCTCAAAAAGGCCGAAGAAAAAGGCGTCAAGCTCCTGCTGCCCGTGGACACCGTCGTTTCTCCCGTGTTCCCCGAACCCATCGACGGGCCCGTGGAAGTCGAGACCGTTCCCAGCAACTGCATCCCCGATGACAAAATGGGACTCGATATAGGCGAAAAGACCCGCGAACTGTTCGCGAACGCCGTAAAAGGCGCAAAGACCGTGGTCTGGAACGGACCTATGGGCGTGTTCGAAAATCCCACGCTCGCCAAAGGCACCATCGCGGTGGCTCAGGCGCTCGCCGATTCCGACGCCGTTACCATAGTGGGCGGCGGCGATTCCGCGGCAGCTGTCCAGCAGCTCGGCTTTGCTTCCAAAATAACCCACATTTCCACCGGCGGCGGCGCGTCGCTCGAATTCCTCGAAGGCAAACAGCTCCCCGGCATCACCTGCCTCAACGACAAATAAGCGCGGAGGAAAGAAAAAATGAAAAGATCCGTTAGAACTACAGTCATCGCCGGCAACTGGAAGATGAACAAAACTCCCAAGGAAGCCAAAGCGCTGGTCAAAGCCATAAAGGCCGAGCTCGAAGGCAAGGACGTTTCCAAGTGCGAAATAGTCGCCTGCGTGCCTTACGTCGATCTGGCGACCGTGATCAAGGAAGCCAAGGGCTCGCCCGTAAAGGTCGGCGCCGAAAATGTCCACTGGGCGGAAAGCGGCGCTTTCACCGGCGAGATCTCCGCGGCGATGCTCAAAGAGATAGGCGTTGAATACGTCATCATAGGCCATTCCGAACGCCGCCAGTATTTCGGCGAGACCGACCAGACCGTGAACGCCCGCGTCAAAGCGGCGCTCGCCGCCGGGCTCAAGGTCATACTCTGCGTGGGCGAACTGCTCGCCGAGCGCGAGGAAGGCGTCACCGCCGAGGTCGTTTCCAGACAGGTCAAGATCGACCTTCTGGGCGTGACCAAAGAACAGATGGCAAACGTCATAATCGCTTACGAACCCGTGTGGGCGATAGGCACCGGCAAGACCGCCACCAGCGACCAGGCCGACGAAGTCTGCGGACTCATACGCGAAGTGCTGGGCAAGCTCTACACCAAAAAGCTCGCCGAAGCCACCACTATCCAGTACGGCGGCAGCATGAACGCCAAGAACGCCGAAGAGCTGCTTTCCAAAGTCAACGTGGACGGCGGACTCATAGGCGGCGCGTCGCTCAAAGCGCCCGATTTCGCAACCATAATCGCCGCTGCAAACAAATAACCGCAGAGCGCATATAATCGGCAAATTTACGCACCGTAATTACTGATTTTGAACAAGGCTATACCAGTATTAATTTGGTATAGTCTTGTTTGTTTTATGACCTGATTATGCGTAAAAAAGGTGCTTGACCAAAAACTCGACTGCCGTACGACAGTACGGCGACGCTCGTTTTTGGCCAAAATTTGCTCGATTCTATGCGCTCTGCCTTGTGACGCCGCAGCGTTGGGTTACGCACGACGGAACGTTTGCGGAAAAGGCGAACGCGCCCGCCGGAATGAAATAGTTTTACAAGGCTATACCAATACAAATCTGGTATAGTCTTGTTTGTTTGCGGACCTTTTTTGCGGAACCGCTTGACATCGCCGCGCGGGCGGAATATAATAATCTAACAAACATCGGCGAAAAAACGGAGGAGAACCGACAATATGGAAAACAATTCAAAAACGCTCAAAACCATCCAGACGCTCTGCAAGGTCGGCAGGATATTGAGCAAGATCACATTCATAATATGCATCGTGGGCGCGGCGCTGTGCGTCGCGGGCATAATCTCGCTCGCGCTCATCCCGGAAGGAATAAAGTTCGACGGGCTCACCATACAGGGGCTGGTGCAGAAGCACGCCGGAGTTTCGGTGAACACCTGCTACGCCGCCATGGCGGCGGGCATAGCGCTCTGCGCGGGCGGAGCCGTGCTCGCAAAATTCGAAGAGCTGTATTTTAAGCGCGAACTCGCATCCGGCACGCCGTTCACCTTTGACGGCGCCAAAGAGCTCATACGGCTGGGCGTGCTCACGATCGCCATTCCCGCCGTCGCCGCGCTCGTCGCCGCGATAATTTTCGGCGTGATGCGCGCCGTCCTGCCCGACGTGGACGAGATGAAATACAACATCCGCCTTTACTTGGGGATGGGGATCGGTTACATCTTCGCCGGCCTGCTCTGCCGCTACGGCGCCGAGCTTTTCGCCAAAAAAGGCAAAAAAGAAAAGCAGCAGGAAAGCGTTTGAATCATGAGCGCCTTGCGGCGTATTATAAAAAACGCGCATCCGCGGAGGGACACTTGCCATAGAGCAGGTGTCCCTCGCGGTCGTTATACGTGTTTCAGACAAAAGTATCATTCATTAATTTAACAGTATAACGCAGGCGGGGAGAAATCCCCGCCTCGATATGAATTCAACTTTTTTTGTATTTTTCGATCGTCGCCTTATACTCGTTATTGTCAAGCAGTTTTACGTTCCGTGGATTCTTCCACGATAACGCGCTGTTCGCGCAGTAAGAAAGAAGATCGTCCACGCCGTGACTTTTTACGCACGCATCAAGCAGCGATTTGTCTGTTTTTGACATCTCCTGCAATTTTGAGACGGCTGAAAGATACTTGTCGGTGATCCTGATGATATCTTCTTCTTTTCCACCGCGAAACTCCCGGGCAATCAGGTCATTTCGAAGTCTTCCGAAAGCGACATAAGCCTGTTCGACAAGATACGCATCTTCAAGTTCACAACCGAGCCGGTATGCACCATCTGCAATATTTTCAACCTTTTTCACCATTGTTTCATACGAAATCTCTGAATCATAGAAATACGACTTTACGAGTTTATCTGCGGCGAATTCAGTAAGCTCATACATATTGCGTTTTGCCCAATACAAAAACTCAGCTCTGTCTTTTGTAAAAAGCTGTTCGTTCATCTGTCCCGACGAGAAATACCACCCGCCGAATTTCTCGCTGTGGATCTTCAGCGCTTCGTCGGTTTTGCCTTCCGCGTGAAGTAGAATCGCTTTCATTTTCCATGCGCCGAGGCAAAGCTGAACATCGTTACAACCTTCGATTATCTTATTGCAAATCGGTTCGATCTCGTTTTTGCGTTCACGCGCCTTCTGCAGATCCGGTTCCGCGTCGTCTACTCCGAGTGACCACATGTAAAAGTACATTATCCGATAGTCGTTCGGGTAGTCTTTATAGGCTTTCGCGATTATCCGGCTGTCATAGTTTTTGCGGTATTCCGCTATAGTTTTTTCTATTTCTTCGTTTACCTTTTCTTTGTCGTAACCCATAAGCTCGTCAAGTGTAATACCGAAATAGAATGCAAGCGGTTGGAGCAAAGTGATGTCGGGATAGGTTTCGTTTCTCTCCCACTTGCTGACCGCAGCACAGGTGACGTTCATCGCCTCTGCGAGCTGCTCCTGCGTAACACCCTTTTCGGATCGCAAACGTTTGATGTTTGTTCCTATTGTGATTTTCATAATATCCTCCGATAAATATTATTGAAACGGCGCCTGTTTCTGATTAAATTATAGCACGAAAACGAGGATTGTAAAGGGATCGTCAGGAAACCTATATTTAACCGTAAGTTTATTTTTTATAGTTTCACTATATTCAAACGTATAAAAATATAAAGCGGAAAGCAATCCATGCCTAACCGGACGCATAGCGCTTTTGATGACCGTTGGTTGTCAAAAGTGCTTTTGCGTTGGTTTTGCGGAAAACAGCACAGATTAGAGCAATTTCAAAGCTAAGCTCAAAAAATCGGGACACCTGCTTTATTACAGGTGTCCCGAGGCGGGCTTTTTTGTTATTTCCTTCTTCTTTGACGCGGATCCGCCGCGGAGCCGAGCGCGGAGAGTCTTTCGCTGCTGGCGGTCCTGAACGACGAAAGCATCGATTCGAGATCGCCCGGTTTGCCGCCGCGCGCGGCGCGTCCGTCGCCGGAAGAGCGTTTCCCGCCGCGCGGATCACGCCCGCCGATAAGCGAAAGCCCGATCTTATCGCCGTCGAGCGATATCACCGTCGCCGTGACGGGATCGCCCTGACGAACGACGCTTTGCACGTCGCGCACAAACCCGCGCGACAGTTTGGAAATGTGGATAAGCCCCGTTTCGCCGGATTCGAGTTTTACGAACGCGCCGAAAGACGTGATCCCGTTTACGGTTCCTTTTACACTGTCGCCGACTTTGTATGCCATGCAAAGCGCCCCTTAATTCGCTATATCGTTGTAATAGATTATTTCGCCCGGTTTGCGGTACCCGAGCCGGTCGCGCGCGATGCGCTCGATATATTTATCGTCGATAGGCGTGGCAATACGAAGCTCCAGTTCATCGATGCTGTCCTGCAGCGTTTGAAGCTGCGCGGCGCGTTTTTCGCGCTCGACGCGGAGATCGCGTATCTGCACCTGAAGGTTTATCACCGATATGAACAGAAACACGAATATCAGAACAAACGATATCCTGATTATCAGATTGCTGCGCTTGATCTTTTTCTTTTCCATACTTTGCTTTTCTCCGTTGCAACGATTTTGTGAATCCGTAGCCCCTGCGGGCGTTTTTTATATCCCTGCGGCAAGCCGCCGCGGAGCCCGCCGCGCGCTTTGCGCGGAGCGCGGCGCGAAGCAAATATCTTTTCGCTTTTGCAAGCGTTGTTTTCGTAACCGAAAGGCACTTTTCCGCCGCGCGCATAAGCAGCTTTCCGAATGTCGCGCGCCAGAGCAGGAACCCCGCCGCGGCAAACGCGAAAGCGAACCAGCGCACTCTGCCGTGAGTAAGATTGAAGAACAGCAGCGCGAACGCCGCATAGACGAACGCGCAGAACAGCAGGTCGGAAAAAAACAGCTGCACGGCGCCGGGTCTCCGCCCGAGGCGGAACAGACGGAACAGATCGTACACCGCGCAGAGGAACGCGCCGGCAGCCGCCGCCCACGCTGCGAGCAGAAGCCCGCGGGTAAACGCCTGCAATACCTACGCCTTCCCGAACAGCCCGAACCTTTTGCGGCGCGGCGCGGAATCGTAATACGC
>JAEEGI010001639.1_pt1 | contig 55580 bp, 32 predicted proteins | sample 8958751 | NCBI WGS metagenome assembly JAEEGI01 (sample SAMN16246545, study PRJNA631951) | gut metagenome | biome: gut microbiome; feature: rumen; material: KS-attached | host: Bos | place: Iran: Karaj | collected 2018-10
AAAATCCGGCTGGGCCCGTCAGATTTCCAGGAGTTTGTTGAGGGCTTCTTCCATCCCCTCCTCGGAGTATTTGCTTATGAACTCCTTGGGAGACAGGCCGAAAAACTCCTTGAACGAACTGGAGAAATACGAATGCGTGGAGAATCCCACCTTGTACGCAACCTCGGAGATGTTGACCTTGTTGTTCACCAGGAGGTATGCCGCCTGCTTGAGCTTTATGGACTTTATGAAACTGCTGGGGGAGATGTTGATCGCCTCCTTGAGTTTCCTGTTCATGTGCACGCGGCTCATGCCAATCTCGCGGCTGAGCTCTTCCACTCCGAAGTCGGGGTCGCTTATATGGTCCTTGATGGTTTCGATCACCTTGGGCAGGAACTGCTTCTCCGGAGACTGGATGGTGATTTCCTCGAAATCATAGGAAACATCGCTTGCGTACTTGTTGCGTATGGTCTCTCTCGTAGAGATGGCCTGCTGGATGGATGTACGCAGTAAGTCCACGGGTACGGGCTTGACCAGATAGCGGTCGGCGCCGTTCTCCGTGCACTTGCGCAGAGTGCCATCGTCCCATTGGGACGAGAGGATGAGCACGGGCACGAGGTTGGTGCTGGGATTGTGCTTGATCTTGCCGCACAGGTCCGCTCCGTCCATTTCCCCGCCCGTGACGAAGTCGGTCACGACGGCATCCGGGATGGTGCTGATAATTCTTTTCCAAGCCTCTTCGGCCGTGGCGCAGGTCTCGATGTTGAAAGCGTTGCGGAGTTCCATCCTCAAGTATCTCCTCATCTCGGCATTGTCGTCCACCAGGATGAGGTTCTTCTTGGACTTCAGGGCTTTGTCGGTTTCTTCTTCCGGCTGCTCCGACGGCGTCTCGGGAGCCTGGTACACCAAAGCTTCTTCCGACTCTTTTTTCCTTGCCTCCTCGATCCGGTTCATCATCCCGAGTATGTTCTCGGAATTGCGGTACATGAGCTCGTAATTCTCTTTCTTCTCCGGGTCGGTTTCATTGTCGATGAGTTTGCGGAGAGGTGACATCACCAGGTTCAACGGTGTGCGTATCTCATGGGATATGTCCGTGAACATCTGGAGTTTGGTCTCTTTCAGCGCGGACTCCCTTTGCTCCTGTTTATGGAGCGAATCCTTCTTGCGCAATTCGATGATCAGGGCCGCGGCCCCGGCGGCCAGCAGGATGTAGGCGAGACAGGCCCAGATGCTCTGATACCACGGAGGGAGAACCCGTATGCCGATCTCACGGATGGAATAGTTGTCCTCGTCACCGTCGAAATATGCCTTGACGGTCATCGTGTACCGCCCTTTCGGAATATTGGTGTATGTGGCCGAGCGTCTGATGGGGGAGACTGTCTTCCAATCGCTGTCGAAGTTCTGTAGCCTGTATGCGAAACGGATGCGGTCCGGGTTGGTGAATTCGGGAACCGAGTATTCCAACGAGAAGGAGTTGGACGTGAAGGGGAGTACGATTTCCGTGGCTTCGGTAATGTGCTTGTCCAGGATGTTGTCATCACTGGACGCATCGTACTTGACATCCTTGTTCGCTACGGTCAACCGTGTGAACAGGACCTGCGGGACATCGTGCAGCTTCTGCCTGACGACCTGCGGATAGAAGGCCGTCAGCCCCTTGTTCCCTCCGAAGAACAACTGACCCCTTGAACTTTTGTAGATGGCGTTCGCGCGGAACTCGTTTCCCTGGAGTCCGTCGTATTCATAATACCTGGTGAATTTGCCGGTCTGCTGGTTAATGCGTGTGAGTCCGTAGGCCGTGGACACCCAGAGGGACCCGTCGTCTCCTTCCAGGATGCCGCTGATGAGGTTGCTGGACAGTCCGTCGGACTCTGTGATGAGTCTGGTCTCTCCCTTGGTCTGGTCGAAACGTATGAGTCCGTCTCCTGTACCGAGCCAGATGACGTCGTCCTTCCCTTCCTGAATGGAATAAACGCGTCTGCGTATCAGCTCCTGGTCGATATCCGCCCTGAAAAGCTGGCCCGAATCGGGGCTGTAGCACCAGTGTCCGTTGTAGGTCCCTATCCATAAGGTCCCGGACTTGTCGAACGTGAGGCAGTTCACCCATCTGTTTATGCCCCTGGACAGGGTGCGGACCACCTTGCCGGTCGAAGGGCTTATGATGGCCACGCCGTTGCCGTGCGTACCGGCATAAAGCAGGTCGTCATCAGCGTCGTAGACCAAGCAAAATACCTTTTCGGATCCTAAATTGATGTTATCCGCAAAGCTCCGGAATCCTCCCGAAGGAGTGTATGTGACCAGTCCGTCCAGGTAAGTCCCTACCCATAGCGTACCGTGTCTGTCGAAAGCCACTCCCATGACCGAGTCGTCCGGAAGTCCGGAATTGGAACTGTTGAAATTAACGGAGCTGCCATCGCTGTTCAGCAGGTAGAGTCCGTTTCCGTCGCTGCCGAGCCAGGTGCGTCCTCCCTCTTCGTCACGGCAAGCGGATGTCAGGCAGTTGGTCTCGTCACCCGGCTGGTCTCCTCCGCGGAAGCTGTAGTACTGGAAACCGAACATCGACTGCGGCACGATCATCAGTCCGGTCTGGAAAGCCGCGATCCAGATATTGCCCTGACTGTCCTCAAGCATCTTGTGGACCTTCCATCCTCCGGTCCTGTAAGGGACATTGGGGAATGAGAATGTCCTGAGGGTTCCATCTTCGTGTGAATATAGCTTGAAGCCTTCATTCTCCGTTCCGACAAGTATGCTTTCCCTGTCTGCGATGTGGAAGCGCTCGGTGGACAGCAGGGACATGGCTTTGCAGTCCCGTGCCTCCCGGTCCGTGGATTCCGTTATCCTTCCCGTATCATCGTCATATACGAGGATGCCGTGGTTGGACGTCGCTATGATGATGTCCCCGGACGTGCTGTCCTCGGTGAACGATGTGGCGATAATGCGCTTTGAGAGGCCGGGCTCCGTTCCGTCCCACATCCCTTCCAGGATGCTCTCTCCCAGCGTATTGAATACGAACATCCCTCCGAGTTCGGACCCGGCCCATATGCGTGACTTCGAGTCTATGAACAGCACGTTGATGTTGCCCGAATGCTCGGGCTTCCTGAATCTCTCGCGTCTTTCCGGATCGAGTTCGTGGGTCTCCGAGTCTATGAAATAAAGCCCGAACTGTGATGCGGACACGAGAATCCCGCTCTTGCCGTTCTCCAGCGGCACTTCCTCGAGCCCGTAGATATAGCGGTCCACTTCGTTGTCGCTCAACGGGAAATCGGTGAAGGTATTGTATTCCGCATTATAGATCTGGAGTCCCGTGGACGTTCCCACCCAGAATACCCCCTTACTGTCTTCGAAAACCTTTGCGACAAGCTCGCTTCCAAGCGTGTTCTCCTTGCCTTCCTCGTGGTGGAAGCCCATGAAATTCATGCCATCGTAGCCGTAAAGACCGTTGCTCGTCGCAACCCACAGCAGTCCGCCGGAGTCCTGGAACAGGTCGTTGATCTGCGTGCTTGGCAGGCCGGAGCCGGAATCATACAGTCTTGCGGTCTGCGCAAATACGGTGGATGACATGCAAATCAGTGCGAGTGCGGCGTATAATATGTGACAGCGTGGTTTCATTTGTCGCGTATTGATCTTGTGTTATTGTATTCAACAGTTGCAAATCTAACATTATTATTCTAATGAATGTGATTTAAAACTGACAAATACTGTCGATTTGGATACATTAGCGTATAATAACGACAGTGTTCCATCCCTGACATGTTTTAATTGTCCATATAAGTCAATTATTTCTTTTATCTGGAAAATATTTGTTAAATTATTTTATTTAACTAAATTTGACTTCGTCCACGTACACGGGCTCTGTATCGTGTCGTGACCCTACCAACCATTAATAACCTTAAAAGCAGTTCTATGAGATCAAAATTCGGATCAGTCTTCGGACTGTCTCTCCTGGGCCTGTTGATGTCCCTGTCGCTTAATGCGCAGAATATCAATGTCTCGGGTACGATTTCCGACCTGAATGGCGAACCCGTCATCGGTGCGGCCGTTCAGGTTCAAAACACCACTCAAGGCGTCGTCACCGGCGCTGATGGAACCTACTCCATCTCCGTTCCCAGGAACGCTGTCCTTGAGGTCTCCTCACTGGGCTTCCGTACCCAGATTATTCCCGTCGAAGGACGTAACCTTATCAATGTCATCCTCGAAGAAGATACAGAATCGCTTGAGGCCACTGTCGTTATCGGTTACGGTACGGCACGGCGTTCTGACGTGACTGGATCCATCGCTTCAGTAGGAGGTGAGACTCTCCGCGCCATTCCCGCCAACGATATCTCGCGCGCCATCGAAGGCCGCGTGGCAGGTGTCGAGATGACGCAGACCAACTCCAAGCCCGGCTCCTCTATGCAGATCCGCATCCGCGGCCAGCGTTCGCTCTCCGCTTCGAACGATCCTTTGATCGTCCTCGACGGCATGCCGTTCATGGGTTCGCTCTCCGATATCTCCCCGAACGACATCAAGAGCCTCGACATCCTCAAGGATGCCGCATCGACCGCCATCTACGGTTCCCGCGGCGCCAACGGCGTCATCATGATCACTACCTACAAGGGTGTGGAGGGACAGGACGCCCGCGTTTCCTTCAACGCATATACTTCCATAAAAAAGGCCGTCAAGTATCCCATGATGCCCAAGGACAAGTACATCCAGATGCGTGAGATGGCCCACATCTATTCCAACTCGCTCGACGAGTCCAACGATGTGTTCACCGATTGGCAGGATATGTTCTACCGTACCGGCGTCACCCAGAACTATGACTTGAACGTCACGGGAGGCACCCGTACCGGCAATTATCGTTTCGGTACCTCTTATTATAAGGACCAGGCCGTCATCCCGACCCAGGAGTACAACCGTATCTCCCTCACTGGAAGCGTGGACCAGCGCATCGGGAAGTGGTTCCGCATCGGTTTCACGACCAATACGGGATACAATACCAATGACGGTAACCAGGTCGATATGTATTCCGTCCTTTCGAAGTCCCCTATAGTCAATCCTTTCAACGAGGACGGTTCCTTGAAGGTCCGCGTCAACATGCCTTCGGACAACGACCAGTACATCGTTACCCGCGAAGTCGCGGAGAAGCTCCAGGCCAACGGAACATGGGTCAACGAGACCCGTTCGATCTCGACCTACAATACCGGTTACGTCCAGTTCAACTTCCCCTGGATCGAAGGCCTTTCCTATAAGCTGAGCGGCGGTCTGAACTATCGCAACTCTAAGGGCGGTTCCTTCACCGGCGTCGGCGTAAACGGCTCCGCCACCTCCAACAACTCCGCTTCCTGGTCCTTCAACCAGACCACCAACTGGACGGTCGAGAACCTCCTTACCTACGACCGCATCTTCGCAGACAAGCACCACGTGAACGTCGTCGGACTCTATTCCGCGGAGCAGACCACTTCGCAGGGCCAGTCCCTTTCCGGAAAGAACATCCCCAACGAGCTCTTCCAGTACTACAATATCGGAAGCGCCGTGGCGTCCGACATCACCGTGAACGGCGGTTCGCACAGCCAGTACGGACTCCTCTCCTATATGGGACGTCTGATGTACACCTATGACGACCGCTATATGCTTTCCGTCGCCGTCCGTTCCGACGCCTCCTCGCGTCTGGCTCCCGGACATCAGTGGCATACCTATCCTGCCGTTTCCGTCGGTTGGAACCTCCACAAGGAGAATTTCATGGCCGACACCCGCGGCTGGCTCGATGAGCTGAAGCTCCGCGTCGGTTACGGCGAGACCTCCAACCAGGCCATCAGTCCGTACGCCACCCTCGGTTCGCTCAGCACCACCGTTTACAACTTCGGTGACGAGAAATATGCTACCGGATACTATGTTTCCACCCTGCCGAACAGTGAGCTCGGATGGGAGTATTCCAAGACCTGGAACTTCGGTATCGACTGGTCCGTCCTCCGCGGCCGCCTGCGCGGTACCATGGAGTACTACTCGGTTCAGACCAATGACATCCTCCTTTCCCTCGGCCTTCCTTCGACCGCTGGTGTAGGTTCCTACACGGCCAACATCGGCGCCACCGAGAACAAGGGCTTCGAGTTCACCCTCAACGCCACCCTGATCGACAGCGGCGACTGGAACTGGACCGCAGGCCTGAACGTCTATACCAACCACAACAAGCTCATCGCCCTTGCTGACGGTTCCGACCGCAACGAAGGCCAGGCATGGTTCGTCGGTTATCCTCTCAACTGTCTGTATGACTACGAATACGATGGTCTGTGGAACGAGGGCGATCCCTATATGGACATCCTCGAGCCCAGCACCTTCAACTCCCTCACCGGATACAAGGACGCCATCGGTACCATCAAGGTGAAGTATCACGGCGAGTATGATGAAAGCGGAGCTCCCGTCAGGGCATTCTCCTCCGACGACCGTGTCCCGATCGTAACCGATCCCAAGTTCGCCGGCGGTTTCAACACCAACGTCAACTGGAGGAATTTCGACTTCTCCGTCATCGGTGCTTTCCAGTGCGGAGGTATCCTCCTGTCTTCGCTCCATACCGGCAACTCTTATCTGAACATGCTCACCGGCCGCCGCGGCCAGATCGACGTGGACTACTGGACTCCCGACAATACCAACGCCCGTTACCCGAGGCCGGGTTCGATCCTCAGCGGTGACAACCCGAAGTGGAATTCAGTCCTTGCCCAGTACAACGGCTCGTACGTAAAGATCCGCACCATCACCCTCGGCTACAGCCTTCACAGGATGGCAGCCCTCAAGAAGGCCGGCATCTCCAACTTCCGCATGTACTGCACCCTTCAGAACCCCGGCATCGTCCTCTTCTCCGACTTCTTCAACGAGACGGGGCTCGATCCGGAACCGAACGCCAACGGCGGCTCCACGGCCTCCGGCCGTCCCGGCCCCAGCCGTCTGTCCTATGTCGGATACAATACTCCGAATACCCGCAATATCCTCTTCGGCGTCAACTTAACCTTCTAATTGCACAGGAATATGAAAAAGAACAGAATCATCATAGCCCTTGCAGGCGCGGCCCTTCTCCTTTCCTCTTGCAACTTCGTTCTCGAAGAGCATCCGAAGACCCGCTATACGCCTGACTTCTTCACGACCCAGGCCGGCGTCGAAGGCGGTCTGACCGCACTGTACACCCATATCCGCACCATCTACGGAAATGCGTACACGTACAACTTCCTGACGACCGGTACCGACGAGGCCACCTACGCCCAGTCCGCCGATGGCAACTTCAAGACCGCCGACATGTCCGGAAACGGTCTCATCTCTCCTTCCAACGGCAACCAGGGAAGCTTCTGGTCCTTCACCTATATCAATACTGCCAACGGTATCATCGAGAATGCGGCTTCAGTGGGTCTCGATGCGTCCCTGATCGCGGAGGCTAAGTTCTTCCGCGCTTTCGAGTACTTCACGATGGTCCAGATGTTCGGCGGCGTTCCGCTCGACCTGGGTTCCGGCGAACTCGCTTTCAACTCCACCCCTGTCCGTACTTCTGTCCGCAACACCGTTCCCGAGGTGTACACCAGGTGCATCTTCCCTGACCTGAAGGAAGGCGTGTCGGCCTTGCCGGCCAAGGGACGCGTCAGCGGAGCCGTTACCAAGACTGCGGCCCGCATCCTTCTCGCCAAGGCATACCTTACCTATGCATGGTGGCTCGAGAACCCCAAGAACATCCCTACCTATCCCGAGTGCTCCCGCACCGATCCGGACGGGCACGATGCCAAGTGGTATTTCCAGCAGGCCTATGACCTTGCCATCCAGGGCATCAACGATCCCGGTCCGTTCGGCCTCGAGGAATACTTCTACAAGGTATATCTCGGTTCCAACGACCGCAACAAGGAGCAGGTCTTCTATGCCGACCACACCGAGAACAGCGAGCAGTACAACGGCGCGAGCCTTTCCTACGGTTCCGGCGGCGGCCAGGACAACTTCGCCAGCTGGATGCTCCAGTGGAACTATCCCAACATGACCGCCGTCTCCAACACGGGTGCCAGGATCAACCCTGTCCTCCGTACCGATAACCAGTTCCTCGGACGTCCTTGGACCCGTATGGCTCCCACCCAGGAGGCCCTCGCCACCTTCGACCACAAGGACATGGATTCCCGTTTCGACGGCACCTTCACCTGGATCTACCGTACCAACTGGGCCCAGGGCGGCAACAAGTCAGAGTGGGTCGAGGGACCGAACGGCAGCCATATCGGCATGGGCGATCCTTTCCTCGTCTTCCTCTTCGAGGACGATCCCACCGTGCAGTACAGCAATGACGCCAGCCAGGAGGTCGTCGGCGTTTCGCCCAATTATGATTACTATGTGATCAATCCGAGCGGAGTCAGCCGCAACGCCTATCCCGGCATCTGGAAGCTGGGCCCTTACCGTACCAACACTTCCGGTACCGGCCAGCCGAACGCCGCTTCGACCCGTCCGTTCATCATCCTCAAGTTCTCCGAGTTCTACTTCATCGCCGCCGAGGCTGCCGTCAAGGGCGCTTCGGGCAGCATGAGCGCCCGCGACCTCCTCAATGTCCTGCGCGCACGCGCCGGCAAATGGGAGTACAAGAACAACGAGGCCGTGGACTATGTCGCTGACTTCAGCGCCGAACTCACCGCCGAGACTCCTCAGACCATCACCATCGATTATCTCCTCGACGAGAAGATGCGCGAGAACTTCGGCGACGGATTCCGCTGGTTCGACCTGGTCCGTACCCAGACCTGGGCCGAGCGTGCCGCCTCCTACACCATCGCAGGAGCGGGCAAGGCCGACCACACTCCCGTGGTCACCAAGCGCGACATCCAGCCTTACCAGTATCTGCGCCCCATCCCGCAGGGACAGATCGACGCCATGATGATGGATGACGCCGAGAAAGCTGCATACCAGAACCCCGGCTATCCTACGGAATAGTATAACTTAAACCTTTACCTGTATCGGCGGACGGCGAGTCGTAACGGCTCCCGTCCGCCTTTTTTTGTGAATGATGCAAAAACGACAATAATGATTTCCTTTCCTGTACGTTTTTCCGGAAAAATCACTACCTTTATGCATTGAATTAATAACACCCTAACAAGTAAAGGAAAACAATGTATTCTCTAGGTATCGACGTCGGTTCTTCGTCCATCAAGGTCTCCCTTCTGGATATCGAGAAGGGCATATGTGTGACTTCTTCCACCAATCCCAAGGTTGAAATGCCCATTTCCGCTCCTGAAAAAGGCTATGCGGAGCAGAATCCCGAAATGTGGTGGAAATATATCCGCGAAGGTGTCGAAGACATCGGTTCGCGGTGCGACCTCAAGCAGCTGGCCTCCATCGGCATCTCTTACCAGATGCACGGCCTCGTTGCCCTCGACAAGGACGGCCGCCCCGTGCGCGATGCCATCATCTGGTGCGACTCCCGCGCCGTATCCACCGGTGCCGAAGCCCTTCAGGCCATCGGCTACGACCGATGCATGACGCACCTGCTCAACTCCCCGGGCAACTTCACGGCTTCCAAGCTGGCCTGGGTCAAGCGCAACGAACCTGACGTTTACGCCAAGATTTGGCGTTTCATGCTCCCCGGAGACTATGTCGCATACCGCCTGACCGGCGAGGCCACCACCACCGCCACCGGTATGTCCGAGGGCATCCTCTGGGATTTCGTCGACAAGCGCCGCGCGCACTTCGTGGCTGACTATTTCGGCATCGAGTCCGACAAGTTCTGCCCCGTCGTCCAGGCCATCGGCGTCCAGGGGTACACTACTCCCGCCATCGAAGAAGAGCTCGGCATCCCCGCCGGCACTCCCGTTTCCTACCGCGCCGGCGACCAGCCCAACAACGCATTCTCGCTCGACGTCCTCAAGCCCGGTGAGATCGCTGCCACCGGCGGCACCAGCGGTGTCGTCTATGGTGTCACCGACGTCCCCAAGGCCGACCCTCAGTCGCGCGTCAATACCTTCCTTCACGTCACCTCCGCGGAAGTCAACGAGCCCCGTCTCGGCGTGCTCCTTTGCATCAACGGTACCGGCATCATGAACTCCTGGGCCCGCCGCAACATCTCCCCGGAGCTCTCCTATCCTGAAATGAACGCCCTGGCCTCCACGGCCCCCGTCGGAGCCGACGGCATGCTCGTCCTGCCGTTCGGCAACGGCGCCGAGCGCGTGCTCGCCAACCGCTCCACCGGCGCCCGCATGATCGGCATCGACCTGGTCCGCCACAGCAAGGCCCACATCCTCCGCGCCATCCAGGAGGGCATCGCGTTCTCGTTCCGCTACGGCATCGACATCATGAAGGACCTCGGCCTTAATCCCGGAGTCATCCGCGCAGGCAAGGCCAACATGTTCCTCAGCCCTCTGTTCCGTTCGACGCTGGCGACGCTCTGCGACTCCCGCATCGAACTGTTCGACACCGACGGCGCGCTCGGCGCAGCCCGCGGTGCAGCGCTCGGCGCAGGCATCTACAAGTCCACGGACGAAGCCTTCGCCAACCTCGAGAGACTCGACGTCATCGAGCCCGAGGAGTCCTGGAAGCAGCCTCTCGAGGTTGCCTACAGCCACTGGAAACAAGAAGTCAGCAATTCACTCAAATAATCTTATTTACTACTACTAAATTATGGCAAACAAAGAGTACTTCCCGGAGATCGGGAAAATCAAGTTCGAAGGCAAGGATTCCAAGAACCCGCTTGCATTCCATTATTACAATCCCGAGCAGGTCGTCTGCGGCAAGCCGATGAAGGACTGGCTCAAGTTCGCTATGGCATGGTGGCACACCCTCTGCGCAGAGGGCAGCGACCAGTTCGGCGGACCCACCAAGTCATTCCCCTGGAACAAAGCTTCGGATCCCATCGCAAAGGCCAAGCAGAAAGTCGACGCCGGTTTCGAGATCATGCAGAAGCTCGGTATCGGATACTATTGCTTCCACGATGTAGACCTCATCGACGAGCCCGCCACCATCGAGGAGTATGAGGCCGATCTCAAGGAGATCGTCGCTTACCTCAAGGAGAAGCAGGCCCAGACCGGCATCAAGCTCCTTTGGGGCACCGCCAACGTCTTCGGTCACAAGCGCTACATGAACGGCGCCTCCACCAACCCTGATTTCGATGTCGCAGCCCGCGCCATGGTCCAGATCAAGAACGCCATGGACGCCACCATCGAGCTCGGCGGCGAGTGCTACGTCTTCTGGGGCGGCCGCGAGGGCTACATGAGCCTCCTCAACACCGACATGAAGCGTGAGAAGCAGCACATGGCTACCATGCTCGGCATGGCCCGCGACTATGCACGCGGCAAGGGCTTCAAGGGCACCTTCCTCATCGAGCCCAAGCCTATGGAGCCGACCAAGCACCAGTATGACGTCGACACTGAGACCGTCATCGGTTTCCTCCGTGCCAACGGTCTTGACAAGGACTTCAAGGTCAACATCGAGGTCAACCACGCCACCCTCGCCGGCCACACCTTCGAGCATGAGCTCCAGTGCGCCGCCGATGCCGGTCTCCTCGGATCCATCGACGCCAACCGCGGCGACTACCAGAACGGCTGGGATACCGACCAGTTCCCGATCGACCTCTATGAGCTCACCCAGGCCATGATGGTCATCCTCAAGAACGGCGGCCTCGTCGGCGGTACCAACTTCGACGCCAAGACCCGTCGCAACTCCACCGACCTGGACGACATCATCATCGCCCACGTCAGCGGTATGGACATCATGGCACGCGCACTCCTCGTCGCTGCCGACGTCCTCACCAAGTCCGAGCTGCCCAAGATGCTCAAGGAGCGTTACGCTTCCTTCGACTCCGGCAAGGGCAAGGAGTTCGAAGAGGGCAAGCTCACTCTCGAGCAGGTCGTAGAGTACGCCAAGACCAAGGGCGAGCCCAAGGCCACCAGCGGAAAGCAGGAGCTCTACGAGACCATCGTCAACATGTACATCTAATTCCGATTAGATAATTTCACTTTTCACTTTGTAAAGCGGCCGCCCCATCCGGGACGGCCGCTCTGCATTTCATATTTCGTCGGATCGTCAGATCTTGGTCTGGGCCTTCTGACGGATATCGTCGGAGGCGGAGCCGAGGAGCAGCTCGATGCCGCCGTGCTCGAGGACCCAACCGTTGGTATCGACATCCCAGTAGCGCAGGTCGTCGAACGGGATCTCCAGGGTGACGGACTTGGTCTCGCCGGCGGCAAGGCTGACGCGTTCGAAAGCCTTGAGCTCCTTGAAAGGCCATTCGACCTTGGAGTCGATGCGGCGGACGTACAGCTGGACGACTTCGTCGGCGGGCATCGAACCGTCATTGGTGAGGTCGAAAGTCACCTTGACGGTTTTCTTCTTGGCGGAGACATTCATCGGGCCATAGGCGAAGTCGACATAGGAGAGGCCGTGTCCGAAGGCGTACATGGGCGGAACGTTCTTGGTGTCGAACCAGCGGTAGCCCACGAGTGAACCTTCGGTATATTTGGACTCGGGAGAAGGCCTGGGGCCGCGGCGGCCGCCCTGCTGGCCGGCCATGTCCTGGCGGTAGCGCTCGGTGAAGAGGTCGCCGCCGGTGGGATCGGCGTTGGGGAAGTTGCCCAAAGCGAAGGCGGGGGAGTCCTCAAGCTTGACGGGGAAGGTGAACGGGAGCTTGCCGGACGGCGCGATGTCGCCGAAGAGGACTTCGGCCAGCGCCGTGCCGCCCTCGGTGCCGTTCCACCAGCCCTGGACGATGGCGGGGGAGCACTTGACCACCTGCTGAAGGTCGGTGGGACCTCCGGAGATGAGGACAGTCACGAGCTTGGGGTTGGCGGCTGCAAGCGCCGAAACGATTTCCTCCTGGCCGACCGGGAGCTTGATGTCGCGACGGTCGCTGCCCTCGGTCTCTATGCTCTTGTTGGTGCCACCGAAGAAGATGACGACGTCGGCGTCCTTGGCGGCTTCGACTGCCTCGGCGAGCAGGGCAGGGTCGGCGGGCTCGTCGATGGCGGTCGCCACGAGAGGATCAGTGACGGCGGGGGCGTTGCCCCAGCGGCGTCCCGGGAAGTTCTTGTAGCCGGGGGCGTAAACCACTTCGATGGCGTTGCCGGCGCGCTTCTGGATGCCCTGGAGGGGAGTAATCTCGTAGAGAGCCTTCACGCCCGCGCCGACTCCGCCGGACTGGGTCTTCAGGACGGCGTTCTGTCCGATGACGGCGATTTTCTTGATATCCTTGGAGAGAGGCAGGATGCCTCCGTCATTCTTGAGGAGGACGATGGATTTCTCGGCTACTTGGAGGGCAATCCTCTGGCTTTCCGGCTGGGAAGTCATCTGGGTGTTGGCTACGTCGGCGGGAATGGCCTCGATGGCATAGCGGACGCGGAGGATCTGGCGGACTTTCTCATCCACGAGGGACTCGGTGAGGGCTCCCGTGGCGATAGAGTCGATGACCGGCTGTCCGAGGTAGTTGCTGCCTGTCATCTGGACGTTGAGGCCGTGGAGCATCGCTCCCATCGTGCTGTGGGTGCCGCCCCAGTCGGAGACGGTGAAGCCCTTGAAACCCCATTCGCCGCGGAGGATCTCGTTGAGCAAGTGCTCGTTTTCCGAGCAGTATGCACCGTTGACCTTGTTGTAGGCGGGCATCACGCTCATCGCTCCGCCTTCTCGCACTGCGCGCTCGAAAGGCTTGAGGTAGATCTCGCGCAGTGTGCGCTCATCGACCTGGGCATCGACGCTGCCGCGGTTGGTCTCCTGGTTGTTCACCGCGAAATGCTTGATGCAGACCGCGGTCCCCTGGTCCTGGACTCCCTTGGTATAATAGAGCGACAGGAGGGCCGAGAGAGCCGGGTCTTCGCTGAGGTACTCATAGGTGCGTCCTCCGACAGGAAGGCGCTGGATGTTGACGGCGGGGCCGAGGATGACATCCTTGCCGCGGAGGCGGGCTTCCTTGCCCATTCCGGTGCCGTAGAGATAAGCCATCTCCTTATCCCAGGTGGCGGCAAGGGCGGAGCCCGTAGGGAAATAGGTGGCGGAGTCGAGTTTCCAGCCGGCGGGCTGGAAACCGTTCGGCACGCCCTCTTCGCGGATGCCGAACGGGCCGTCCGCGTAATTCATGTCGGCTATGCCCAGGCGGGGGACGCCGGCCGAGGACATGTTGGTCTTGCTGTGGAGCATTTCGACCTTTTCCTCGAGGGACATCTGGGCGATGATGGCGTCGATCTTCTTGTCGTTGACCGTGAGAAGGTCCTGCGGAGACTTCGGACCTGCGCAGGCGGCTGCGAGCAGGACGGCTCCGATGAAGCTGATGGTGGTTTTACGCATGTTTCGGTATTGGTTGGTATTATTTTCAGAACTACGAAGTTACACAGACTTTTCGGGATTGTCAAGTTCGCAGCGCTGGCAGGCACGAAAAAAGGTGATCCGTTTCGGGATCACCTTTATGATAAGCAAGGACTATTACAGCTGGGGAGCTGGAGTCTGTGAAGGAGGAGTGGTGGGAACCTCGTGGTATCCTCCGCCACGGCGCATACGCTCCAGGAACTGCTCGCGAAGCTCCTCCGGGATGTTGTCGAGGTTGAACTCGGCCTCCGGGCGCAGACGGAAGTTGTGGCGTCCGTCGCGACGGGCCGACCAGCGTGTGTACTGCTCCTCGGTGAGGATCTTCTTCATCTTCTTCTCGATCTTGATGCGGGCCTTGATGTCGGCCTGGGTCTCCTCGAGGGCCTCGAGGCGGCTCATGGCCGCGATGCCCTGCTGCAGGTCGGGATTGTTGGCCGCTTCGGCGGGCATCTCGATTTCAGGACCGCCATTCTCTCCCTGGGCTGCACCAGGGGCTCCGGGGAATCCGCCGCCGGGGAAACCGCCACCGGGGAATCCACCGCCCATGCCAGGGCCGCCGGGGCGTCCGCCACCCATTCCGGGACCACCGGGGCCACCGGGACCACCGGGGAATCCGCCCATGCGAGGGACGCCGACACTGTGCATGTGGTTCATGCGACGGTCGAGCTCCTTTTTGTTGAGCTTGGCGATCTTCTTGACCTGCTGGGGAGTGAGCTGGAGCTCACGGCCCAGCTGCTCGGCCTGATAGTTGGCCAGGGCGGTCATATCGACGACTCCTCCGTTGTACATGCCGAAGCCGCCGCCGGGGAAACCGCCTCCGCGAGGCCCGCCCGGGGGCATTCCGCCACCGGGGAATCCGCCGCCGCCCATAGGCGGCTGCGCAGCTGCAGAACCGCATACGAGAGCGATTCCGCATGCGATCATAACAATCAGTCTAGCTTTCATCTTGTATGGATTTAGAATTGAACACATTTTGGTGGTTAGATACTTCTTGTTTTCAAAGGTTTAAATCCAGGAGTGAAAAAAGGCCGCAAACAGGCGGCCTCGTCGTGGAGCGGGATACGGGAGTCGGACCCGCCTCCTTGGCTTGGGAAGCCAATGCACTACCGATGTGCTAATCCCGCGTTGCGATACAAATATAGCTATTTTATCGAAGTTCGCAAAAATCTTTGTACCTTTGGAAGGACAGTAAAACGACCAGGCGATGAGGTTCCTGCTTATCAACCAACCGATGTTCAACAGGGGTGACGAGTCCGCGCACAAGGCTCTGGTTTACGCCCTTCTCCAGCATTTCCCGGAGTGTACGATAGAAGTGCTTTTCACCAACCGTCCCCAGGAAGCGGTGGAGGAGTGCAGGGTGGACGACCCCAGGCTGACCTATACCAATCTCCCTGTGACCGAGCGGTATCTTAACACTTATCTCAAACGCCTCGTCTGGAACCTCCGCATCCTTTGGTTTCTGAATCCGGTTGCCCGCGACATAGCCAGGCGCTGCCGCAAGGCCGACTGGGTCATCTCGTCGCCGGGCGACAGGAGTCTCGGCTCCCGCTATGACTGGGACCATCTGTTCTTCGTCTCCATAGCCGAGTATGCCGGCCGCCGTGTCGCTTATTACGGCCGTTCGATAGGACCTTTCGTCGATGACAGCAGCGTTCACCATAGGTTCAACCTGCTCTCCCGCAGGGTGTTGAAGAATGCCGACTTCATCTCGCTCCGCGACCCCGAGTCCTGCCGCATCGCCGACTCCATGGGACTGCAGTATCATTCCACCCTGGATACGGCCTTCCTTTATACTCCCATGGTGCAGCTGCCCGGCGAGGTCAGGGATGCGATAGGGGAGGGTGAGTACATCGTGCTCGTACCCAATTACCTTATCGGCAACTCTAAGGATTTCAAAGGTAAATCCACGCCGGTGCAGGTCAAACTCTTCTTTGCGGAGCTGTCGCGCTGCATCCTCGAGCAGTTCCCGGAGTGCCGTGTGGTCATGCTCCCGCAGTTGTTCTGCGGCACCGACTACGCTACCACCGACTATGCCTTCTTCCGTGACATCGCGGAGGATGTCGCCGACGACAGGGTGGTCGTCCTGCCTGACACGCTCCCTTCGGAGTGTCATCAGGCCGTCATAGCCGGCGCGAAATGCGTCGTCGGCGCCCGATACCACGCCATCGTCTTCGCCATCAACAACAATGTCCCCTTCGTGACCCTCAATTACGAGGGCCGCATACTCGGTATGCTTGAGGCCCTCGGCAAGCAGGACCGCGTCGTGGACATCACGCTGGCGCTGGAGCCGCCGCGCGGACGCCGGCCCGTGGCCGAGGTCCGCGTCGGGGAGCCCGTCGCCAGCGCGCTCACCTTCGAAGCCGAGGTCGCGATCGCGCGCATCCTGGACAGGATGCAGCGCCTAGCGCCCGACGAGGAGGCGCGCCAGAAGGCCAAGCGCGCCACCTCCGACTGCTTCGACCGCCTCGCCGACGCCGTCCGCGCCTCCTCCCGCTCCTCCCGTTCCCGGAAGTAATCCCCCTCACACCCCGGCGTCCTTCTACCTGCGGTCGAAGGATATGTCCCTTTCTCTGCATCCTTCTACCAGCGGTCGAAGGATGTGACCTTTTCCGCGTTTATGTTCGCGGATGGGTGGGGTGTGAGGAACTGACAAGTTGGCAGTTGAGAAGTATGTTTGAAACTTAAGGCAATGATTTTGTTAATGTCGGGTAAAATGAGTAAATTTGCATGATTATGGTTTTTTGGAACTAAATGGATATGGCATTTGCAAACATCATAGGAAAATTGTTCGGTACCAAGGCCGACAGGGACATGAAACAGGTCAAACCGATCCTGGATAAGATCCTGGCCGAGTACGCTATCATAGACAAGTTGTCAAATGACGAGCTCCGCGCCCGCTCGGCGGGCCTGAGGGAGCGTCTCCGCCAGGTCGAGGCCCCGTTCGAGGCACGCATAGAGGAGATCCGCCAGGCTCTCGAGGGCGACCTCCCGGTCTCCGAGAAGGAGAAGCTCGCCACCGAGTCCGACAAGCTCGTCAAGGACGAGGACGAGGCCATCGAGAAGTGCCTCGACGAGATCCTCCCCGAGGCTTTCGCCATCATGAAGTCCACCGCCCGCCGTTTCGCGCAGGACGAGTTCATCGAGGTGACCGCCACCCAGTTCGACCGCGACCTCAGCATCAAGCACGACTTCGTGCACATCGAGGGCGACACCGCCGTCTATCAGAATCACTGGGTAGCCGGAGGCAACGAAGTCACCTGGGACATGGTCCACTACGACGTCCAGCTCATCGGCGGTACCATCCTCCACCAGGGCAAGATCGCCGAGATGGCCACCGGTGAAGGAAAGACCCTCGTCGCTACGCTCCCGGTCTTCCTCAACGCCCTTGCGGGCAAGGGAGTGCACGTGGTCACCGTCAACGACTACCTCTCCAAGCGTGACTCCGAGTGGATGGGACCGCTCTACATGTTCCACGGCCTGTCCGTGGACTGTATCGACAAGCACCAGCCCAACAGCGACCAGCGCAAGCACGCCTACGACTGCGACATCACCTTCGGCACCAACAACGAGTTCGGTTTCGACTATCTCCGCGATAATATGGCCACCCGCGCCCAGGACCTCGTCCAGCGCAAGCACCATTACGCCATCGTCGATGAGGTCGACTCCGTCCTCATCGACGACGCCCGTACCCCGCTCATCATCTCCGGTCCCGTGGCCCAGGCAGAGGACGATGCTCAGTACATGGAGTTCAAGCCCTACGTTGAGCGTCTCTACAACAGCCAGCGCCAGCTGGTGAACCAGTGCCTCAACGAGGCCAAGAAGCTCATCGCCGCCGGCGACGAAGCCGAAGGCGGCAAGCTCCTGCTCCGCGCCCACAAGGGCCTCCCCAAGTACCAGCCCCTCATCAAGTATCTCAGCGAGCCCGGCATCAAGACCCTCCTCCAGAAGGTCGAGAACTACTATATGCAGGACAATGAGAAGGAGATGCCGGTCGTCACCGACGAGCTCTTCTTCGTCATCAACGAGAAGCAGAATTCCGTCGTCAAGACCGACAAGGGCGACGCCATGCTGGCCAAGTCCGTCGGGAACGAAGACTTCTTCGTCCTTCCCGACGTCGGCGCCCGCACCGCCGAGATCATGGCGGAGAACATCTCCGCCGCCGAGAAGCAGGAGAAGAAGGACGCCCTGATGGAGGAGTTCTCCCTCAAGAGCGAGCGCGTCCACGTGGTGGAGCAGCTCCTCAAGGCCTACGCGATGTTCACCAAGGACATCGACTACATCATCTCCGACGACAACAAGGTCAAGATCGTCGATGAGAGTACGGGCCGTATCATGGAGGGTCGCCGCTGGAGCGACGGTCTCCATCAGGCCGTCGAGGCCAAGGAGAACGTCAAGGTCGAGGCGGCCACCCAGACCTTCGCCACCATCACCCTGCAGAACTACTTCAGGATGTACCACAAGCTCGCCGGTATGACCGGTACCGCCGAGACCGAGGCGGGTGAGTTCTGGAGCATCTACAAGCTCGACGTAGTCGTCATCCCTACCAACCGCCCGGTCATCCGCGACGACCAGGAGGACCTCATCTACAAGACCAAGAAAGCCAAATACGCCGCGGTCATCAACCGCGTCGTCGAGCTCTCCAAGGCCGGCAGGCCGGTGCTCGTCGGTACCACTGACGTGGAGACCTCCGAACTCCTCAGCCGCATGCTCCGCCTCCGCGGCATCAAGCACAACGTGCTGAATGCCAAGGAGCACGCACGCGAGGCCGAGATCGTGGCCCAGGCGGGCCAGACCTCCGCCGTGACCATCGCCACCAACATGGCTGGTCGTGGTACCGATATCAAGCTCTCCGATGATGTCAAGAAGGCCGGAGGCCTCGCCATCATCGGTACCGAGCGCCACGACTCCCGTCGTGTCGACCGCCAGCTGCGCGGCCGTTCCGGCCGCCAGGGCGACCCCGGAAGTTCCACCTTCTTCATTTCCCTCGAGGACAAGCTCATGCGTCTGTTCGGCTCCGAGAAGATCGCCGGCGTCGTCGACCGCCTGGGCATGCAGGAGGACGAGGCCCTCGAGGCCCCTATGCTCTCCAACGCCATCGAGAAAGCCCAGAAGAAAGTCGAGGAGAACAACTTCGGCATCCGTAAGCGCCTGCTCGAGTACGACGACGTGATGAACTATCAGCGCGAAGCCATCTATTCCCGCCGCCGCAACGCCATCTCCGGAGAGCGCATCGAGATCGATGTCATGAACATGATGACCGACACCGCCGCCATCATCTCCGAGTCCTGCAAGGGCATGTCCTTCGAGGACTTCGAGCAGACCGTGATGGCCAAGCTGTCGATCGATCTCGGCTTCGACGCAGCATTCTACGAGAAGGCCAAGGAAGAAGAGATCGCCGACAAGCTCTGCGAGCACATGTACGAGGTGTACAACCGCCGTATGGATGCCATGGTGGCCAAAGTGGCCCCCATCATCAAGCAGGTCTATGAGAAGCAGGGCTCGATGTACCAGAATATCGCCCTCCCGATCAGCGACGGCCGCAAGATGCTCAACCTCTCCGTGGACCTCAAGAAAGCCTATGAGACCGAGTCCCGCGAGGTCGCCAAGCGCCTCAGCCAGACCATCATCCTCTACCAGATCGACGAGCACTGGAAGGAACACCTCCGCGAGATGGACGACCTCAAGCAGAGCGTCCAGAACGCCACTTACGAGCAGAAAGACCCGCTCGTGGTATATAAGCTCGAGGCCTACAACCTCTTCGCCGCAATGCTCGAAGAGTTGAACCAGGACGTCCTGTCCTTCCTGCTGCGCGCGTTCATCCCGCTCCGCGACGACGTCTCGGCCCCGCGCCAGGCGCAGGCCCCCCGTCGCACGGACATGAGCCAGATGCGCACGCAGCACGACAATCTTTCCACCAACGGCGAGCAGAAGGCCAACACTCCGGTCAAGGTCGACAAGCGCGTCGGCCGCAACGACCCCTGCCCTTGCGGCAGCGGCCTCAAGTACAAGAACTGCCACGGCAAGGGTCTCGTTTAACGGAAATAAACAATAAAAGATATGGCTAAAACAATGGAACCTACAGTTAATGTAAACGAAGTCAGCAGGATCTCCACCGGCACTGTCGTCAAAGGCGAGATCTCCTCTTCCAACGACATCCGCATCGACGGCACTTTCGAAGGCAAGATCCAGTCCAAGGGTCGCGTCGTCGTCGGTGAGAAAGCCCTCATCAAGGGCGACATCATCTGCTCCAACGTCGATTTCTGGGGCACTATGGAAGGCAACTTCTTCGTAAAGGACACCCTCTCCCTCAAGAGCTCCTCCAGGGTCAAGGGCGACCTCCACATCAAGCGCCTGCAGGTCGAGCTCGACGCCAAGTTCGACGGTACCTGCCAGATGATCAGCGAGGCCGATTTCGACCGCCTCGCCGGCATCGCCCCCGCCCAGAAGCCTGCCGTTCCCCAGCAGCCCGTCCAGCCCAAGCAGTAACTTTTAATCTTCGAAGAATATGACACTCCTTATCATTCTCGCCATTGTCGCCCTCCTGGTGCTTTGGGTCATCAGCGTCCAGCGCAGGCTCGTCGAGAAGGACGAGCTCTGCAAGAACGCCCTCAGTCAGATCGGTGTCCAGCAGGCCAGCCGCTGGGATGCCCTCACTGCCCTCGTCGAGCTCGTCAAGTCCTACAACGAGCACGAGTACAACACCCTTCGCGACGTCATCGCGATGCGTAAGAACATCACCGGAGAGAGCTCTGTGGCGGAGGCCCAGGCGCAGGAGCAGGTCCTCACCGGACTCGTCCGCAACATCAACCTCGTCGCCGAGCAGTATCCCGAGCTCAAGGCCAATGAGAACTATGCCAAGGCTATGGACAGCGTCAACCTCTACGAGAACCAGGTCCGTCTCAGCCGTATGACCTTCAACGACACGGTCACCAAGTACAACAAGGAGATCCGTCAGTTCCCGACCTCCCTGGTCGCCGGCATCCTCGGTTTCAACACCCGCGATTATCTCGACGAGGCCGTCGGCAAGTCCGACATGCCTTCGATGAAGATCTGATGAGACGCTTCGTTTGCTCCGTCATAGCAGCATTGGCATTTGCCGGTGCTGCTTTCGCAGTTGATTGGGACATCCGCGATATCAACATCAATGTCCGACTCTACCGCGACGGCAGCGCCATTGTCAGCGAGATCTGGAACATCTCGGCGCAGGAAGGTACCGAGGTGTATGTCCCCCGTACCAACCTCGGCGACATCACCATCTCCGATTTCTCCGTCTCGGACGAGACCGGGACCATCTACACCTTCGAGGAGCGCTGGGACGTCGACCGCAGCCTGGCCCGCAAGGCGGGACGCTGCGGCTTCCACCGCATCCCGGATGGCGTGGAGCTCTGCTGGGGCCTGGGAAGCTACGGCACCCATACCTACAGCGTCCGCTACAAGATGTCCAATGTCGTCAAGTCGCTCGACGACTACGACATGCTGCACCTGCAGCTCGTCAATGAAGAGCTTTCAGCCCCTCCCAAGCACGTGAAGGTGACGCTCGAGGCGCAGAATGCGCAGATCGACACCTCCTGGGTGCGCATCTGGGGCTTCGGCTTCCACGGCAACGCCTCCTTCGAGGACGGCAAGGCCGTGTACGAGTCCACCGAGGATTTCCGCTACGAGAGCTCGCTCATCGCGCTGATGCGCTTCGACAAGGGAGTCTTCGAGCCCGAGAGCGTCCAGCACAAGGACTTCCAGTCCGTGCTGGACCGCGCCATGGAAGGCTCGGACTACCGCGATGAGAGCTATCAGAAGAGCTGGAAAGAGAAGCTCTTCGAGCTCTTCATGTCCTTCTTCACCGTCCTGGTGATGTTCCTGGTCATCTTCCTCCCGTTCGTCAGGATGCTCAACGGCGACAAACTCTCCCGCCGTCAGAAACGCAAGGTCCTCGGCGGCCCTGCGGACAAGGTGGCCTGGTACCGCGACCTCCCGTTCCAGGGAGACATCTACAAGACGGACTACGTCCTCGACCTTCTTGAGACCAAGCGTCAGAGCAACGGAATGGCCTCGGCCCTCATCCTCAGGATGATCGAGAAGGGCTACCTCCTCGTCTCGAAGGACGAGAAGGGCAAGGTCGAGATCCGCTTCGACGAGACCAAGGACAAGTCGTTCCTCGACAACAACGAGCTCGGCCTGTACGATATGATGAAGCAGGCCAGCGGCTCCGACCTGGTCCTTCAGGACAAGGAGTTCTCGCGCTGGTCGCAGCGCACTCGCAACCAGGACACCATCCGCCTCTGGGCGAACGGCCTGAACCTGGATGCCAGGCGCGAGCTCCGCGCCGACAATGTCATAAACGGTAAGAAGTTCTCCGAGAAGGGCAAGCTTGAAGCCCAGCGCGTAATGGGCTTCAAGAACTTCCTCAACGACTTCACCCTCAGCTCCGAAAGGGAGTCCGTCGAGGTCGGCCTCTGGAAGGACTATCTCGTGTATGCCTCGCTGTACGGCATCGCCGACAAAGTGGCCAAGGAGCTCAAGGACATCGATCCCAGAGTCTTCGAGCAGGTCATGGCATACGACTACACTATGTTCAGCGATGTGGTCCGCATGACCAACAGTCTCGGCAGGAGCATTACCAATGCCCGCTATGCGCCTCAGCCGTCAACCTTCAGCGGTCCCCGCGGAGGTTTCGGAGGCTTCGGCGGCGGGACCTCCTTTGGAGGTGGCGGCGGCTTCTCCGGCGGAGGCCACGGCGGCGGAGTAAGATAACACGCGAAGCAATGGGATTCCGTCGCCTCATAACCGTCCTTGCGCTGGCCGCCGCGCTTCCCGCGGCCGGCCAGACCAAGTTCGTCTTTTCTCCTCAGTGGATGGCCCAGGCCCAGTTCGCCGGCTTCTATGTCGCGAAGGATATGGGTTTATACGACGAGGAGGGACTGGACGTGGAGATCAGGCATCCCTTTTCCACTCAAACGCTCGAAAACCGTGTGCGGGAAGGGAAGAGCCAGGCATATTCCATGTTCCTGTCCCAAGCGATGGAGATGGTTGACAAGGGCATACCCCTGGTGAACATACTCCAGACCTCGATGAACAGCAGTTTGGTGATCGTCTCCCGCTACGGGGCCGATCCCTTCACGCTCCGCAACGCCAAAGTGTTGACATGGAGGGCCGGATTAGGACAGATACCGAAGAGTGTGGCTGCCCGCGAGAATCTCGACTATAGATGGATCACCGCGTCCTCCAGCCTTAACCTCTTTGTGGCAGGCGCGGTCGATGCAACACTGGCCACCACCTACAACGAGTATTACCAGCTGCTGCAGACGGGACTCATAACGCCCGGTAAAGGCATATACCGTTTCTCCGAGCACGGGTACAATATCCAGGAAGACGGCGTCTATATGACCGCCGCGGCGTACGGGAAGGACCGCGACAGCGCGGAGCGCTTTGCGCGGGCCAGCCGCCGCGGCTGGGAATGGGCAGCCGAGCACCCTGACGAGACCCTTGAGATCGTGATGAAGTATGTCAAGGAATACCGGATCCCTACGAACCGGGTACTTCAGCAGTTGATGCTCGAGGAGGTCCTGCGTCTCCAACTGGATCCCGATTCGGGTGAAAGGGAGTTCCGCCTGCGTCCCGACATGGTCGACAAGGTCAGCGGACTGATGCTCGAGGGGGGTATCATCAAGAAAGAAGTCAAATACGAACAGCTCCTGCCATGAAGAAGCTTAAGGACTTATTCCGAACCTCGTTCCCTGTGAGGGTAAGCGTCTGGGTCGTCCTTGCCGCCGCCCTCATCTTCATGCTGACGCAGTCTTATGTCTATTTCGTGTCCAAGCGTTCCGTATGGGACGAGGCCGTCAAGCGCGCCACCCAGGTCCTGGAGAACAGTGAGCTCAGGCTTACACGCATACTCGACGACGTGGAGAAGACGGCCGACAATATTGAATGGCTGGTCTATCGTCATCTTGATTCGCCCGACACTCTCTTCGAGTACACACGCAACGCCTTGCAGGGCAACAGCGACCTCATAGGCTGTGCGATCGCCTTCGAGCCTTATTTCTTTGAGGGACAGCAGTATTTCTCCGCATATTCCAGCAATACCGACGGGGTGGTGGAGACCACCCAGGAAGGCGACGAGGACTACCAGTATTTCTACCTCGACTGGTACATGATGCCAAAGCTCCTGAACCAGCCTTGCTGGACCGAGCCGTACAGCGACTGGGAGTATGATGACGATTTCTCCCTGCCGACCGACATGCTCATCTCGTACTGCAAGCCCCTGACCAATGCGGAAGGGGAGTTCATCGGGGTCGTGTCCCTGGATCTCTCCCCGAAGTGGCTCTCGGAGCAGCTCTCCAGCGTCAAGCCTTATCCCCATTCCGCCTGTATGCTCATCAGCCGGGGAGGCACTTTCCTCATCCATCCCGATTCGGAGAAACTCTTCTATGAGACGATATTCACCCGCAACCTCAGGGGGGATGACCCTTCCCTTGAGAAGGTCGGGCACGACATGCAGAACCTCAAGGAAGGGTTCCAGGAGGTAAGGGTGAACGGTGAGGATACATACGCATTCTACAAACCCTTGAAGAACACCGGCTGGAGCCTCGCCCTTGTCTGCCTGGAAAAGGATATCTTCGGAACTTTCGACAAGTTGCGCTTCATCTCCACCCTTCTGATACTCCTGGGATTGCTGCTGCTCTTCTTCTCCAACTTCAAGGTCATCGACAAGACGATGACTCCGCTGAAGGAGCTGGCGATCGAGGCCGGCAACATCGCCGAAGGCGATTTCGACAGGCCTATGCCCCAGGTGGACCGTCTCGACGAGATAGGCACGCTGTCGCGTTCATTCTCCCATATGCAGTCCTCGCTGGTGTCCTATATCGATGAACTGAAGGTGACCACGGCGAACAAGGAACGCATCGAGGGCGAGCTTCGCATTGCCCACGATATCCAGATGGCGATGGTCCCGAACGTGTTCCCGCCTTTCCCTGAAAGGAAGGAACTTGACCTCTACGCACTCATGTCTCCCGCCAGGGAAGTGGGAGGCGACTTGTACGACTATTTCCTTCTCGACGACAAGCTCTATTTCTGTATCGGCGATGTCAGCGGAAAGGGTATCCCCGCCAGCCTTTTCATGGCCATTACGCAGAGCATGTTCCGTTTGATGGGAAATCAAGGTTTCTCCCCGTCCGAGATAGCCCGAAGGCTCAACGATACTATCTCCGAGAATAATGACCGCTTGATGTTCGTCACCGCATTCATCGGAAAGCTCGACCTCCGGACCGGCAGGATGGAGTACTGCAGCTGCGGCCACAATCCTCCCGTGCTCATCGCCGGAGACGGCAGCGCCCCCGCTTATCTGGACTGCCTGCCCAATACTCCTCTTGGCATCTCCAGCGGCTGGGAGTATGCCGAACAGGTCGTCGATGACCTCAGGGGCAGCATCCTGTTCCTCTATACCGACGGCCTTAACGAAGCCGAGAACCGGGACCACGTCGAGTTCGGAATGGACAGGATCGTCGAAGTCCTCGGCGAGGCCTCCTCGTCCAGCGCGGAGGCTATCCTTGGCCGCATGCGCTCTGCAGTCGCCGCCCACGTCGGCTCCGCTGAGCCCAGCGACGACCTCACTATGCTCTGCATCCGCCTCAAAGCTTGATGTTTTTTTGAAGACTAATAATAGAAAAAGGCCTTGCAGAAACCTGCAAGGCCTTTTTGGTGCTCCCTTAGGGGCTCGAACCCTAGACACCCTGATTAAGAGTCAGGTGCTCTACCAACTGAGCTAAGGAAGCTTTTATATCTTGAAAGAACTGTATAATCTTCTTGTGACCCGTTCGGGGCTCGAACCCGAGACCCCAACATTAAAAGTGTTGTGCTCTACCAACTGAGCTAACGAGTCCTCCGTTTGGGTTTGCAAAGGTAGTCCTTTCATTTGAAAACTCCAAACTTTTTCTAATTATTTTAAAAATAATATCCTTCTATGTTTGCTTGTTGTCCGAGGTATAATATGGCACGATGGATATTGAGGGCTTCCTGACAACTCATAGAACTTGGATTCTATCCCTTTCGGGTAGCTTTTCCCGTTTGTATTATTTGCGGATATTGAGTAACTTTACTCCAATCTGTGATGCTATGCGTTTTGTTTTCCTGATCGTGGCGATGTTGGCCTTAACTCCCTTGTCGTCCTCAGCGCGGACGATGCGGATATTGTCGTTCAATATCCGCGAATGGACGCGGGACAGGGACGAGGAGGGGGAGTACTATTGGCGCAGGAGGATGGAGGCGATGACAAGGATGATCGTGGATGTGGACCCGGACGTTATCTGCCTGCAGGAAGTGCTGCCTCCGGCTGCGAGGTATGTTCCGGAAGGGTACAAGCGTGTAGGGGTGGGGGTGAGCCATCCGATTTTCATACGGGATACGATGGTGGCGTCCAGGCATTCGTTCGCGATTTTCTGGGAGGCGTGTACCGTGGAGGGGGTTCGTGTGGTGAATGTACATTCCCGGTGGGAGAAGGAGATAGTGGAGCGGACGGTCAGGCAGGTCGGAGGCCAGCTGACCGGCCGCGACGTGGCCTGTGGCGACTGGAACACGGGCCTGCGGAGCATCGAAGCCGCAGGGCTGAAGATGCAGTCCGCCCGTGTCCTGCTCGGCGAGGCCGAGACTGATACTTTCGCCAATTTCACCAAGGCGCAGAGCCACGGAGCCATCGACCATTTCTTCGTGAACGGTGTCATTCCGGTGGCATATAGGATGGTTACGGAGGGGTATGGGGTGAGCCGCATCAGCGACCATTGGCCCATAGTCCTGGATATCGAGATTCCCTGACAGAATGAAACTATATACCGATTCGATCCATAAGATAGCGTATTCCACCGACGCGAGCATTTACCGCGAGGTACCGCAAGGGGTGGCGTATCCGGAAACGGTGGAGGATATCCGCGAACTGATCCGCCTGGCGCGGGAGAGAGGCACTTGCCTCATTCCGCGCGCCGGCGGCACTTCCATTGCCGGCCAGGTGGTCGGCAATGGCATCGTGGTGGATATCAGCCGGCATTTCAATCATATTCTGGAGATCAATGCGGAGGAGCGTTGGGCGAGGGTGGAGCCGGGCGTGGTGCGCGATGAGTTGAACATCGCGCTGAAGCCCTATGGGCTGTTCTTCAGCCCGGAGACATCCACGAGCAACCGCTGCTGCATCGGCGGAATGGTCGGGAACAATTCGTGCGGAACGCACTCGCTGATATATGGTTCCACGAGGCATCACGTGCTGCAGCTTAAGGGCTTGCTGGCCGACGGGTCGGCATTCGATACGGCGGTGCGCGGGGAGGGGAGCCTCGAGCGAGGCATTTATGCCCAGCTCGAGGGGTGGCGCGGCGACCCGGCGGTCCGGAGCCTCATAGAGGCGAACTTCCCGGACCGGTCGCTTCGCCGCCGCAGTTGCGGCTATGCGATAGACGAGGCGCTTGGGATGAGCGCTGCCTTCGCGCCTTCGGCTGAAGAGCCGGCAGCGCCTTCTTCTCCGGACCTTGCGCCCATCGATCTCTGCAAGCTCATCTGCGGGAGCGAGGGTACGCTGGCGTTCGTGACGGAGATCAAGGTGTCGCTGGACCCGCTGCCTCCGAAGGAGGCGATGGTCCTGTGCGCGCATTGCCCGTCGCTGGAGGATTCCTTCGAAGCCAACCTGGTTGCGCTGCGCCACGGTCCTTCGGCGGTGGAGCTGATGGACGGGCGTATCCTGGAGCTTGGGAAGGACAATCTCGAGGCGCAGCGCAACCGCTTCTTCGTCGAAGGGGATCCAGCGGCGCTGCTGATCTCCGAGTTCCGAGGCGAGTCTATGGACGCTGATGCGGACGCGCTGGAAGCGGAGCTTCTGGCCAGCGGCCGCGCCTATGTCTGCACGCGAGTGTACGGTGCGGATGTCGCGCGAGTGTGGGCATTGCGCAAGGCCGGCCTCGGCGTCCTGAGCGGAATGAAGGGCGATGCCAAGCCCGTCGGCGTCATCGAAGATACGGCCGTTGCGCCCGAGAGGCTGCCGGCCTATATGGCGGATTTTCGGTCGATGCTCGACCGCCTCGGCCTGAGCTGCGTGTTCTATGGCCATATCAGCACGGGCGAGCTTCATCTTCGTCCCATAATAGACATAAAGACCGCGGAGGGGCGGCGACTGTTCCGTGCCGTGGCCGAGGAGACTGCCGCTCTGGTGCGCAAGCACCGCGGCAGCCTCAGCGGCGAGCACGGCGACGGCCGCCTCCGCGGCGAATTCATACCCTTGATGTATGGCTCCGAGTGCTATTCCCTGATGCAGGAGGTCAAAAGGTGCTGGGATCCGTACAATGTGTTCAACATGAACAAGATAGTCGATGCGCCCGGAATGGATGAGTGGCTCCGTTTCGAGGTTGGTCAGCCGTATGTCATCGACGGCGCGGAGACTGTCTTCAACTGGCGCGCTGCCTTCGACGAATGTAAGGTCGAAGGCGCGAGCGGCGTGCGCAGTCAGGCGCACGCGCTGATGTGCTCGATAGAGCAGTGCAACGGCGCCGGCGACTGCCGCAAGTCCAACCTCATAGGCGGCACCATGTGTCCGGCGTTCAAGGCGACGCGCGACGAGTTGTTCACGACGCGCGCCCGGGCGAATGTCCTTCGCGAATGCCTGACACGAGGCGGGGGATTCACATCGCCGGAGGTAAAGGAGATCCTTGACAGCTGCCTTGCGTGCAAAGGCTGCCGGGCTGAGTGCCCGTCAAATGTCGACATGACGCGCATCCGCGCGGAGGTGCTTCAGCAGATCCATCAGCGGGAAGGCACCCCGCTCAGGTCGTTTGCGGTCGCGCGGATGGCCGCCGTGGAACGGCTTGGCCATCTGGTGCGCCCGCTCTACAACTTCTTCGCGGGCTGGGGCCCGTCGGAGGCGCTGCTGAAGCGCATCGTGCGCTTCGCCTCCGAGCGCCGCATCCCCGCCCTCAGCCGCTACACCCTCCGCCAGCTCCTCCGCCGCGCCGGCTTCCCCTCCGCCGCCCCCACCTCCGTGCACAGATCTGGCGATTTCGTTCACGCCGAGGCCGTTTCCTCCTCGGTGAACGAATCTGGCGATTTCGTTCACGCTGCGGAGACCGGGCCGCGCCGCGTATATTTATTTGCCGATGAGTTCACCAACTTCCAGGAGGCGGAGCTCGGCCTGACGTTCGCCCGGCTCCTGCGGCGCCTCGGCTATGAAGTCGTCGTGCCGAAGCACGTCGAGAGCGGCCGCGCCGCCATCTCCAAGGGCTGCCTGAAGCTCGCGCGGCGCTTTGCCGTCCGCAATGTCCGCCTTCTGGCGGACCTGGTGACGGCCGACGCGCCGCTCGTCGGCATCGAGCCCTCCTGCATCCTGAGTTTCCGCGACGAGTATCCCGACCTCGTACCGCAGGAGATGCGGCAGACTGCGCGCGACCTCGCGGCGAACTGCCTGCTCTTCGACGAGTTCATCATGCGCGAGGTCGCCGCCGGCCGCATCTCCTCCGATGCCTTCCGTGGTGATCCCGTCGAGATTTGGCTCCACGGCCACTGCCACCAGAAGGCCCTCGTCGGTATCGACAAGACCGCCTCTGCCCTGCGTCTTCTGCCTGGAGCCACGGTTCATGTCATCCCCAGCGGCTGCTGCGGCATGGCCGGCTCCTTCGGCTACGAAAAAGAACATTATCGCCGCTCTCTCGAGATCGGCGAAATGGTCCTTTTCCCTGCCGTCCGCCGCGCCCTCGGCCTCTCTGCCGCCCCCTCCTCCTCCTCCGCTACATCCTTCTACCCACGGTCGAAGGATGCTGCCATTGGTGCTACATCCGGGCAGCAAATTCCAGCGGTGGTCGTTGCCCCTGGCACCTCCTGCCGCCAGCAGATCCTTGACGGCACCGGCGCCCACGCCGTCCACCCCGTCGAGCTTCTGTACAGCTGGCTCCGCTGACATCCCTCCCCAAAGTCCATCTCCCTCCTCATCCCAAAGACCTTTTCCTTCCACACCCTTCGACCATCGGTAGAAGGATATGATATTCCTTTGATTATTGTCGTGGAATGTAAAATCTTGTTATTCAGCGGTTTGGCTGAAATTTGGGTTGCATTTTGTGGGAGTGAGGAACGCGGTAAGTCCTTGTTAACAAGCTGATTACATTGCACAGTGTTGGGGGAGTGAATGAGGGGGCGTGCAATGTAAGTCTTTGTCAGTTAGAGTGTTGAGCTAAAGGGCTGTCGCTTTTTGGGGATAGGGAAGTTTGGGATAATGCTGTTAATCAGATGATTGTGTTGCACAGGGGGATAGCGTGTCGACGGAGACTATACCCGGAGGACGGGCTGGGCTTCCTACTCGTACATCCGTTCGCAGCTTCGAGAGATATACGACCGAAGGGGGGAGGCAGGAAGTGGTGGGTGGGGGAAACTTCGATGTCGGGGAGATGCTATGGGTGTATCGTGAGGTGCGGATGCTCAGAGGAGGCCGAGGGATGTGAACAGTCGCCGGTAGGCGTCGGCCTTTTTGTCGAGAGAGAGGGGGTAGGCGCGAGAAGTAGAGGGCATGCGGTAGAAGTCCATCGGCCTCCCGCCGATGACGATGCCGGTGCATCCGCCGACCGGGGGGATGGCGCTGCCACCAGCCTTGACAGAACGGGTAGCTGCCGGACTGGGGATTTCGGAGGTAGTGGTCACGGAGGCGGGGGACGAGTTTGGAGAAGAGTAGGCGGAGAGGATGGTTTCGGTGGCCTTTTGGCCGGTGGTTACAATGGTGTGGCAAGAGGGGATACGAGCCAGCAGGGCAGGGAGGTCAGTGGGGGTGACAATCTCCAGGAATTTGTCGGAGGCGTTGTCTTGCAGGCGACGGACTTCGGTGGCGGTGTCGTATAAGGCGATCCCTTTTTCCGTGCAGAAAGAGATAATCTTCGGGAGGTCAAAGCGTTTCTGTCCCGGGATGACGAAATGTTCCCGGTCACCGTAGAAGACCAGTCCGCAGATCCTCCAGAAGTCATTCAGCCAGTTCGGGTAGTAGAACTCCATGCACCAGCGCTTCCGCTGGGGCGGGAAACTGCCAAGCATCAATACCTTGGCCCCGTCCGGGAGAAAAGGTTCAAACGGATGTCTTTCTACACTTTGCATGGAACGAATTTAGTAATTATTTCCTATTTTTGTAAAGATATAGTTACAGCTTATGAAAGGTATCGTTCTGGCCGGAGGATCCGGCACCCGCCTGTATCCAATTACGAAGGGAGTGAGCAAGCAGCTGCTCCCAATCTATGACAAGCCCATGATTTATTACCCGATCAGCGCGCTGATGCTGGCCGGGATACGCGATATCCTGATCATATCCACGCCGCAGGACCTTCCGGGGTTCAAGCGTCTGCTGGGTGACGGGTCCGACTACGGGGTCCGGTTCGAGTACGCCGAGCAGCCGAGCCCGGACGGGCTCGCGCAGGCGTTCATCATCGGAGCCGATTTCATCGGCGACGATGCCGCCTGCCTCGTGCTCGGTGACAACATCTTCCACGGCGCGGGCTTCACGTCCCTGCTCCGCCAGGCCGTGAAGGACGCCGAGGAGAACGCCAAGGCCACCGTCTTCGGTTACTGGGTCGGAGACCCGGAACGATACGGCGTGGCCGAATTCGACGCCGATGGCAACTGCCTCAGCATCGAGGAGAAGCCGAAGGAACCGAAATCCAACTATGCCGTCGTGGGACTGTATTTCTATCCCAACAAGGTCGTCGAGGTGGCGAAGAGCATCGAGCCTTCGGAGCGCGGCGAGCTTGAGATCACCTCCGTGAACCAGGTGTTCCTGAGGGACGGCGAGCTCAAGGTGCAGGTGTTCAGCCGCGGCTTCGCCTGGCTGGACACCGGTACGCACGATTCGCTCGCCGAGGCCTCCATCTTCGTGGAGACTCTCGAGAAGCGGACCGGCCTGAAGATCGCCTGTCTCGAGGACATCGCCTTTGCGAATGGCTGGATCAGTGCGGAGCATCTCCGTGAGGTCGCCATGCCAATGGCAAAGAACCAGTACGGCCAGTACCTCCTTCAATTGGCGGACGGATTATTGAAATGACAGCGCGCCTGCGAGCATGGCCTGGCAGGCGGCCGCAGGGCACAAATCCATATTGTTCAGAAGATGTACAAACGATCGATCATCATCACCGGAGGAGCCGGTTTCATTGGCTCGCACGTAGTGCGCCTTTTCGTGACGAAGTATCCCGACTATCATATCATCAATGTCGACAAGCTGACCTATGCCGGCAATCTTGCCAACCTCAAGGACATCGAGGACAGGCCGAACTATTCGTTCGTCAAGGCTGACATCTGCGATTTCGACAGGATGTACGAATTGATGCGGAAGGAGAATGTCGATGGCATCATCCATCTGGCTGCCGAGAGCCACGTGGACCGCAGCATCAAGGACCCGTTCACGTTCGCAAGGACGAACGTGATGGGAACCTTGAGCCTGCTGCAGGCCGCCAGGCTCTGGTGGGATTCCCTCCCCGAGAAATACGAGGGGAAGCGCTTCTATCACATCTCCACCGATGAGGTTTACGGCGCGTTGAAGATGGATTGCCCGGAGGGAGTCAAGCCTCCCTTCACCACCAAGGCTTCGTCTGGGGAGCACCACCTGGCGTATGGGACTTCCTTCTTTACGGAGGATATGAAATACCTTCCGCATAGTCCGTACAGCGCTTCAAAGGCTTCTTCGGACCATTTCGTCAGGGCTTTCCATGACACTTACGGCATGCCGACCATAGTGACGAACTGCTCGAACAATTACGGGCCTTACCAGTTCCCGGAAAAGCTCATTCCTCTTTTTATCAACAATATCCGCCACCGCAAGCCGCTTCCCGTTTATGGCAAGGGCGAGAATGTCCGTGACTGGCTTTATGTCGAGGACCATGCCCGCGCGATAGACGTGATTTTCCACAGGGGGAATGTCGCTGAGACTTACAACATCGGCGGTTTCAACGAGTGGAAGAACATCGACATTATCAAGGTGCTGATCCGCACCGTGGACCGGCTGATAGGCCGGCCCGAAGGAGCGGATGACGACCTCATCACTTATGTGACCGACCGCGCCGGGCACGACCTGCGCTACGCCATTGATTCCACCAAGCTCCAGAGGGAGCTTGGTTGGGAGCCTTCGCTCCAGTTCGAGGAGGGCATAGAGAAGACCGTGCGCTGGTATCTCGACAACCAGGACTGGCTGGACAATGTCACCAGCGGTGACTATCTGGAGTATTATTCCAAGATGTACGACGGAAGGTAGATGAACGACTTTTTCTTTTCTTTGCTGTTGCTCGGGGCACTGTCGGGCGGGCCGGGTGAGCCGCTGCCCTTCTGGGCGACGGCGAACCAATGGGGCCTGATGCCCGAGAATCAGGGAGGATTTGCACTTGTGCAGGCCAGGACAGAGTTCGATGCTTCGAAGACCTTCCAATGGCGCTGGGGGGCATCCTTTGCCGCAAATGACTATATCAACGACCTTGATCCGGGCTCGAGCCCGCTTCACCTGATGACCGACGAGCTGTATGGCTCGCTGAGGTGGAAGGCTTTCACGCTCAATCTGGGGATGAAGCACAGGGATCTGGATTTCTATGGTGCGGATGCGCGCCTCGGCTCGCTGTCCACCACGGGTGGACACGTGGCCGAGAGCGGCAATGCCCGCGCCATGCCGGGCTACCTCATCTCTCTGGAGCCGGTCGCCATACCCTGGACCGGCCGCCACGTCTGGCTTTACGGGGCGTTCGGGGACTACAAACCTTTGGGGCCGAACTATGTGGAGGATCCGCTGGTCCACAGGACCAGGATCGGTTTCCGCTTCGATATCGGGTCCCGGGTGCGTCTCGGGTTCCTGCTGGACCACTATGCCATCTGGGCCGGGACGATACCCAAGAAGGGTACGATGCCGGTCACATTCGACAATTATCTGCGTATGCTTACCGGCCGGCACGCTAGTGCCGACGGCACCAGGAGTGACCAGCTCAACGTGATTGGTGACCAGGGCGGGGGAGAGTTGTGGCGTGCAGAGTATCTGGGAGATGGCTGGAAGCTTGTGTTCCAGCACGACATCCCTTATGCCGACGGGTCAGGTATGGGATTCCAGAATTTCCCCGACGGGGTGACCACCCTCCATTTCGGCTGGGACGACAAGTCCCGGTGGGTGTCGGACTTGCTGTATGAGCATACCTACACTATGTACCAGTCGGGCCCTTTCAACGGGGAGAAGTTCGACGAGGAGGGACATAGCATTACGCCTCCGGGCGTCAAGACCACCGGAGGCGACAACTATTTCAACAATGGGGAGTACAAGTCGGGGTGGACGCATTTCGGCCGGCCGATCGGGACTCCGCTTATGTACCCCGTGGGTACGCGCAAGGGTACCTGGACTTCAGCGCTTGTAGTCCAGGGATTGGAGAATACCCGCCTTAAGGCTCATCATTTCGCCATTTCGGGAAATCTTTTCAGGAAGCATCCTTACAAGCTGATGCTGACGTATTCGCACAATCACGGCACTTATCGCCGGCCTTATGCCGGAGAGTCCGCGTGGGACAAGGAATGGGGCAGCGTCGTCGAGACTCCGCTGCGCCAGCTGAGCGCCGGTTTCACCGGCTCGGTGCGGCTGCGCGCCTTCGGCGCCCGCGCCGCCTCTCCCGCCGAAGGCGGTCCCCTGAACCTTTCCCTTCTCTACGGCCTATATGCAGACAAAGGCGCGGTCCTTCCGGATACCTTTGGCTGTACCCTCGGAGCGCGCCTTTCTTTCTAACCGTTGAGCCCGTCGCCGGGCCTTGCCAACCTCTTTCGGGTTGCCGAAATAAGCAAACAAGCACAAAAACAGTTGTTTTGTGCTTGTTTTTGCATTATCTCATTGAAATAAGCACAAGACCGGGTGGTTTGTGCTTATTTTGGTGTCTAGAACTTGTCGACCAGTCTGAAGATTCGGTCGCGGACTTCGTCGATGGTGCCCACGCCGTCCACTTCGTTGTATGTGCCCGCCTTCTTGTAGTAGTCGATGAGGGGCTCGGTCTGGTTGTGGTAGGTGTCGATGCGGTTCTTGATGATGGAGACATCGGCGTCGTCGGCGCGGCCTTCGATGGCGGCGCGGTGGGAAATGCGCTCGATGATCATCTCGTCAGGGATCATGATGCTGACGATGGAGGTGACTTTCTCGCCGTTGCGCTCCAGGATGGCGCCGAGAGCCTCGGCCTGGGCGATAGTGCGGGGGAAGCCGTCCAGCAGGAAGCCGTCCACGCCGGTGACGCTCTTGAACTCCGACTCGATCATGCCCTCGACGACCTCGTCGGGGACGAGGGCGCCGGCCTCGATGAGGCTCTTGGCCTTGAGGCCGAGCTCAGTGCCGGCGGCGATCTCCTTGCGGAGCAAGGCTCCGGTGCTGATGTGGTGGAGGTTGTATTTTTCAACCATGGCTGTGGCCTGGGTGCCCTTGCCGGCTCCCGGAGGCCCGAAGAGGATGTAGTACTTCATATTCTTTTCTGTCTGTTCGTCCAATACGTAGATGTCGGGGAGGTTGCGGCCGAGCTCGTCGTAGTCGAGGCCGTAGCCGACGATGAATGCGTTGGGGATTTCCTTTCCGACATAGTCCAGCACAGCGTCCTTCTGATAGACTTCGGGCTTGAGAAGCATCGTGCAGATGCGGACTTCCCGTGCGCCCTTGGAGAGGAGCATCTCCTTGAGGGCGACGATCGTGTTGCCGGTATCGACGATGTCCTCGAAAATGATGACGCGCCTGTCAGTGACGGGGGCCGTTAGACCGATGGGGATGAGAACGGTGCCCGTAGAGGCTGTTCCCTGGTACGATGAAAGCTTGATGGAAACAAGCTCGGCCTTGAAATTGAGGCGTTTCATCATCTCGGCTGTGAACATGATGGCGCCGTTGAGGACGCAAAGGAAGACGGGAACGTCATCGGAGTCCTTGAAGTCGGCGTTGATCCTGTCAGCGAGCCTGTCGATGGCTTCCTCCATCTCGCTGTTGGAAATGAAGGGCTTGAAATACTTGTCGTGAAGCTTGATCTTCTTATCCATTACGCTGTGTGATTACGGTATTACAAATTTAACCTAAAAACATTAAAATTCATAAGTTTTTTTGTCCCGCGCATGAATTGATAAGAAAGATATCTTTTTGTGTCCTATCATTGCAGGAAATGGACTTGGACTATGAAAAGATCAGTGTTGTCGGTGGTGATGATGTTTTTTGTGGCATTGTGCGCTGCGGGTCAGGAGTATATGGATGCTGTTCTGTATCTTTCGGGGGCTTCCGCCCCTGAAGAGTTGGATTCCGAGGTGGTGGAGAGGTTTGATGCGCTGGCCTCCCGGCCGTTGCGCATCAATACCGCGACGGAGGCCCGCCTGGTGTCCAGCGGCTTGTTAAGCCGCTACCAGGCGGCCTCGCTCGCGGACTACCGGCGGTTGTCCGGGGACATCCTGTCGGTCGCGGAGCTTGCATTGGTGGACGGGTTCGGGGGAGAGGCGGCCCGGGCGCTGGCGCCGTTCGTCTCGTTCGAGACGCAGGCGCCGCCCGGCCGCTCCTCCCTTGAAAAGGGGAGAGTGACGGCAGAGGCTATGGCCAGGTCAGCGGTACAGTATCAGGAAGGGAAGGGCACCGGCAGTCATGCGCTGAAAGTGAGGGTAGGGGATGATGACCGCTGGCTGCTGTCCCTGGCGGCGAAGCAGGCTTCGCTGAAGCCGGCGTGGCCGCGCCTCTATGTGAGCGGTTCAGGCTCTTCCCGGCCGCCGGGGACTCTGTCCGCCAGTGCGGTCATATATGGTCGGAGGCGGGCATACAAAGCCGTCATAGGCGACTTCAACGCCCGCTTCGGCCAGGGCCTGCTCCTTTGGAGCGGCTTCTCGCTGAGCGGCGTGCAGTCGGCGGCGGCGATGGACCGGCATCCTTCGGGGCTTTCGCCCGCGTGGACTTTGTCCCCGGATGCCGCCCACCGCGGCGCCGCCGCCGACATCGCCTTCGGTCGCGTTGTCCTCTCCGGCTTCTGGTCTGCCGGTAAATGCTTCGGCGCCAACCTTACCTGGCTCGCCCGCCTCGGTCACCTCGGCCTCACCGCCACCGTCAATCCCCCTTCCTCCACCTCCATCTTCACCTCCCCAACTGCCGTCCCTTCTTCCATCCCCGACTTACCCCTCCCGGAAGCCCTCCTCTCCGCTGACTACCGCTGGTCCCTTGGAAAGTTCGACATCTTCGGCGAAGCGGCGGGCGACCTGGCGAACCGCGCGGTCGCCTTCCTGGCCGGCGCTGCCTGGAACCCTGCGTACCAGGTCCGCATAGCGGCCTCGGTACGCAGCTATCCCGCCGCCTACGCCGCTCCGCTCGCCGGAGCGCTCCGCAGCTCCACGCGGAGCTCCGACGAGCGCGGCGCCTCCTTCGCCGTCGACTATAAGAAGCTGACAATCACCGCCGACGCTGTTCACCACCCATCCAAGGATACCCGCCAGTTCAAGACCATTGCCAAATACAGCCCTCAGCTGACGGAGCGACTGACTCTCGGCCTGAGGGCCGTCAGCCGCCTGCGTCCTTCGGATCCGTACCCCTGGCGGAATGATGTCCGCTTGGAAGCGGCAGTGGCCGCTGGCCGCCTTTCTCTGAAAGGCTGCGCGGCCGCCTGCCGCTGCGCGGACCTCTCCTGGCTGACATACCTTGAAGGCGGATACATCAATGAATCCTCCGGCCGCAAGCTCTCGTTCTATCTTCGTGGTACCGCCTTCAAGGTCGACCGCTGGGAGGACCGCATCTATATCTATGAACGTGACGTACCCGGCTCCTTCTCTGTGCCGGCCTACTACGGCCGCGGCTGCTCCGCCAGCGCCGTGGCCTCCGTCAAGCGCCGGCACCTCTCCCTCCACGCCCGTGCCCACTACACTGCCTACCCCGGCATGGCCGGCCAAAAGCCCTCCCGTGCCGGCCTCAAGCTCCAGCTCCAACTCTCCTTCTAACCCACCCCTTCACATCCCTCTCCTTCCCTTTCCCTTTCCCTTTCCTCTTCCTCTTCCTCTTCCTCTTCCTCTTCCTCATCCTCTTCCTCTTTCCTCCTTCCGCCCATCTTCTCTTCTCCATCGCCAATTAACACAGAGGGTGCTTCTGACGGTCCATAAGTTGGACCGTTAAGAGCATTTTGGGGGCTTTTTGCTTTAGACGGTCCAATTTCTGGACCGTCTAAAGCACTTGATCTCTTTACTACGGGTGTTTCAACTGTTTATTGGTTTCCTCTTAAAGAAATTGACCTCCCATGTGCAATGGGAAGTGAGAACTTGTAAAGACGTGTTGCCGCGTAAAGGATTGATAATCAGGGAAATCAATAAACAACCCCCTCCGAAAAGGGAGGGGGGTTATTATGTTAAGGTGTTGATATGTAGAGTTTTACGGTCCAGGGCTGACAGCGAGTCGAATGTGGGTGAGATGCCGGGCGTTACTTGGAGGGGATCTTCAGCTTCATTCCGGGTTTGATGTTGGTGGAGATGCTGTTGATCCTCATGATGTCGTTGGCGGAGACGCCGGGGTATCTCTGGGCGATCTTGTACAGGGAGTCGCCTGACTTGACGGTGTAGATGATGTACCCGGACGATGATGAGGATGACGAGGATGAGGAAGAAGATGAACCGGAAGATGACGAAGCCTTCTTGCCGCCGCGGTAGATGTACAGCGTCTGCCCTACACGAAGGTTGGTGCCGCGAAGGTTGTTCCACTGCTGCAACTGCTTGACGGTGACTCCGTAACGTGACGCGATGCGTCCCAGGTAGTCACCGCTCTTGACTTTGTACGCAATACGTTCCTGGGAGCCTTCCGGACTGGACGGGCCTTCAAGGATCTTGGTGCCGGCCAGTACGGCGGACTTGTGCGTATATAGCGAGTCCTGATTGTCCAGGAAGGCATTGGTGTAGTTGTAGGGGAGCTTGAGTACGAACGTCCCGCTGTTGCCGGGGATCAGGTCGTGGATGTACTGAGGGTTTAGATCCTGCAGATCCTGCTCGGGGATGCCGATCACCTCGCTGATCTGGCTGAAGTGAAGGTTCCGATGTATCTCGAACGTGTCGATGTGGGCGGGCATCCGCATAGGCTCCGGCACTATGCCGTACTCCTTGTAGTACGTCATGGCATACAGGGCTCCGACGAACGCCGGCATATATCCGCGGGTCTCCCTCGGGAGATAAGGATAGATGGACCAGAAGTCCCTGTTGCCCGCAAGACGTATGGCTTTGTTGACGTTGCCGGCTCCGCAGTTGTATGCGGAGATGGCCAGGCACCAGTCGCCGAAGATGTTGTACTGGTCACGGAGATAGCGTGCGGCGGCGTCGGCGGCCTTCTCGACATCCAGCCTCTCGTCCACATAAGAGTCGATCCGCAGACCGTAGGTCTTGGCGGTATTGTACATGAACTGCCACATACCCTTGGCTCCGGCGCGCGATACCGCCACCGGGTTGAGCGCCGACTCGATGACCGCCATGGCCTTAAGCTCCTGCGGCAGGCCGTAGCGGTTGAAGATGTCCTCGAAGATAGGCATGTAGTATGCGCTCAGGCCTAGTATCTGCGACATCTTGGTGGGCATCTTCTCGGAGTACAGGATCATGTAGTTCTTCACCGTCTCGTTGAAGGGGAGCGTGATGTAGGAGTTCATCTTCTCCAACCTCTCTATCAGTACGGCGTCGGGGACGTCGGAGGTGAACCGCACCGAATCCATATCATACTCGGTAAGCTCCCTTGTGGCCTCCATCTGGCGATGTACGTACCACAGGCTCAGCAGACTGTCGGTCATCTCGGGGCTGTACTCCTCCACAGGCTCCTCGATGCCCTCCAGGTCTTCCATCTCCTCGAGCATCAGCAGCATCTCGGCGGCCAGACTGTCGGTCATATGCTTCTCGGTCCGGTAGGTCTCCAGCTCCCGTATGAGCGAATCCACGCGCGAGCGCAGTTCGGCGTTCTCCTTTATGAGTTTGCCGCGCGTCCTGAAATTCAATTCCTGCGCCCCTGCGGGAAGCAGGCAGCACAAAGCCAGCACGGCGGCGAGTATGGTCTTGCGAATGTCCATCATTTAAAATCTAAGGCCGAAGCTGACTCCAAAGGCGGTCGAGCCTCCGCCGGAGAACGCATACTGCGTGTCCGGTGCGAGCACTGTCGGCCGTATCTGCATCGAGATGTCGTCGCTGACTTCGAAGTCCTGCATGTACGAGAATACGTTGGCGTCCACCACTTGCAGGAGGTACGCCGCAGCGACGGCCAATATGGAGTAGTCACGGTATCTTCTGTAAACGTCGCGGTAGTACAGGGCGGTCGAGGCGGAAATGCTGGCGCTGTAGCCGCTCTCCGGATCGGTCGCTTCGTTGTGTATGCGCTTGAAGCGCTTGTAGTTGGTGTGGTTGACGTCCAGATAATGGACGGCGCCGATAAGGACTCCCCAGTAAATGGGTATCTTCCAGTATTCTCCGTTGTAGGCCTGTCCCAGGCCGGGGAACAGCACGGAATACATCGTGGCCTTTCCGGCATGGTGGGGATTGTCGGTCGGGAAGGTGATCACCCCGTCCATCATCGTGCCCCAGTAGATGAGCGCGCTCCCGGCAAACAGGTAGTTGCTGAGCCGGTGAGCCTTCTCATCGATGGTCAACGTGGTCTCGGGATTGGAGGCGAACGCCTCCTCGTAGGCCTTGAGCGAAGTCTTGTATTGGTTCCTGTAATAGAAACCGCCGCCGAGCGTGGCCCCCAGGCCACCGTAAATGACGGGCAGTTTCCAATACTGCTTGTGATAGATCTGCTGGCCTCCGATGAAAACCGCGGAGCCTCCGGCCAGCGTACCTATCTTCAGCTCCTGCTTGTGTCGCAGGCCGGCGAAATACTCGCGCAGCGAGAACATCGCCTCAGCCGAGTCAGCCGGCGCGACGTCGTCGCCTCCGAAGCCGTTCGAAAAGGCTTCGGACTTGAACTGGGCGCGGGCCATCGGGGCGAATGCCACCAGAAGTGCCAGTGTCAGAAGGAAATATGCGAGTCTAGACCTTTGCATCATCAAGTGCTTTCAGGAAGCGCTGTACCTCGGCGTCGGAATTGAAGCGGATGGTCATCGTGCCCTTGCCTCCGGCGCTGCGTTTAAGGGAAATGTCCTCCTCGAAATACTTTCCGATGTGCTCGAGCACACGGAAATACTCGTCGGGGAGCTCCTGCGCAAACTCCTGCCTGCGGGCCGGACTGTCCTCGCGCTCGAGCTTGCGGACTTTGTCCTCCAGCTGGCGCACGGAGAGTCCGCCCTTGACGACCATGTCGCAGAGCTCTTCCTGCATCTGCGGGTCTTCGACGCCGAGGATGACCTTGGCGTGTCCCACGCTGAGCAGGCCGACCTTGAGGTCGTGCTGGACCTTGGCGGGAAGCTTGAGCAGCCTCAGGTAGTTGGTGACGGACGCGCGCTTCTTTCCGATGCGCGCGGCCATCTGCTCCTGGGTGAGGCTGCACTCCTCGATGAGCCTGCGGTATCCGAGGGCGACCTCGATGGGATCGAGGTCCTCGCGCTGGATGTTCTCGACGATGGCCATCTCGAGCATGCTCTGATCGGATGCGGAGCGGATGTATGCCGGGATGATGTCCATCCCGGCGGCCTTGCAGGCGCGGAAGCGGCGTTCGCCGCTGATGATCTGGTATTTGTCCCCGGCGGTCTTGCGGACCGTGATGGGCTGGATGAGCCCGAGGCTGCGGATGGAGGCGGTGAGCTCCTCCAGCGCCTCGGTGTCGAAGGACATGCGCGGCTGGAAGGGATTCGGCTCGATCATGTCCGCAGGTATGCGGACGATGTCGGCGCTGCCCTCCGTGCGGGTCTTGGCGCCGACTATCTCCTTATTGACGTAGCCTACCGGTTTGCGCAGCTGGTCGAGGCTGGCGCTGTCTCCGAGGATGGCTCCCAGGCCCCTTCCGAGGCCTCTTGGTTCCTTGTTGCTCATACTTTCTGTGCTTGGGGTTCGTTGCGCTCCATCACCTCGCGCGCGAGCTTGAGGTAGTTGCTGGAGCCGTTGCTCATGATGTCGTAGAGGACGATGGGCTTGCCGTGCGAGGGCGCCTCGCTGAGCCGGATATTGCGCTGGATGATGGTGTTGAACACCATATCCTGGAAATGCTCGCGGAGCTGGTTCACCACCTGGGTGTGCACCCTGGTCCGTCCGTCGAACATCGTCACGACGAAACCTTCGACGGAAAGCCCGGGGTTGACGCCGTTCTGGACGATGCGGATGGTCTGGAGAAGCTTCCCGAGGCCCTCGAGGGCAAAAAACTCGGGCTGGACCGGGATAATGACGGAGTCCGCCGCAGTCAGGGCATTGACGGTGATGAGGCCGAGGGAAGGGGAGCAGTCGATGATGATATAGTCGTAGTTGTCGCGGACCGGCGCGATGGCCTTCTTGAGGATGGACTCGCGCTCGTCGGCCTCGAGCATCTCGATTTCCACTCCGACGAGGTTGATGTGCGACGGCACCATGTGGAGCCCCGCCAGCTCAGTCTGTACGAGCGCGTCCTCGATGCCGATGCGCCCTATCATCACCTCGTACAGGGTGCGCTTCTGGTCGTTGTCCGGCGCGAAGTTGAGGCCGGAAGTGGTATTGGCCTGAGGATCGGCGTCGATGATCAGAGCCTTCTTTTCCAGTACCGCCAGAGAGGCCGCGAGATTGATGGCCGTAGTGGTCTTGCCTACGCCGCCCTTCTGGTTCGCTATTGCTATTACTTTACCCATAATCGCTCGGTCGAATTACACCTAAGAAATGCAAATTTAGCAAATTTATTCCACTTCTCCGGCTAATTTGCTATTTTTGTGCCAAGTCCATAGCTGCATTTCCCATGGCCGATACCAAGACCGAATGGTTCATAATCGTCAACCCGCGCGCCGGCTCCGGCAAGACCATCTCCGGATGGACGGAGGCGGAGGGCCTGCTGCGCAGGCGCGGCGTCCCGTTCACCGTGGAATTCACCCATTACAAGTCCCATGCGAGGGAGCTTGCCTTCCAGGCCGCCCGCGACGGCTACCGTCTCCTGCTCGCCGCAGGCGGAGACGGCTCCGTCCATGAGATGTTCTCCGGTATCCTGGACTATTGCATGGAGACCGGCACTCCCGCTGAGGAGTTCCGCCTCGGCAACATCCCCATCGGCTCCGGCAACGACTGGCTCAAGTCCCTCGGCGTACCCCACGACATCGGGAAGGTCGTGGACCTTGTCGTCGACGGTTCTTTCCGTTACCAGGATGTCATCCAGGTGCGCAACTCCGAAGGGAATACCTGCTGCATGGCCAATGTAGGCGGCACCGGCTTCGATTCTCACGTTTGCGTACGCGTCAACGCCCGCAAGGAACGCGGCCACAGGAGCAGATGGATCTATGTGGGAGCCTTGGTGATGACCATCCTTAAGCTCAAACGCATCAAGGTGGAAGTGACAGGTGACGGACAGACTGTATTCAAGGGCGCGTGCTTCTCCATCGCGTTCGGTAACGGTCGTTTCTCCGGCGGCGGCATGCTCCAGACTGCCGGCGCCGTAATGGACGACGGCCTTGTCGATGTGATGGTCGTGCCGGTAATGTCCATCATCCGGATAATGCGCGAAGTGCATTGTCTTATTGACGGAACTACTCCGCAGTCTCACAGCCTGGTCTATCGCCAGTGCCGCAATATCACCGTGAAACCCCTTGATCTGCGTTATGCCGATATGTTTGAAGTGGACGGAGAGATCGAGGGCCGTCTCCCTATGGAGATAGCCGCAACGGGACAGCGCATCGGCGTCGTGGCGCCGAAGTCCTAGTCTTTCCTTTCTATCCAGTCAGGATATTTCAGATTGGGTATCATCCGCGAGATGGACGATGCCCTGGAGGATACGTAACTCGACGGCTTTGCGGGATTGCGGCCGAGCGGGTTCGGCAGGCAGGCGGCCAGGGTGGCCGCTTCGCGGCGCGTCAGCGCCGACGCGTCCTTGCCGAAGTACGTCTGCGCGGCCGCCTGCGCCCCGTACACTCCTTTCCCCATCTCCGCGACGTTAAGATAGACCTCCATGATCCTTTCCTTTCCCCAGATCCATTCGATGAGGACGGTGAACCATCCTTCCACGCCCTTGCGCCACATCGTGCGCTTGTGGAAGGTGAAGACGTTCTTGGCGGTCTGCTGGGAGATGGTGCTGGCGCCGCGGACCCGCTTTCCCTCCTTCTTTTCCTTCATCGCCTGCTTGATCGCCTTGTGGTCGAAACCTCCGTGTTCGCAGAAAAGGTTGTCCTCGCTGGTGATGACCGCTTTGATGAGCTCCGGGGAGATGTCTTCAAGGGAGCACCATTTCTTGACGGTATGGAACTCCGGATCCGACCGGTACTCGATGCTCCTGCTGACCATTATGGGCGTCACCCATACCGGCACCCACTTGTAGAGGAGCACCAGCAGGACGCTCAGCAGGACGAGAGCGAGCGGAAGCTTGATGAAGAGGAACTTGAAGAATCTTTTCATAAAAATGCGGCCGCAAAAATACGTATTTCCTAATAAAATGAAAATAAATTGTTAACTTGCATCAAATTGTACCTATTTATGAACTACAGACATCTTACCCCCGAAGAGACCGCCCAGCTCGAGCGTCAGCTCTGCCACTCGCAGGACTGGGACAAGGTCATGGTTTCCGAGGTTTTTTCCCCGGACTATGTCTTCTCCTCACGCTTTTCCGGCGACATCCGTCTCGGATCCTTCCGTAAGGAGTTCCTCCTTGCCGGCGGGATGAAGAAGCACGCGGGCCTGTACCACGTCACTCTGCACAATGTCGAAGTGGGCGACGACTGCTGCATCGAAAGCGTCAACAATTATATTGCCAATTACCGCATAGGCCACGATACTTTTATCGAAAACGTCGATACCGTCATCTGCGACGGCGACACTTCCTTCGGAAACGGTGTCGAGGTTTCGGTCCTGAACGAGACCGGAGGCCGCGAGGTCACCATCTACGACCGCCTCTCCGCGCAGCAGGCCTATGTAATGGCGCTCTACCGACACAGGCCCGAGCTGATAGGCCGGATGCGCGGACTCATCGGAGACTATATCGCTTCCGTAACTTCTTCCGTCGGCACCATCGGCCCGGATTCCGTCATAGTCGACACCGGATACATCAAGAATGTAAATATAGGGGAGCGCTGCAAGATAGAAGGCGCCTCCAGGCTCAAGAACGGCAGCATCAACAGCACCGTCAGCGCGCCCGTGCACATCGGCGTCGGCGTCATCGGCGACGACTTCATCATCTCCAGCGGAGCGTCCGTCGAGGACGGCGTGACCTTCTCGCGCTGCTTCATCGGCCAGGCCTGCAAGCTCGGCCACAACTATTCCGCTTCCGACTCCCTCTTCTTCAGCAACTGCCAGGGCGAGAACGGCGAGGCCTGCGCCATCTTCGCGGGTCCCTTCACCGTCACCCACCACAAGTCCAGCCTGCTGATAGCCGGTATGTTCTCGTTCATGAACGCCGGTTCAGGCTCCAACCAGAGCAACCACATGTACAAGCTCGGCCCCATCCACCAGGGCATCATGGAACGCGGAGCCAAGACCGCTTCCGACTCCTATCTCCTCTGGCCGGCCAAGGTCGGCGCTTTCTCATTGGTCATGGGCCGTCACGTAAGCCATCAGGATACGTCCGACCTTCCGTTCTCCTATCTCATCGAGGACGGCGGCGTCACTTTCGTGATGCCCGGAGCCAATCTCAAGAGCGTCGGCACCATCCGCGACGCCAAGAAATGGCCCACCCGCGACGCCCGCAAGGATCCCGACAAGCTCGACTGCATCAATTTCAATCTCCTGAGTCCATATACCGTCCAGAAGATGCTCCGGGCCGTGGACATCCTCAAGGATCTTCGCCGCGTGTCCGGCAGCTCCACCGAGACTTATTCTTACCAGAACGGTAAGATCCGCCGTTCTTCCCTGGAGAAGGGACTCGTGTACTACGGTATGGCCATCGACAAGTTCCTGGGCAATTCCTTGATCTCCAGGATCCAGCAGGCGGGGGAAATCAACGGCATCGAAGGGCTTAGGGCCGCCTTGCGCAAAGACTCTGACAAGGGCTCCGGCGACTGGGTGGACCTGTCCGGACTCATCGCTCCTCGCAGCGAGGTCTTCTCGCTCCTCGACGACATCGAGTCCGGCGCAGTCGACAGCGTGAAGGAGATCGACGACCGTTTCCACGACATGCATTCCCATTATTACTCTTATGAGTGGGACTGGGCCCACGATGTCATCGAGTCTTGGTACGGCATCGACCTGGCGTCCGCTTCCGTGGAGACTCTCATCCATATCGTCCACAGGTGGAGGGATGCCGTGGTCAAGCTCGACAACCTCATCTACGAAGACGCGCGCAAGGAGTTCTCGCTCAGCGCCATGACCAGTTTCGGCGCCGACGGCGACGAGAAGCAGCGCAACCTCGACTTCTTCCAGGTGCGCGGCGCATCGTTCGAGAACGATCCCTTCGTCAAGTCCGTAGCCGACCATATCGTGGCCAAGGGCAACCTTGCCAAGGACATACTTTCACTGCTTGACTCTATTTAATGAAAAGCTTCCGTTTATACCTGACCATCCTGTTGTGCCTCGCTCTTCCTGCGGATCTGTTTTCGCAGGACGACCCGTCACCGTTGATTTTCGACGCGTACGAATGCGATTTCGGGGAAGTGGAGGAGTCTGGCGGAACGCTTTTCCAGACCTTCAGCTTCATCAACGGCGCGGCCACTCCCGTACGTATCCTCCGGGTGTCCGCCAGCTGCAGCTGCGTGTCCGTCTCTTATCCCCAGTCCAGGCTAGAGGGAGGGGAGACAGGGGAGATCAGCGTTGCCTTCAATCCCGCCCGGACGGTCGGCGACGTCGTCAGGATGGTGGATATCTTCATGTCCGACGGCTTGCCCGGCGTCTCGCTTACTCTCAAGGCCCACGTCATCCCTTCGGAGTACGCCATCGAGGATATCTATACCGTTTCGCTTCCCGACGGTGTGCGCCTGACTTCGCTTTCGCAGCGCTTCGGATACCTCGCCGCAGGGAAGATGGCGGAACGCAGGATAGATGTCATCAACTCTTCGACCTCTCCGGTGACGCTTGAAGCGGAAATGGACTCGGAAGTCGGCTTCCTGGCCGTGGCATGCCCTGAAAGGCTCGGCCCCGGCGAAGCCGGCAGCCTCATCCTCCGCTATACCCTTTCCAAGGACATCGATGCTTATGGAATGCACGAGGACAAGGTGACGCTCCTGGTCAACGGCCGTCCTTGCAACAGGACGCTGGATGTCTCCTGCATCGGCATCGAAGAGCTTGACGACAAGGGCCCTTCGCCTTCGCTCCAGGTGTATCCTTCCCGTCCGGAGATGAAGAAATCCCTGCTTGGCAGGGGCTGCTCCGGCAGCTTTGAGATCCGCAACTCCGGCAAGGCCGAGCTGCGGATCAGGAAAGTGGACCTCCCGGAGGGCGCCACATCCGACCTTCCGGACGGCGCCGTACTGAAGCCGGGCGCCAGCCGCAAGGTCACTGTCCGCGCCTCCGGGCAGGAGTTCAGGCTCGGCCTGGTCACGAACGACCCTGTAAGACCTTACAAGGAGATACGCACTATCGCCAAATAGACAACCAACATTCAACTCCCAAATAAAACAATCAACAACGATGAAAAAGCTTTCACTTCTGATCTTTGCAGCCGCTTGCCTTCTCGTGGCGGGCTGCAACGGTAACAAGGGGTACGAGTATCCCTTCCAGAATCCTAAACTGTCCGTTGACAAGAGGGTGGACAATCTCATCTCCCTCCTGACTCCGGAGGAGAAGGTCGGCCTTATGATGAACGGCTCCGTTTCCGTCGACAGGCTCGGCATCCCCGCCTACAACTGGTGGTCCGAGGCCTGCCACGGCATCTGCCGTCCGGGCGCCACCGTCTTCCCTCAGTCCATCGGACTTGCAGCCACTTTCGACGTGCCTCAGCAGCTCGAGATCTTCACTGCCGTGTCCGACGAGGCCCGCGCTACCTGGAATACCACCGACCATCAGATCTTTGGCAAGACCGAGGCCACCGGCGGTATCTGGAACCAGGGTCTTTCATTCTGGTGCCCCAACGTCAACATCTTCCGTGACCCCAGGTGGGGACGCGGCCAGGAGACCTGCGGAGAGGACCCGTATCTCGCAGGTGTCATGGGCGGCGCCACCGTCCGTGCCATGCAGGCCTATGACGGCAAGTACTACAAGACCCACGCTTGCGTCAAGCATTATGCGGTCCACAGCGGTCCCGAGAGCGAGCGTCACCGTTTCGACGCCACCGTCTCCATGCGCGACCTCTGGGAGACCTACCTCCCGGCTTTCCGCACCATCGTCAAGGACGCCGGTGTCCAGGAGGTCATGTGCGCCTACAACCGCTATGAGGGCGAGCCTTGCTGCGGCAGCGACAGGCTCCTGACCAACATCCTCCGCGAGAAGTGGGGATATGAGGACATCATCCTCTCCGACTGCGGCGCCATCAACAACTTCTACACCAAGGGCCAGCACGAGACCCATCCCGATGCAGCCACGGCCAGCGCCGACGGTGTGCTCTCCGGCACCGACCTCGAGTGCGGTACCAGCTACAAGTCCCTGCTCGACGCCATGGAGAGAGGCCTCATCAGCGAGGCTGACCTCGATGCTTCCCTCGCCCGCATCCTTCGCGGCCGTTTCGAACTCGGTATGTTCGATCCCGAGGAGGATATGCCTTGGGCAGGTCTTGACGCCAGCGACATCAGCAGCCCCGAGCACGCCGCCCTCGCAGAGAAGGCCGCCCGTGAGGCCATGGTCCTCCTGAAGAACAACGGCATCCTTCCGCTCTCCAAGGACATCAAGAAGATCGCAGTCGTCGGCCCCAACGCCAACAACGCATCCGTCCACAACGGCAACTACAACGGAACCCCTACTCCTGAGAATACCGTCTCCATCCTCGAGGCCATCCGCAGGGAGGTTCCCAATGCCGAGATCATCTACGAGCAGGGTTGCGAACTCGCCGATCCTTTCATGACCGACAACAAGCTCGGCCTCCTCAATGACGGAAAGGGCATGCACGCTGACTTCTTCAATAATACCAAGTTCGAAGGAGCTCCCGTCGCGTCCGGCGACTACAGCACTGTCAACATGCGCACTTACGGCGACTACCGTTTCGCCGAAGGTGTCAATGCCAATGACTTCGCCGTCCGCCTGACCGGCAAGTACGTCGCCGATTTCACCGGCGCCCTCAGCTATGCCGTCCGCGGCGTCGGAGCCTATAAGCTCATCGTCAACCGCAAGACCAGCGAGGAGCAGCAGGAAGATCCCAACGCCCGTATCAACCGCAGGGCCGTCATCCCCGAGAAGTCCTTCCCGGTGGTCGCAGGCAGGACCTACGACATCAAGGTCGAGTACACCAAGGGACCCCAGGGCTCCGCTTTCCTCATGATGGATCTCTGCCAGCGTTATCCCGCCCGCTTCGCCGAGGTTGCCAAGAAGGCTGCCGAGGCTGACGTCATCATCATGGTCGGCGGTCTGTCCGCCCAGCTTGAGGGTGAGGAGATGATGGTGCCTTACGAGGGATTCTCCGGCGGTGACCGCACCAGGATCGAGCTTCCTCCGGTACAGAAGGGTCTCCTTGACGCTCTCGACGCCACCGGCAAGCCCGTCGTGTTCGTGAACTGCACCGGCAGCGCCATCGCATTCGCCGAGGTCGAGAACGAGTATGACGCCCTCCTCCAGGCTTGGTATGCCGGCCAGGCTACCGGTCTCGCAGTGGCCGACGTCCTCTTCGGCGACTACAATCCCGCAGGACGTCTCCCCGTCACGTTCTACAAGTCCACTTCCCAGCTGCCTGATTTCCACGACTACAACATGGAGGGCCACACCTACAGGTATTTCCGCGGCGAGCCGCTCTATGCCTTCGGCTACGGTCTGTCCTACACCACCTTCGAGTATGGCGACGCCACCCTGTCCAAGGCTTCCGTCAAGGCCGGCAGCAGCGTCGATATCACCATCCCGGTCAAGAATACCGGTTCCCTCGCAGGTGACGAGGTCGTCCAGGTCTATGTGAAGAGTCTTGACAATCCCGATGCTCCGATCAAGTCCCTCAAGGGCTTCTCGCGCGTCAATATCGCCGCCGGCCAGCAGGCCAACGTGAAGATCACCCTCGACAAGGGCGCCTTCGAGTACTATGACGCAAGCATCGACGAGCTCTCGGTCAAGCCCGGCAAGTACCAGATCCTCTACGGTCCTTCGTCACTTGACAAGGACCTCAAGGCTCTCGCTTTCGAGGTTATCTAAAGACTATTGCTCCTGCCGGATGCGCTTCACGAAAGCTGAAGGAGAGATATTGAACTGCTTCTGGAAGCTCGTGGTGAAGTAGGACGGGGATGAGAAACCTACAAGGTAAGCCACCTCGTTGATCCGGTATTTCTGCGAAGACAGCATCTCTGCCGCCTCCTTGAGGCGGCAGAGTCGTATATACTCGTTGATGTTCAGGCCGGTATTGGCCTTGATCTTACGGTACAGGGTCGATTTGCTGGTTCCGAGTATGGATGTGAGGGCCTCGATGTTGAGGTCCTGCTCGGAGAGGTGCTTCATCACTTCGGAGTGCAGTTTCTCCATAAATTCGTTGTCCACGGTGCCTGCCGTGACGCTGTTGTAGTGGGACAGGGGGGACTCCGTGAACTGCTTGAAGGATATCTCCTTGTTCTTGAACAGGTTGGCGACATTGGCCTTGAGGAGATCGATGGAGAAAGGCTTCTCGATATAGCCGTCAGCTCCCATCCGCAGGGTTTCGATGCGGGTCTCGACGCCGACTGCGGCCGTCAGGAGGATGACCGGGATATGGCAGAGCTCGACATCGCTCTTGATGTTGTTGCAGAGCTCGCATCCGTCCATCACCGGCATCATGATGTCGCTGATGACGAGATCGACCTTCTGCTCCTTGACGATGCCGAGGGCTTCTTCTCCGTTGGAGGCGAGCAGGGTGTTGTACTCTCCTGACAGTTCCTTGCCCAGGTAGTATCGCATTTCGGCGGAGTCTTCCACTACGAGGATGGTGTGACGGGTGTTGTCGATCTCGAAGGATACCCCTTCCGGCTTGACCTTGCCCGCGGACTTGTCGATGCTGACCTGTGCGTCCTGCTCCTTCGGGATCTCGAGCACGAAGGAGTTGACGCCCTTGCGGGTGTCATCGATGTACAGGCGTCCGTTGTGAAGCTCTGCCAGGGTCCTTGCGAAAGGCAGCCCGAGCCCGGTGCCCTTGCTGCCGGCCAGTTGGTCGTTTGCCATCTTCACCTGGTAGAATGGCTCGAATATCTTCTCCCTGTCCTTTTCCGCGATGATCGGGCCGTTGCTGTCCACGCGGAAAATGACCTTCCCTTCGGAAGTGTTCTCCTTCAGGCTGATGTCGATGCGGTCCTTGCCGTATTTGACTGCGTTGGATATGAGGTTGGTCAGTATCTTCTCGATGCTGTCGGGGGCGCACATTGCCGTGACGGGGCCTTCGGGGGTATCGACGTTCATCGCGATATGCCTTTCCTGGACCGAAGTGGTGAAGTACTCGCAGGACTTGCGGAGTATGGCCTTGAGGTCCCCTTCCGAGAAGTTGAGCTTGAGCTCTTTCTGCTCCATCTTCCTGAGGTCGAGGAGCTGGTTTGTCAGTTCCAGCAGGCGAGCGGTGTTGGCCTGGATGGTGAGCATGTCCTCCTTGGCGCTCTCCTTGTATCCTTCGCTGGAGATAATCTTGTCCAACGGCATTTTTATCAGGGAGAGGGGAGTGCGGATCTCGTGCGTGAGGTTGGTGAAGTACTGTATCTTGGCGTCGTAGATCTCTTTCTGCTTGTCGTTTTCGATACGGGCGATCTGGCTTTCGCGCTCCAGTTTCCTCTTGCGTCCGTAGGCCGACACGCCGAGGGCGAGGAGCCCCAGTGCGAGCAGCGCGTAAAGGATATGGGCAACCAGCGTTTGGAACAGCGGAGGCTGAACTGTGAGCTCGAGGGTGCGGTGCGCTTCCGGCCGTTCGTCACCCATGATTCCGACGTTGAAAATGTAGCGTCCGGGTTCGATGCCGGTGAAAGTGGCCTTAGTGTCGGAAGTAGTACCCCTGAGAGTCTTGCCTCCGTGTTTCAGTGAATACTCGTACTGCGAAGTGAGTATGCTCGAAAACACCGGCGCCGCGAATCCTATCTCGAGCGTGGAGATGTCGTCGTATCTGACCTTGATGCGGTCGGATGTATAATAGGAGTGTCCGGGAGTCGCCAGCTGCTTCTCCTTATCCAGCGTCCTGGCTGTGATGCCGGTAATCATCAGGTCGCTGATGGCCGCCTGGGATTTCAGCAAGGCGGGGGAGAAGGCGATAAGACCGTCGGTCGATCCCATATAGACGGTACCGTTGGCGGCAGTATATGCTGCGCCGTATGAATACTGGTTGACGGTCACGTGCGACTCCTCGAAATAAGAAGTGGAGAAGTGCTCCGTCACGGGATCAAGCTGTGCAAGGCCGTGTGTGGTGGATACCCAGAGCTTTCCGTCCCTGTCCTCCGCGATGGCGCAGGTGACGTTGGACGGAAGGCCGTCGGCTTTGGTCAGGCAGCGCAGCCCGAGCTTGTCCGAAGTCCATTCTTTGTCAGTGAAGCTTAGACCGCCGCCTTCTGTGGTGATCCAGACCCTGTGGCCGCTGTCTTCGAGGAAAGAAGTGATGTGGTTGGACTTGATGCCCTGTCCCTCGTTGGAAGTGTTGATCCTGCGGATGAATGCGAGATCCTTGTCCAGAAGCCAGATGCCCCTGCCATAGGTGCCTACCCAGAGGTTTTCCTTGCTGTCCTGGAATATGGTGTGGATGAAGTTGTCTCCGAGGATTTCGACCTTGTCGAATCCGTCTTTTTCCGGGTTGTAAAGGAAAAGCCCCTCGTGAGTACCCACGACGAACTTGCCGTCCTTCATTCTGCACTGACGGATGACGTTGTCGTTGGGAAAATCGTAATGGGCGACTATTTTCTTCTGGTCAGGACGGTATCTGTAGAGACCGTTGCCATAAGTGGCTATCCAGAGCTCGTTCCCGATGCGCTGTATGTCCTGGATGTTGTAGAAATCCCCCTTCGGTTCCGAGAAATGCGTCATCTCGCGCGTCTTCGGGTCGAAGAACTCGAGAGCTCCGTCCTCAGTGCCGATCCAGAGTCCGCCCGAAGGTGCCGGGCAGATCGAGCGGACAATGCTTCCCCGGATGGAGCCGGGAGCGTCGTTGACATAGAATAGCTGGTAGGAATCGCGCTTGTCCAGCCACAGGTTGAGTCCTTTGTAGAATGTACCTGCCCAGACGTTTCCTTCGCGGTCGGCGGTAAGCTTCATCACATAGCTGGCGGAGATGGCGTGGTCGTCGGTAGCGGACTCCTGTATGCGTGCTACGGTCTTGTCTCTGTCGGAGCAGACGAAAACACCGGTCTCCGTGCCGATCCAGAACTCTCCCGGGATGCGCTCCAGCAGACAGAGGATGCTTCGTGGTTCGTCGTAGTGGAAGATTGTCCGTATCATGTCCGTCTCCGGGTCGAGGAGTATAACGTCATTTCCTTCGGTTGCGGCGAGAATGCTCGCGGATGATGTCCCGACAATGAGCATGATCCCTTCCTGTTCCTGGAGATCGAACTGGTCCGTCCTGCTGTCATAGCGGTACAAGGATCCGTCGGTCGCCGATACCCAGATGGTCCCGAAACTGTCCGTGGTCATCGATTCGGGATCGAAATAATCGGTTGCCATGTATTTGGACACGACTCCCGTCTGTTTATTGTAGCGGTACATGTTGGAGGAGAGGAACCAGATATTCCCCGCGGCATCCTGGCAGATGTATCGCAAATCGTTCTCTTCCAGTCGTCCCAAAGACAGGGTATTGCCTGTATCTATGTTGTAACACCCTACACCGTTGCCGTTGGCGAACCACAGACCTCCTTCGTCATCCATGCACAGGGCGGGGGTCATGCCGGAAGTCAGCCCGTTCGGACTGTCGTCGCCGAGCTTGACGAAGGAATGGCCGTCGAAGCGGCAGATGCCGTCGCGTGTGGCTACCCATATGAAATTGTATTTGTCTTGCACTACGGCGTATATTGTGTTGCTCGGCAACCCGTCCTTGGTCTGATAGTGATTGAACCAGTATTGCTCGGCTGCGGAAAGGTTTTGACCGGCAAGCAGCGCCAATGTAAATAAAAGTGTAAGAAAGTGTTTCATGAGTCAATAGTAAAACTCCGTGATATCATTTTTCCGCAAGGTATAAATAAAAATGTAAATTTTGATTCATTTGCCCTTTTTTTAAACAATATGTCCTTTGCTTGGATGTGAATCAAATTCAAAACATATTAAGGAATTACTTAAAGTGATTCAATTTTGGTGTTGCTATTTTTGTCAAAACTCAACGAAGTCTTAAATCAGTGTTCGCGGAATCTTACCGGTTCCGTGTTGTTTTGCTTATACCCTAACCAATTTTATTAACAACTGATTTATGACAAGTAAAGTTTTCAAGAAAGTGGCGGCTGTCATCCTGACGTCCGTCATGTGCCTGATGGGTACGCTGGCCTATGGTCAGAACCGTGCCATCAGCGGAACGGTTGTCGACGGCGGCGGTCTTCCCGTCATCGGCGCCACGGTCATGGTTGTGGGCAACAGCTCTATCGGTACGGTAACCAATGCCGACGGAGCTTTTGTGCTCAACGTTCCGGCCGGTTCCACCATCTCCGTTTCCTGCATCGGCTATGCTACTCAGACGGCCGCTGTCGGATCGCAGTCCGTTTTCAACTTCATCCTTCAGGAGGACACTGAGTTCCTCGAGGAGACGGTGGTTATCGGATACGGCGTACAGAGAAAGAGCGACCTTACCGGTGCCGTGGGCTCCGTCCGTGAGGAGTCTCTCAAGAACCTCTCCACCACTGATGGTGCAGCCGCCCTTCAGGGCAAGGTCTCCGGTGTCCACATCATCAACTCCGGCGCCCCTGGTGACGGTGCTTCCATCCGCGTGCGCGGTTATTCCTCCAATGGAGGAAGCATCGGACCCCTCCTCATCGTCGACGGTCTCCAGGTCAGCAGCATCCAGTATCTCGATCCTTCCATGATCGAGTCCATCGAGGTTTTGAAGGATGCCGCTTCCGCTGCTATCTACGGTGCCCAGGCCGGTAACGGTGTCATCCTCGTCACCACCAAGAGCGGTTCCGAAGGTACTGCTTCCGTCACTTATACCGCCAGGGCCACCCTGCAGGACTTCCACAAGCGTCCTATGATGCGCCGTGACGATATGCTTGAGTATATCGGTCTCGAGTATGGTCAGAAGTATGTCGACGACTATCTCGCTACCTTCGACTACAAGCATCCTTATTATGAGAACGGAGTGATCGACCAGGACTGGATCGATGCTTACATCGAGC
>JAEEGI010001641.1_pt1 | contig 55578 bp, 48 predicted proteins | sample 8958751 | NCBI WGS metagenome assembly JAEEGI01 (sample SAMN16246545, study PRJNA631951) | gut metagenome | biome: gut microbiome; feature: rumen; material: KS-attached | host: Bos | place: Iran: Karaj | collected 2018-10
GACCGCTACTATCTGGATCCGGGCCGGAAGGAGCTTCTTCTTAAGGAGAAGTTCACCGCGTTCGACCCGAGCTACTATTCCGATGAAACCGTCGACGAGACCACCGGCGATACGTACCGCGAGGTTGCAATCGACGCGTATCGGAAGGCTTACTCCTATGTGGAGCATTTTGCGGACAACAAGCGGAACCTGCTGCTGACCGGATCGACCGGCGTCGGCAAGACATTTCTCTCGAACTGCATTGCGGGAGCGCTTATGGAGCAGGGCTATACGGTGCTTTACATGTCCGCTTTCCGGCTGTTCGAAATCTTCGAGCACTACCGCTTCGGAAACAGCGACGAGAGCCGTCAGGCCGGCCGCGATTTCGATATGATCCTCGACTGCGACCTGCTGATCATCGACGACCTCGGAACCGAGATCGGCAACAGCTATACGGTTTCACAGCTATTCATCTGCATGGAGGAGCGTCTGCTTCGGCAGAAGCCGGTGGTAATCTCCACCAACCTGAACATGGATCAGATCCGCGCCCGCTATTCGGAGCGCATCGCGTCAAGACTGTTCAACAATTATCAATACATCAAACTGATGGGTGACGACATCCGCGTCCGCAAGCTCTTTTTGGAGGGCAGCCCGGACTAGAATCGTCCCCTTCACATAAAATAAATCAACACGGAGGTATCCTATGTCTGAAGAGGAGAAGAGATTGGTTGAAAATGTGTCCTACGGCCCGATGGGAATCATTGCCCTCGAAAGCAGCAAGACCATCGGATCCATGGTAAACGATTGGATCGTATCCTGGAGAAACAACCGTGACTCCAAATACGCCAACACCCCCGATCACGACCGCTATCAGAGAGACTCCTACCTGATCAGCGCCAAATGTCCCCGCTTCGGTTCCGGTGAAGCCAAGTGCATCATCAACGAAACGATTCGCGGCCTGGACATTTACATCCTCGTAGATGTATGTAACTACAGCCTGACCTATAAAGTCTGCGGGCAGATCAACCACATGTCTCCCGACGACCATTTCGCCGATCTGAAGCGCGTTATCAGCGCCATGAGCGGCAAAGCCGCCCGGATCACGGTCATCATGCCGTTCCTTTACGAGAGCCGCCAGCACAAGCGTTCCGCGAGAGAATCCCTCGATTGTGCCGTAGCGCTTCAGGAACTTGTAAACCTGGGAGTGGATTCCATCATCACATTTGACGCGCATGACGCGCGCGTACAGAACGCGATTCCGACCCGTTCCCTGGAAAATGTGACACCTACCTACCAGTTCACGAAGGCTCTGCTCCGCGACGTTCCGGACATCAAGATGGACAGCGAGCACCTGATGATCATCAGCCCGGACGAGGGTGCCATGAACCGCGCCGTTTACTTCGCGACGATGATCGGAACCAACATGGGAATGTTCTACAAGCGGCGCGATTACACGCAGGTTGTGGACGGCCGCAACCCGATCGTGGCGCACGAATTCCTCGGCACGGACGTGCAGGGCAAGGACGTCATCGTCATCGACGATATGATTTCCTCCGGCGAGAGCATGCTCGACGTTGCCAAGGAACTTAAGAAGAGAAATGCCGGCCGCATCTTCGTATGCGCGACCTTCGGTCTCTTCACCAGCGGCCTCGAGAAATTCGACCAGGCGTACGAAGAAGGCCTGATCAACCGCGTGGTTACGACGAACCTGATCTATCAGACGCCTGAGCTTCTGAAGCGCGAATGGTACTCCAGCGCTGATATGAGCAAGTACATCGCCCTCCTGATCGACGCCCTGAACCACGACGCCTCCATCAGCGAGTTCCTGAACCCGACCGAACGGATTCACCGCATCCTCGAAGCGCACCGCAAGGAGCAGAAGAAGAAAGAGAAGGCGGCTGCCAAGAAGACTGCTGCCAAGGGAGCAGCAAAGAAAACAGCAGCCAAGACAACCAAGACGGCTGCCAAGACTGCTGCTAAGAAATCTGCAAAGTAGACTTAATTACTTAATCATGTAATAGTGCGGGGTGTCGTCCTCATCATATACGAGGAACACCCCGTATCCTTTTTCATCGGCATCGTGGCCGGAAACGACATTCGTGCCGACCACATTTAAATGATCATCGACGAGGTCGTAGGTCTTACCGTCATCGGAAACGAGTGCGTAGCCGTGATAAGAGAATCCGGTTGCGTGGCGGTAGATTGCGACCTCGTTATCATATTGGTCAATGTATCCCCATCCCGAGCCGTTCGCATACTCTACCAAAGTATACCGGTTATCAATCGTCGGCTGAACATAAGCCTCCTTATACTTGACACCTTGTATCTTCTCATGGAAGAGTTTGTCCGGTTCCGGAACGTCATTAAGATCCGGAAGCGTTAAAGTCTCTGCATCTATGGCGAGAACCTCGTCACCGTAGCGGTCGGTGTCTGCATAACACATCATGAGGTACCTGCGCTCCCGCATGAACCGAAAATCAAGTGCCCTGCCATCGCTGAAATCCATGTCGGGCGTCAGTTCGCCGATTATACTTCCCCGCCGGTCGTAAAGCCAGATTTGGCATTTTCCGTCCGTAAAATAACGTAAGGCTAAGAGCGCCAGCTCACTGTTCGCAAGGTCTCCCGGGCTTAACGTAAAGAAACCGATTCTTTCTACGCCCTCAGGGAAGACCTCGATTCGGTTCACCTCTCTGTGATTATAATCGTAAATGACGAACAAAAGCTCCTTGCGATTGGCGCTTATAAGCGTATTATCGAAAAATGAAACGAAGTATCCCGGATCACATCCGGCGTCTTTCAGCCACTCCAGATCAATTTCCGTGCAGGTAATCTTCTCGCCTGCGGTTGCCCCGCAGGTGCTGCATGTCTGCGGCGCGGTTGTAGTCCGATTCTGCCAGGTATGCCCGAGCGCCTCACCCTCAGTCTTTCCGCAAGCCGAGCAATGTTTTGCCTCTTCGCAGGTCGCGTCGACCCATCGGTGGCCGAGGGCAAAGCCTTCGGTCTTCCCGCACTTCGAGCAATGCTTTGCCTCTTCGCAGGTTGCGTCGACCCATCGGTGGCTGATGCAGCATCCCGGAAGCACCAGCATCACAAGCAATACACATAATAATCCGACTGTCTTTTTCATTACGTCCCCCTTCGCAAGTTTTCTAAAATTATAATATGTGACGGGTTTGTCTGTCAATGGAAAGGGAGCCGGGCGCATAAGAAAAGCGGTTACATTTTTCGACGTAACCGCTCTTTGTTTGCTTATTCAGTTATAACATCTACCGGAACAGGATGTCCGTCTGCTCGTCCTGCTTCTTGCGGATGAGCTTCACGATGATTGAAATGAGGATAAGCAGGACAAGCGCGCCGCCGATCCAGATAAAGATGCACACGCCGAAGAACTGCGGATCAAATTCCTGATGGCAGACCTTACAGACTTCCTTCTTCTCCTCCGGAACGACAATCGTTTCCTCGGGGATCGTAGGCAGGTTCTCAGGTACAATCGTCGGAGTCGGAGTCACGGTTACGTCTTCGGTCGGTGTTACGGTCACATCGCCGGTAGGCGTCGGCTCCGGGTCATCCTCCTCGATGCCGAGCTTCAGCGTATTGGACATCGTGCTGTTCAGATCTCCGCACCACTCGCCGCCTACGCCGAGATGCTGCTCAATCCAGATAATCGCGTAAACCTCAACCGCGTCGCCGTCGTTATACTCTTCGTTGTCCTTCAAAAGCTCCTTAATCGGCACCTGCACCGTTCCGGAAACCGCGTCGCGGTAGAAGCGCACCCACTCCCCGTCTTCCTGATGGAAGCGGATGCTGTAGACAAGCTGCGCGAGACCGCCGTAAACTTCCGTGCGCATCGCATTTTCCTCAAATTCCGCAGGAATCGATGCAGCAAATGAGAGGATGTCTCCGGTCTCCTCATCGCCCTTTATAATCTGAAGGTCGGACAGCTCCGGAACCGGAATGTCCGAGTTTTCCATGTACGGATAGTACTCTTCCACACCTTTGCCGAAGGAGGCAACCGGTGACCAGCCGCTGAAGTAATAGTTGCGGAGGTTCTCCTCGTCGTTGTCCTCGGTTACCACGGCGTAGCGCACGCGGATGTAAAGCGTATGCTCGTCCCAGTTCACATAATAGTGGCCGGACTCTTCATTAAGCGTCAGCTGGTCTTCCGTGAGCATGTCCTTCCAGCCCTTTGCGTAACCGAAACCGTTCCAGGCCTCATTCTTCTTGTCTTCCGGATCGCCGAAATCCTCGAAAATCACCTTGGAGCAGACGTTTTCGTTGCCGGGGTCGACATCCAGATAAGCCCAGGCGCCGGCGAGCACGTGTCCGTCCGGATCCTCGCCGTCCGTATCCCAGTAATCGTCGTAATGCCAGCCGTTCGGGTCGTCAATCGCCCAGTCAATCTGCGCCGTAAACTTAAGCGTTGCAAGGCCGTTCATCGCGATGGCCTGCGTGCGCTTATCCTGTGAAAGGGACTGGAACTCCTTCATAGATGCGTTCAAGGTAAATGCGGCATTCACATGCTGCTCCGTCACATCGTCCGAAAGCCGGTCCAGAAACGCGTACTTCGGCGCTTCCAGAACGAACGGCAGATTCGCGTTCGCGAGGCTGTCGTCATCCGCCTGACTGCTCCCGAGAAGGGGCGCATCCCCATCGGTCGTGTCATCCTCACCGTCCGCAGCCATTGCAGAAACGCCGAGAAGCGACGTCAGCAACAGCAAAATACATATAATACTTAAGAACCTTTTCATGGTATCCTCCAAATAATCTCTCCCTGTAAAACCCATTCGGGCGGGCACTTTGATTATTTCACAAAAAACGAAAATCGTCAACCGGAAGCGCGCAATCCGCCTGTGTAGATTTTGTGAAGAGGGTTATTGAAACAAACTATCCGGTTTTATTATGTTTTGAACTACTTCGGAATACTCGTTTGTTTTCAATCCGTTAGATGTGATTAACGTGATATGAACCGCCTTTTTCGTATGAGCTTCCTCGATAAAGGAATCCGATTTGTTAATCAAATCGTTTTTATAGGCTTCATCTATTTCATACTCTGCGTCCGTGCATTTCATTTCGCAAAGATTTATCACGCCATCCTTTCTGTCAATCAGCAAATCAATCTGTGCACCGCCTTTTTTCTTCCTGCTTTTCCAGGAATACTCCTGACTTTCTATCCCCTGAATGCCTAAAGCGGTCTTTATTTGCATAACGTGGAGCAGGCAAACCGTTTCAAAAGCATTCCCTCTCCATGCATAGTATCCGGGGGATTTCAAAAAGGCCTGCCAGCTTTTTATCTTTCCGTCATGCAGAATATTCAGACAAAACATTACAAATGGATCAATCAGTTGATAAAAATGTCCGTTCTTACGGCTTGAGAGGTTCTCGTATCGTCGGATAAATCCACATTGCTCCAATTCCCGAAGCGCCTTTGTCAGCCCCTCACCGTCAGAGACTCCGGACTCCTCCGCCAGTTCGGTCCTTTGCATTCCCCTTTTCACTTTTGCGATTGTTTCAATAATTCTTATATGGTTATTCGGGTTTTTAAACAATGATCGGAACAACTGTTCATATTCATTATGAAGGTCACCCCTGTCGTCAAAAATCAGACTGTCAATATTCTGCGCAAGACTCATCCTTCTGTCGTACAGATTCAGATAATATGGTATTCCGCCAAATACCATATAGCACTCAATCATATTATCACGGCTTAAACGAATACCGTTGTTTTTGTAAAAATCCTCACATTCGCCCAGACTGAAAGGATTCACATGAATCTGCCTGGTTGCCCGGTTGTGGAAACCTCCCTTATCATTCAGAATATTGTTAATGATCCAAGATGTGGCTGATCCGCAGGCTATAACCAAAAGATCCTCCTGGGCCGATCCCCAACTGTTCCAGAAAAAATCGAAGGCGGATTTAAAATCCGATCTCGCCGTATCCATCCAGGGAACTTCGTCAAGGAACACCACCCTCTTTCCGCTTGAAGGATCACGCCAAATGCTCTTATCCTCCAAAATCATCCGTAGCCGCCGAAATGCTTCAAACCAATCGGATGGTATCTTTTTGGTCTCATCTCCATAAAATGTCAGAGATTCATTGAATGCCTTCAACTGGTTACGGGTTCTCTCATCCGGAATCCCTGTCGTATAGAAAGAAAACCGTCCGTTAAAGAATTCACGGATTAGAAAAGTCTTCCCGACACGGCGTCGCCCATATACAACTAAAAACTCCGCCCGCTTCGACTTAAGACATCCGGCTATAACATCCTGCTCTCGCGTTCTTCCAATGATGTTCATGCGCCACCTCCCATATAATCTGCTGAAACCATCTTCAAAAACACGCTTTCAGCAGATTATATGGTATGCATTATGTTATAATCTGCTAAAATCAATTCAATTGTATCATTTAGGAAAGCCTTTTGCAAGTTTGTTTCCCATCTGTTTCATAGTTTTCTTCTTCATTCAATTATACCCATTATACTCTTTTGCTTTGGGTATAATGGGTATAAATCGCCAGTTTAGGTTTTTGGAAGAGGCTCAAGGGTTCCGAATCCGGGAATAGACCGTAACGGTAGACTTACAGGTTCCGGATCCGCTCAATCGCCTCTACAGTGGCCTCGTAATCGCCGAATGCGGTCAGCCGGAAGTAACCTTCGCCGCTCGGACCGAAACCTGCGCCGGGCGTACCGACAACATTCGCCTTATCAAGCAGATAATCGAAGAATTCCCAGCTCGTCATGCTGCCCGGAGTCTTCAGCCAGATGTACGGAGCGTTCTTGCCGCCGGATACCTCGTAACCGGCATCGGAAAGGCCCTTCAGGATGGTTGCGGCGTTACGCATGTAGTAATCCACAAGCCCGCGGATCTCCTTCTTGCCCTCTTCGGAATAAACCGCTTCGCCGGCCTTCTGCACGATATACGGAGCGCCGTTGTATTTGGTGCTGTGACGTCTTGCCCAAAGGGTATGGATGGCAACGCCGTCGCGAACCAGGTCCTTCGGAATTACGGTAAATCCGAGGCGCACGCCGGTAAATCCGGCATTTTTCGAAAACGACCGAAGCTCAATCGCGCAGGTGCGCGCGCCGTCGCACTCGTATACGGAATGCGGAACGTCCTCATCGCGGATGTAAGCTTCATAAGCGGCGTCGTAAATCAAAACGGCACCATTCTCATTGGCATAATCGACCCACTTCTGAAGCTCCGCCTTCGTGATGGTCGAACCGGTGGGGTTGTTCGGGAAACAGAGATAAATCATATCCGGTATTTCCGCAGGGAACTGCGGCAGGAAGTTGTTCTCCCTAAGGCACGGCATATAAATTACACGGCTGTAACGGCCGGTTGCGGCGTCGAACTTACCTGCGCGTCCCGCCATGACATTCGAATCCACATAAACCGGGTAAACGGGGTCGCAAACCGCGATGCGGTTCGACGGATCGAACAGCTCCTGGATGTTGCCGGAGTCACATTTGGCGCCGTCCGAGACGAAGATCTCGTCGGCAGCGACATTGCATCCGCGCGCCTTATAATCATTGTCCGCAATCGCGTTCCGCAGAAAGTCATACCCGAGATCGGGCGCGTAGCCGCGGAACGTCTCCTTGTGCGCCATCTCGTCAACCGAGTCATGCAGCGCCTTAATAATCGTCGGCGTGAGCGGCTGCGTCACGTCGCCGATGCCGAGCCTTATAATCTTCTTGTCCGGGTTGGCCGCGGTGAACTCTCTAACCTTCTTCGCAATCGTAGAGAAAAGGTAGCTGCCCTGCAGCTCCAGGTAGTTTGCGTTGATTTTAAGCATATGGGGGTCTCCTTGCATTCCAAAATTCCAGGGTCATTATAACATATGAGAGGGGATATGGATACTAATTTCTTTCGCAAGAGAAAAAGGAATTATCTCGCCCTGTCTCGTTCGCTTATAAGCCTGCTCTTCATGCATATAGTCTACGATTTCTTTTGCACTATAGTTCTTAAACTTATCAATCACGACGTCCAGGATCTTCTTCTCTTCTTCACTCAGTATGTCATAATTCATACCTTCAGTTGGGTAGATATGCAGCATCGAGTCATAGTTTACACTCTCTTCTTCCTGAACATTAATCCGTTCCAGGTTCATAAGGCTATAATGCCCGATAGGAAGCGCTCCCATTTCATTATGGCGGTAAATCAAACCCGTCAGAGCCTTTCCCCACGTCTTGTAAGAAAGGGCATCGACATACCAGAGCATCTTCATCAATTTTACTTTAAATAGATTGGATACTCGTTCGGCGATGTAAGAAATCGCCGCTTCTATCTTATCCACATTGAGCATTGTATAGCCGTTCGAATCTGACGGCCCGTCATACTTAGCATACTCTCCTTCGAAAGCTTTCCGTGTCAGATACTCCTTTCCGTATGCGTACATCTTCTCCAGTATCTTCAGTCGGATTTCATCTCGCTTCGTATCCGTAAACCCGGATGAATTCTTCTTCAGAAACTCCAACGCCTGAAAGGGATTGTCCTTCACCAGCCGAAGCATTGTATCATATGCCTCATCCTGAATAGCTTTGCTTTCATACCGTGAAATCGTAGCCTCACCCCATCCAAGCAGCCGTGACAGGTCAACTTGCGACAGGCCATAATCCTTCCTTATCTCAACGATTTCATCCGACGTTAGCAAACCATGAGCAACCCGGTAAGCATTGCGCGCGTTTAACAGGTTCTCGTTCAGCATCGCGCCGGTTTCATACTCGCTTTCATCCTCCGAGGCATTCGCGCAATACAGATATCGCTCCATGTAAGCAACCATTTCATCCTTTATCCGCGCCGTAGTATTACGCTTTCTTTCCTCAACTTCATGCGTCTTTCCGCAGATCGGACAGTTCATATAAATTGTTTCAATTAGAATTCCGTTAGCCATAATATCACCCTCCTAGCTTCTTCACGCGTAAGGAAACTCCATCCGTTCCCTGGCATAGTGAAAAGACACACATAAGACCTGTCTCTTTTCCTCTCCCTTGATCTTCATCTTTATATACACCAATTTACCTTTTATTGTATATTCCGGTAAAACAGCATAACCGTTCCGAAGGAACGGCATGCTGTTCCGCTCCGAGCGGCATGTTGCCGCAGGTTAGCAATCAGTTGCTATGGTTGCCGCATATCGCGGCCATTGCATTCAAGGCGGTACGCCTTGGATGTCATCCTGCTTAAGCACGCGTCCGCGTACGTATTGTCCTTGAAGAAATCCCACCACCGTTTTACCGGGAACTGGGAAACAATCATCGTGGACTTCCGGCAGTCACGGCTTTCGATGACTTCAAACAGATCTCTGCATTTGGCAACATCCAGTTCCATCAGGCCGAAGTCATCGATGACCAGCAGATCATAAGAGGCCATCTGGTTCACATAGTCATAACTGCTGCTTGCCATTCTGGCTTTCTCGCTCTCCTGGATTAGTGTATTGGCCCGGATATACCTGACTGTATGCTGCTGATGGAGTGCTGCAATACACAGGGCATTTGCGATGTAGGTCTTGCCTGCACCGGCACTCCCGGTGATGAGCAGGTTCCTGGCATCACGGACCCATTCGCATTTCTGAAGCAGTTCGATCGTATGGGTATCCAGCTGACGGTCCGGCTCATAGATGGAGTCGTCAAAATCGGCTTCCGGATATTTCAGTGTTGCCTTCCGGAGCATCTTGTTAAACTTGGTCGTCTGACGCTGGTCCCACTCGTAGTTGATGATGTCCGTGATACGGTCAGAGAAGGATTCCAGATCGCAGTTGGGGTTCAGGAACTGCTTTTCCAACGCTTCCGCCATGTGGGAGAGCTTCAGTTTGAACAGTCTGTCCAACAGGACGTTCTCCTCCGTCGACAGAACAGGATTGTATGTATAGTTCTTTTGTATGTAAGCCATGGGATCACCTTTACTTGTAGAAGTCCTTTCCGCGGATGTTTTCATGGACGGGAAGCGAGTCTGACGGGTATGCCCGTCCTTCCTGCATCCGCCCCAGCACCTGCTTAAACGTTTTATACTTGCAGGAATTCATCCGGATACACTGACGCGCAGCTTCTTCCACAATCCCATGAGGCAGTTCCTTTACGGAGTGCAGGATCCCTGCGCAGGCGTTGTAAGCCTGTTCCTCATGCTTCTGCGCCTTGAGCAGTCGGTCAATGTATTCGGACAGGTTCGGACCGAATACGGAAGCCCACCTCCGATAGTAGTTGCCATCCTTGGCGTTGACTTCTTTGTAGTAAAGATGTTCCGGCTTCATGTGGCTTTCCTCCGTGATATACCGGGGGAACTCCTTATAAGCCCTTTTGTGTTTGCAAAGTAACCGGTTGTACCGGTCACAGATACGGATTTCGGATGCGGTTGCCTTTATAATTGCAGGTTTTCCGCAATGGGTGTAAACTACGGAGTAGTAGTGACCATCATACTCGACGTGGTAATTGTCCGGGATCCTTGTGACCGCCTTGTAGTCGCATACCGCGAAGTTTCCGCCTGGCAGTGGGTTCATACACGGTCTGTCGTACTTCTCAAAGGCTTCCATTCTGGAATACGGCCTGTCTTGAAACTGCTTCGAGTTGAGAGTCGCTACTATCTTTTTGGTCTCGGCATTGATCGCCTCGAAAGAAGTGTAGCGTTGTTCTTTCAGTTTCTCGACAAGATGTGTCTCCAGATACCTTACATGGTTTTCCACCGTTGGTTTCCCTTTCGGTTTCCTGGGCGGTGAAGGAAGTACGATGACTTCGTAGAAATCTTCCAGGTCGGAGAATGCCGACTGCAGGACGAGTTCGTCCCGGGTGTGTTTAGTGACCGCAGTTTTTAGATTGTCCGGCACGAGATACTTCGGTGCGGCGCCGTAAAACTGCAGAGCATGAACGGTTCCGTCGATGAACTGCGGAAGCTTTTCGTCTGGAAAGATCTCCGCATAGATCAGGCTGCTCACGCCGATCGTTGTGACAAAGATGTGGGCCTTCCGGAGTTCTCCGGTCTCAGGATCCAGCAGGAGTTCCGGCTGATCGCCGACCCAGTCGATGTACAGTTTTTCTCCGGGAACCCGTTCAACAGGCATCTTTGCGTCGCGCTTGCCGAACGTTTTATCCACGAACTCGGCATAAAGTTCATAGAAACGCGATTGCTCATACCCGTCCGGATGTGCCTGTTTGTATTCCAGCCAGCAAAAGGCAAGATTCACCTTGCTCCCTTTGGCGTGAATACGGTCATAGTAATACTGGAAGTCGGGCAACGGGATCTTTTTTCTGCGGAGATTCTCCGGTGGATAGAACCGCTTTTCGACTTCGTGCGGGCTCATAGCCCTAAGTTCCTCCAGTGTCGTCCCAGACGCTGCAAATCGTTCCAGAATCCGCTGTGTTGTTCCGGAGCCGATGTGATAGCGTGCCTGGATGACATCGAAAGGACATTCGTTTTGGCGCATCTGAATGACGCCGATGATAGTGTTGTAGTCTTGCATGCTTCCATGCCTCCTTTCGTAGTTTTTGTTTGACTACGAAAGAAACTATAACACAGATTTAAAGAGTATGCCGTTGAACCGGAAACGCGTGCCGTTACGTCGGAACTGTCATGCCGCCGAAATCGGAAAATGCATTCCGTTCAAGCGGAATTTGCAACCTTTTATGTCTTTACCAAATACAAACAATAACGGCGGATCCAAATTATCTTTATCTATCAGTGTTTCCGAATACTCTGAAATCGTTAATTCACTTATCCTTTTCACTACATCTTCTGCATCATACTCCAAGTCTAATAAAGTGTAAGGGGTTGAATGCTCCTCATCCAGAGGCTTCCTTGCCCGGATTAGCAGAAAATCTGAATCTATATTAAAAGTCTCCCGATTCAAAAGACCTTTCAACTCTGTCAGAAAAGATTCGACTTCGGTTTTCTTTGATTTAACGACAAGTTCTATGATAACACCTCCTTTCGACACTTGCTATCAATTGATAGTATAACATCTAATTGATTTGGTTGTCAAGAGAAGTGTTTTCGCCTGAGAGCAATTATACCCATTATACCCCTTTTTTCACAATAGGGATATAATGGGTATAGTCTATTTCAATCCACTCTGTCCAAAGCTTTTCCAAGACATTCAGACATTTCGCAACAATCTAATAGTGAGTAACTCCATTGGAACAATTTGCTCCTCAATAGTAAACCACTATAACTGCAAATCCATTCACTGTTATAGCACATTCCCTTCCTCTGTTAACTTCTGCTGAAGATTCTCACTCTAGGCTCAATCCTTTCATACTTTTTGTTCTATCAATTCAGATAAACATCCTTGCTATGCAAAAGCATCATTTTAATTCTTCTACCTGCTTCTTTATTTGTGACGAGCTAATTCCGGGTGTTCTCTTCAGTCTTACCACTTTCTTTCCATGTAAACTGCACCACTCAACTATTTCATCGAATCGTTTTCCAATATGATCCTCCCCTAAGGCTAATGTATCAAAATCAATCTTTTCCAGTGCCTTTATCCCCACTATATCATATATAACCACTTCATCCACAACGCGAAGCGCCTCTAATAATTCCACGCGTTCTTCCGTAGAATAAAGAATTACAGCATCCGGCTTATACTTCAGAATATACTCTTCCTTCTGAACCGCAACGATTAAATAATCGCCATATTGCTTTGCCTGTTTAAACAGGCGCAAATGCCCCAGATGAAAATAATCGAACACACCAAATGTGACAATCTTATTCATATACAAACTCCTCTTTGATTTTTTCAAGTCCAATCAACAACGGATCATATATTCTAATATGTCCGACTTCATTCTTATATTTCTCTTGTAGAATCGGAAGTTCAGTGCACCCCAATATACACGCCTCCCCACGATTAACTAATTCCCGGAACAGTTCTCCAATTCGATCATCATATTTGTTCTGCTTTACCGCTTCAATCAGTTCCCGCAGTTTTACATACTCCTCTTTTTGGGGAACCTCACATTCAATTCCATTCTTTGCAAACGCATTTTGATAAATCTGTGACTCTATTGTTCCTTCCGACCCCAAAAGATATATATGCCTAATATCATCTCGTCTTACCTTCTCCACACACGCTTCAATAATGTTTACAATCTTGTTCTTCACCCCCGGCTTTAAAGAATAAATCTTCGGAAGGAAGAGATGGGAGGTATTACATGCCAACAAAATCCTGGTACATCCTGCATTAGCAAGCATTTCCAAAGAATCCGCCATCTCCTTTACAAGAACATCTACCTTCTCTCCCAACAAAAAAGCTCTCACCCGACTTGGCATTGTACAGCGATTATCTATGATTATCCTAGGCCGTTCCCATTCTTTTTCAGCGGGGAAAACATCCGCATATTGCTTAAAGAGATGAATGGTTGCATATGTTCCCATCCCGCCGAGAACTCCTATAACTAAATTCTCTTTCATATGTTGTTTCAACTCCTATCCATACAATCCTTAACAATCAATTCCATAACATTTACTGTTATCGAATTCAAATCTTTTCCAAAAACCTCATCACAAATCCGGCTTCGCTTTTCTTTCAGCGGGTCTTTACCATTACTCAACTGGCGAATATATTCCTCGGTTTCTTCCCAGCTATGTGAAACATAGCATCCTTCCAAAAGACGAGAAATAACCGGTAATACCTGTGCTCCTCTTTCGCAATAAATTATGGGTTTTTTGGAAGTATAAAACTCCGGTATCATAGAAGAGATATCTGACAGCATAACATCGGCATTTTCAAATGTTTGTGCATAATCTCCTGATCGATCATACAGCTTCCTCTCGCCTGTGAATTGACTTAAATATTCTCCCACCTCGTTTTCGGTCATCTCGCCGGTATTAACAAAGTTCGAGAACGTCAACGGATGCGGTCGGAAAATCAATCGGATATTATTCTCATCTTCTACCACCTTGCCAATCAAATCCTTATAGTCCAAGAAGCTACTCCCACCGATTTCATCACTTGTCTGCCATCTGGGAGTCCACAAAACACTAAACCAAGGGCTTTTTTCTTCTTTTTGCAGCGATTGGAATCTTTCCATTATAGGATACCCTATAAATACTGATCTCCTGATTTTCTTGCGGTGAGATGTTTTAAATCGTTTCTCATTATATTCCCTTAAATATTCGTTCTCTGCAAAAAACAGATACAGATTTCTGGCAAAACACTTCGGAAAGCTGAATGAAAGGGAATTGTATGTCAGCATAAATGAATATGAAAAGTAACATACTTTAGCAAACTCGGATACCTTGTGACTCCGATACTCTAACGGAAGGTACTGGTCATATGGACGGGTAAAGAATACGTAGTCCGGGCACCACCTCTTTAATGGCAATCCATCTTCCTTTCCGTCTGAACCAACAGCAATGACATTATCGTATTTGCCGCGAAAATACTCCGCCGTATTGTTATTGTCCTTGTCAGTTATATCTTTGACCGCATATATAATGACAGTGAATCGGGGGTCTTGAGACATTGCCTCAAAAACCGGAGCTGTTTTTCCCCATACGGAAATGTTCTGTTCAATAAACGCAACTTTAATCTTCCTCTTTGAATTCTTTATCTTTCTTTCATGTATTGCGCGCTTTTTTACCTTTCGATAGGCGATATAATTTCCCCACGGAGAACCATTAAGATATACTTTTCCCAACCACTTCACGAACGAATATTTAGAAAACCTGTGATATATCTTCTTAAGCATTTTTACCATTCTCTACAACCCTCTTTCGAATAGTCACAATCACAACAATCGAAATGCAAAACACGAAAAACACTGTTCCCATTATGCAACCGTATAATCTTCCTGCCCCATAGATTCCACCGTGCAAAAGAAGATAATCTGTTGCTAATAAACTTACCACAAATCCTGCAGCATATCCAACAATAACAAGAATTTGCCTTCTCATGATTGTTAATACGACACCGAAAAATGTTGCCAAAGCTGCTACTCCGCCATAGCATAACAATTCAGCAAAAAGGCCGGAATACTCCATAATGCTCACGCCATATATAAAGCCCAGTACTCTGCACCCAAAGAGATATCCAACGCCGGCCACAACAACCGTTATCCCCGCAATTAGCGCAGTCTGTTTAAGAATGGATCTTAGAAGGGTTTTAATCTTTCCGTCATTCCACCATTCTCCCATCTGCTTAACCATCGGCTTAAAAATAAACATGCTGAGAATATTCGTAACAAAAACCGGCAGGAACAGGATACTGAAAATTGTCTGCCATTCTTCCCCTAACAGCCGATCTATCGCATATTTCGGAACGTTTACAAGGTAATTGTACGCTATAGCTCCCGCAAAAACCGGGAAGCAGACAAACAAAAGAGTAAAGACTCTTCTGAACTCAATCTTCACACAAATCGTCTCAAATCGGCGAATAATTATGCGATTAACTAATAGAAAAACAAGAACAGAAGTTAAAACAAGCCCCAAAGAAGCGAGAACCAAGTCCTTCGAAAGTAGCATTAAAACACAGAAAGCAACAACTGATGAAACAATTCGAATGGTCGTCGCTACAGAGGCTACATCGAGACGCCCCTTCCTTTGAACTTCACCATGGAATACATCCTCGATCGCATCAACTACACGATAGAATGACAGGAACATCAATACCAAAAACTTTTCAGGTCCGATTCCGCGAATCAAACCATATCCGGCACATGCCAGAACCATGAAAAATGATGTAATAATGCGAGAAGAATAGTAAGTCGAAAAACTATACTCTTCTTTGACATCAGATGCATGGAAGTTTCGCATCGAATAACTTCCCATCGAAGCAAGTGTCTGCGTTACCGTATATAGAATTGTAAACACGCCTGCTTGGACCAAGCCTGCGACTCTCGTAACAACCAACAAATATACTGCTGATTGAACGCTGTAAACGATTGATGCACAAAGATTCCATGTGTACACCCTGCGTGTTATATTTCGATTGCTTCCGAACATAAGGTAATTAAGCATATGGAATCCTCCTGCGTACAGGCTATAATCCTACAACATTTACATTCCCAATTGCATAAGATTATATATATAACATAGGCGCCATAGACATCAATCTCATTTGAAATTGATGGGAAAAGAAAGGCGGGCATCCATACGGGTGTCCGCCAAACGTTATCTTGTGATTGTAAGCAACACTGAAGTGGTTCCCATGCCTGCAATTCGAGGTGTCCCCCAAGTTTGCGACTGGTGACTCCCAAGCGTGACAACGATGATTATACTAATTTCATCTTTTTGTTTTTACGTAGATCAATAATACAGAATAGCAACCTAGTACTTTCGCATATTCTTATTCCATCATAGTATTGGCCTACTTCTATAAAAGCACCTATTCCCGCGCACATAAACGAGAAACAACTATTTAATACTTTGAACTCCCGGCAGGTACTTTTGGACAAAAGGATTAGGCGTATTATCCCATACTGCCTTGGTATTACTTTTATCCTGATACTCTACTTTAACAATCAGTTTAGCTTCAGCATCCTGGGTCGTGTCAACATAAATAGTTTTTACGCCAACAGCTACTGTAGTCTGCCCCGGTTTTGTCTCAGCAGAAAACATTTCTTCAACTTGTTTTTTAGCAGCATCAATCTTTTCTTCAATGCTGTTATATTCACCCTCTAAGGAAAACGCAGTTTTATAAACATTTCCTCTTTCCAACCAGAGAACACTCACTTTTGAAGAACTAATAGCAACCATTGCTCGATTAAAACTATCCCAATAAACACCAATATCACAGAAGTTTACCATTTCCGAAAACTCTTTATGGATAGCCTCTGCTTTATTCTCTGCTTCCATAGCCGCATTCTCATCCTTAGGGCCTCCAATTGCCCCCCTAAGAACAATCAGTAGTACCATGGCGAAGACGGAAATAAATACCGCCATTCCGGTAATCATAATCGTTGAGAATCCTTTGTTATTCTTCATCTTTGGTTTCTCCTATTCCTTAAGGTATGTGTCTTTTCTATCTCCGTACATATAGCAACAAATTGACATTTTTCTATTCGTCGTCGCCTTCTTCAGCCTCAGAAGCAGATATGAATGTAACCACACCCGTTTTCGACAGGTTTCGTAAAAATACGTTTTGCGACATACTTTTGTATCGCTCATGGTGCTGAATCTTAACCGAAAGCACAACCCATCCATTTGCGACATGTGTCTTGTCGACATTAAACTCTGCAACATGATCCGCAAGAAGATTCTCCGCGTCTGTGGGTGTAAAGTTTGTTTTCGCCTTCGTCACGGCATCAGCGAGTTTTCCAGATTCATCCACATCAGAGGAATATGTTAACGCATCAGTATAATATAACTTGTCGCCAATCCTTAAGAATACAACAATACTATTCTTATTAGCAATTACAAGTGCCGATTTGCTATCCCATTCAACAAAATCCACACCGATTTCAGTATCCACTAAAGCGTTATTAATTGAAGCAAAAGTCGATTGAATCAAATTCTGGACTTCGGTCTCCTTCGTCGCATTGGAATACTGATCCGCAGCAAGTCTCAACAACCCGCCGACTCCCAACGTTACAATACTTAATACGGCAATGGAAACCAGTAATTCTACAAGGGTAAATCCTTGGTTTTTTCTAAATCCCATAACGATTCCTCCTCTCGAATTAGTATGTCACCTTACCGGTTAACTTGGAAATATGAAGTATTATTGTTTTTTGTCCCTGTTGAAGCTTTATTTCCGATACTACAACCCCGGTCGCAGTACTGATTCCGCCGGTCTGACGGTCAAAATGGATTTCTATCCCTCCTGCAGGAACCGGAACAAAGTTGTTCGTTCCGGCCACCTTATATGACATCGTAATACTGCGGCCTTCCACTTGATTGATTCTTGTATCGTTTTCTTCGCCCGGCCCTGTATATGCCGTGACAATTGCTTTACCGCCGTCTTGCGTTAGTTTTATATATGCATCAGCACGAGTATAGGCAACCATCTGTGTACTTTGGAAGATGCTCTTCGTATCGGCAGCCATGGATTTCACACGCTGCCTCAGTAAAACACCGATAGTGATACCGGCTATAGATGCAAGCACTCCCATAACAGCAACGGTAACCATTACTTCAACTAATGTAAAACCATGATTCTTTTTCATATAACAATTCTCCTCTTCTGGTTTCCGTCACTCTTATCTCTTGTCGTAATTCTCTATTTCTGTTAAATCAAGCTTTCCGTTATATGCCTTGTCTACTTTTGATGAGCTTCCGCTACCTCCATAACTTATGCCGTCATCCTCATAGAATATTTTAATTCCGTTTTTAAACAGATTGTTAATTACTAAAAACCTTTGTCTGTACTCATCCGAAAGGGCTATGCCATCTGAGTCAACGAATTGCGGACCGGGGTAATCCCCTAACGCAAGCATCTTTCCTCTCATTTTCCTTGAGCCGGTGGACCAATCCTCACCCTCCTGTAAGGACCAGGAACCATCATAGTAAGAATGAAGCCCCAACTGATTAATAAAATTAACTAATGCTGCCTTTTCGTATGACTTGTTTATATCCATCAAATCTAATAACGATTGACCATAACAATTATTTCCGCCATCACATTTTATATGCAAATACCCGGGCGTAAAGAATATTCCCGTGTAATGTGCGTGCTGCGAGTCCATATTCACCAAAAGATGGTTAGGCGAAACCATAAACATAACATCCCCGATATTAACAGGGTTATTAATATCACCCCAAGTCATCAGAACATCAACTGTATGCTCCTCAGGATTTTCGTCGTCTTCGCTTCGGGGAATCTCTAAACCGAAATACCTACCAGAGTCTTTTGCTGCATATGATCCCGGTATAAACTTGCTTCCTTCCAGAGTATATTCGTCCAGCTTACAAGCAATATTGCCATTCATACCTGCGTTCATAATACAGAATTTCTCAAAATATTCAATGTCAAAAATCGAACAGAACACCTGATCATAAGATCTTCCTGTATCCGGACTGATATAATTCCGCTTCGGTTTTAATCTGGCATCTTCCAAATCCGCAGTAATACTACATTTGGTGTTACCCAGAGGCATTTTTACTTCAACCTCTCCATCCGTAATAGCAATCACCGCATTCTCAGCATACGTCCAGCGTTTTGTGCTTTCATTCCAGTTTCCGAGACAAACTATCGATGCCTCCTTGCTTCTATAAGTTGAATCCACTCTCGGCTCTCCGGTAAAGGTACCGCCCGGATTAGTGAACGATCCAGCGGCCAAGGATTCCCCCGAACCATTTGCTTTTACACCCGAATCAGAGGTACACTTTACCACATCACGGCATTTAATAGTGGTCCCGGGATTTATAATAAGATGACAGTTATTTCCAAGGTATATTTTTCCCCTGATTTCAACAGTCTTTCCGGTCACCTGAAGATTCGAGCAGTCAATGAGATATACATTCCCGTTTATGAGAACATTGTCCCCGGAAAATATCATAGTCTCGTCATGTTCAATATATATGGCATCTGCTTCTTCCCCATGCAACGCGTCATCAGGGTTATAATACGTTTTCTTGTAAGAATCGTGGTTCTGCGGATTCGTCCTTGGTCCGTATCCGACATAAACATTTCCCGTTTGCTCCACGTAAGACATTCTGTCCACATCGCTATACGGAAACAGTATTGCTCCGGTTCCGGCAAACATAGAATATCTACCTGCAGGAAAAGACTCGTCACTGGCATAAATCGGTGCGTGAATCGTAATATCCGTTTTCACTTTAGACAGCATTCCTGTCTTCGGGTTAGTATATTCTACCTCTATACCCTGAATGGTTAATCCGTTCAGCAGGTTTGTTGAGGTATCTTTCAACATCACGATTCCATCAAACCCGACAATATTTGCCCCTTCAAGACCGCTGATGTTATCGGAAATACTAGTAATTACCGTACTCTCTGTATAGCTTATATCTCCCGAATATTCATTCCCGGTAAGAAGACGATATGCTTCCTTAACAAAATTCTCAGAATTAGATGTGTTATCGGTGCTTTCCCATGCTTTTGCGGCAGTATTCTGCACGTTTAATCGAATCGTATCAACGGCGCACTCAGCATCATAATAATTGTCCGACGCTTGCTGGTTTATCGATCTCGATTGCAATCCTAATAACGAGACTCTGAGCATTGTGGACGTCAACAAGAGACAGAACATTACGCCGATGACAACAGTAATGAGAGCAATACCGTTATTATCACTCATTTTTCTCTTCATATCCTCATCACTCCTTTTCTTGATGCTTTGTCAGTTTGCGTCATAGTAGTCTGCTTTTGAACCAGTCAAGGTAACAAGCGGCTGTGAGGTAAAAGTATGACCGTCTTGATACACTTCAATCCTGATGTCGTAATATGTCAAAACTCTGACTCCCGCAGGCCCAAAAATCTCTTTGGTGCTTTTTTGATATGCGTCTTCTCCCTCTCCGATATCGACCGTTTTATTTGAATAGGTATCATTTCTTGTATATGTTAATACTACATCATAGGTCGTTCCGTCCATTTGAACATTAAGGAAACGGAAAGCATAGTTCCCACTTGCTTGTCCGTTAAACACATAGCCCTTGGTCTTCTTCTCAACCGATTTAGACGTGGCCGGCGTTGTTTTTGATCCATACTGCAATTCCGTTACATTATCAGTTGTTGTATAACCGCCCGGAATGATATTAAACCCATCTTCCGGGTAATTACACTCCTTGGCAATCTGTGCCAGCTCAAAACCCTTTACAGATTCCATCACACCGTTAGCAATTGTAGTCGCCGAAAGCCTGCGCCTGGATTTTGCGTTAATTCTGGCTATTGCAACAAAAGAAGATAAAATCGGTGTAACAACAAGACTAAGTATCGCCGCTGCAACTAAGACCTCGACCAAAGTAAATCCGCGGTTTCTTTTCTTTTTTGTTTTATGCTTCACGGTTCCTCATCCTTTCCTTTGATATTTCATATTCTCCTCTTAAGGTCTCCGATTGAGGCCTTATTCGAACTGGAGAATTTTCTAATCGTTCGTTCTTCAGTTCGAATAAGACGGTAATGCAAAAATGCTGCATTACCATCTCGAAAAACCACATAAGGTTTATTCTTCGTCTTCGTTCTCTGTTCTTTGGTTTTGAATCCTCTCTTGATTCGGGCTCAGAGTCGGCGTAGGTGTGGGCGTAGGTGTATATGTCGGCCCGAAGATTCCGTCCGGAAGCGATGTCGGAACACCGGTAATTGTTACAGGCTCATAAGTGTTCGACTCAGTAAGGACATTATAAAAATCCACCGCAATCGCTCCCTCTATTAATCCGGTATCTCTTTTCATAGTGGCCGACACCTGACTGATAGTCTTAGGTGATTTACTATCCAAATAAATCTTATTAATCAAGTCCTTAAGGGCTTTGTATCCATTAACCTGATAATTTGCCCTAACCTCTGCACTTCCAAACATATATGTCCCCGAAATAGAAGTTCTATTTCCCTCATCCCATTCCAAAACTCCGGAAATAGTAGTAGGATATTCACTTTCTTTAATCGTATAAACGGGGAAGCTATACATCTCTTCATACGGAAGAAGTTCCCAACTTCTAAGATACATAATAATATCTTCATAGCAATACATCGCCGGAAAAGCCTTAGCCATCTCTCGAAGTTCGTCTGCGTTCTTCTTCATTTCGGGGATAATAACGTCATCCTTTATTCCGTAGAACGAATCCAGTCTCTTTTGCAACTGTGCTGTTTCATCTTCATAAGTCTTCTTTTTATCTGTCGCCCCGCGAAAATAAAACTGGTATACGCAGAAAGCGCCAATCAGTCCGAGGACAATCAATAGAATTGAGATATCTCTCTTTGAAACTTTCATGTTTTAACTTCTCCTATTCCGCGTCATTCTTTTTATTTTCTTCACGTTCCTTGGCTTCACGTTCCTTCTTTGCCTGCTCTTTGTCCCGTTTGTCCTGCTCGGTCTCCAGACTCTTCTCTACGTTTTCCATATAAGCCTCGTTAGTATCACAAGCCGGATTATATGTGCATTTTATCGTAAACGATACGATTGTATAGAAGAAATCTTCTGCATTAATCACATCCTCGGGATTCTTCGGTTCGCTGTCTGGATTCTCTTCGTCCTCCAGTGCTTTAATAATTCTACCGAATGCAATCTTGGCATCCTTCTTTTCCTGAAGATATTCTTCCTTCTTTTGTTGTTCGTACTCTTCTATGGACACCAAGTCACCCTCGTCATTGTAAACCATGCCCATATTATCTGCTTTTTCTTCCAGCTCTGCCCTGAGTTCTTCCAGTTCTTTGGCAAGTATCTCCTCAAGTAACTTGTCATATTCCGGTCTCAGACCATACGTTTCATTGAAACCGGAGGACGATATAATGGTAATCGTGTCAAACGTTCTCAGCTGTTGGAAAACTTTTGCGGCTTCTTCTTTCGATTCACAATTAACGGAAATGGTTAAGCCATTTTTCTCATCAGCCAAAAGCGAAAGGGCAATAAAGCCCGATGGCATCTTCTGTTCCATTTCCGCCAAGAACTGCGTCAACAAACGATTGTCATTCTTAGTCTGGTCAAATCCGGCCTTCACATTGTTGTAGGTTTCTCGGGATTTTTTATATGCGTTATTCAAATCTTCCAGATACTTATTACTCTCAATCTTCTGTTTTACTTCTTCGTTTTCTTTCTTAGCTGCGTTTACGCCAACCGATCCGACAATGAACAGAACTATCGCTGTTGCTACACATGCACAGAAAACTGCAATCGGTATAACAAGAGATGTTTCCTTTTCGCCTTTTAACAGCTCGGGAGAAAGAAGTTGCAGCGGAGAGTACGAAGCGCCAATCGCCGCGGAATAAACCCGCATCGACTCTAACGCACTGAAATTCGGATTACCGCTTCGGATATTGTCAAGTCCGGTATACTTCTGAACATTGTACCCTAATTCGTTGGAGAGTAACTCGTCCATCCCAACGAAATCAGCGCCAATGCCAACAAGATAAATGTTGTCAATTGAAGCATTATCGTTACGAGAGACAAAGTACTCAAGAATACGGCCGACATTACCGATGAAGTAGCGAAGGTTCTCGGTAATCATAATGCGGGACATCATAACCTCGTCCGAAGTATCCTCTGCTTCCTGATAATCTACGTCCACATTCAAATAGCGGCGCAGGCAACGCTGCTGCGTAAACACTACCGTTGCATCGGCATAACTGAGGTTTTCACCATATACATCTAGTTCGGTTACATTCTCGATAGCTCCGTTTACACCATGCGGAACAGAACGCTGGAGAACAATCTCACCGTTCTTTATAATCGTAATCAATGAGGAGTGCTCATCAATCTTAATTACAGCATTAACGCCACCGGTCATCTCATGACGAACAACCTGATAGATGCTGTTACCAACATAATCCATGGCGCGGATATGCATGCCGAGCGTACGCGCCAAATCAATGTAAGAAGTTGTTACATCGTTCGGAACAGCAAGCAACGCCAAACGATACTGCTTTACACCCTCCTCTTCCGTCTTTCCGAGGATGTTATAAACCAAATGATACTGGTTCATATCAACCGGGAAATAGTCCGCAGCATTGGCCGTAATCAAGGGCAATATCTGCTTCGGCTTACAAAGCGGGATACGCGCCTCACGGTTTGCGATACGGCTGGATGCAACCGTAAACACAAGACTCTCGGTACGAATATTGCGCTTACGAAGCTCTGCCTTCAGGTTGATGATGAAGTCTTCATTTCTGGTGATCACGCCGTCCTGGACCATGTCCTTCGGTGTTTCGAGGGAGAATGCGTTGTAAATCTTCGGAGATTTTGCCTGATAGTCAATCTCTACAACACGGGTAGTTCCCTGTCCGATCTCCATTGATAGCACTTTTCCTGCCATTTTGGTTCCCTTTCGAATTGCGTTGCAATTCTTCCTTCCCTTTTATCAGTTTTGTGCTTTCGGGTTGCCGTTTCACTTCCCGATTGCGACCGCCCTCTCGGGTGGTTCTGAATACTCCATAAATCTATCTATAATCTGACTTCCGTCAGTTATATTCTATTTTCTATTTTACAATTCAGTCAACCGATTATCTTATCTAATCCGGTAAACCGCATATACCAATCGATTAACTGATTTCCCCATAACACTGCGAGCAGTATTCCCGCAGATAGGTACGGTCCCATTGCGAGGGTTCTTCCCTGTTTTGATACTTTCATACGAATCAAATGAATCACAGCTCCGATAATGCATCCGGCGACAAAGGAGAAAAGTGATAACTTCCATCCAATCAAGAAACCGGAGGCTGCCAAAAGCTTTACGTCTCCCCCGCCCATTGCGCCAAACAGGTAGAACAGCCCAGAGATGGCACTTGTCAAGAAGAATCCTATTATATACAGCCAAATATCCGGACTCTTCAAAAAGAAGATCCGGTATGTCAAGTTTACTACGCCCAGGCAGAAGATAAAAATGTTAAATCCAAACGGTATGATGAATGTCCGGAAGTCTATTACGCTTAGTGCCAACAGCGCAGATGTCATGAGACAATAGAGAATGCTCTCAACAAGTACAGTTGTGCTATCCATTCCGTGTATCAAAAAGATAAGCACATATAGGATTCCGTTCGTAGCTTCCACAATCGGATACTGCGGAGAAATCTTTGCTCCGCACTTTCGGCATTTGCCTCTCAGCGCCAGCCAACTGAACAGCGGAATCAGGTCAAACCATCGGAGCTGATACCCGCAACTCATGCAATGTGAGCGTTGCTTCGAAAGGCTCTGTCCGAGGGGAATTCGGTAGATGCATACGTTCAAAAAACTACCAATCACAATCCCATATAGAAATATGATTGTATATATAACGATTTTGATCCCGGCACCCACCGTATCCTTACCTCGATTTTTTCATATAATATGGCTATTCCCTTCACAAATCAGTTCCATCCTCCCGACAAGCGGGACGTAAGGCTTCCTTCGGCCGGCGGAAGAATAGTAATAGTATAAGTAGAATTCTTATACTTTTTTGAAACCGGAACTGCCGTCTGGTATTGATCTCCGAAATGCTCTTTCAATATACTTTCTATGTCTGTGGCATTAAGGATGCTCGTATTCAATTGAATTCCGCCACTGTTAAACGTGACCAGTACAGTATCTGAAATATCATACTCGCCTGTACAGACGACAATTTCCGCAGCGCGGTATATTTCTCCCGCTGCGGATTCATCTTTTTGTATTCGCGTTTTTTCAATGTAACTCAGGTAAGCAGGAGCCAATACTCCAACCATCACCGCCATTATCGCGACCACAACAACCATTTCTACGAGGGAGAAGCCTTGACATTTATGTTTCATTTTCTCACCTCTAAGTATTTGCCGTTCAGCAAGATATATATCCCACGCAGGTGGGATATCCCACCTGCGTGATAGGGATTATGGACTCATATCTTCATCAAACACTACAGGACTATTGTCATTGTCCAAAAACGGACAGACAGTGCGAGACTTTGTTTATCTCTTGAAGTTGGTCGTAACGAGTAACGCGCCACCATCAGTGCCAGCAGCATTAATCTTTACATAAAGATTATCACCGCTATACTTCTTAGACTTGGTTTCAAACTTCTTGTCAGCGTAAACATCGTTCAAAGCTTCCTTCAACTTTGCAACAGAAATATTGGTCGTACCAGTAACATCAATAATCTTGCTGTTGTTGGAAAACGTAAGCGTTCCGCCATTCTTAAGCTGGTCATAAACATCAATCTCTGCAGCGGAAATCTCTACAGTATGACGAATCTCCTCAGCGGTGTTCTCATCGGTACCACGACGGGTCTTCTCAACGTAGCTCAGGTAAGCCGGAGCCAAAATACCAACCAATACTGCCATGATCGCTACAACTACGATCAACTCAACAAGTGAAAAACCTTTGTTCTTGTTCATAAAACAATTCCTCCATTTTCATATAATATTAATTGATTTTTCCAACCACGGTTCCTCATTCCGCGGCCTATATCTTAAACAACTGCCGTCCCTATTCCGGCGGTCGTTTAATTCATGATTAGATGTTGTCCAGTCCTTTATAAAGGCTGAGCATCGGCATTACGCAAGCGCCTACAAGAATACCTACGAATACAGCAATAACCAGAATGATTACCGGTTCCATAACTGACATCAAGTTCGCGGTTGCCGCTTCCACTTCTTCATCGTAGTAATCAGCCATCTTCGTAAGCATGCTATCCATATCACCGGTTTCTTCACCAATCTTGGTCATATGAACAACCATCGGCGGGAAAAGACCAGATCGCTTAAGGGGCTCCGAAAGCGGAACGCCTTTCTTAACCTCTTCCTTACACTCAAGCACCGCTTGACGGAACATATAGTTCGTCATCGTCTTCGCGGCGATGTCAAGCGCATCAATCATCGAGATGCCGGACGATGTAAGCGTCGCAAGCGTTCTTGCAAGTCTTGAAGAAGATGTTTTTACGGTGAAGTTCTTGAGGGCAGGAATTGAGATTGCTGCTTTTGCTAAAAACTCCGTCCCCATCTGAGAAGCGCTGAATATCTTAATAGCAATAAACGCTACGACAACAATTCCGAGAATCAAATACCAATATGCCTTAAAAAAGTCCGCTGCGGCCATTACTGCAAGGGTAAGCCCCGGCATCTTCGTGTCCATGTCCTTGAACATTTCCATGAAGTTCGGGATTACAAACGCCATCATGACGATCATAACGACGATAGCCACGCAGACAACGACGATAGGATAAATCAGCGCCTTCTTAACCATTCCGGCCATCTTCGTGTCTTTCTCAAACTGAGTGGCCATACGGTCAAGAGATACGTCAATGCTACCCGAAGCCTCGCCGGCTTCAACCATATTAATCATCATGGACGGAAAAATGTCGCTACGCTCGCGAAGCGCATTTGCGAAGCTTTCACCTTTTGCAATGTTTGCTTTAACTTCGCCGAGCGCTTTCTTCAGACGCTTGTTCTCCGTTTGGTCTTCCATCATGCCCATGGCGTCGACAATCGGAACGCCGGCGTTCAGGATGGATACGAACTGGCGGCAGAATACGCTGAGATCGCGCTTGCTGACGCCGCTACCGCCGATGTTAACATCTTTATTCAGAAACGTCTGCTCACTGACCTTCAGCGGAATCAGTCCTTCGCCCTTAAGCATCGACTGGGCGCGGTCAGGGCTTACTGCTTCAATGTTTCCCCTTTTCTTGCGGCCCATCTTGTCGACGGCCTCATATGCATATGCAGGCATCGGAATCTCCTCCTTTTCTTAGCGATGCTTAAAATGTAACTTTTCTGCTCATCGCGATGGTGTCCTGCGCGTAGTTCAGGCAGTTCTCTGCGCTGATCAGTCCACCGATATAAAGATTGTAAAGGGCGTCGTCCATGGACTGCATGCCCTGCTTCTTGCTGGTCTGAATCATTGAAGGAATCTGGAAGGCTTTTCCTTCACGAATCAGGTTTCTAACAGCGCTTGTTCCCATCATTACTTCGAATGCCGCCACACGGCCGGAACCGGTCTGAATCGGCAGAAGCTGCTGAGAAATAACGCATTCGATAACACTCGCAAGCTGTACACGAATCTGCTGCTGCTGATGCGGCGGGAATACGTCGATAACACGGTTAATCGTGTCGGCCGCACTGTTCGTATGGAGTGTCGAGAATACGAGGTGTCCGGTTTCAGCCGCCGTAATTGCTGTCTGAATGGTTTCCAGGTCTCGCATCTCACCGACGAGGATAACGTCCGGGTCTTCACGGAGTGCCGCACGAAGGGCTCCGGAGTAAGTCTCGGTATCGTCACCGATCTCTCGCTGGTTAACAATTGACTTTTCATGACGATGCAGGTACTCGATAGGGTCCTCAATTGTAATAATGTGCTTCGCGTAGGTCTTGTTGATCATATTGATCAGCGAAGCAAGCGTTGTCGACTTACCGGAACCGGTCGCTCCCGTTACGAGAACCAGCCCTCTCTTTCTGGTACACAGTTCCTGAACCGCCGCCGGGAGTCCGAGTTCTCTCGGGGCCGGAATCTTGAACGGCAGAAGTCTCATTACCATCGCAAGCGTGCCGCGTTGCTTGAATACATTTACACGGAAACGTCCGCGTCCGTAAAGGGAGTACGCGAAGTCAATCTCGCCCGTCTTATCCATGATTTCCACGAGACGGTCATTGTCCGCGAAGAGCGGAACAACAAGTTCCTCGATAATCTCCGGCGTAAGCTTCTCGGTGTCGAGAGGCCTTAGGTCGCCATCGATTCGGAATATTACCGGTCTTCCTGATGTGATATGTACGTCAGATGCATGCCGGTTAACGGCTTCCTGCAGTATGTCGTCTAATTCTCTCATGTTGCTGTCCGTTCCTCTTTATTATTTGGTATAGAAATCAGCTTTCGAACGATACGCGAAGCATCTCGGAGTAAGACGTGATGCCTTGCAGGGCCGTCCTTGCGGCGCTCATTCGAAGAGTGCTCATGCCTTCTTCGAGTGCGGCCTGTTTCAGAACGTCGGAGTCTTCACGATTGGAGATTATCTTCTTCAATCTAGGCGTAATCTCCATAATCTCATATACGCCGATTCGGCCTTTATATCCGCGGTTGCACGAGCTGCAGCCGACAGGATCATACAATACAACGTTCGGAGTCTCCGGGCGGATACCCATCGTTCTCTTCTCTTCTTCGGTAGCGTACCGCGCCTGTCTGCACTTCGGGCAGAGCCGGCGAACCAGTCGCTGCGCGATAACGCCTACCACGGAGTCCGCAATCAGGTAACTCTCAACGCCCATATCAAGAAGTCGGGCGATCGTTGCTGCCGAACTGTTCGTATGAAGCGTGCTTACAACAAGGTGACCGGTAATAGATGCCTGTACGGCAATCTGTGCGGTCTCGCCGTCTCGAATCTCACCGATCATGATAATGTCGGGGTCCTGACGGAGTATGGAACGAAGTGCGGAAGCGAAGGTAAGTCCCGCCTTTACATTTACGTGTACCTGGTTGATTCCGTTGATGTTCGCCTCAACAGGGTCCTCAACCGTGATAATGTTTACGTCTTCTTTATTTAACTCGCTAAGCGCGGTATAAAGCGTTGTTGATTTGCCGGAACCGGTAGGACCGGTAACAAGGATGATTCCGTGCGGGTTTGCAAGAATGTGGTCGAACTTCTTCATCTCCGCCTCGCCGAAGCCGAGATCCTTCTTGCTTCGTGTGAGTGCCGTCTTCTGTGCAAGTCGCATTACGCACTTCTCACCGTAGTAAGTGGGGAGAACGGAAACACGGATATCATATTCAACTCGGTCAACCGTAATACTGATACGGCCGTCCTGCGGCTTTCTCTTTTCGGAGATGTCCATGCCGCCCATGATCTTAAGTCGGGCGATTATTGCAGGAAGCATTCCGATGTCATATGTAATCTGTTCGAAGAGCGCGCCATCAATTCGATACCGGATACGAACCTTGGTCTCAAGTGCCTCAACATGAATATCGGATGCTCTCTGACGGGCTGCCGACTCAATCATATTCCGAACCATGATTACAATCGGGGAATCCGCAACGGTATCTTCTGCGTCTTCCTCTTCGCCGGCCGCCTTCTTGGCTTCGCGCTCCTTGGCGTAGGCTTCGGCGGCATCCAGTGCCTCGGCGTTACCGAAGTACTTATCGATGCACATCATGATATCGCGCGTTGTTGCGATATACGGCTCAATCTCCATGTGGGTAACCATCGAAAGATCGTCGATTGCCACCATATCCATGGGATCAGCCATTGCCACACGAAGTACATTCTGTCCGCCGGTAGCGTATCCAAACGGCATTACCATGTATTTTCTGAGAATGCCGGGGTTGATCAAGTTAACGATATCGTCCGGGATAACGATTGTAGACGGAGAAACCATCTCAACTCCGAGCTGCCTCGTCAGCGCCTTGGTGATATTCTCCTCAGTAGTAAACCCAAGTTCTACAAGGGTTTCACCGAGTTTCTTCCCGCCGTTCGTCTTACGGGCTTCCATTGCCTGTTCAATCTGTTCGGGCGTTACAACATTCTCGGAAACGAGCATATCGCCCAGTCGCCTTTTCTTACGATAGATTTCGCCGGCCATCAGGAAAGCCTCCTTTAATTCGATACAATAAGGTTTTGTCTACAATTAGAGAATACCACTTTCGAGAAAAAATTTCAAGGCGAAACGCTTACTTTTTGTGCATTTGTCCCAAATATTTTTGCTTTCTTGTGGTTTTCTTTCTGTCGTCTTCTAGATGTTGTGGTGAAACCCTTTATTTTCGGGCATTTGTCACATGTATTTGTAAATTTTTTGTTAACGGCAAATATCAATCATCGTTAAAATGCAAATGTTTAGTGCAATAATATCCGTCAGAAATTGTAAACATTTTGTTAACAGGACTAAAAACCGTATGTGTTCGCGACCTCTTCCGTATATTTTCGCGGTTTTTCCCACACAATCAGCGGTTTTTCGACCTGAATTCTCGGTCTTCCGCCTTTCACACAGCCGAGAAGCATCATGTTAGGTTCCTTGTCGACAAACGAATGGACCATCCGCAGCCGTTTGGGCTCCAGTCCGAATTTCACCAGGGTGGTGATTATCTCAGGAAGACGGAACGGCCTGTGGACAAGATAAAACCGCCCTCCCGGCTTAAGTACGGCCGCTGCCTGTTCCGCCACATCGGCCAATGTGCACAGAACCTCGTGCCTCGCTATCGCCTTGGCGCTCTGCGGGTTGACCAGTCCATGACCGCCGGTCATATACGGCGGATTCGAGACAACAACATCGAACGACGCCTTGCCAAACAGGTTCACGGAATCCTTCAGGTCCCCGTGAACAACGGTTATACGGTCGCAAAGCCCGTTAAGCGTAACATTTCTCGCAGCAAGTTCTGCGCATTCCTGCTGTACCTCTATCCCGACAATCTGCCCCGCCTCGGTCTTCGCAGACAAAAGCAAGGGGAGTATCCCCGTGCCGGTTCCCATGTCCAGCACACGCTCCCCCTTCTTTACTTCGGCCCAGCCCGAGAGGAAAACCGCATCCATTCCGAATCGGAATTTATCGCTGTCTTCCACCATCTTAAGCCCGTTTCTCTGCAAATCCACCAGTTTTTCCATAACTACTCAAGTGCCTTCAAAGCTTTCTCGGAGGCGTCCTCTTTGGATTCCTTCCGGGGCTTGCGCGGGCGGAATTTCAATTCTTCCGGACCGTACTCCCGGATCTCTTTCTCGTCGCCGTCCACGCCGTTCACATGAACAAGCACCTTAACGCGCTGCTTCAGTACGTTAAGCTCCGTTACCTCACCGGTTAATCCTTCCGGTGTGTGAACCGTCTCTCCGAGATTCGGCAGGCGGCTGTTCAGGTATTCATAGGCATCTTCTTCGTGTTTCAGGCAGCACATCAGCCTGCCGCAGTTTCCGCTGATCTTCGTCGGATTCAGCGAAAGATTCTGCTCCTTTGCCATCTTTACGGAAACCGGAATAAAATCCGACAGGTAAGTATGACAGCACAATTCGCGGCCACATATTCCGATACCCCCGCGAAGCTTTGCCTCATCACGGACACCGATCTGGCGAAGCTCAATTCTTGTATGGAACACAGTTGCAAGATCTTTTACCAACTCACGGAAATCAACCCTACCGTCCGCAGTAAAATAGAACAGCAGCTTGCTTCCGTCGAATGTATACTCACAGCTGATCAGCTTCATGTCAAGCGCGTGCTTCGCAACCTTCTCTGCACACTGAGCGAGCGCTTCTTTCTCTTTAGCAGCATTCGACGCAACCCGTTCTTCATCGGCCGCAGTAGCCAGCCGGATGATCGGCTTCACCGGAGGCATGTCCGGCGTTTCTTCAATCTCTCTTTTCTCAAGCACAACCGTGCCGTACTCCACGCCTCTTGCAGTCTCAACAATTACATGGCTACCGCGCTCCACCTCAAACTCCACGGGATCGAAATAATAAACCTTTCCGGCCTGCCGGAAACGAACTCCGATAATTGAAATCATAACATTCCTTTCTTAAGAGCGAAAGCTCTCTTTCATATGTACAAGCATCAGCCAGACCGCCGGTTCCGGCGTGACATTGGCCTTTCGCTTGGCAATCAGTTCTTCCAATTCTTCCTGAAGCTTACGAATCCCCTCATACGTAATTCTTTCCGCCTGACTCGAAAGGGCGCTCTCCTCCTGCGAAAACATCAGCTCGGCTTTCTTTCCGGACGCCTTCCGGTACAGGAGGTCCCGAAGCCAGACCCGCATCAGTTCAAGAATTTCCCCGAGGTCATCCTTCCTAGCTGCGAGCGATTTTGCCATTGACGCCATCCGTTCCTCGTCCATATCCGGCAGGTTCTGCATCAGTCCCGCGACCAGATCCTTCCTCTCTTGGAACTCCTCGGATGCGGCGCAGGCCAACGCCTTGCCGGGGCTTCCTCCGGCATATGCTGCCGCAAGACGGGCGCGATAATCCGGTATTCCCGCCTCTTTCATCAGAAACGGAACGAGCTCCGAATCCGGAACCGGCTGAAAATTAAGAACCACAGCACGCGATAGAATCGTCGGCAGAAAGGCTTCCCGGTTGTTCGTAAGAAGGATAATCACGCCGTATTCGGGCGGTTCCTCAAGCGTCTTAAGAAGCGCATTCTGCGCCTGTTCATTCATTTTCTCGGCTTCATCCACCAGGAAGATCTTATACGGTCCCGCATATGGCTTGATGGCAATCGGCGCGCAGATGCTCTCCCGGACATCTCCGACCGAGATAATGCTCTTCTCGTGCGTCACCCAGACAACATCCGGCTGATTTCCCGATTCCATCTGCAGGCAGGAGAGGCACCGTCCGCACGGCTCTGTGCCGCCCTCTTTACATTGCAGCGCAGCGGCAAATGCGAATGCCATAGTCCGCTTTCCGATTCCGTCATCGCCTTCAAAGATATAAGCATGCGAAACCTGATGATTCCGAATGCCCTGCTGAAGATGTTCCTTGATTGTTTTATGACCGATGATGTCACGAAACAACTTCATCCCCGCACTCCTTCTCTATCTCTGCACAGAGTTCATCAAGAACCCGCTGATAGTCGTCATTCACAAAGCGTTTCTGTATTCCCAGCCGGTTCAAAACCTCTTCCGAGAAATCCTTCGCATCGGCAAGAAACCGCCTGCACATTTCTTCATACTTCGGTTCTGCCTGTGCGCGTTCTCTCTTAAGGGCACGCTCCAGACGAACCCCGTCATCGGTTTCGATATACAGCGGAACAATTCTATCCGCGCCGAAGTAGTCGCGAAGCTTTTCATACGCAGCAGGGGTGACAATCAGTATGCTGCTTTTTCGGTTAAGATTAATCTGTCCGTCATCAGCCGTCATGTAATACCAATATCCATATATGGTTTTATAACGACGTCTCTCAATAATCTTCCCTGAATCTTCCATCTGAATCATTTGATTCTCTGTTATAAAGTGATATTCTGTCCCTTCCGATTCTCCCTGTCGCCTCGGTCTTGTTGTATAAGGCACTACTGTCCCCAAACATTCCGAAAACCGATTTTTGATATCTCTATAAAGCGTGTCTTTTCCGGAAGCACTTTTGCCCATGATGAGAAACAGTTTCCCTTTCTTCTCCGCTGCCACTTTTATTCGCCTCTCACATAATATTCTTATTTACCGACGAATTTACAAAACTCGTCATAATCTCTGATATAGTCCTCAACCTGATAATGCTCAGAAGCCGCAACACAGAGGACAGAGTCTTTTTGGAGCCAGAGCATCTCTCTCCACGTACAGTCTTCTATTACAACACCTATAGACGGATCCGACAATTCAATCTCTTCACGCTTTTCCTTATTTTCCAAAACCATCTGTATTCTTCCGTATGGACAGAACAATACTTGTTTCAGTTTTTTATGCGCGTGAAATCCTCTTCGGACGCCTTCCGGAACCTTCGAAATGTAATAAATCCTCTTTATCTCAAACGGAATCTCCTTCGTTGCCTCAAAGAATGACAATTCTCCCGCATTCACAGTAGGAATTGTTTTTATATGAACCACACGGCATCCGGCAACAGTTTCCCTGACATTAAACTCATCGCCTTTAAGAACCGAGTACCACTTTAAATCCTCTATGCCATCGTAACGGTCAAGAACTCTTTTGGGAACATCAAGAACTTCGTGAAAAAAATGTTTATCATAAAATCTTACCGCTCTTCGGTTATCCTTCAACACACACCAGTAAACGCTCTCCAATCCGTATTCGGTAAATGCTTTTTGAATAATGCTTTCCATCCCGAACCATGCATATCCCCTTTTCATCGCAGAAGCTCTTACAACAATGGCAAATTCTGCGCTTCCTTCCTCGATATGTTTAAGACTGACTGTTCCCATGTATTCATCTTCATCTGACGCTACGGCAAGGTGTATATTCTTCTCATCCTCCCAAGCGTGCAGAATAAAAGCTTCAGCGTCCTGAATAGTCTTCGAAGAGAAATCCGCCCGTAGCGAATCCGTAATATTCCTGTCATTCATCCACTCTAACATGAACGGTGCGTCTTTTATCTCCAGTTTGCGTAAATGCATATGTCTCCCTCGTCAAAAACCGTTGATGGCATCAATAATGTATCGTATCTCTTCGTCCCCAAGTCCGTAATACATCGGAAGGCTTAATTCTGTCCGGCTGATTTCTTCTGCTATCGGGAGGCTGCCTTCCAGAATATGTAAGTCTTTATAGCATTCCTGAAGATGCATCGGAATCGGATAATGCTTGTTCGTCACGATTCCTTTATCTCGCAAATGCTCTTCCAGCGCGTCTCGCTCGTCACATCTGACAGCATATATATGCCACACGGGGTCGCAATCCGGGATAACATACGGTGTTCTTATCTTAGAATTCTTTATTCCCTCGTTATATCGAAGAGCAATCTGTCTTCGCGCTTCATTCATCCGATCAAGATGGGGCAGTTTTACTGACAGGAATGCCGCCTGAAGTTCATCCAGTCTTGTGTTCTGTCCCTTCATGATATGATGGTATTTATAGTCGGAACCATAGTTTCCAAGAGTTCGTACAATCTCCGCCGTTTTGTTATCATCCGACACAATCGCTCCGGCATCCCCAAGGGCTCCGAGGTTCTTGCCTGGATAGAAACTAAAGCACCCCACAGCGCCAAACGTTCCGACCCTTCTGCCTTGATATCTCGCACCGTGAGCCTGCGCGCAGTCTTCCACTACTTTTAATTCATATTTATCAGCGACTCTTATAATTTCATCCATCTCACACGGTTGTCCGTACAGATGAACCGGAATAATGGCTTTCGTTTTGCTCGTAATCGCCCGCTCTATCAATGACGGATTAATGTTATAGGTACGAATGTCCGGCTCGACAAAAACAGGCGTAGCACCAACATATGTAACAGCAAGGGCAGTCGCAATGTATGTGTTCGAAGGAACCAAAACCTCATCTCCGGATGTGATTCCAAGAGCCTTCAGCGCTAGGACGATAGCGTCCAATCCATTTCCGACACCAATACAGTATTTTCTTCCGCAGTATTTTGCAAAGCTTTCTTCGAAAGCCTTGTCTTCCGTTCCTCCGATATACCAGCTCCGTTCGAGGACCCTCTCAAAAGCTGCTTTCAGCTCCCCTCCCAGTTCCTCTTCCATCGGAAGAAACGAAACAAACGGGATACTTCTTTTCGTTTCTCCATTCATTCGATTTTTTTCCTTTCTTCGTCCTGCGCAATGACCTCTTTCACAGAAAGCCGTTCCGTTAGTTCTTTCAGTTTTACTTCCAAGGTTGACACTTTAACCGACAACGAAAAGCATCTGATTAACATAAGGAATATGACACACAGGAAGACGAAGTTTACAGCAGAATCTACTCCTATCAATTCTGCGAACCAAACTATTAATTCCGGAAAAACACTCATAAAAACCAATGCACCGGCAAAGAATAACCAAAAAATCACGTCCTCAATCTGCATTTGAGATTTACGTAGCTTTCCGCGAATATAGAATCCGGTCGTCAACGATCCAACAATCAACATGATTCTTAGAATAATCGGCATAATTACACCTTCTTTCGAAACCACTGAACAATCAGAATGGATAAGCACATACGAGTCATATACTTTACAGCCTCCCAAACCTTAAGATAACTCTCGCCGGCAACTCTTTCTTTCATAGCGACCTGATGCTCTTCAACTCTTGCGCCACACCGGAGCAAAAAAGCCAGAGTGTCCGGTTCCGGGCCATAGTTTACCTGTTTCGCCAACACTTTTATCATACTCTGGCTAAACACTCTCATCCCGGAAGTCGGATCCTCAATCCTTTTCCCTGTTGTTATTCTTATGCATCCGCTGATAATTCGGCTACCAATCATTCGCGCGGTCCAAGGCTTCCTTTCCGAGACAAAACGAGACCCGATAATAATGTCGCTGTCACTGGTTTCTGCCGCCTTCAGCAGTTCTTCAATATATCTCGGGTCATGTTGACCATCCCCATCATATTGCATTGCATAATCATAGCCTTTCTTCTCGGCATACTTCATCCCACCTTGAAAAGCCCCTGCTAAACCGAGATTAATCGGATAATCCATCAAACGATAGCCTTTTGCACGACAGATTTCAGCAGTATTATCTTTAGACCCATCGTTAACGACTACATAATCGTATTGCGGGTATTCCGTCTTTATCTCTTCTACCACGCGCTCGATATTATCCTGTTCATTATATGCCGGGATAATCAGCAATAGTTTGCTCTGCATTTTTCTATCTCCACCAATTACTTTCGGTTCTTTCTTTCAATACTCCTATTAATCCACCCTGAATAAATTATAAACGGCAAATAAAGTATGTAGAAACAAACACGCCTAATTCTACTATACTTTGAGAGTCTTGCCTTTTCCATATAAAACCGTAAGCCCATTTTCTTCAGAGAATTATACGGTTTTTGGAGTATGCCAAATCTACAATCATATGGGAAAATGTATTTCTTATAAATTACATTCATATCATTCATGAACATCTCACTATATGACCCGGAACTGGATACTCCGGAAAGACGAACAACTACTTCAAACTTATCCAGATAATAAAACTTAACGCCCCTGCAGGAAAGCATAAGCCAATAGGGATAATCCTCTATCAGTCGTATATCCTCATCAAAAAAGCCATATTGATCAAACACTTTTCTTTGAAAGAACGCCGCTGGCGCCGGAAGATAGTTCCTCGCAAACAGGCGGTTTTTCTGTTCCTCTATATCATATGATTTCAGCCTGTCATAATTTGACTCACAGGAAATCAATTTCTTGCGATACTCGCCCTCCAAAGTAACACCAACCATCCGCGCAAAAACGACTGAAGCCTCCGTCTCGTTAACAAATGAGACATAATCGGAAATTGCATCGGGATTACTCAATTCATCTTCCGCGGCAAGAAGTTTAATATACTCGCCCCGCGCCTCCTTTAATGCCCCATTTACATTTTTCACCGTTCCCTGATTAGTATCGGCATGCAAAATAACAGAGCGTTTTATGGTTGAGTCAGAAACCATCTTTAGAATTCGCTCTGTCACGGAATTAAAGCCCTCCGAACCGTCATCCGCAAATATCACTTCAATCGGTTCATACCTCTGATTAATTACGCTCTGCAGTGTATCAATAATCGCGTTTATGTTCTTGTAAGAAAGAATAATAATGGAGACCAGTCCTTCTTCAGTCATTCTGCTGATACTCCTTCCATTTCATCTTCTAATCACAGACATCTTTCCAGATTACAATACCAATATCTGTATATTCATGTGTGTCTTAAGTCCCAATTCATTTTCAAATTCTCCACGATATCCCTGTCACCCTCCAGAATTTAATATCGGAATTATATAGTTGCGCGCAACTCTGTACAAATCCTCATTCTTCTTGATAATCTTCTTGCATGGCAGAAATAATCTCGCTGTTAACCCTCCAAATCGAGATGCCACAATCTACATACAAATCTGTTTCACTGGTTCCAACCATTCTCTGTGTCATCGATAATTCTCCGGATATACGCTCAGGTACCGCGCACTCAAACACCTTTTCAAATATCTTTTGGGTCTGATTTCTATACACATACAGTGTAAACAACGTCGAATCAACCAAGGCATCCTCACAGATTAACACCGAAAGTCTGCCCTCGTCCTCAATAATAATCAGAGTTTCCTTTTCAATCCAATCCTTTTCCGATAAAGGCAAATCATCTCGTTCATCATATTGTTTTTCCCCATTTTTATAATATACCGTCCTTGAGCACTCAACCTGAATTCCATCTGGGGAAGTAACGATTCCTATTATTTTTCCATCCAAGTTACTCAGCCAAACCCTCCATCCATAGTATCCCCCATCAATACCTATTTCACAGTACGCGGTGGTTCCTTCCTCTGGATAGAGCACAGACTCTGCCCCGATAAATGTTGCACCCTGTTGCTCTGACCCGTTCACAAAATCCCATTCCATCGCGGTTTTTGAAAGGGATGCTTTATGGAGCATAAAAGAAGAAAGGACCATATATATATCCGGGCAATCTTGTGGGTGTGAGAAATCTAGAATTCTGTCTATCTGTTCCGCAGAAAAGCGATTCAAGGATACCAAATATTCCTTTGCCTGACACCTGGAAAGGGGAAGAATACCCTTTAAAATATTTACAGTGTCTTGAATGTTTCCTGTCAGCTCAAACACATAGTCCGTTCCGTCCAGTCCGTTTTCCTGAAGCATCCTGGCAATCCCCGCAGATAGCTTCAAATCATTCGAAGCCCACATCGTTTCCAGCCAAAAGAAGTAAGCCCCATTATACATCCCTCCATCACTTATTGTACGCCTTCTTCCATAGTATTGATACGCATATCCCTGACTCCAATCATTCGCCAGCACTGCATCAGAAGATGTGTTTTCATCTATCCATTGCATCGCCTTCTCCTGCGGAATTGCAAAATACGGCGTGGAATCTGATCCGGCTATCCATGCAACTTCAGCATCAGATGCAAGAATTGCTATGCAGGCTAGTACTGAAATGATTGCCCCAGAACACTTTGATGAAGCAAAGGCTGCCAACATCAACGATGTGCCCGCCAAAGAAACTGCAAACACCGGCTTTATTATCACAAATGAAGCAAACAGTATTCCCGAGAAAATAATAATCAGCACTCTTTTTATCAGCAACGATCTGTTTCTTTCGGTCATAAATTCATAAAACCGATTTTCACCATAAGCCAAAACGATGGATGACGGAAGAATGACAAATTCAAAAAAGCGCATTCCGAACAAAACCATAATACTTGTTCCAAACAACCATGTCGCAACCGAAGCAAAAAGAAACACTCCGTCAATAACCTCTGCCTTTGCCTTCTTTCGAAGGTAACTCACAGAATCCTTACATGCTACCCCTATAGAAAGCAGCAATGCCAAAACCGTTGCTCCACCGCCCATATAACTAATTACATCTAATCCATGTGCAAGAAAAAAACTCCAAATTGTTTCCCCTTCAAACAACACAGGTCTTTTCATCTCGCCAACAAAACCCGCTGGATTTGGCCAGGATTCAGAACTTTTAGACTTTACGAACAGAGATTTTACTAATTCGAGAACACTATCCCCTCTAGTCAAAACAACGATCGCGAGAATGCTCACTATTATGCCAATCGGAAGCATCTTCTCTTTCGTTGTTAATTTGCTTCGGCATATAATCCGAACGGCTATGAATCCCACTACTGCCGTTCCAACGGAAATAAGTGCATATACATAGTACGTATTCCAGGTGAAATAGAGCGCTATTAGGGCTGAAACAAAAATTGCGCCATAAACGATTTGTTTTCTTATCTCTTTACTAAGGCAACAATCATACATGGCTAACACGGCAGTCAATGCAAAGAGACAGATTAATGCATCAGTATCAAAAAAACCATATCGTGAATGAGTAAAAAACGGCTTGCTTAATACAGCAACCAGAGCTCCAAATACACTTGCCTGTCTTGATACCCTTTTTCTCAGAAACAGGTATAGAGGTATTGTGCACGTCGCCAGAATAAAAGAGCACAGCCTTATAGCAATAGTAAAAACGCCTACATTAATACCCAAAAAATGAGCTATGTACCACACCAACGCGGCAAGTGCACTAAGCAAAGTCGGGACACTCCCGCTTTCCCCGGTTCTCCTTTGCGTTCTAAACGCGTCTTTTTCTGCCGGCGAAATGCGGATTGATCCTATGCCATTCTCAGTAAACTCCCTTGCCACGCGAATATAGTAATACGAATCCGGATCACTGGCGAACACGCCCTCTTCTCCGGTAAACATTTCTGTGGTTTTCTCGTCCCAATCCCTGCCAAAAGGCTGACATAAGGCATAAACCAAAACAATCATGCCCAGAATGATTACTACATCAATCCATGACCACGTTCTCTTTTCCACGCTTGAACCTCCTCCGGATAAGAATTATGGTCTGACACACAATATAAATAATGCACATAACCGCAACGACAAGTGTTGCGATAGCAACATAGTTTAATAACGTCATTAAGACAGTTGTTGTATGCGGGCCAATGGTTCCATGTTCTGGAATACTGTCAAAATAAAAAATCCCGCTATTCCTTATAGACGGAGCTCGCTTTATTGAATGCCATAACCAGACAAGCCCTACGGAAGCGAACAAATAAGAATAAACTTGATTTGAAAAAAAAGCAACACACAATAATACCGGCAGAAAAAAGATAAGTGGGAGGTTATCTTTCTGATATACCATATAACTCCCTGAAAACACGCTTAAGAACTCGTGAATTGGAACAACGGCCATAAAAATCACCGCCGAAATCCAGCAAAACACACTCTTCGTGACAACGGACCATCGTGGGCTTTCCTGTGCTTTTGCTTTCTTTCTTGCTGCTACCGCCTCCAGCGAAAGATATAGTAACGCAATCCACAACCCAGCATATGCTGCAACTACAGGTATGATCAATCCGTATCTCCACTGATACAGCGTACACCTTATCAGCGCTGACGATGCCAAAAGCATTGCTCCCGGGAAAGATTGCTTACAGGCAATAAAGATTCCGGCAAGCACAAAAAGGATGAGCGAATAGTAATCGTATTTTCCCATCGCAGGGTTATATGCAATAAAAATCATGTAAAGAATCATGCTTAAAGCATAGAACCAGTAATCCGACGCCCTTCTTCCCGGCGGCAGATTGTTATTATTCTTATCCAGCCAGTCCTTAATCTTCTGAATTTGAACATTCATTCCCTTAAGCACTGGCTCTTCTTTGACCTTTATGGTGGAATTAATAAAAACAATTGTCAGCAACAGGTGAACAACTGCAATGACTTTAGCAAGAAGAATCCAGAAGTCCGTACTCTTTGCGCCGTCACGAAATACCTCTCCGTATTCCGGAAGGTCGCTGATAATCATGACGCCGGTTCCATGATAGAATTGAAGAAGGAGAAGCACAATCAGACTGCTGACTGCAGAGATACCGTACCCCAGAAAACTGCGCATCTGATGGCCGACAATCGTTGCAATGCAGAAAAACAGAAGAAAAACGATGAAAACGTTTGAAAGCTGCTCGCAGGTGTCGGTGCGAAGCGCAATGGCCACAACGGAAATATGAAAGCAGAGCGTGAGCAGGATAACCGTTCCGATGCACGCGGCATAATAATACTTCCGTACATCGCCGAACGGAATCGGGTTGCGGCGCAAAAGCGCCGTCAGGGTAAGCGGCTCTTTTTGCTTGGCATTTTTCGCTTCTTTGTTCATGGGAGTTTGCCTTTCCGGGTTTTTTACGGGGACTGTTCTTCCCTCTAAAAGGTATTTCTGCACATAATTCTACTAAATATACTATACTCATAAAGAAAGCCTTCGTCAAGATGCGAAGATTGACAGAAGGCGGTTCATGTGGTATTGTCTTGTAGCGTTATTACTTGATGAAAAGGGGAGAATATGAGACTCAGAAATATCCCGGGCGCCAGGGAAGAAATGCTGGTGAACCCGTTTGTAATTCAGAATCCGGAGGGAAACCGCGGCAAATGGCACGGTTTCTTCGGAAACGGCAATCCGCTTCACATCGAAATCGGAATGGGCAAAGGCCAGTTCATTATGGCGCTTGCTGCTGCCAATCCGCAAATCAACTATCTCGGGATTGAGAAGTACTCGAGCGTGCTGATCCGCGCGCTTGCAAAGCAGGCGGAGCTTAATCTTCCGAACCTTCGGTTCCTGCGGCTTGACGCGGAGGCGATCAACGATGTTTTTGCGCCGGGGGAGGTCGAGCGGATTTATCTGAATTTCTCGGATCCGTGGCCGAAGGACCGCCATGCGCATCGCCGGCTTACTTCGGACCGCTTTCTCGCCCGTTACGAACAGTTTCTGGCACCGGACGGCTGCATTATGTTCAAGACCGACAACCGCGGTCTGTTTGACTATTCCCTGGAAACCGCGCAGGCCTGCGGCTGGAAGCTCTCGGAAGTCACCTATGACCTCCACAATAGCCCCTACGAGGAGGGCAACTTTCATACAGAGTATGAGGACCGGTTTTCCGCTCTCGGAAACCCAATCTGCAGAGTGGTGCTCTGCCCGCCGGTTAAGTAATTTCCGAATGGCACTCCGCCCACCGGCAAAACAAGCGATTCGCACTCCGAAAAGGCCCCGAAGCCATGCATTTGGCGGCTTTCGTCACTGCTTTCTATGAAATTGCAAGAATTTTGAAATTTCCTCTTGCATTTTCCGATAACCTGTAATATAATCACACTTGCGTTCACAAAAAACACATATTCGCGCCTCTAGCTCAGTTGGTAGAGCACCTGACTCTTAATCAGGGTGTCCAGGGTTCGAGCCCCTGGAGGCGCACTTCGAAGGTCTCCATTTGACAGCATGGCTGTTGGGCGGGGGCTTTTCTTTTTGTCCATTGAGCTCAAAAAAGGCGGTAACCATTCGGTTATCGCCCTTTTCATACATTTCTTTACGCCTCCGTCGCGGCGAAAGTTTCATAAGGAAATGTCCGATGCATGCGTTCCGTCGCAAAACACTTGCGAAACATTCGAAACGATGGAAAACTTAATTCCCCCATCCCTGCTCGCCGAGCAGCGGATGGCAGTACCAGCGGCCGTGGACGCGGAAGACCCAGTAGGTTTCCGTGCCTTTCTCGGAAGAACCGTCGTCGTTGTAGGTTAGCGTGTAGTTGACTTCCGCCTTGGCGACCTTCTGGATGTCGTCGGTGAACGCCTCGGGGTTCTGCGCAAGGAGCATGCTTACCGCCGATTTGAACTCGTCGCTGTCCTTACCGAATTCGGTGGCACTGACGCCCATCACCTTCATGGAGAAGGCGTCCTTCTCCGATTCCGACATCGATTCGAATTCCTGCTCGATCTGCGAAATCACGGGGTCCGCCTCCATGCGGAGGTATTTCTGGCAGTCGTCGCTGTAGATGGTCCGCTTTGTAAACTCCATGTAATCAAACGAGTAAACCGCGTTGAACGCCGCCTCGGCAGCCCGTTTCGCCGTCCGGTTCGGATTCATGATGACGAAATGCATCAGGAGATATACCCCGATTGCAAGAACCACCACAATAATGCCGATTATGAATAGGCGGTTGCCCTTCTTCGGCTGCTCCGCCTTCTTTTCTTTCTGTTTTCGAATCTTCTTCGCTCCCATGTCGGAATCCCTCTTATGAAAAATCCCGGGACACGAACCCGCGTCCCGGGAAATGCTATGTCAACAATCAGTCAGCAACGAATCAGTCATCATCGTCGTCATCGTCGTTCTTCTTGCTCTTCTTGCTGCTGCCGGCCATGTTCTCCCACTTCTCAGCTGCATCGTTGATGTTCTCAGCGATATCGCCGTCATCGTCAAGGAGATACCAGTTTCCGCCAACCTTAACAACCATAAAGTACTCTTTTACTTTATCCTTGTCGCCGTCTTTCTTGATCGTGATGGTAACTTCTACAAGAGCCGTGTTCTGAACCTTGTCCTCGTCACCCTTGCGAGCCTTAACGTATGCACGTACGCCCTCGGTAACGTCATCGCTCTTACCGAACTTCTTGGTCTTCGTTACCTTCCAGGAATAGTCGACGTCATCCTCGTCATCGTCATCATCATACATATCAAGCTTCTTAAGAGCTTTCTTGTTGGCGAAGAGCATGTACTTGGAATTGAGATCGCTTTCCTTCTCACCAAGGGATTCGGACTTCTTCAGGTAGTTCTTAACTACGCTCTTAGGGCCATTTCCGAACAGAAGGGAAATCAAGCAAACAACAACAGCAATTACAGCAACAACTGCTACAATTGCGATGATGAGGCTCTTCTTATCACCCTTCTTAGCCTTGTTTACTACGTTGCCTACATTGCCGGCAAAGTTGTTAACAGCCTGCATCGGCTGAGGAGCTGCCTGGGGAGCTGCCTGAGGAGCCGCCTGAGGAGCTGCTAAAGCGTTACCGCAATAAGGACAAACAAGTGAACCGTCTGCAACCTGCTTACCGCACTTTGTACAAAACATTTCTCTCATCCTTCCTAATTTCTATAAAATTCCGCTGTTGTATAAACCAACGCTGATTTTACTATACTATACTTTTTGCCGATTTGCAATACTAAATTCGCACGGATTGCCCGAATACATTGACAAAACAGGACCTCTAAACTAAAATAATACCATCCCCGTGTCATGGGGAAAAATGTGACTATGGTGACGATTATGAAGAACGATTGCTGTTGTGACAGCCATACTCCGATTTTAACCTGCAAAGACGCGACGCTCGGCTACGAGAACACGGAGGTCATTAAGGACCTCTCGTTCGAGCTCTATCCGGGCGAATATCTGAGCATTATCGGCGAGAACGGCTCCGGCAAATCCACATTAATGAAAGCGATGCTCGGGCTCATCAAGCCCCTTTCCGGAAGCATCACCGTGAACTGCACGAGAGGCAGCGGGTGCATCGGCTACCTGCCGCAGCAGACGGCATTGCAGAAGGATTTTCCGGCAACCGTGTCGGAAGTCGTGATGTCCGGATTCCTTGCGCAGACGGGCCTCCGCCCTTTCTTTAAGAAGGAAGAGAAAGCCCAGGCAGCCGAGGTTATGGAGCAGCTTCACATCACCGAGCTTCGAAACCGCAGCTACCGCGACCTGTCCGGCGGACAGCAGCAGCGCGTACTCCTGGCGCGCGCCCTTCTTGCCGCGCACGAGATTCTCATGCTCGACGAACCCGTGACCGGCCTGGATCCTGCTGCCACCGCAGAACTCTACGACGCCCTGTCGGAGCTTCACAAAGAGCGCGGGATGACCGTCATCGTCATCTCCCACGACATTGCGAAGACCATCGTTCCCTCAACGAAGATTCTTCACATCGCGAAGGACCGCTACTTCTTCGGAACGCCCGCAGCCTACATGGCGAACGACATCTCGAAGATTTTCTTCCCGGATGACTGAAGCGCCGTGTCCTATTTGCTGAATTTTTGCTGCGGCAAATGCCATATTATGATTTATAAAGAGGAGGATTTCCCATATGCTTGAACAGTTAAAAGAAGACGTCCTGAAGGCCAACCTGCTTCTGCCGAAGCACGGACTGATCACCTTCACCTGGGGCAACGTATCCGGAATCGACCGCGAGAAGGGACTTGTCGTGATTAAGCCCTCCGGCGTTTCCTATGACAATATGAATATCGCCGATATGGTCGTTGTAGACCTTGACGGTAAGGTGGTTGAGGGCAAATGGAAACCCTCTTCCGACACTCCGACGCACCTCGCGCTCTACCGCGCATGGCCCGAGATCGGCGGCGTTGTGCATACGCACAGCCGTTACGCCACCACATTTGCCCAGGCGGGAAGCGACATCGTTGCCGGCGGAACGACCCACGGCGACTATTTCTACGGGGACATCCCCTGCACCCGATACATGACCGAAGAGGAAATCGGCGGCGAGTATGAGCTCGAGACCGGCAACGTCATCATCGAGACCTTCGCAAAGCGCGGCATCAACCCGCCGGATGTTCCGGCCGTTCTGGTCCGCTCCCACGGCCCCTTCACATGGGGCAAGGACGCCGCTGAGGCCGTCCATAATGCAGTAGTCTTAGAAGAGGTTGCCTTTATGGCGCTTAACAGTTCTCTTCTAATCGGAGATACTCCTTGCATGCAACAGGCGCTTTTGGACAAGCACTATCTTAGAAAGCATGGTAAAAATGCTTACTACGGACAAAACTGAATACCTAAACCAAGAAGGAGGCTGTCGCACTAAGCGATGGCCTCCCTTTTTTATGCCTGCAGATATGTTCCCGCAAAGAATTGCATGGAAAGCGCCCTTAGCCGAGCCGAAATCGCCTCTTAGAGCGGCAAGGCGCGAGGACGCCACCGAGCGGCTTAATTGCCGCTCTTAGAGGAAGTTTGGCGAGGCATTGCTGCGCAATTCGTTTGGGAACATATCTGTAGGCGTGTGAAAAGTAAAAGCGGCCATCGCTTAGTGCGACGGCCACTGCTTAGTGTCTTCTCAGTTTGTTCTTCGGTGCGCGCTTCATTGCAATCATCGGCGCGACGATATAGATAAGGACGGTAATTGCGAGGAAGATGAGTCCGAAGATGACGCCTGCTCGGGTCGCGGCAGCCTGCTTTGAGGTGCCCTCCCAGCGGATCACGCTCTTCGGAAGCGGCGTCGGTGTCGGCGTCGCCCTCTTCGTTCCGGTCAGTTTCACGACGGTCGAGGTCCCGGGCCCGCCGGTCGACTCCAGAAGCGACGGCGACAATAGGAACTTCGGCCAGACCGCGTTGAAATCCTTCTGCGACAAAGGATACTCCTCATTGTAGTATATGATATCCGTTTTCCCGATCGGAGAGTCTTCGTAATAGAAGGTCAGCTGCCCGATCACATTTTCCCCGTGGACGTAGTCCTCGGGAAGCGAGTATTCCACCTTCCGGTACAGCTTCGTCATGTCCGCGCCGTGCGGCACCACGACGGTTGCGGTGGAGTCGATGTAAAGGGTGTCGTAATCCTTACCGGTGAACATCTTGCATTCATCGAAGAATCCGGCGTAATCCGGGTCGGCGATGCGTTCCGCGGAACGCATCGTGTAGCTCCGGTAATTCTCAAACGCATAATTTAGCATTGTAATCGAATCATCGTAGGATGCCTCGTCCGAAGCACTTCCCATAACGATGGCAACAAGCCGCATGCCGTCCCGCTCCGCATAAGTGCAGAGGTTATATGCGCCGTCCTCTGTCGCTCCGCCGGATTTGCCGGCGATGGCAAAGTCATATTTCAACGTCTGGCGGATAAACTTGTGGGTCTGGGCAATGGTACGGGCTTCCTTCAGGTTGGTCTGGGGGATCTGGTACCATTTGACGCCGGCTATCTGCAGAAAATCGGTGCGCTGGCCGAGTTTGCTCGCAACAAGTGCCAGATCGTATGCGCAGCTTGTCTGCGAGGTTTTGCCGGTTCCGGTGGCACTCGTAAAATTCGAGTTCACCGCGCCGAGCTGCTCCATCCGGGCGTTCATCATCTTAAGGAACTTCCGCATGCTGCCGCCCGTATGCTCCCCGAGGGCGTAGGTCGCTTCATCGGCAGATGCCACAAGGCTCGCGTACAGAAGGTCCTCCACCGCCAGTTTTTCATCCACCACGAGACCGACTCTCGTGACCTTGCTGCCGATTCCGTTGATTGCGGTGTAGGAGCATTTGACCGTATCGGTCATGTTATCTTCTTCCAGAACCAAAAGCGCGGTAAGGAGCTTTGTCAAGCTGACCGGCGAGAGGGACTGTGTCGCATTTTTCGCAAAAAGCACCGCTCCGGAGCGCACTTCCATGACGACGCCGGCGGTGGCGCTGATGGCCGGGCCGCCCTTCAATATGGCCTCGACTGTCGGGATAGGCTTATCCTCCCCGGACTCTGCGGAAGCCTTCCGGACGCACGCAAAGAAGCCGCCCGCCTCCAAAACAAGGAGAAGGACCGCGATCAGCATTGCTGCAATTCGGTTGTGGATGCCTTTTTTCATATCCCTTATTGTATCATAACGCCGTCTCGTTTGCAATTGCGTAGTATTCGTGCACAAGGCTTCGGAAGCCGTAGCTCTTGATTGTCTCGTAACGCAGGCGGTAATTGGCCTTCGTGTGCCTGCCGGTTACGAGGAAGCGGATGTTCTCAATCAGGTAGGCGTCCAGCTCCTTAAGGCTCTCGTCGGTATTGATAACCGGGAAGAACCAGCGGCACCAGGTCAGCTCGCTCTTGTTCGGATTGGCGTAGAATTTGCGGTTGAAATGCCGGATGTACGCGCGTATCGTCTGCTCGTCGGAGGCGCCCTTTTTCACCTTCCAGCGGTACAGCGCCCGGGCTTTTCTTCGAATCTTTCCCTTCATCTTCTCAACCGACGCGCGCGCCACGTCCACCTTGCCCGCGTGGTAGGTAATCCCGAGAAAATCCCACGGCTCGCCGGGCCTTGCGTAGAAGACCTTTTTCGGATTGACGGTCATGCCCTTCTCCGAAAGACGCGTGAGAATCTCGTCTTGGTACCGCCCAATCTCCTCCTCCGTATCCGCCATCACGATGATATCGTCGGAATAGCGCGCGTAGATGATGCCCCGGTCAGCAAAATCGCGGTCCATATCGGCAAGATACAGATTTGCGAGAAATGAGGACAGCGAATTTCCGGCCATGATGCCCTTCCGGTCCTCGATCACACGGCCCGCATCAATCACGTACGGATTTCTGAGGAAGTCCTTTAAAAACGCGCAGAGTCCGGGCTGGTCCGCGCCGATTGCACGCTCGATTAACGGGATAATCCGCTCCACGTCGACCGAGTTAAAATAGTCGTGGATATCAAGCTTATATACGTATTTGTGCGAAAGGCCGGGCACGGAAAGCAGGTCGGAAACCGCCCGCTTCACGCCGCGGTTCATGCGGAACGAGAACAGATTGTCCGCGAACACGCCGTCATACTCATGCAGCCGGAAGGAAAGGTACTTGAGCACGATGCCCGCCTCCCCCGGAAACATATATACGACGCGCTTTTTGTCCGTTCCCTTCTTGTTGAGAACCGTCCTTTCCGCATACGGAAAAGGCTTTCCCTGCCGAAAATGCGCATCCCAAGTCAAAAAACTGCCGCAGTCGATAAACTGCCGCAGTTCGGATAATTCCTGTTTGGTTGCGTGCTCTCCGGCTTCGCAGTATTCGTAGAAGCGTTCCCACTGACTGCCGTCGCCGATGGTTTCCAAAAAATCACTCATAAATCCGATAATAAAGGAGGTCTCCCGCAAGCGGGGCCTCCTTTGGTTTTAGGTGTAGAGAAGAAGTGCTTTAAAATAGCAATTTTGCTATACCGGGCGATACATGAACCGGTTACCTGCAAAACCCTGTTCGTGGTCATGCTGCGCCCCCTGCAGGTGCATCGATGTGCGTTCTTCCCTATCCGACTTGTATTACATGGCGTTCCGGATACGGTTCACCACATAACTCTCTTCATTCTTATAGCACTCGATGCAATGCACGGTCTTGATTCCGGCCTGCTTAAGCGCCTCCTTGGATCCCTTATACGGAAGTCCGTTCGTCTTGTTAATCGGCATTACGAAAAATGCGAACTGCGAACCGCCGTTACTCATCAGAAACGTTACCGGAATGCACTTGGGATGCGCATCGGCAGCGAAGCGGGTAATCGGAACGTTCTCCTCAAGGGTCCAGCCCGGGAAATTCCTTACGAGAATATCACGGAAATATGCTGCGTCACGATGGAACGAATCATTAAAATCATATCCGCCGTCTTCCCGGTAGATGCGCTCTGCGTTCGGATCGTAAGCGGGCGCCTGGGGAGCGCTCTGCACCGGTGCGGGAGCGGGTGCCGGGGTCGGCGCCGCGTTCTGGGCAGGCTTCTGCGTCGGCGGAATTACCGCGTCAACAGCCTTCTTCGTCTCGTTGAAGATAGAATTTACAATCTTATCAAATAGTCCCATATTGTCCTCCTTCGTGAGGTGTGAATCAATAGAGTTCCTGAGTAAGGCCGGTGTGGTAATCGTTCGTTCCGCGCTTCAGATCAAGGTATTCCTTCAGGATGATATCCTCAATATCCATGATTCTTCTCTGCGCTTCGGTACGCTTCTTCTTACGGTCGCCCATGATGGCGTTCTTGTTCTCTTCCACAACCTTACGAAGATCTTCCTGCTCGGCAAGAAGCTTCTCATAGTCGGCTTTACGCTTTGCAAGGATTTCCTGACGTCTCTGTTCCTGCTTTCTCGCAACCTCGAGACGACGCTCTTCCATCTGTCTGCGGACTTCGTCCTTCTCCTGCTGCTTCTTCTTGTTCTGCTCGAGAATCTCACGCATACGGCGGCGTACGGCTGCCTCATGCTCGTCCATCTCTTCCTTGCTGGTTTCGTTCGTCTCAATCGGGGTAGCGGCAGGCTTTACACCGTCCGGAGTGATGTCCGGGATGCTGCTGACCGGCTTCACCGGCTCGGGAGCGGGAACAACCGGAGTAGGCTCGGGGATTACCGGAGCGGGCTCGGGAATTACCACAGGCTCGGGAATCACAGGTGCGGGCTCGGGAATCACGGGTGCGGGCTCAACGGGCTTAACTTCCTCGGCTGCAGGTGCGGTGAAGGAAGGGAAAAGGCTCTCAAGGCTTGCTGCGCTTGCAGCAATCTCTTCGGGAGTCGGAACCTTATTCTGAACAGGTGCAGGTGCTGCTTCCGGCTCGGGAGCAATATAAGGCAGAATCTCGGGGATTACAGCGTTGGCTGCAATATCCTCAGGAGTAGGCGCTGCGGGCTTCACGGGCTCTGCTGCGGGTGCGGGTGCAACCGGCGCAGGAGCGGGTGCTGCGGGCTTAACGGCTGCGGCAGGATTCACGAGGGAAACCTCCCACTCCGGCTCGATATCATTTTTGATTGCGCTGTTGGTGGACACTTCCCACTCGGGTTCAACGGGTGAGGGTGCCGGGGCAGGCTTTACCTCTTCTTTCACCGGTGCCGGTGCGGGTGCAGCCGGAGCCGGTTCCGGGGCGGGTGCAGGAGCGGGTGCCTCTTTCGGCTGCTGAGCGGTTCCCATGAGTTCCGCAATCAGCTCCTCCACCGTTCTTTCTCTTCCGGGATCATTGTTAGCCATACCATCCTCCTGTAACTCTGTTAATCGTTTTGATAAATACTGAATGTCGACTTCGCCGCCCATCTCCGAAAGTCTCGGCAGAATCTTCTTCGCATCCGCCAAAACCGCTTCGGGAATCGCGCTCCTCGACAGCATTTCGAATGTTTCCTCTTTATTCGCGTCGCCGGCCGGGATCCGAACCAGCTCTCCGTCCACTTCCGCCACCAGGTAACTTTCCGTAATCGGAATTACCGGTGCCGCCTCGGGCGTCTCTTTCTTTATCTTTGCGGATGCCTCCTCGGGCTTGTCCGTGGACTTCTTGGATGATTTCTTAGCAGCGGGCTTCGACGCTTTCTTATCGTCGGCTGCTTTCTCGGCGGCGGGCTTCGTCGCTTTCTTGGCTGCCGGCTTGGTCGCCGCTTCGGAAGCCTTCTTGCTTTCGGGCTTCTTCTCCGCTTTCGGTTTCTCGGCCTTGGCGGGTTTCTCAGTTTTCGTCGGCTTCTCAGCCTTTACTGCCTTACCGCCCTTGGCAGGCTTTTCTGCTTTGGCTTTCTCTGCCTTTGCGGGCTTTTCTGCCTTCTTGGCTGCCGGTTTCTTCTCTGCTGCAGGCTTTGCTGCCTCGGGCTCCGGTGTCGCATTTGCCGCCGCTACTGTCTCGGGCTTCGGCGCCTCGACCTTGGCAGGTTTCTCAGCTTTCGCTGCCTTACCGGCCTTCGCAGGTTTCTCGGCCTTCGCGGCCGCTTTCTTGGTTGCCGGCTTCTTGCCGTCCGTCAGAACGAATGGCTCTTGTGCCAGTATCGCAAGCGTGCACCACGTGGCGAGTACGGTCTCGAAGAATTCCTTCTCGGTCCCCGCCGTTCCGGCGAAGAGCTCCATTGCCAGATTTTCCATGACAGGCTTGATGCGCGTCAGGTCTTTCCGTAGCCGGTTCAATGAAGCTGCGCAGCCGTCCGCGGCTGCCGTCTTCTTAAGATCCGCGCTCAGCTGGCTCGGAAGGAAGTATATATTTCGATCCGGCGTGCTGCAAAGTCCCGGGAAATAAGATCCGCCTCTGTAGTTCAAATTCCCGGCGTCCTCAACCGCCTTTGCAATCGCCGTCAGCTCACTCATGGAAAGCCGGTCGTATTCGGCTCCCGTACGCTTCAGATAATCACCGACGGTCCAGCAGAATGAGCGAAGCGTATGCAGGTCGGAAACGTTCGGGAGCGTTCCCTTACCAACCGACTCCGCGCGCCCCGAATCTTTGGAGCTGCCGATCTCAAGGGCCTTCGATAGACGCTGCGCATTCTCGTGCAGACGGTACGTCTTCTTCTTGATCCCCTCAATCGCCTGTATGACCTCTGCCGGAAGCCCTGCCTTCCGATAGGATTTCCCAACGAGCCGGGCCGGCTTCTTCTGGCTGTCTTCAGTTGTACTCTGTCCGTAATATGCGAACAGCTTCTTACCGGGCATCCACCTCGTGAACAGCCCGTTCCAATTGAAATCTCCCATACCTATCCCCGGTTTCGGCGTAATAAAACAACTAATCGCGTACGTATTTATTAGTACATATTAGTGTAACATTTACCGCCACGATTTTTCAAGTACTTTTCTCAATTTTTTGTGCGTTTTCTGCGGTTTTTTCAGTAAATCTGCTCAACTTTGTAATCCTGCTCCGTTACGGCCTTCGAAAGTGCCTCCGCGCTTACCTCCGCCGAACACGTTACAACCGCCTTATTCTCCGTGTGGCTGACGATTGCCTCGGTTACCCCGGGAACCGAAAGAAGGGCTCTTCGAACGCGTGCCTCACAGTGCTCGCACATCATGCCGGAAATCTCCATTGTGACAGTTTTCATTGCATTTTCCTCCGTTTTTGTGATGGATTTTTCTTTTCGGAACAGGTTGATCCGAAGCGCGTTGCTGACCACGCAGAAGCTCGAAAGGCTCATTGCCGCCGCCGCAACCATCGGATTCATCGTAAGTCCGGTCAGCCCGGTAAGCGCCCCCGCCGCGAGCGGAATGCACAGGGCGTTGTAGAAGAATGCCCAGAACAGGTTCTGCTTGATAATCCGAAGCGTAAAGCGTCCGAGCCGGATGGCCTCAACCGCTTCTGTGAGGCTGCTGCCGGATAAAACGATGTCGGCCGCGTCGATCGCCACGTCCGTTCCCGCCCCGATCGCCATGCCGAGGTCCGCCTTCACAAGCGCCGGCGCGTCATTGATGCCGTCGCCGACCATAGCGCAGTGCGGAAAATGCGACACCGCCTCCGCCTTGTCCCCCGGAAGCTGCTGCGCAAAGATTTCGTCCGCGCCGAGCTGCTTTCCGATGGCCTGCGCCGTTTTTTCATTGTCGCCGGTCAGAAGAACGGCGCGAATTCCCATTTCACGAAGCCTGCTTACCGCATGGATGCTGTCTTCCTTCAGTCCGTCCGCGATCATGATGCAGCCGAGACAACGATCGCCGGAAGCCACATAAACCGGCGTCTTGCCGGCTTCCGATGCGGCTGCCGCGGAAGAAAGGGGTGCTTCCGGGATTCCGCCGTCGCAAACTTCCTCGACAAATGCCCGGTTTCCGACACGGATTGCGGCTCCGTCAAGCGTTCCCCGGATTCCTTTGCCGGGAACCTCGAGGAAATCCTCAACGCCGTCCGGGACGGTAATCCCCCGCTTCGTTGCCGCCTGAAGAATGGCTTCCGCAAGCAGGTGCCCGCTGCGGCTTTCAAGCGCGGAGGCGACGCGAAGGACTTCCTGCGCTTTCGGCGCTGCTGCAATTTCTGAAGCAGTCGTTTTCGATGTCCCTGCTGCCATATCTGCCGCGAAGACGTCCGTCACCTGCGGCACGCCGGTCGTAACCGTTCCGGTCTTATCGAGAAGCACCGTCTGCACGCGTCCCGCCTGCTCCAGCGCTTCCGCGGATTTGTATAAGATTCCGTTCCGCGCTCCGACGCCGCTTCCGACCATTACCGCAACCGGCGTGGCCAGCCCGAGCGAACACGGACAGCTGATGACAAGCACCGAAATACCGCTCGCAAGCGCTTCCCCGACCGGCTGGCCGAGCAGAAGTCTTATTATAACGGTCGCGAGCGCAATCAGAATCACCGCGGGAACGAAAACCGCTGCCACCCGGTCCGCCATTTTCGCAATCGGGGCTTTCGTTGCGGCGGAATCCGCCACGAGCCGCAGGATTGCCGCGTACGATGTGTCTTCCCCGACCGCCGTGGCGCGGCATACGAGGAAACCGTTCCCATTTATCGTAGCAGCATGAACCGTATCCGAGACGGTCTTCGTGACCGGCATGCTTTCCCCGGTCAGCGCAGCCTCGTTCACGCCGCTGATTCCCTCGGTTACTTCGCCGTCCACCGGGATGCTTTCGCCCGGACGAACAACGAAGATGTCGCCGACGACCACCTGATCCGCGGGAATCACCCGTTCCTCCCCGTCCCGCCGCACGGTTGCAACCTTCGGAGCGAGCTTCATAAGGCTTCGGAGGGCGTCGGTCGTCTTGCCCTTGGCCCGCGCCTCAAGCATTTTCCCGACCGTGATCAGCGTGAGGATCATCGCCGCCGACTCAAAATACCACTCCGTGCTGTCCGTCGTCAGCAGCAGAACGACGCTGTAAGCCCACGCCGTGAACGCGCCCATCGCCACAAGGGTGTCCATGTTCGGCGCAAGGTGCAGAAGTCCCTTCACTCCTTTTACGAAAAATGCCACATTCACGCCCATCACAAACAGCGCAAGCAGCATCTGCAGTCCGCCGCGAAGCTTGTCGTTCTCAAGAAAGCCCGGAAGCGGGATGTTGAACATGTCATGTCCCATTCCGATTATCATCAGGATAATCAAAGCTCCGAGCGAGATGATAAGACGCCGTTTGAGCACCGGTGTCTCGCGGTCCGCAAGCGGATCCTCCTCGGTCGCTGAGCCGTTCGCGGCGCCGTTCTCGCAGGCGCAGGTGGTTTGGCTCGCCGGGGCTACGTTTCCGCCGGGATTCGGGGTTGCGGTGGCTGCATTCCCGCCGGCGGCCGGCTTCACATTTTTCGTAGCGGCCTTGCCTTCCGGAATCGCCTCGTACCCGGCCTTCTTCACTGCCGCGCAGATTTCCTCCGCGCTCGCGGTTCCCTCGACGGTCATCGAGTTCGTCAGAAGGCTTACCGCGCACTCCGTAACGCCCGGCACCTTTCTGACCGCGCGCTCGACCGCGGCGCTACACGCAGCGCAGGACATTCCGTTTACCTGGTATCGTTTCATAAATACTCCTTCGCGTTCTCCTTATACACGTTGGAAAAGATACGCATACTTTCTGCGCGTCTGCATAATGATTTCAATCACACGGGCTCTCGTCTGTTCGTCATAGATGTCGGCGGCATTCACGATATCGCAAACCTCCTGATACGTAAAAGAAAACCGCACGTGCTTTCCGTAGAGCTGCTCGGCGATGCTTAACTGCTCGCCGAAATCGTCGCAGAAGGTCTTCGGTTTCACCTGCGGAATCATGGAAACCGCGTCCCTGCCCATCGGAAAATCCATCCTTGTATCGGAAAGAAGCCCGCCTCCGTTATCAAAAACCGGCGCAAGCGAGAATCCGCCGCGCGCATCCTCTAAAACCGCGATGTTATGCGTATGCCGGTCCTCGTTCAGAAACAGGCTGT
>JAEEGI010001644.1_pt1 | contig 55551 bp, 47 predicted proteins | sample 8958751 | NCBI WGS metagenome assembly JAEEGI01 (sample SAMN16246545, study PRJNA631951) | gut metagenome | biome: gut microbiome; feature: rumen; material: KS-attached | host: Bos | place: Iran: Karaj | collected 2018-10
TCTCGAAGGTCGTGGAAATAAGCATTCCGGAACTCGAATGCTCACTAAACGTGATTTTGCTCGTGCTCATCTGTATCGGGCACGTATTCAGGCCGATACATGAAGCCAGCCCTGTCATTGACAGCATTTTTAATACCACATTAATCAATTTCATCTTTTCCAAATATCTTTTATTTCTTGCTTTATCATCGTTTACATCCAACGACGGTTGATCTCTTCGAACGAGATCTTCTTGGCTTTATAGATGGTTTCCACCAGCCAAACATACTTATTTACTGTATTCTTTGCCATGTTTTATAACTTTTATGGTGCAAAGATACAAAAAAGGTGTGAACAATCAAGGCATAGGTTGCAAAAAAGATTAAATAAACCACCTCGACAAGACAAGTTTTGAGGGAGATGGCGCGATTTATCGCATTGGAACTCATTTGTCAATACAACTGTCTTTACCTCTACTGAAATTTGTGTATGTTATTGTCTATAAGTAATTTAGACAAAATTTGTCCTCTACTTTGCTTCTACTTTGCTTCTACTTATCCTCTACTTATCCTCTACCAATCTTCTACTTTGCCTCTACTTTGCCTCTACTTGCCCACTGCTGTTCCTTTACTGCTCATCTGCTGCTCATCTGCAAACAGGAAGAAGGCGTAGTGTTGTCCTTAAGTGACGTCATAACTCAAAAATGCCATTAGGCGGAAAAATTGTTCCCATACTGGGAATATGGTGTTCCCATACTGGGAACGTGGTATTCCCACTTTGGGAATATATTGTGAGCCTATGGCTTTCTGATTGTCGAGATAAGTTAGCTTGGTAGAGGCAAGGTAGAAGGAAAGTAGATGATTAGTAGAGGAAAAGTAGAAGGAAATAGTTAAGGAAAGATTTGCTTAAAACCTTTAAAATCAGTGCTTTTGGAGAGAATAGTACGACGATTTAGTAGAGGTAGAAATGAAAAATTAAATTTGTCCGGCTTCGACCATGAGGACGACGCGCTCGGTGAGGCGGTCTACACCCTTGGCGTCGTATTCCTTCTTCAGCGAGGCACCGAAACCCCAGGCGAACACCTGCCAGAAGCCTGCACGCAGAGGACCCATAAAGGCTCTGATCATATCGTAGCCCGTGGAGTGACATTCGCGGTCGATGAGTTTGATGAGCAGTTTGCCCTGCGAATAGGTGAGTTTCTTCATCTTCGGCTTATAGGTGCGGAAGATGTCGTCCTCCACGCGCTTGATGTGCTCCTCCTTCGCCTTGTTGTTGGGCAGCGTCTCCAAGTATTCCGTGGTTTCGATGAGTATCTGGCGGGCCTCCTTGGCGAGGGGCAGCACCTTCTTCACGTTCTTCACCAGACGCATATACGACTCGGCCTGTTTCTTGTTCTTGAACGTCAGCTGGGGATACACGTACACGTTGTTCATCTCCATATACTGGATGCTGTCGCCCTCGTGCAACACCTTGCCCACCTTTACTGTTGGCACAAACGTAGGCGAGTCCATCTCCGCCAGCACCTGCTCAGCGGTCAGCCTCTGTTCCTCCTGTGCCAGCACCTGCTGACATAGCGCCACAGCCAATATCATCGTCACGAGACTACGCATATCGGCTGCAAAGGTACAAAAAACAGCCTACGGATAGTACGGATTTTACGAATTTTATACCTAATAAATCAAAAAATCTGTATAATCCGTATAATCTGTAGGAAAAAATGACTATCTTTGCAGCGTTAAACTTAAAGACGAAGGATTATGAGGACACAAATCGGAGTTTTGTGGAAGAGCAGGCTGCTGTTGCTACTTGCCGCTTTTCACTTGTCGCTTTTCACTTCTACAGCCCAGACAAGGCCGTGGGAACAGTATCTGAACGAGGTGATGACACAGGAGGATATGGCGTCATCGACGTGGGAACAGACGTATGACCTGCTCTGCGATCTGGAAGACCACCCCTTGGACATTAACCAGGTGACACGCGAACAACTCGAGGAACTGCCTTTTCTCTCTGCCCAACAGATTGAGGGCATCATGGAGTACCTGTGGCGATACGGACGGATGGAGTCGCTCAGTGAACTGCAGATGATCCGTTCCCTCGACTATGCACAGCGACGCCTGCTCACCTTTTTCGTCTATGTGGGCGAAGAACCGCCTGCCGCTCTGCCAACACTCAAGGACATCGCAAAATATGGCCAGAACGAATTGATGGCCTATGCGCGCGTACCTTTTTACAATCGTAAGGGCGACATCGACGGCTATCTGGGACTGAAGTATCGCCACTGGCTGCGGTATCAGTTCACATACGGCGATCAGGTGAAACTGGGCTTGGTCGCCTCACAGGATGCAGGAGAACCCTTCTTCGCCAATCAGAACAAATGGGGCTACGACTACTATTCCTTTTATCTCCAACTGCGGAACTTCCGTCGTCTAGAATCTCTCGTCTTAGGCAACTACCGTGTGTCGATGGGCATGGGACTGGTGATGAACAACAGTTTCAGTTTGGGAAAGATGGCGATGCTGCAGAACCTGGGACGATCCTCCTACACCCTCCGAGCCCACTCCTCCCGTTCTTCGGGTTCTCTTTTAGGGGCTGCAGCGACCATCGACATGGGCCGACACGTCAAACTGACGGCCTTCGCCTCCTGTAATCCTGCCGATGCCACACTGAACAAGGATGGCACGGTGTCTGCGATCCTCGATACGGACTACCACCGTACAGAGACGGAGATGAACAAGAAACACAACCTCCATCCCTTCAAGACGGGTGGCTGTCTGCGCTATGACGCCCACGGCTTCCGTTTGGGTATGAACGCCCTCTACACCCACCTCGACAGAACGCTGAAGCCCAACACCTCTACGCTCTATCGTCAGCATTATCCCCAAGGCACCGACTTCCTGAACCTGAGCCTCGACTATGGCTATGCTTCTCCCAGAGTGGCGCTGAGCGGAGAGACTGCCACAGACAAACAGGGCCATCTGGCCACCATCAATACTGCCAGCCTTCGTGTGTCTGACGTCCTCAGTATGATCGTCTTGCAGCGTTTTTATTCTTATGCCTACACCTCCCTCGATGCCCAGAGCTACAGTGATGGGGGAAAGGTACAGAACGAAAGTGGCGTCTATCTCGGCCTTACCTGGCAACCCTCCCTGGCCTTTCGCCTGTCAGCCTATACAGACTACGCTTATTTCGCCTGGGCTAAGTATCAGGTGTCGCAATCGTCCTATTCCTGGGACAATCTCTTGCAGGCCACCTGGCAGAAGCAGCGTTGGACGTTCACTGGGCGATACCGGCTCAGACTGCGACAGCAGGATGATGAGACGAAGAAACATCTGGTTAACAGATGGGAGCATCGTGGAAGACTCAGTGCCGATTACACAACAGCCACAGGCTTTGGTGGTCGCATGCAGCTAGACGGCGGATGGACGACAGGCGAGTGGGGTGGGATGGTGAGCACCACCCTTGCCTACACCCGTCGTTGGCTGCGACTGAATGGGGGCCTTGGCTATTTCCATACCGACAGCTACAACAGTCGGGTGTATCTGTATGAGCAGGGGCCGTTGTATACGTATACGTCGCAGCAATTCTATGGCGAGGGTATCCGTTACTGGCTGATGGCAAGGGCCAACATCGGAAAGCGTCTGACGCTGACAGCCAAGTTTGGCGTGACGGACTATTTCGACCGCACCACCATTGGAAGTAGCTATCAACAGATCGATGCCTCGTCACTCTCAGACCTCGACCTCCAGCTCCGCTGGAAATTCTAAAGAATCCTCTGATAGATGTCGAGCACTTGTCTGGCGACGTCGTTGCCCTCGAAACGACGGATGTATTGACGGCTGCGCTGGATACGTTCCTCGCGTCTTGGGGCACCCTTCAGCACCTGACGGATGGCAGCAGCCAGAGCCTCTGGATCGTCAGGAGCGACATAGAGACTGTCAGGCCCGCCAGCCTCCTCTAAACAGGAACCCGTACAACCCACCACAGGCAATCTACAACTGATCGCCTCTATGATGGGGATGCCAAATCCCTCATACACAGAGGGATATACAAACGCCTCTGCCTGTGCATACAAGGCCGGCAGATCTGCATCAGGCACATCGTGGAGGATATACACCCTCCGATGCAGTCTATGCGCTGAGATATATTCCAATACTTGATTCGTATAGGCTGTATGGCGCCCCACAATGACTATCGACAGATCTGAAGGCAAAGACTCCATCGCCTTCACCCCCAACAGGATGTTCTTCCTTTGTTCGATGGTGCCGACATTCAGGACAAACCGCTTGGGCAGGCCGTATTTCAGCCTCACCTGTTCTTCTTCCACAGGCGTAGGCACCTTCGTAAACCTGGGCGCACAACTCTGATACACCACACTCACACGACTGGGGTCTACCTGTCCTAACTCCAGCACATCCCGTTTGGTACACTCGCTGATGGCGATGATATGGTCTGCCTCCTTGATGGTCCGACGGAACTTCCACGCATAGATCTTCGCATCGATCCACGGATAGAACTCCGGATGGCGCAGGAAGATCAGGTCGTGGATGGTCACCACGCTCTTGATCCCACTCTTGCGGATGCCCCTGGGCAACTCCCCGCTCAGGCCGTGATACACCTGCACCTTGTCTTTCATCAGGTCTCTCACGATGCCAGCGTCTCGCCACAACGCCTTCTCGAACGGAAAAAAGCTCTCCTTGGGGTAACAGAAACTGATCCTGGGCAGTCCCTCAATCTGGCTGCGCAACTCGTCACGACCCTTGTCTGGGGCGTAGAGCCGCAGTCTCACGCTGTCTGGCAGATAGGCGAGGTCACGCACCAGCGTACGGCCGTAGCTGCCTAAACCCGTATTGTTGCGCACGATGCGCTTGGCATCGAAACCGATGGTGATGGAGTCGTTCATGAGCGGTGGAAGTGTTTGAAGACGAATCTGACGAGGATGAAGTTCGTAGGCACGGCGATGGCATACACACCCAGAGGTGCCAGTTCCTGACTGAGCCCCAGCCACAGGAAGAAGTTGAGCAGTGCCATGTGCAGGAAATAGTTGAAGAGGTGGGCACCCCCGAAACCGATACTGTTCTTGGCAGAGGTCTTTTCGTGGAACGTGAAGTGGGCCGTGAGCCAGTAGTTCACAAAGAAACTGAGCACGTAGCCGATGGTATAGGCCACGTTCACGTTGATCCAGTGCTGCAGGATCCAGTAGATGACATAGTTCATCACGGTTGATATCGTACCCACGACAGCAAACCGGAATATCTCACCGAAGGTCTCGCGCTTCATCATCCTGTTAGTCCTTTTTGGCTGCAAAATTACAAAAAAATATTCACGAAGTACACAAAGTACACAAAAAAGTAAATAATTCGTGTCCTTTGTGTCCTTCGTGAAAAAAAAGTCGTACCTTTGCAACCAAAATAAAAGCATATATGATGAAGAAGCTTCTGCACGATAAGTATTTCTGGTTCTATCTGGGACTGTTCGTGGCCATTGCTGCCACAACCATCGAGGTGGTACGGGGACGTAACACCAACTATTTCGACTATCAGGATTCCACGCGTATGTTCTGGGAGGGCCTCAGTCCCTATACGCTCGAGTACGGCCAGATGCATGGTCTTTATATCCTGTATATCCCCGTGTTCTTCGTGCTTTTCGCACCGGTCTTTATGCTTCCCTGGTGGCTCGGCCCCTTTGTCTGGAACATCGGCAACTACTGCCTCTTCACCCTTGCCATCAAGTCCTTGCCCAAGCCGCTCGACGGCCGACGGCTGTGGATCTTCGCCTTCCTGCTGTCCGTGCTGCTTCAGACGATATTCTGTTACCAGTATAACATTGTCGTAGCCTATATCTACCTCTTTGCCTTCATCTTGCTGGAACGTAACAAGCCTTTCTGGGCAGTGCTGCTGATAATGATCTCCGCCATGACGAAGGTGTATGGGGTGGCAGAACTGGCTATCCTGCTCTGTTATCCGAAGTTCTGGCGTAACATGGGCTATGCCGTTCTATGTGGCGTCGTCCTCTTCCTGCTGCCTGCCCTCAACACGTCGTTCGACAATGTCTTTGCACTTTACGGACAGGTGTTCGATATGATCAGTGCCCACCACAACCATGCTGATTTTCCTGGCATCCTCTTCGCACGGGGACTGAAACCCTTTCTCCTGCCGAACTACCGCTTGGTGCAGATCACCGTGATGTGTCTGATGGCCATCGCCTTCTTCTGGCGCCACAAACGCTGGGGCGACTTCAAGTTCAGGGTGCGTGCCCTGGCGGCCTTGACGGGTTTTATGATCCTCTTCAGCGACTGCCCTGAGACCCACACCTATATCATCGCCTTCCCGTTCTATGCGATGTCGTTCTGGCTGCAGAACAAACGTACATGGTACGACTGGACACTTTTCTGGTTGCTCGTGGTGAACTTCTGCATCCTCCCCACCGATGTGCTCTGTCCTGCCTGGCTGCATAACTATATCCACGAGACGTTCTGGCTCGATGTCTACACGTTCTTCCTCTGCTGGCTGCGGATCATCTGGTTCGCCATCGGCCCAGAGGAGGACACAAAGGGGTCAGGAACCTTTGTGACGTCCAGGGCGACAGCCACTGTCCTGCTCCTGATGCTGACACTCGGCATCCAGGCACAGCCGAAAGCCAAACCCGCAACGCGTACCTTTATATATAAGGGCATCACTTTCCGTATGAAACTCGTGCAGGGTGGTACCTTCCAGATGGGTGCCCTGTCTGGGGATACGCTCGCTGATGAGGATGAGTTCCATCGTCAGGTGACGCTTCCTGACTATTACATCGGAGAGACTGAGGTGACGCAGGAGCTCTGGGAGGCCGTGATGGGGAAGAATCGCTCGAAACAGAAAGGCCCGAAGATGCCTGTGGACTTTGTCACCTACGACATGTGCCTCGAGTTCATTGCTGAGGTGAATCGTCTCTCTGGTCTTCAGTTCCGTCTGCCTACTGAGGCGGAGTGGGAGTATGCAGCACGTGGAGGCAGGGCCTCGAAAGGTTATCTCTATGCTGGTAGCAACGATCCAGACAAGGTTGCCCATGCCAACGACAAAACCCCTGAGGGAGGCCACCAGTCTGTAGGTCTCCTGGCGCCCAACGAACTGGGCATCTATGATATGTCTGGGAATGTATGGGAGTTCTGTTCCGACAGGTACCAGCGTGCGCCTTCCGTCTCTCCGTCCTCTAACTTCCACGTCATCCGTGGAGGAGGCTACGAGAACGATTCACGCTACTGCCGAGTCACCAACCGCTATATGTACGATCAGCGTCGTCGCTTCAAATACGTCGGCTTCCGCCTCGCGCTTTAAAAACTACTTATTCATGTAGTCCGGGAATGTGACGCTCCACCGGCTCTTTCCCCAGATCTTCCTGAGCGTTTCATAGTCCTTCAGCTTCTGATACGACAGTCGTTTCTGAAGCCACGGCCTCTGCACCTTCCGTTTCACGAAGTTCCCATACAGCTCAAACTCCGAGAAACCTGCATGGCAACTCCGGTCATAACTCTGCAGGATGGCCTCTGTCCACGGATGTCCTGATCGCTCCAACAGCTCGTGCAAGCTCTTTAACTGCACCTTGTCGAACAGCATCTTATGGTCCACATACGACAGTTTGTCGAGTGCCAGTCCAGGCAACAGCCGGTGGATGTTCTCATAATACGGCAGATGCTCCTCATAACTCATATAGAACACGGTCTCCCCACGAGGCGTCAGGAACACGTGAGGCCTGATAAGCACATGGTCAGCATCGATGCACAGGTAATACCTGCTCGTACCCACACGTCCGCTGAGTTTTAGGAACTGCTGGAAAAGCCACCCGCTCCTGTTCAACGTCTGCCCGTCAGGCGTATGGATCTCCAGCTTCAGGTCCTTGGGGCCGAATCCAAATACACTGGTTTCATCCACAAACACCAGTTGGTTCGCCTCACAGAACTGGATGATCTCCTCCTCAGCAGGGGCGACGATATAGATGGCTGCGATAGGGTGGGCCACACAACGCCTCACGCCCTCTAAGCACAACGGCAATATCTTCAGATCCTTCCGGATAATCGGAATCACCACGTCAATGGCCTCTCCTGAAGCCTCCAACTGCGGAAACCTCCTCCACGCAAACAACCGATATCTGATCTTCCTTAACTGCGACATATGATCATCCTTTCTGTGTTAATCCATCCTTCTGTGAAAATCTGTGTTAATCTGTGGCTCTAAATAATCCTCCTGAACCAATAATCAAATTTCCTGAACGCCTCCTCTGTCATCAGCCCCTCATCCTCATTGTCCATGCGATACAGTGGGATATCCCTGTACATCGCGGCCACTAAGGAGAACGTGCTGGGAGGTCCCATCACATAGTCACAGGCCGACAACATATACAGGTCCTCAGGCGCACTGCCCTGCAACAGATGAATCCTCACCTTCGGACAAAGCTGCTGATACGTCTCTGCACTCACCTCTGGATCGTTGGTCGAGAGATACACGTGTATGGTCTTTTCTGGGTGCAATGCTGCAAACCGGTTGATATGCCTGGCATACACCTCATCGTTGAAACAGTACTTCCCGTATTGCCACTGGGCATAGTCGCCCCTTCGGATATGTACCCCTAAACGGAGAGGTGAGAGGTGAGAGGTGAGAGGTGAGTCTTGCTCCGCTTTCTTCATCTTCTTTCTGACAGGCAGGGCATATCGTTCGTCGATCCTGAACAGTTCGCAGATTTCATCGCGATACATCAGGAAGTGGTCATAGAACCTGACGTTCCACCCACTCACCACGATATGACGATGCTTCAGCATCTTCTGTTCCAACGCTTTCTGGTCACAGTCTGCATCCTTGAAACTCGCTGTAGGCAACAGCTTCAGCGCAGCGGCATACTTCGCCAGCAGATACCATCCGAAGCCCGTCAGGCTCGTGCGACAAATCCTGAAATACTGGTACTTGTAGCTGAACCGCATACTGATGACCTTCCGCCCGTGTGCCCTGCCCCAGGCATAGACATGGGCGTACTGCAACAGATTGTTGCACATCTGACTCTTATCCCTCGCAAAGATCATTTCTGTAAACTGTAAACCGTAAACTGTAAACTATCCATTGGTAATCTCAAAGTACTTCTTCAGAACCATCAGCGAGATGAGCCGTTCTCGCTCCTCATCCCTGAACTGGTTCACATACTGATGCGCATGCTCAATGATGGCCTCGGCCTCCTCAGGATGCGCGATATAATAGGTGAGACGCTCCTCCAGGTCCGAGAAGTCATCCTTTACCTCGATATAGTGGTAGTTGGGCTTCAGCGTCCCCTCCATAAACCAGGTCTCACACGTCAGTCTGGGGGTGACGGCAATGGAATTCGACGACATCACCCACTTCAGGTTCGACGCCACGTCATTGCCCTCTAATGACATGATGAACTTATAGTCCAGATGTTCCCCGATGGTGAGTTTCTCCTGTTGCCATTCGGGGTGCTCCTCCCACCTGTTGGTTGAGGCTGCATCCACCAAGGGACTCTGTCCGTTGCCAAATCGTCGCATGAAGATATTCCTATTCTCTTTCAGGATGCCCAGGTCCCCTCTGAAGATGGCGGCATCTTTCTTCTCACGCCAAGGCTTCTGGTCGTTCACAAAAAGGAAATGCCTCACCTTGTCCAGATTCAGCAACACGGAATTCTGTACATCCTCGCCCAAGGGACGGCTCTTCAGGATGGTCGGCAACTCTGGCACATACGTGATGTCCCCATACAGCAACAGCCATTTCAGCTCCTGGTCGAAATACCTCGCATATTCCATCGCATCCAGATAATAGGTTTTCTGTTTGGTCATGGGCTGGTCGCAGAGCCTCACCGCCTGCTCGTCCCACAACTTCCGGTCTATGGGACTCCCTGTGGTCAACCTATTATAATAATCCACCCTTCTCTGTATCTCCTCTTGGTCAGGCCTTCGTTCCAATGCCTTCAGAAGTCCGGGCAACTGCCGTTGTGTCACCCACCTCGGCATCCACAGTCGCAGATAGCTCTCCACATAGTAGTTCAGCTTACTGTTCTTCCCGCTATTTAGCATATATTCCAGCCTTCCCATTCCTCTGCGTTTATCTTTCCTTGATTCCAAGATTCCCTAGACTATACTTCCCTAGCCGCTTGCGGCTTTCCTTCATTTCCCCCTTATCCTGCAAATCAAATACGTAATCCATAGCCTCGGCAGCAGCCTTACCTGCTCCCACAGCCTGTCTGTCTCTCTAATCACTTGGATATTATCATACAGTCCTGCAGAACGGTTCTTGTTCGATACGCCTTGTGTGTCAAAGTTCGCCACAGGGAAATCCAACTGTCTGAACCTCTTCCCGCTCAGATACAACTGCTTCACCTGCTTGAAGTCTGCCGACATCCTATGCTTGATGTCAAAAGGAAATTCCCTCAGACAACTCGTCCTGACAAACGCACTCTGATGGCAGTAGAACATCCGGTGGGCGTTTCTCGGGGCCTCGGCCTTCTTCACCAGTTCCTCCTTAATCACATCCCCATAGATGACATCGGCATCCTGTGGACTCCCAAACACCCTTTGCAGGGTGTCATCCCCCGCAAAGGTGTCTCCGGCATTCATAAAGATCACCCACTCTCCCTGTGCCATCTTCACCCCCTTATTCATCGCGTCGTAGATGCCCTGGTCTGGCTCAGACACCCAGCGGGTGATACTCGCCTCATGGGCCTTGATGACATCCAAGGTGTCATCTGTCGAAGCCCCGTCGATGACGAGGTATTCCTTCTCCTGCCAGGTCTGGCTCTCCACACTCCGGATGGTTCTCTCCAGTTCCTGGGCGTGGTTGCGACACACGGTGATAATGGTGACAATCATGTTGCAAAAATACAAAAAAAGTGGGAATTATGCGATTTTTTATTAAAAAAGCGGTCACTTTTCACTTTTCTTTGTATCTTTGTAGGCGATATTCGGAAGAAATGAAACTGTTGTACTATTTTATATACTCCGTCCTGTATCTGTTCTCGCTCCTGCCGATGCGAGTTCATTATATGATCTCCGATGGTTTCTATCTGCTTATTTATTATGTGATAGGTTATCGGAGGAAGGTGGTGCGCAGCAATCTCACCTCCTCGTTCCCAGAGAAGTCCGCAGAGGAGATCCGACAAATCGAACGCGGGTTCTACCATTGGTTCTGCGACTACTTGGTGGAGAGTGTGAAGATGCTCTCCATCAGTGAGGCGAACATCAGGCGGCGCATGGTGTTCAAGAACGTGGAACTCATGAACGAGTGCCTGGAACGAGGCCAGTCGTGTGTGTTCTACGTAGGTCACTATGGCTCCTGGGAGTGGATCGCCTCCTGGACGCTCTGGCTGTCACCCAAGGCAGTGGTTGCCCAGATCTATCACCCCATCGAGAACAAAGCCTTCGACCGTCTCTTCCTCGACATACGCCAGCGCTTTGGATCTGTCAGCATACCTATGCAGGAAACGCTTCGGAAGATGCTCGAATACAGGAATGCCGGCAAGGCCACGGTGGTAGGCTTCGTTGCAGACCAGAAACCGATGTGGGTGAATATCCACCACTGGGTGGATTTCCTCAACCACGACACGCCTGTGCTCACTGGCACGGAACGTATCGCCAAGAAACTCGGCACTGCAGTCTTCTATGGAGACATGCGACGTATCCGACGGGGCTACTACGAGACGACCGTCCAGCTGATGACCGACGATCCCAAATCCCTGCCTGACTACGGAATCACCGATATCTACTACCGCCTCTTGGAGACGACCATCCGTCGTGAACCATCCATGTGGCTCTGGAGTCATAACCGTTGGTCTCGTACCCGTGAGGAGTTCGATGCCCGCTTCGAGGTCATCGATGGCAAAGTCATCGCCAAGAAAAATACTACGGCTTAAGCCGGTCCTGCGTCATTCTTTCCATATACTGCTGTATTATCGCCTTCAGCTCCCGCTCCATCTCCTGCCTCCTGTCTCCTGACTCCTGTCTCCTGTCTCCTGCCTCCTGTCTCCTGTCTCCTGTCTCCTGTCTCCTGTCTCCAGACTCCTGACTCCTGACTCCTGACTCCTGACTCCTGACTCCTTCTCTCCCATCAAACTGTATCACCTCCCCATGCTTCACATACTGGTACACCCCATTCAGATAGTTCACCGCCCAGGTGTCCTCAGCAGGCGTGTTCAGCACATCGATGCCGAAGGCCAGGTAAGGCTTCTGATACCCCAGCATCCCTAACACCGTAGGCATGATATCGATCTGTTGCGCAATCTTGTCCTGCATCTCCCCCTCAGGCTTCTGGGGGTCGTAGATGATGATGGGCGAACAGAACCCGCCTAAGTCCGTCTGATACTCCTTGTGGTCACTCATGTTCGTGTGGTCACTGGTCAGCACGAAGATGGTGTTCTCAAACCACTTCTGCCGTCTCGCCGTCTCAAAGAATTTTCCGATGGCCATATCTGTATAGCGGATGCACTTGTGGATCTCCAGTGGACCCTCTGGGAACTCACTCTTGTATTTCTCAGGAATCTCAAAGGGATGATGGCTCGACGCAGTGAATACTGCCGTCATGAAGGGCTCCTTCATCCGACTCATCTCCTCGGCATAATACTGCAGGAAAGGCTCGTCCCAGATGGCCCAGGTGCCGTCGAAGTCATCAGTGCCCTTCGCTGCCTCATACTCTGTCCGGCCGTAATACTTCTGGAAACCAGTTTTCCTTGCGAAGGCCTGGAAGCCCATCGACCCGTTCTGGGCCCCATGGAAGAAAGCCGTCTCATAGCCCTCCTCGCCTAAAAGACCGGCCAACCCCGTAAAGTCGTTCATCGATGCAGGGGTCAGGATAAACGGTTCCACGAACATCGGGATGCTGCACAGGATAGATGGCATCCCGTCGATGCTCTTCCGCCCGTTGCAATAACTGTATTTAAAGGTCGTACTCTTCCCAATCAGCTGGTCTACGTAAGGCGTATATCCTTTGTACCTTCCCCCTTCCAGTTCCTGGTTCAACGCTCCGATATACTCCCTGCCGAAGCTTTCCACAATGAGGATGACGATGTTTTTTTTAGAGGTGAGTGGTGAGAGGTGAGAGGTAAGAGGATACTCCTGTGCGGGATTGTGAATTGGACTGTAAATGGATTCAAGTTCTTGCTCGTCGGAAAAGTACTTGGGCACCACAAACACGCTCTTCCCGATGGTTCTGATCATCGCAAATGGGGTGTTCAGCACCAGCGCGACATCCTTGGGACTGTCTGTATACTGGTTCGCATTCGAGATGGTGATCGGTCTCACTGCCGTGGTGAAGCCTCCTCTCATCCCTGCCACACACAATGGCAGGAACACCAGCAGTGCCACCACACTCACCACGTGATACCTCACCTTGTTCGTCATCTTCCGATAGTCCAGTTGTGGTGTCTTGTATCCCCACCACATCAAGGCCATCACCACCAAGAACAGCACCACCAGATACCAGTGGTTGATCAGTTCCAGACCGAAGATCCGCCCTAAGTTCCCCTCGTTGGAGAACTCTCCAAACACAGTCGTGGTGGTCCTTCTCATCGTATAGGGGAAATAGGCTGTGTCTGCAAGGTTCATGGCCAGGGCAATACCGTTCACCACGAGATACACCCACTTGCACACCCGGTGATACACGTGATTCTCCTTGCGATACCACGGAAACAGCACCATCAGCACCCACAGCACATTGGTATACAGGATGGCCGACGTGTCGAACACCAGTCCTCCCCAAAACACCTCCTTGGTGTAATGCAGTTCTCTGGCGTTCTCTGCCCAGTACCCTGCTCTCGCCACCTGGTACATCCCGAACACCATCACCAGGTTCCACACCACCGCTCCTATATATCTCCTCATCTTAATTCGTTGTCGTTTTACTATTTATCTGTGTCCATCTGTGTGTTCTGTGGCTAACTCTTCCGAGGCTGCCTGTAGCACGGCCTTGGCCTTCTCCATGAGTTGCGTGACCTGTCCGCCCTCGCTCTTCACGATCTTCTCTCCGATAAAGTCATAGTTCACGAACCCCGTACTGTCATACACCGAATACCCGTCGTCATACGTATTGATGGCGAAGGGCTCCTGATATGTCTCGCTCAGCACATCCCGACTGAATCGGAATTCCCCGTGCTGCAGTCCCAACTGTCCTAAGAGTGTCGCAGCCAAGTCTGTCTGGTTGCACACCTTATAGATCTCTCTAGGCCCTTTCACGGCTCCCCCCACCCAGATCATCGGGATATGGTTCTTCAAGGGCGTGGTCTCGTCTAATCCATCATACGGTATCCCATGGTCTGGCAGCATCACCACCAGTGTCCGCTCCCACACCTCCGTCTTCCTCAGCGCCTCCACAAACTCCCCAATACACGCATCCAGATAGTTAAACGCGTTCAATTTCTTGTCTCCAAAATCCTGTCTCCTGACTCCTGACTCCTGACTCCTGTCTCCTGACTCCTGTCTCCTGACTCCTGACTCCTGACTCCTGTCTCCTATTGGAGGCACATCCCATGGCTCATGACTGCTCAACGTGCTATAGCCAATCAAGAAAGGCTCCTTGGCCTTCTGCGTCATCTCCAACAGCGTCTTGCACGTGATGTCATCCCTCACGCCCCACTGTGCCGAGTTCTGTTCCTCCCGCGAGTAATCCTTCTTCCATACCAATGTCTGGAAGCCTCCGCCCATCAGGTAACTTCGCATATTGGTGAAGTTGATGTCACCCCCATACAGATAACTCGTCTCATAACCCCGTTCCTGTCTCAGTGTTTTGGCGATATTCGGTAGGCGTCGTGTCTTCGAGGGCATCTTCATCACCGACATCGTGGGGAACGAGGGGAATCCGCTCCAGGTACACACCGTCCCTCGGTCTGTGCGCCACGTGTTCCCATAACAGTTCGTGAAGTACACCCCTTCGTGTGCCAGTCGGTTCAAGTTCGGAGTGACGTCTGTCCTTCCCCCGATCTCCGTAAACTCCCCGCCACAGCCCTCCAACAGGATGATGATGATGTTCGGCTGCTGGGTGGTCAGCAGTGTGTCACAGCCCACGCTCCTTGTGTCAAACCATGTCGCAATCAACTGCTCACACTGCTTGTCGTCCATGAAGTGGTACGTGATATGGTTGCTGGCGGTCTTCTCCATCGAGGCGAAGAAACTGAACACCGGGTTCACGGCCGAATGGTTCAGGAACTGGTTCTCCGAGAAATACACCTGTCCGATATTCGTCGTCGACTCATCCAATCCTCCCCTGACGCCAATCACCAACAGCGGTATCCAAACAGCATAAAACACCGTCTCCTTGACTCCTCCTCTCCTGTCTCCTGACTCCCGACTCCTGACTCCTGTCTCCTGTCTCCTGACTCCTGTCTCCAGACTCCTGACTCCTCCATATATCCTATACAAAACGTACGCTCCAACCACCACCACAATCACTCTCCCCGCCATATACCACCCCGACACACTGGCCATGGCCTCTGTGGGCGTCCCCAGATACTGCAGACAACTCGCATCCAGCTTAAATCCCCAAAACGGATACAGGCTCGTGTCTGCCGTAAATGCCAGCATCATCGCTGCTGCAATCACGCCGTAATAGATTTTCAGGAAGATCTCCAGTCCCTTCGGTCTCCACCACACGCTCACCATCGTCACGAGGAATGGAATAAAGACGATATAAATACCTGTCGACAGGTCCAGGCCCAGTCCATGTCTTACCACGTCCCACACATTCCCCAATCCAAACGGATGTCCTTCCTGGTTCGCCACCATGAACACCACCTTCGCTATCACAAATATGATAATCGTGATAACGTACACCTTTATGAGATATATCAACCTCTCTCTCATCAAAATCCTATATTCCTAGATTCCTTAGACTATCTCTGCATGTCGTGCAGCTTCTTGAAATACCCGTCCTTGGCCAGCAGTTCCTCGTGGGAGCCCTGTTCCACGATCTTCCCCTCGTGCAGCACGCAGATCTCGTCCGCATTCTTGATGGTGGAAAGCCGGTGGGCGATGGCTACTGTGGTACGGGTCTTCATCAGTCGCTCCAAGGCATCCTGTACCAGTCTCTCACTCTCCGTATCCAATGCTGATGTCGCCTCGTCCAATATCAGTATCGGTGGGTTCTTCAGGATGGCCCTGGCGATGCTCACGCGCTGTCGCTGACCACCACTCAGCCTGCCTCCCCTGTCTCCGATGTTCGTGTCAAACCCGTGCTCACTCTGCATGATGAACTCATACGCATTCGCGATCTTCGCAGCCTCCTCAATCCGTTTCTCCAGTTCAGGATCCTCCTGACGGTCCGGATCATCTGTCTTCAGCACACTCCCCTCCACGCCAAACGCGATATTATTTCTGAACGAGTCGTTAAACAGGATCGCCTCCTGGTTCACATTACCAATCAACTGCCTCAGGTCGTGGATTCCCAGATCCTTCACGTTGATCCCGTCAATCAGCACCTCACCCTCCTGCACGTCATAATACCTGGGTATCAGGTCCACCAGTGTCGATTTCCCGGAGCCACTCTGTCCCACAATCGCCACCGTCTTCCCCTTCGGTATCACCAGATTAATGTCCTTCAGCACATACTTTATTTCTTCCGCCTCTGTGTGACGATACCCAAACCACACATGCCTGAACTCTATCTGATGCTCAAAACTGGCTAAGTGCTTTGGTTTCTCCGGCTCCTTGATCGTGTTCTCCGCCTTCAGGATCCTGTCGATACGCTCCATCGAAGCCAGGCCCTTCGGGATGTTATACCCCACCTTCGACACCTCCTTCAACGGATTGATGATCGAATACAGGATGACCATATAATAGATGAACGTAGGACCCGACAGACTCTGGTTGTTCAGCACCAACACGCCACCGAACCACAGCACGACCACGATCATACAAGTACCGAGGAACTCACTCAGCGGATGTCCGATATTTTGACGGATATTTACCCACATGATGTCATGGCGGTAGGTCGAGTTGATACGATCGAACTTATCCCGCATCTTGTCCTCCGCACAGAAGGCCTTGATGATGCGCAGGCCCCCTAACGTCTCCTCCACCACACTCATGGTGTCGCTCCACAGTGCCTGGGCCCTCACACTCTGGGCCTTCAGCTTACGGCCAATCCAACCCATGAACCACCCGATGAGAGGGATGATGACCACCGAGAACAGTGTCAGCTCCCACGAGATGACCACCAGCGTGGTGAAATAGGAGATGATGAGGATGGGGTTCTTGAACATCAGGTCCAGACTCGACATGATGCTCGTCTCCACCTCCTGCACGTCACCGGTCATCCTGGCGATGATGTCCCCCTTGCGTTCGTCAGAGAAGAAGCCCAGTGGCAGGGTGGTGATCTTCTGGTACAACTGGTTGCGGATGTCCCTGACCACGCCAGTCCGGATAGGCACGACCACGGCTGAGGCCAGGAAATAGGCGGTGGTCTTCAGCAGCGTGGCCACAATCAGGAACAGGCCGATAAACAGTAGGGTTGTCGTGGAGCCCATCTCCGTGATGAACTGGTTGATGTAATAATAAATATTATTCACGGCCACGTCCTTAAAGCTCCCGCTGCTCCATGCCATCAGTTCGTTCACCTCCACGTGGTCTCCGGTCTTGAACAGGATCTGCAGGATCGGTATCAGTGCCGCAAACGAAAATATGTTCAGCAGTGCCGACAGTACATTAAACACCACCGACAGCGCCACAAACCTCTTATACGGCCACACAAACCGCCTCAGTACGCTAAGGAATTCTTTCATTTTTATTCTACGGATTATTATTCTAAGGAATCTTGGAATCTAGGAATTTTCCTATAACTTGATGAAATGAGAATTAATGACTGGGTAGATACTGTGGCGTATGTCCTCAGAGTTGAAATTGACAACATATCCCATTTCGCAATTCATAAGTCTCAGATACGTGAGCAGTTGCTTCTCAAACAGTTTTCGGTAATCTACAACAGACTTCAACTCAAGAATCAGTTGATTGTCGATGATAAGGTCTAAGCGTAAGTCATGGCAGATGAGTTCGCCTTTATAGTGCACTGGCACCTCGACCTGGTTCCTGACTTCAAACCCATTTGCCTTTAGTTCCTTGATCATCGCCTTCTCATAGATACTTTCCAATAGTCCAGGGCCCAATTGCTTGTATACTTCATACACGCACCCTAATATTCTATATGTATAGTCTCTGTCCATTATATTTGTTTTTTTATTCTAAGGAATCTTGGAATCTGGGAATTTGTTTCCTTTATTCCTAGATTCCTTAGACTATCTCTCCTAAGAGCGTAGCACTTGTGCTACCAGTTATCTTGACCATCACTTTTTCCCCAATTCTAGCCCCTTCCTTAGGAAAGACGACCATTTTGTTCTGTTCAGTCCTTCCGCAGAGCTGCTCCCTCGATCGCTTCGAGAACCCCTCCACCAGCACCTCAAAGGTCTTTCCTTCGTCCTTCTTATTCTGTTCCGCGGAGATCTCCGTCTGCAGCGCAATCAATTCATTCAGTCTCCTGATCTTCACCTCCTCCGGCACATCGTCCGGCAGATGTTTCGACGCATACGTCCCTGGCCTCTCCGAGTACTTAAACATAAATGCCGAGTCATACCCCACCTCACGCATCAATTGTAAACTCATTTGGTGGTCCTCCTCCGTCTCTGAATGATACCCCACAAAGATGTCCGTAGACAGCCCACAGTCCGGCACAATCCTCCTAATCGCCGCCACTCTGTCTAAGTACCACTCCCTCGTATATTTCCTGTTCATCAGCTTGAGGATCCTGTCGCTTCCGCTCTGCACCGGCAGATGGATATGCTTGCACACATTCGGCACCTCCGCAATCACCCTCAGCGTCTCGTCGCTCATATCTTTCGGGTGACTCGTCGTAAACCTGATGCGCATATCTGGTGCCTCTTCTGCCACCATCCTCAGCAGTTCAGGAAATTTTATTTCCTCCTCAATTCGTGTAATTCGTTTTAATTCGTTGTTCTCTTCTTCTATCTGCGCAATCTGTGGTTCTGTTTCTCTAATTCTCGTAATTCTTGATCTATAAGAATTCACGTTCTGTCCCAGCAACGTAATCTCTTTGTACCCTTTATCCCTCAAGTCTCGTACCTCCCTCAAGATACTCTCCACGTCTCGGCTTCGCTCTCTTCCTCTTGTATACGGCACGATGCAATAATGACAAAAATTATTGCACCCTCGCATGATGCTCACGAACCCTCCGATCTTATGTCCCAGTCCGATCCTCTGCGGCACCACATCCCTGTACGTTTCCGACGTCGACAGTTCGATATTCATCGCCTTATGTCCCAGTTCCGCCTGTGCCACCAGGTCCGGCAGACTCAGATACGCATCCGGTCCTGCCACCAGATCACAGTGCCACTTCTCCATCAATTCCTCCTTCACCCTTTCCGCCATACATCCCAGCACCCCTATGATCAGCGGATTTCTATTTGTCTGCGTAATCTGCGCAATCTGTGGTCCTTGTCCAATTCGTGAAATCCGTTTAATCCGTTGTTTTTTCTCACAATTCAGCGCTTCTAAGCGATGATAAATCTTCTGTTCCGCATTCTCCCTCACACTACACGTGTTCAGAAACACGGCGTCAGCCTCTTCCAGCCTGTCCGTAGTCTCATACCCGGCCATTTGCATCACGCTGGCCACTACCTCCGAGTCTGCCACATTCATCTGGCATCCGTATGTTTCAATATATAACTTTTTCATTTCGGCTGCGAAATTACAAAAAAACAACGAATAAACAAAACTTTTTCCACATATTATATAAATATTCATTTATTTTTCGTACCTTTGCACGCGTTTAAAATGGATGTGAAGACTGAATCAGAATTTTCACAAAACGAGTCCAAGACCTGCAATAAGTTGCTAAGGCCTTGCGCCGGAGGCATGTCCGAGACTTCCGCAGAGAGACCTTTCGATTCCTCCGCATGGTACATCGCACAGGTGAAACAGCGCAACGAACTCGTGTGTCGCAAGGTTCTCAATGATCCAGATCGCTTTCCTTACAAAGTCGAGGCCTACGTGGCAGCCCAACAGGAGCTTGTCATACGGGCCAATCGTACGCGTCATGTCAAGGAGCATGTTGTTATTCCCGGCAAGATCTTCATCAGGGTAGAACCACACAACCGCCAAGATGTGCTCAAGCAATGCCTCTTGCTTTCCCGTTACGTCAAGGATCCTTCTGCCTCTCCTACTGCCAATGGTCATACCGCCTTTGCCAGGGTTCCAGATTGGGAGATCCAGCGCCTCCGTGACATTTTCACTCTTGCAGACGGTCCTGTTGAATACAGCGACACCCTTCCCCAACTTCACGACAAGGTTCAGGTTCTCACAGGACCCCTCCACGGCCTTCGTGGTACAGTCACTACTATCTCTGGCCGTAAATTCGCCACAGTCCTCCTCGAAACCCTTGGCTCATTCTCCTTCCGTCTCCCCATCTCTGATATAGCGAAGCTCCCTGAATAAATCGACAAGTATGGATGTTTTAATTGATAGATGTTTTCGTATGAAAAAAAAAGAAATAGTTTTAAGTGTGCAATTGCTTTTGTGCGCCACATTATTTGTGTCTTCTTGTGAGAGTGATTCGGATGAATGGGATGTTCAAAGAGAAAGTACAATTGCCGCATTTAGAGCAAAAACCGATTCGATTGTTGATAAAGAAACATTTTTGTATTTCACAGATCCTCACTTATTAAGTTATGGCAATCAATTTTCTGAGGCCATAAAGTATAATTTTGAATCGTCTTTTTCTCCTGTAGGGGAACTATTCAATATTCTGCCATTGAATTTCTGTTTATGTGGTGGTGACTGGTTGAATGCTGGTGACACTCAAGAAGTAGCAGCTGAAAAATTGTTGTATGCAGACAGTCAGATGAAACAGCTGTTTAGTGGCAAATATTACAAAATGTTTGGAAACCATGATACGAACTATCAAGGGCTCGTTTCTGAAACAGATTCAACAAGAGGAGTCTTCTCAAGAGATTTCATAGACAAAACGTATTTCTCTGAGACGGGTTCTGCATATTACACCTTTGATGGCAGAAATACATCTTTTTTCATTTTAGATTCATGGTTGGACTGGACACTTCAAATGGACGACTACAGATGGGAGCAGCTCGATTGGCTGTCGAATCAGCTAAAGAACAATAGGTGTCAGCATAAGGTAATAGGCATTCATATGTACTATAATGAAGGACAAACTGTCCCTATGTCTGAGGTACTTATGGACATTTGTGACGCTTTTAATTTGAGGCAGACAATATCCGTTAATGGACGGGAATATGATTTTTCCGAGTCAGTTGGTAAAGTTCATTTAATCATTTCTGGTCATAATCATGTTGATGGATTAAATTATGTTGGCCGTGATGGTGAAATTCCTGTGGTAAGAACATGTGCTTTTATGAAGGACAATACGCCTAATTTTGATTTATGTGTCCTTGACTATGACACAGGCTACCTTCATATGATACGTGTAGGAACTGGTGAAAATAGGAAAGTGAAACTCGCCATGTAAATAATTAAATCAAATATGCAAGCAATAATTTTAGCCGCCGGAATGGGCAAACGCCTGGGCGAGTATACAAAGAACAATACCAAGTGTATGGTGCCAGTCAATGGCACTAAATTGATTGACAGAGTTCTTAAGCAACTCTCAGAGTTATCCCTTAACCGAGTTGTGATTGTTGTCGGTTATGAGGGAAAGAAACTCATGGAATATCTTGGCAACGAAAAAAACGGACTCAAGATAGAGTACGTGAATAATCCCGTATACGATAAGACAAACAACATCTATTCATTAGCTCTTGCCAAGGATAAACTGTTAGAGGACGATACACTGCTCATTGAAAGTGACTTGATCTTTGATGATGGCATGTTTACGTTGTTGCTTGAAAATCCTTGCCCTAATCTTGCCCTTGTGGCTAAGTATGAAAGTTGGATGGACGGAACAATGGTGCGTATTGACAGTGATAACAATATCGTAAATTTTGTCCCTAAAGCGGCTTTCGATTACAAAGAGACAGATTCTTACTATAAGACTGTCAACATCTATAAGTTCTCAAAGGAATTCTCGCAAACCAAATATGTGCCTTTCTTGGATGCATACACTAAGGCTGTCGGCAACAACGAATATTACGAGAATGTACTGCGTATCATTTCCTTCCTGAACAGTCATGATCTGAAAGCACTGCCCATAACCAATGAAAAGTGGTATGAGATAGACGACAAACAGGACCTTGATATTGCTGAGGCTTTATTTGCTGACGAGAAGGATGTCCTGCGCAAATACTATGGTCGTTATGGTGGCTTCTGGCGTTTCCCCAAGATGCTGGATTACTGCTATCTGGTGAATCCCTATTTCAATGAAAGCCGTATCATTGACGAGATGGAGGCTTTCTTTAGGACGCTCATTTCTGAATATCCTTCAGGCATGAAGGTGAATTCTTTGATAGCCAGCAAGTGCTGGGGCGTGAAAGAAGAGTATATCATTCCTGGTAATGGTGCCGCTGAGCTGATTAAGGCCTTGATGGAAATACTACCAGGTACATTAGGAGTCACAAGACCTACCTTTGAGGAATATCCCAACCGTCGGGAGAAGGATAATCTTGTCACCTTTATTCCCAAGAACGCTGACTACCGGTATACGGCAAAGGACTTGATGGATTTCTTTGGTAAGCACCATGCAGACAATATCCTGCTTATCAATCCAGACAACCCCTCTGGTAATTTCATTCCCATTGACGATGTGATTGCTTTGGCTGCTTGGTGTCAAGGACAGAATATCCGCCTGATTGTTGACGAGAGTTTTGTGGATTTTAGCATTGGTTATGAGAACAATTCATTACTGAATGATACTATCCTTGAAGCATATCCCACAATGGTTGTGATGAAGAGTATCAGTAAGAGCTATGGTGTACCAGGTATTCGTTTAGGTATCCTTTGCTCTGCAGACATGGCTCTTATTGCCAAGATGAAGAAGATGGTGAGCATCTGGAACATCAATTCCTTTGCAGAGTATTTCATGCAAATATTCACCAAGTATGAGAAGGACTATAAACGGGCTTGTGAGAAGTTCTTTGCTGAACGTGAGGACTTTGAGAAGAAACTTAAGGAAATCAGTTTTTTACGCGTGATGCCCTCTCAGGCAAACTATTTCCTCTGTGAGATTCTCCCTCCGAAGAATGCCAACCAATTGGTGCTCACTATGCTTAAGAAGTACAATATACTGGTTCGTGACTGTTCTGACAAACAAGGTTTCGACGGAAAGCAGTATATGCGTATTGCTGTGCGCAGCCATGAAGACAATGCTAGGTTTATTCAGGCTTTCAAAGAATTAGATACAAAAAAGTAATAACGATGAAGATCATAACACAACAACAGATACGTTCTCTGAATATCTCTCCTGCTACTTGTGTGGAATGGATCCGGGAGAGCTTTTCCATAAAGCAAAAAGCTGATCTTCCTGCTAAGATAAGTGTACATCCCGAGGAAGGTGAGTTTTTTACATCTATGCCATGTCTCCTTCCTTCGCCAAATGATGTAGATGTGAAATTTGAGCGACGCTATTTTGGAGTGAAGGAGGTACATAGACTGCTCAATTCTATCCCCAGCCTTGGTAGTGATATGATGCTGTATGATGCGCAAACTGGTGAATTACTCGCATTGCTTGATACAGACTGGATAACTACCATGCGGACAGGAGCTGTAGCTGCTGTGTCAGCCAAAACACTACGTAAGAGTAATGCTGAGACATACGGAATAGTGGGGTTGGGTAATACTGCACGTGCTACGATGCTTTGCATTTTAGAGCAAGAACCTGAACGACACTTCCCTGTGAAGTTGGTAAAATACAAAGATCAGGCAGAATTGTTCATCGAAAGATTCAAGGAATACAAAAACGTAAGTTTTGAAATTGTTGATAGTGCGGAGTCAATGGCTGGTGATGTGGATGTTTTTATCAGTTGTATCACCAATGCCCAAGGTCTGTTAGTTCCTGATGAAAAGACTTTCAAACCTGGCGTGACGGTCATCCCTGTACATATGAGAGGACTGCAGAACTGTGACACAACATTTGACAGAGTGTTTGGAGACGACACAGCACATGTCCAAGGCTTCAAATATTTCAACCAATATCGTGATTACAATGAGATTGGAGAAGTCTTAGCAGGACGCGATTCTGGAAGACGTTCTGAGGAACAACGCATAATTGATTATAACTATGGACTTGCATTGCATGATGTAGTTTATGCAGCGAAGATATATGAGAAATTAAAAGATTCCTGTCAAGATATAAGGATTGAACACGAAACTTCCAAGTTTTGGGTATAGCAAGCAAGTCGCTGAAATACAATTTGTGGTATGAAATTAAATGATACTCAAATAAAGGAATATAAAGGGAAATTGCTTGAGGTGTTTAAAACCGCAATTGATTTCTTTGAGAAAAACCATTTGACATGGTGGGCGTATGCAGGAACAGCGATTGGAGCTGTCAGACATCATGGAATGATTCCCTGGGACGATGACATAGACATTTTCATGCCTTATGATGATTACTGCAGATTGCAAAAGATGAATCAAGAACTTGAAAATACAACGCTGGAGATATATAGACCTTTTGAGGAAGATTACTATCTTCCATATATGAAGATAGCAGATAAAAACTCAACAGTATCCGAATTGGAAAGTTTCAAGTTTGTAGGTGGAGTAGGAATTGATATTTTCCCATTATATAAAACAAATGCTACCGAAGAGGAGTATTGGTCATTTGTGAAGAGATATGGGAAGTATTATGAGCGTTATATGGGAGCGAAAAGACGTTTTTTATGGTCTGATTTACTATTCTATGTTAAAGGCTTTCATTTAAGAACGTTTAATATATGGATTAAATCTATGACTTTATATAAATGGGTCAGTAAGAAAAATGAAACAGAATTTAGGGGATATCTCGAAACTATCCATAATCCACAAGGTCGTAATTATATGTTTCCGTTTACATATATGCATAGTTTAAATCTGTTCCCAATTGAATGGTTCTCATCTACCATTGAGATGGATTTTGAGGATCTTAAAGTCAAGATGCCTGTAGGTTACGATGATATACTGAAACGCTTGTATGGAGATTATATGACGCCACCACCACCTGAGAAGCGTAATTCTACTCATAGCTTCTATTTCGTAGATTTCCATCGAAGGTATAGCTACGATGAGATTCGGAAGCTTAGGCATTAGATATAACTAGGACGCGTTATTACATGTTTTTCAAATGTCCACAACCTCTCGTGTAGTTAAGAATACGGGATTTCTGTATGTGAAGATGGGTGTAACGATATTTGTGTCGTTATATACTCTTCGCATATTGTTGGCCTCACTTGGAGCAGCTGACTATGGCATCTTTACTATTGTGGGTGGAGCTATCGCTATGCTTGGATTCCTCAATTCCACGATGGCTAATGCCACTCAGAGGTTTATGTCGTATGCAGAGGGTGAGGGAGACCTGGAAAAAAAGAAGCAAATATTTAATGTCAGTATGATATTGCATATTTTTATCGCTTTGCTGACTTGCGTATTGTTGCTGATAGTCTTCTATCCGCTTTTTAATGGTGTCCTGAATATTCAGCCAGAGCGTGTCTATGCTGCAAAGATTGTGTATTTCTGCTTGATCTTCAGTACGTTGCTGACAATAGTCAATGCACCGTATGATGCAGTGATGAATGCACACGAGAACATGCTTTATTATTCAATAATAGGCATATTCGAGTCGATTTTGAAACTAATGATAGCCTTTTACTGTGTTTATACTTTATATGACAAGTTGATTGTTTACGGACTGCTGATGGCCATGGTTCCAGTGATAACGTTGACAATTATGAAGGTTTATTGTCACAAACACTACGAAGAATGTGTTATCGCCCCAGGTAGGTATTGGGATTATTCGCTTGTCAAGCGGATTGCCACTTTTTCTGGATGGAATTTCCTGACAGCTGTTTCAAGTTTGCTTACATTCCAAGGATTGGGTGTGGTGCTTAACCATTTTTTTGGAACAGTTCTAAATGCTGCACACGGTATTGCTCAGCAGGTGAATAGCCAGTTGTCACAGTTCTCTGTGAATATGATGAAAGCCTTGAATCCTGTTATAGTCAAGAACGCCGGGGCTGGTAATTATGACATGATGAACAAGACCACAATTGCAGGATGCAAGTTCTCAACCTATATCATGTTGTTTTTTGCCATTCCGCTGATGATAGAGATGCCATACGTATTGAAGATTTGGTTGGTGGATGTTCCGGAATGGACTATCTTGTTTTGCATCTTGCAAATAGTTGTTGGCATCATTTGTCAAATGGCCAATAGTGCTTCAACGGCGGTATATGCTCAGGGTGATATCAAATGGTATGCCATATACAAAAGCGTTATGAATATCTTACCATTAATACTGGCTTATATCAGTTTTGCTCTTGGTGGCGCACCATATTGGTTGTATGTCCCAATGGTCGTGATATGGGGTATAGGTGGTGATATAGTCATTGTGAGATACGCTCAAAAACAATGCGGACTACCTGTTATGCAGTTTGTTAAGGGAGTTTTGTGTCCTGTTTTAGGAGTTTCTGTCGTAATGCTACTGATGGGTACACTCATGACAGTTCTTTTCGAAGAAAGTTTCTTCAGACTTTTGTCGAGTTGCGTTATGACAACTGTGGGATTGGCGATTTCTCTTCTTTCCTTCGGAATGTCTAAAGAAGAACGCTGCAGGGTTATAGAGTTGGTAAAGAGATAGGTGATGCTTTTTTATCTGACGTTATTTCTCTTATTTATTGCCATCTATAAATGGGCTGAATTGGACGGGAGGTGGTGGACACTTCTTATCGCCATCTTGATTCCCACCTTGTTTGAAGGTTTAAGGGATGAGGTCGTGGGCGAAGACATGCTTGGCTATGGAGGTAACTGGTTCTATTTAATGGACGAGAAAGACGGGCTATTGGACATGTTCGAATTTGCCCAAACTCCAGAATATGCATACCATTTACTTATTTATCTTTGCAAAAAACTATCACAAGACATCCATTTGTACATGACTGCATGTGCGTTGATAAAAATGACGATGGTAAGCCTGTTTGCATATAAAATGAGAGAGCAACTATCCTCAACCCTGTTTCTGTTCAGTTATTATTGTTTTTTTTATGTTTTAAGTTTCTCTATGATGAGACAGGGCATAGCAGTCGCTATCTGCATCTATTCGATCTATTACTTCTTTAATCATAATATTATACGGTTTCTGATTGCTGTCCTGGTAGCTTATTTCTTTCATAACTCAGCCATATTGATGCTACTCCTCGTGCCGATTTATTACTTGAGGAATTTGAAGTATAAGTATTATATCATCTTGGGGGGTATCTTATTAGTCTATTTTTCTATTGAGAATTTGTTTGAGCTAGTACTGATGACGCCATTATTTAAGAGTGAGATGGCTGATCTGTATATGGACAGTGGTGTGCCAACGGCTAAATCAAATGTCCTTATTTCATTGGTATTTCTGGGAACTGCTGGATACCGTTATTTTTTTGAAAACGAAGAGGAAGAGGAAAAAGAAGATAATGACGAAAGAGATGAGGAGGGAAATGATGATAAGAAAAAAGATGGGGAAGAGACCTATATATTGTTAATTACCTCAGCAGTTACGTTGTTATTTTTGTTTCTTTCTTCCTATATCGAAGTAGCATTTCGAATGTCATACTATATGTTTATCGTTTCACTTGTGATTATGACTAAATATATTTTTGCCTCAGAGGATTACAAGATAATAAAGACAGGTTCTTTTGCCATTCTTTTCCTGCTACATTTTTATATAGAATGTACTCATGGCCTTGCTGGCGCACTTGATTACACTTCAAATATATTAGGAATTTTCTGATTCTCTAATAGTTCGTTTTCATGAGTAAAAGAAATCCTATCCGTTTTACTCTATTGATTTGGACAACCTTCTTATGCCTTGGGTGTGAGGCAGAGAGTGAGGATTTCCCAATTTTGTTCAAGTCATCTTCGAAGTTGCTTGAGCCATACGGTCTATGCACACATATTAATCGAAAAGGAGAAGGATGGGAATTCGACTGTAAGGACAAAGACATGGAAATGACACGTGAGGCAGGTGCCAATTTCGTCAGGACTGATTTTGACTGGGGTTATTGTAAGCCACAGGAAGATAAGCCTTTTTCTTTTATTCATCATCAGGAAATGATGAATGTTGTAGATAGCCAACATTTGAAGGCGCTTGGCATATTGTCTCCGGTATGGAATAATAGATATACCCAATGGTTAGATTATGTCGGCATGACTGTTAGAACTTTCAAACGACAAGTAAAGTATTGGGAAGTGATTAATGAAGCTGACCGATGGCATTTAAGAGATTCAGATTTTAAACCATCAGACTATGTTCGCATCATACGCAAAGCATATCCGCTTATTAAAAAGGAGAACAAGAGTGCGAAAGTGTTATTTACAAGTATAACAGATGTCAGAGGTAACTTTTTTGAAGAAGTCTTAGACTCTGGAGTTGCAGATTGTTGTGACATCATGAATTTTCATTTATATGTCAATCTTAAGACAGAGCCAGAGTATTTGTTCAAATATTTTAAGGATGCTAAGTCGGTTATGGATAAGTACGGTATTCGCAAACCTGTATGGTTTACTGAGACTGGTTGTACTTCAGCCAAAGGATATGCAGATGAGGACACTCAGGCAAAAAGACTTCCGAGAACGTTCCTTATCTCTTTGGCGTGTGGAATGGAAAAAGTATTTTGGTATAAGACAAGGGCTGCTGAAAGAACTGATCATTTTGAAGACCATTTTGGTATTTGGCATAAAAATGGTTCTCCCAAGCCTGCGTTCTATGCATATAAGACCTTGACTAGAATGTGTCCGTCAGGATCAACAAGACCAAGAATTGCCCGTTTGAGAGATGTCTATGTGGCTAAGTGGAAGGATCCTGCGAGCCAAAATGTAACTGCGATCTGGACATCTAAAGGTGAATGCAAAATCAAGTTTCATGCTTATCAGGGAAAATTTTATGATTTGTCGGGGAGCCAATTGACTATAGATTCGGATGAGATATTAGTAACCCCGTCAATACTATATTTCGTAGGCAAGAAAAGCCTAATTGTGAATAGGTTTGATGAATAATACAATGATTTCAACTAAAGAGGATTTACGAAAGTACCTTGCTTCAGATGCCCGGAATTATTCAAGACGTACTTCGGGTTGGTTGCGTCGTTTAAGGAATGATTTCGGAGTAACCCCTATTGCCAATCAAAATTATATATGGAAATACATAAAAACGCTCCGTTATGTTGAACTATATACAAACCGTAATAAGGCTTGGGAGATACCGTTACTTATATATTATAGACACAAACTAAACAAACTATCATATAGGACAGGATTCCAGATTCCTCCCAACGTGGTTGGTCCAGGGATGACTATATGGCACTGGGGAACAATTATTATTAACGAACAAACAAGAATTGGTAAGAATGTTGTATTGAACCCTTTGGTTATTATTGGGCACAAAAATCCAGGGGAAGGTTGTCCTGTGATTGGTGATAATTGTTTTATAGGTGGCGGAGCGCGAATAATAGGCAATATTCATATAGGTAATGATGTGACGATAGCTCCAAATGCAGTGGTCGTAAAAGATATACCAGATGGTATGACAGTTGGCGGTATACCAGCGAAATCCCTCAGATAACATGAGAGTATTACAGATAAATCAGACATATAGACATGGTGGTAGTACTGGGCGAATTGCCTATGACCTGCTTTTGACACAAAAAAAAGTGGGTATTGACGGTCTCGTAGCCTATGGCTATTCTGATGGTGAAGGCTTCGATGCAGACTCTTTATGCCTACAAAGAAGCAAGTTTAGACGGAAAATCAATATCCTCCGTACCCGTTTATTTGATTACCATGGTTTTTATAACGAGACTGAAACAAGAAGGTTGATTGGTTGGATGGATGAACAGAAGCCTGACATCATCCATCTCCATAATATCCATAATCACTATGTTCATGTAGGTCGTTTGTTTGATTATATTAAGAAACACGATATACCTGTTGTCTGGACTTTACATGACTGTTGGCCATTTACTGGACATTGCGCCTATTTTGACTATGCAAATTGCGATAAATGGAAAGCGATGTGCCACGATTGTCCTTCTATACATGAGTATCCGCCTACGTGGTTCTTTGACAGGACATCAAGAAACTATAAAAATAAGAAGGAATCTTTCTGTGGCGTAAGGAATCTCACACTGGTAACTCCTTCTAAGTGGATGGCACAGCTGACTCGTGATTCGTTTTTGAGCGAATATCCTGTTGTGGTAATTAATAACGGTGTTGATACCAATATATTTCGTCCCACAAATGGCAATGTCAAGGAACGGTTGGGGATTAGTGGGAAGAAGATGCTGCTGGCAATGGCTACAAAATTTGACAGGCGGAAAGGTACGCAGTATCTAAGGCAGTTACCGGAAATGTTAAATGATGATGAGGTGTTAGTCCTGGTAGGATTGGCGAAAGAACAGTTGGAGAAATTCAACATGCTAAGATGTATTGGCATAGGAAAAACCAATAGCATACAGGAACTTGCTGCTTACTATTCTGCGGCAGATGTTTTTATTAACCCGACATTGGAAGATAATTTCCCGACAACCAATATTGAGGCTTTGGCATGTGGAACACCTGTTGTGACTTTCAAAACTGGTGGCTCCGTCGAATCTGTATTGGATGGCGAGAGTGTCGTATGTGAGAACAATATATATTATTCTTCTGTAGGTGCAGTTGTTACGAAAAGTGATTTGCAATCAATGCTTAGTGCCGTTCGCGAAATCTTGGCAAAAGGAAGATATGCATATAGCGAGGTTTGCCAAAAGAAGGCGGGGGAGAAATATGATAAAAATAAGCAATACATGCAATATATAAACTTATACAATACTGTTTTAAAATGAAGAATCCCAAAATTTCAATCATAACTATATGCTATAATTCTGAAGCTCATCTCGAAGAGGCCATACTGAGCGTTGTCAATCAAGCATATAAGAATAAGGAATACATAATTATTGATGGGGGGTCTACTGACAAAACTTTATCGATTATTGAGAAATACCGTAACAAGATAGATTATTTTGTCTCTGAACCGGATAAAGGCATTAGTGACGCATTCAATAAAGGAATAAAGGTTGCTACAGGTGATATGATTGGCATTATTAATTCTGATGATAAATTAGAGAAAGATGCATTGCAAATGGTAGCGGAAAGTTATGAAGATAGCGTGGATTTATATAGGGGTATACTGAGGACGTGGAATAGTGAAACGGGATTTGTTTATGACCAATACCCAACAATGGACTGGCCTATGATTCCATTTAAGATGGTGGTAGCGCATCCATCAACCTTCGTAACAAAACGTGCGTATGAACAATATGGCTGTTTTGATGTTAGTTTGAAATATTCAATGGACTTGGACTTGTTACTTCGTCTGGAACGTAATCATGTTGTAAAAAAATACATAGATTCTCCTCTCGCCTATTTTAGACTTGGTGGAGTATCACAAAGTAATGAAATCAATCGCACAAAAGAAATTTGTGAAATCCTAGCAAATAATGGTTCTTCAAGGTTTCAAGTATTATGCTTTAAGATGTATTACAAATTCAGACTCAGGACCAAACATCTAATCATCAGTCTATTTGGGAATAAAATCAAATCCTATTTTTCCAAAAAGATCTAATCGTTTTAGTTAAGTATTGAGGTCTTAATTATGCATATTTACAAATTGTATTATCATATATTGTCCATGATTTGGAAGTTATTGTATAAACTTCATTATGGCTTAAGACTGAGAATAGGTAAAAATTTCCAGTTTAGAAAACAATTCACCTTGTTATTAGATAGTAAGGGAGTCGTTACAATTGGTGATAATGTGTTTTTCAACAACTTCTGTACAGTTTGCGCCCTTAGTGAGATTATTATTGGTGATGGTACCATTTTTGGCGAGAATGTGAAATTGTACGATCATAACCACAAATATTTTGATCCAAGAATCCCTATTAAACAACAAGGTTATACTGTAGCCCCAATCCATATCGGTAAACATTGTTGGATTGGGTCGAACGTTACCATCTTGAAAGGAGTTACAATTGGAGACAACTGCGTTATTGGTACAGGGTGTGTGATTTTTAAGGACATTCCCGCTAATTCGGTCGTTATAAACAAACAGAATTTAGAGATTCTTTGTAAATAGCATTGCTACAATTCGATTCTTTTGGTTTTGCCATACTGGTTACGGTTACAAGTGTAACGATGTAACCTTTTTCTTGGAAGTTGATAGAAATTGTTTTACAAAATGAAAAGGCTGAGAGGAGACGATGGACTTTAGTTAGGGTAAAGTGGGACTTTAGTTAGGGTAAAGTCGGATTTTAGTACCAGTAAAGTCCGGTTTTCCTTAGTCTAAAACCAAAGCTTTGTAACTTGTTGTATGTCAGATAGATACAAGGGTGTTGCAAGAAAGCGGCTTTTTTATGAATTTTATTGATAAAATTATTATACCAACATGTTCTAGCCATACTTTAGGCAGCTTCTAGCCATACTCTAGGCATACTCTAAGCATACTCGAGAGTATGGGTAGAGTATGGGTAGAACGAGAGTGAGGCGAGAGTGAGGTGAAGATGATAAGAGTACAGATTATTGATGATTGGGATATCGAGTGACAGTATATGAAGAAACTATTATTTTTAGGCGGAGCTGGTTTCATCGGCTCCAATATTATCAGACGATTGCAGCATGGGGATTATGATATCCACGTTTGTGAGCCTGTTGGTGCTAATACACATAGGCTGAAGGGGCTGGAGGTGCAGATTCATTATGCTCTGATATCGGATATTGAAGATGTCAGCAAAGTCATCCAGGACAATGGTATTGATATGGTGGTGCACCTTGTGTCGACCCTAATACCGGGAAGTACTTACGAGGACTATAAAGACGAATATAAGAACGTAATATTTCCTAGCATTGAACTGATGGAGCTATGTGCACAAGAGGGCGTCAGGTTTGTGTTTTTTTCATCAGGAGGTACAGTGTACGGCAATAGGAACGATGTGCTGCCATTTACGGAGACTGACGAGATGAATCCTATATCCTATTACGGATGGTCGAAACAGATGATGGAAGATAGCATACAATTTATGCACAGGACTGTAGGACTGGATTATTTGGTAGTGAGGCCGTCGAATCCTTTTGGTCATGGACAGAACCTCTATGGCAAGCAGGGACTCGTAGCTGTGGCCATTGGTAAACTGCTGAAAGATGAGGAGATAGAAGTGTGGGGCGACGGCTCTGCTGTGAGAGACTACATCTATGTGGATGACTTGGCCAATATTTTCGTGAAGCTGATAGATGCGGATGTGCACAACACAACCTTGAATATTGGTAGTGGACGAGGTTACTCTGTGAATGACGTACTGGCATTTCTGAAGATAGTCAGTGGCAGGGAACTGAAGATCGTTTACCAGAATCCGCGACCTGTAGATGTGTCAAACATGGTGCTTGATACGACCAGATTGAAAAAGACCATCAGTTACGAGATAACTCCGTTTATGGATGGTGTAAGAAAGTTTTACGAAGAAGTTAAGAATATACAATGATAAGAATAGCTATCATGGCTGGCGTACTCCATTCTGGTGGAAAACGGAATCTGATTATGGAGTTCTACCGGCATATAGACAGAACGAAGGTACAGTATGATTTTATCTGTGATTCTGACTCGAATGGAATACCCACAGAAGAAATCGAATCTCTTGGCGGACGAGTCTATTTGGTACCTCCTTATAAACAAATAGTACCGCATTTGCGCGAGACATACAAGATACTGAAGGAGAATAAGTATTCTGTGATGCATGCTTTCGATAATACGCTGAACCTCTTCCCGATGTTTCTTGGCTGGCTGGCGGGAGTGAAGGTCAGGATAAGTGAAAGCATATCCAAAGGTGACAAAAGTGAGAAAAAGACACTCGTCAAATTGGCATTGCGACCATTCTCCCACTGGTTTGCTACCGACTACATGGCCAATTCGATAGATTGCGGAAAATGGCAGTTTGGCGAAAAGACTTATCAGAAAGGTAGGATCAATATCTTCAAAACTGTTATTAACGCTGATGAAAACGCCTTCGACCAAGAGTTGCGGAGCGTTACAAGGTCTAAGTTTGGCTGGGACGGTAAAATGGTTTATGGTTTTATTGGACGGTATGTAGAACAGAAGAATCCACTGTTCCTGATTGACATTTTCAACGAAATTTCCAAGAGACAAGACAATGCTGTTTTGGTGATGATTGGCTTTGGCGAATTGGAAGGGGAGATGATGGCAAGGGTACAGAACTATGGCCTTCAGAATCGGGTAGAGAACTTAGGCCGAAGAGACGATATCAGACAGTTTTATAATGCTTTTGATGCATTCCTACTGCCCAGCCTGTATGAGGGTATGCCAGTAGTTGGCGTAGAGGCTCAGTGTTGTGGTTTGTCTATCTTTTTCTCTAAAAACATAACAGAAGAAACCACTGCTTGTGACTTGGCTCATTATATCGGTCTTGATAAAAGTGCCTCACAGTGGGCAGAAACGATAGTCCCAATAGTAAAGAAGGAAAAAGATGATCGCAAGAGCCGTGTAGATGAGGTGAAACACGCTGGATTTGATTCGGAATCCGAGGCACATAGATTGCAGGAGTTTTATTACAACAGGTTGTCTGAATAACAGTGATATGGATTTCATAGAGTTATTGCAGTTTTCTATGGGCATTGAGGAAAAGGTGCCTGATGCAGATAATGTCAATTGGGAGGCCATGCTTGCGACGGCGAAGAAACAGTCATTGGCGGGGGTTATATATTATGGTATAGGGAATCTTCCTAAGGAGCAACGGCCGGAAAAGAAGCTCCTACTGAAGTGGTATATGCTTGCGGAAAAGATTAAGCAATACAACCAAACACTGAATGAACTGGCAGTTAGGACGGTGGAGCAGTATACGGCAGACGGATTCCTGGTATGCCTGTTGAAAGGGCAGGGGAATGCGCTGATGTACCCAGACCCGATGATGCGCAATCCTGGGGATATTGACTTGTGGGTGAAACCGGAAGGAGAGAAGTGCAATATTGAGACCATACGTAAGGCTGTCAACGAGTATGTCAAGGCGCACTATAAGAATCCGGAATTCAGATACTATCATGCAGAATATACTGTTGAGAAGATTCCGGTGGAGGCTCATTATATGCCCAGTATCATGAACAACCCTATATATAACAAGAGGCTTCAGCGATGGTTTTCAGAAAGAATGGATGAACAGTGCCAACATGTTGTAGCATTGCCTGACGGGGTGGGGCAGATACCTGTGCCTACTTTCGAGTTTAACGTAGTGTTTCAACTGAGCCACATGATGCACCACTATTTTGACGAGGGTATCGGCCTGCGCCAGATGATGGACTATTACTATCTTTTGAAGTCAGATGGAAGAAGTCAGATGGCAGATTTTCAAGAAACGTTGAAGTATTTGAATCTCTACAAGTTTGCTGGTGCTGTGATGTATGTCATGCAGCGTGTGTTCAAGTTGGAAGAAGCGTACATGTTAGCACCTGTGGACGAGAAAAGGGGTAAGTTGTTGTTGAGGGAAATTGCTAAAGGTGGCAATTTCGGGAAATACTCAGGACTGACAAAACACGGTACAGGGTTGAAGTATTTGCTAAAAAACTGGCGAAGCCTGCAAACTGTCAGGGAGTATCCTGCAGAGGCTTTGTCGGAGCCGTTATTCCGAACATGGCACTTCTTATGGAGATTTATGAATAAGTAGTATGAAAAATAATACACAGACAAACATATTTATCATGTTATTGATAGTAGTCATTGACTTTTTATTAGTCAATGGACTGCTTCAGTTGATGACAGCATATCATCCATGGTTTATGCGATGGACTCCCATGAGAGTGCATATCTTGATATTGTTGAGCAATGTCGGATTGGTTATTGCCGAGATTCTCAATCCGCCTATTATTCAGAGACGTGCTATATCGTCAGGAGACATCGTGAAACGTGTCCTTCAACTATCGCTGTTACAAGGATTTTTCGCCCTCTTCTTTATGAAGATGCTGTATTTGAACTTTGTTGGCGGAAGATTTCAGGCAGCGTTCTGCGTGTTGGAACTGATTACTATCCTGATATCCCGCTATTTTGAACGCTTGGTGATTAAGAAATACCGCAGTGTTGGTGGTAATGCTCGTTATGCTACGTTTATCGGTGCTGATACGGAGTTGCTGCACGTCTACCAAAGGCTGACGGGAGACCTAACAATGGGTTACCGCATCAACGGCTATTATGCAGACGTGGATATGCCGGAGGGTGAGAAAAACGATAAGCATCATCATGCTGATAAGCTGAACAAGTTGGGGACGCTGCAATATTTCCTTGAAAATCTGAATCATCCGGAAAACCTTGAGGTTGGTGACGAATTGTATGTTTGTCTTTCGCGTCGTAAAAAGGAAACTATCAGACAATTGTCTCATTTCTGCGACCAGAATGTGATAAGATTCTATTTGGTGCCTGTGACAGTCGAGATGTTGGAAATCGACTTGAAACGAGAGTTGATAGACGACATGGAAGTGTTTACCACCTTTGAGAATCCATTGCAGAATCCTTGGAATAAGTTTGTCAAGCGCGCTTTCGACATCGTGATGTCATTGCTGATCCTGACTATCGTACTGCCGTTCTTGCCCATTCTCTGGCTGATTATCAGGTCCCAAAGCCCAGGACCGTTGTTCTTCAAACAGTTGCGTACAGGTCTTGACGGTAAGGAATTCTACTGTTATAAGTTCCGGTCGATGCATGTGAATGAGGACGCAGACAAGGTGCAGGCCACTAAGGACGACCCGAGGAAATATCCGTTTGGGAACCTCATGCGTAAGACGAATATCGATGAACTCCCGCAGTTCTGGAACGTACTGAAGGGCGATATGTCGATCGTAGGACCGAGGCCCCACATGTTGGCACATACAGAACAGTATTCGCAGCTGATTGAGAAATACATGGTGCGTCATTTCGTGAAACCGGGTGTGACAGGCTGGGCTCAAGTGACGGGATTCCGGGGCGAGACGAAGGAACTCTGGCAGATGGAAGGCCGCGTGAAGCGCGACATATGGTACATGGAGCACTGGAGCATCTGGCTCGACATCCGTATCATCTGGATGACGTTCAAGACGTTTTTCATTCATGATAAAAACGCATATTAATAGTTTACTGACAAAAATACAATGAGATGAAGAAACAAATAGCTATTTTGGGATCCACGGGATCCATAGGCACGCAGGCCCTGGAGGTGATCAGGGAACATGCAGACCTGTATGAGGTCTATTGTCTGACAGCGAACAACAAGGTGGAACTGCTGGCAGAGCAGGCGCATCAGTTCAAGCCGGCTGCCGTCGTGATAGCCAATGAACAGCGCTATGACGAGCTGAAGCAGCTGATGAGTGATATGCCTGAGGTGAAGGTGTATGCCGGGGCGAAGGCCCTCGACGAGATCGTGGAGGCCGGACCGATCAACATGGTGCTGACCGCCATGGTGGGTTTCGCAGGACTCTCTCCTACGATTCACGCCATCAAGGCGCGTAAGACCATCTGCCTGGCCAACAAGGAGACGCTCGTGGTGGCCGGACAGCTGATCTGTGACCTCGCCATCGCCTACCACGCCCAGATACTGCCTGTGGACAGTGAGCACTCGGCCATCTTCCAGAGTCTCGTCGGCGAAGACCATAACCGCATCGAGAAGATCCTGTTGACGGCCAGTGGCGGTCCTTTCCGTCTGAAGACGATGGAAGAGATTGCCCACGTGACGAAGGCTGACGCCCTGAAACACCCGACGTGGAATATGGGCGCGAAGATCACCATCGACTCGGCCTCGATGATGAACAAGGGGTTCGAGGTGATCGAGGCGAAGTGGCTCTTCGGTGTGGAGGCGAGTCAGATACAGGTGCTGGTGCATCCGCAGAGCGTGGTGCACAGTGCCGTGCAGTTTGAGGACGGCAGCGTGAAGGCCCAACTCGGTGTGCCCGACATGCGCCTGCCCATCCAGTATGCGTTCTCGTATCCGAAGCGCCTGACACTCTCGGGGGAGAGACTGAACCTGTTTAACCATCCGCTGGAGTTCTTCGAGCCTGACCTGGACAAGTTCCGTTGTCTGGCGCTGGCTTTCGAGGCGATAGAGCGTGGCGGCAACGTGCCGTGTATCCTCAATGCCGCCAACGAGATTGTGAACCGGGGATTCCTCGAGGACCAGTGCGGGTTCCTCCAGATGGCGGACATCATCGCGGAGACCATCGAGCGCACGACCATCATCACTAACCCGTCATACGACGACCTCATCCGTACAGACCATGAGGCCCGTCGGATTGCTACAGAATTAATGAACAAGAATTAATAACGACAACGAATTAAAACGAATTGCACGAATTGGACGAATTAAAATCAGTAAAACATTTTAGTGAAATACGAAATAATAATTAGTGAAATTCGTGCAATTCGTCTTAATTCGTTGTTAAAAGAAAAGATTGTATAATGGATATATTTTTGATTCGATTACTTCAATTCATGCTGGCCATTGGCCTGCTGGTACTGCTGCATGAGGGTGGACACTTCTTCTTCGCCAAACTCTTCGGTGTACGCGTAGATAAGTTCTACCTGTTCTTCGACCCCTCCATCTGGAAGTGGGACGGCAGCCTGTTTAAGTTCAAACCCAAGGGCAGTGACACGCAGTATGGCGTGGGCTGGTTGCCCCTTGGCGGTTATTGTAAGATTGCCGGTATGATCGACGAGAGCTTCGATACCGAGCAGATGAAACAACCCGAACAGCCGTGGGAGTTTCGGGCCAAACCCGCCTGGCAGCGACTGCTGATCATGATTGGCGGCGTGCTGGTGAACTTCCTCCTGGCGCTGTTCATCTATTCGATGATCCTCTTCCATTGGGGTGATACGTATATCCCCGTGAAGGATATGACGCTGGGTATGAAGTTCAATGCGGAGGCGAAGGCCTTGGGCTTTAAGGACGGTGATATCCTGATAGGTACAGATAAGGGCGAGTTTAAGGATTTCTCGGCTGACCTCTATCGTGATATCAGCGAGGCCCAGCGTGTAGACCTGATCCGCGATGGCAAGAAGATGTCGTTGAATCTGCCCGGTGACCTGAACCTGCTGGGGATGCTCAAGGCAGAACCCTCGTTCGTGCGTCCGTTGATTCCTGCCGTGGTGGACAGTGTGATGGCAGACAGCCCGGCTGCTTCCATCGGTCTGCAGAAGGGTGACAAGATCGTGGCCATCAATGACAAGGCCGTCGACAGTTATAATGAGTTTACGGACCAACTCGGCATCCTCGCGGATATGATGACTGCTGCACAGACGAAGACGGATAGTCTGAAGGTGAGGACAGCGACCATCGTCTTTGACCGCGACGCGGTCAAAGACACTGCCACCGTCGTGCTGACTCCGGAGCTGAAATTGGGCTTCTTCGTACAGACGATGGCTGGTATTTATAAGCCGTACACACGGGAATATGGGTTCTTCGAGAGTATTCCTGCGGGGATCAAATATGGCTGGAACGTGCTGGCGGGTTATGTGGGTGACATGAAGTACGTGTTTACGGCTGACGGTGCGAAGTCGCTGGGTGGCTTTGGGGCCATCGGCAGTCTGTTCCCGCCCATGTGGGACTGGTATCTCTTCTGGAAGATGACCGCTTTCCTGTCGATTATCCTTGCCTTCATGAACATCCTGCCCATCCCGGCCCTCGACGGTGGACATGTGTTGTTCCTGATCTACGAGATGGTCACGCGTCGCAAACCCTCTGAGACCTTTATGATCCGGGCGGAATACGTGGGCTTCGGCATCCTCATCCTCCTGATGGTGGTGGCGAACCTCAACGATATCCTGCGCTGGCTGGGCTACCTATAGTCGCGTCTTCTCCGGGAGAGCCGGAATACCAACAGATAACAAGCCACGATGACCACATACGTCATCGTGGCTTGTAGTTTTGTGGGGTGCAGTCCGTCGATGCTCGCCCCAGGGATGGCGGCGATGGTGGTGAGCAGGGTGTTCAGTCCAGACACTATATATAATAATATGTTCGCGAGGGAAGGGAAGAGGAACACCACGGGCGAGAGCCAGAGGATGAGGATGGCAGCTGGGATGACGATGAAGTTCGTCAGCAGGAAAAAGACTGGCAGGCGTCCGAAGTAATAGGCAACCAAAGGTGCGACACCGATCTGTGCAGCACATGACACTGCCACCATCCCCCAGAACCATCTGATGACACGGTGCGTCATCAGATAGCCCACAGGGAACAGACGTTCAGACAAGGGCACGATCAGGAGGATGGCGAATACGGACAGGTAGGACATCTGGAAACCGATGTCGAAGAGTGACAGTGGGCTCACAATCAGGACCAGCAAGGCTGTGAAGGCCAGGGTGTTGACGGACATCTTGTCGCGATGGCCTAATGACAGCAGGGCGTAGACTGTGAGCATCGTGGCAGAACGAATGACACTCACGGGCATGCCAACTAAGAAGACGAAGGACCAAAGACAGATAAAGGTAAAAAAGTAAAAAGGTAAAAAGGTAAAATGGGGGCGGGCGCTGAGGAGGGTGAGGAGCATGAAGATGATGCTGAGGTGGAGGCCGCTCAGGGCCAGGATGTGTGAGGCGCCTGTGATGGCATAGATATCGCGGAGGTCATGGGTTAGGGCGGATTTGTCGCCTAAAGTCATTGCTGCCACGACTGCGTAGGCTTCCCCTCCTGAGTTCTTGCGTCCCGTTGGTAGCAAGCGGCAAAGCCGAGCGGGAGGGTTAGGGGTGGTCTGATCAGTCGCGAGGCGCTCCAACAACCTGCTGCGGAGTGTAAGGAAATAGAGTCGGGTGCGGTCCAGTCGTGAAAGACTCTTTAAAGACAGTTCCACCTTCTGCCATTTCCAACTCGACACAAATGTCCGGCCTGTGAAGCCATGCACTTCCAGATAGCGGCGATAGTCGAAAGAGCCTTTGCGCCATTCGCTGTTGGGTCTGATACGGGACTGGATTCTCAGCCCGTCGCCAATCTTCAGGCTCCGACTCCTGTCGTCCTTATAGAGGTAGCATTTCAGCTTCTGTTGACTGCCTGTCAACAGGATGTCCACAGCCATGGTCTTGGGCTTCTCCACAGGCTTACTGATTACCACTGCCTCATAGCAAACTTCCTTTTCCTGCCATGACACGCGCAACTTCGTCTCTTGCCTTTGCACCAGTAGCCAACCTAATACCACGAAACACACTGCAATGCCCGCAGACTGCCCGACGGCATACCGCCACAACAGCAGTGTTCCCACTACCATTACTACAAAAGCAGGCCAGAGCCAGCTGACAGTTCCCACACTGTCGCCCACGACAATCCCTGCCATCAGACAGATGACCAGACGTAATAATGGGGCCTCTCCAAACGGTTTGTTCTTCATATCACTTAACGTTAACGCTGCAAAGGTACGAATTTCTTTTGAATTAACCGCATAATTCAAAAGAAATTCGTACCTTTGCAGTCAGAATGGAAAGTATGGTGATGCCCTTGTGGGCGTGGATATTGTTTTACGGGCTGGTTGTCGTGATGCTTTACGTCGACCTGAAGTCGTTTGGACGGAAGGGTCAGCATGAGGTGAGCATCCGCGAAGCCTTGTCGATGACAGTGGTGTGGATTACTGTCTCGTTGGTGTTTTGTGCGGGCATCTGGTTCTTCTATCCTGTTGCCCCTCAAGAGAAGGCGATGGAGTTTCTGGCGGGTTATCTGATCGAAAAATCGCTCTCGATGGACAACCTCTTCGTGTTCCTGATGCTCTTCACGTTCTTCGGGATTCCACGGAAGTATCAGCATGAGGTGCTTTTCTGGGGTATCTTCGGGGCACTGGTGCTGAGGAGCGTGTTTATCTTTGCCGGTGCTGCGATGGTGCAAAGGTTCGAGTGGATCCTCGCCATCTTCGGCCTCTTCCTGATCTATACGGGCATCAAGATGTTCGGGCATCAAGAGGATGAGCAGGTGGATCCGTCGAAGAATATCTTCGTGAAGGTGTTCAAGCGGTTCTTCCCGGTGACGGACCAGTTACACGGAGATCATTTTTTTGCATCGGATTTACACGGAATAACACGGAAAGAGGATACTCTGGCGAAAGAAGTCCGAGAAATTCCGTGTCAGTCCGATGCAAAAAGAAAACCGAGGCTGAAGGCCACTCCGTTGTTTATTGCTCTGATCGTGATAGAGACGACAGATGTGGCGTTTGCCGTGGATTCGATACCGGCCGTGTTCTCCGTGTCGCGGGATCCGTTTATCGTGCTGACATCGAATATCTTCGCCATCCTCGGCCTGAGGGCGCTCTACTTCGCCCTGGCGGCCATCGCGAAATACTTCACCTATCTGAAATATGGCCTGGGCATTATCCTGAGCTTCGTGGGTGTGAAGATGCTGCTGGAGGTGTTTGCGGACATCAAGGTGTCAACGCCCCTCTCGCTGGCCTTTATCTTTGGCATACTCGTTCTATCCATGGTATTATCAATGGCATTAACATATGGGAAATTACACAAATGACGCAGTGGAACTGCTGATGGAGCTGATTGCGATCCCCTCTATCAGCAGGAGTGAGGACCAGGCCGCTGACAAGCTCAGCGAGTACTTGGACCGTTGGAACCTGCCTCACGGACGTGAAGGCAATAACCTCTGGGTGGGGTGTCAGGACTGGGACAACAACCGCAAGACCGTGATGCTGAATGCGCATATCGACACCGTGAAGCCCACCGGCTCGTGGCAGCGTGATCCCTTCAGGCCGATGCTCGACGGAGACAGGATCTATGGCCTTGGCTCCAACGACTGCGGCGGTGGTCTGGTGGCCACCCTCCAGGCCTATCGGATCCTGTTGAACCGCAATAGGAGCTTCAATATCCTCTGGCTGGCCTCTGCCGAGGAGGAGGTGTCGGGTGAGAACGGTCTGAGACGTGTGCTGCCACTGATGCCACCCATCGACGTGGCCATCGTGGGAGAACCCACCGGCATGCAGCCTGCCACGGCAGAGCGAGGACTGATGGTGATTGACGGCTATGCCCATGGGGTCAGTGGCCATGCTGCCCGGGAAGAGGGCGTGAACGCCATCTATGAGGCGCTGGACGACTTGGTGTGGCTGCGCGACTACCGGTTCAGGAAGGAGAGTGAGCTGTTGGGAGCAACGAAGATGACCGTGACGGTCGTGGAGAGTGGCACCCAGCATAATGTGATTCCCGATCTGTTGCATTTTGTGATAGACGTCCGGACGAATGAGTTCTACCAGAATGAGTTCGTGTTCGAGTTCCTGAAGAAGAAGATGAGGAAGTGTGAGTTGCAGGCCCGTTCCTTCCATTTGCACTCGTCGTCGATCGCTGCAGACCACCCCTTGGTGAAGCGTTGTCTGGAACGAGGCATGAGACCATTCGGCTCTCCCACGCTGAGTGACCAGGCCCTGATGCCCTGGCCCTCGCTGAAGCTAGGTCCTGGCGATTCTGCCAGATCCCATTCTGCGGATGAATTTATCACGATTGGGGAAATCGACGAGGCGATTCATACGTACGTCGGATTGTTGGAGGGGTTAAACCTATAGCACTTGTTCAGACCCCCTCTAGCTCCCCCTAACTTGGGGGGAGAAATGGTACCCCCTCTGGCTCCCCCTACTCAGGGGGAGAAATAATTACTACCTTGCCAGCCAGCCCTCGGGGTTGAGTTTCGCGGTGCCTCTACGAAGCTGGAACTGCATCATACCATCGGACCCGACACGTCCGATGGTTTGTTTTGTGTTGACACGTTGGCCCCGGCTGACACTGACGGAGGCAAGGTCACAGTAGACCGACAGGTAACTGCCATGCTTTACGATGACCACTGATGTGCCGCCATAACCAAAGACGGCCGTGACCTCCCCGTCGAAGATGGCCCTCACCTGTGCCCCGGGCTGTCCCTTGATGTCAATGCCTTTCTTGTCGAGGGTGACATGGCCTTTCACGTCTGTCACCGCGTTGGTGCCAAACCGATGCACAATTTTGTACCCTCCGACAATCGGCATGGGCAGACGCCCGCGGTTGCCCTCGAAGGTGGAACTCAGACGGAGATCCTCTGCAGGGACCGTATACTCGGTTTCCACCTTTTTCTTCTCAGCCGCCATCTCACGCTTGCGGGCCTTGGCTTCCTCGGCAGCCTTGCGCTCAGCCGCCTTCCTGGCTTTCTCAGCCTCCCGGGCAGCAGCCTCTGCACGGGCTTTCTCCTCAGCACTGCGCTTGGCAGCTGCACGCGCCTCTGCCTTGGCTTTCTCTTCCCTGGCCTTCGCCTCAGCTATACGACGGGCGTGCTCTTTGGCTGCAGCTTCTGCAGCTGCTTTCTTACGGGCCAGTTCCTCTGCACGTTTCTTAGCTGCCTCAGCTTCAGCCTTACGTTTAGCTTCAGCCTTCCGTTTTGCCTCTGCCTCAGCCTTCGCCTTGGCACGGGCAATCTCCTCGGCAATGAGTTTGTCGATACGGGCATTGAGTTCTGCATCGCGCTTCTTCTGCTGGGCGATGATGCCTTGGATGGCCTTCTGTTCTTTCTTTAGGCTGGTGACCACCTGCTGCTGTTCCACCTGTTTTGATTCGAGCGACTTTTTCTCCCGTTCACCCCGGTAGAGCAGGTCGTCCTTCAGGCGTTTGGCGCTCTTCAGTTCGTCGTAGGCCTCCCTGACCTGAGCCTGCATGGACTGCACAGCCTCACCCTGGGCCTGCTGGTAGGCTGCATATTCGCGGACAAACCGCATACGACGGTACATCTGTGAGAAATGGTCTGCGGAGAAGACGAACATCAGCTGCGACTGGATGTTCCGGTTGCGATGCATATAGCGCATCGACTTCATATAACGCTGCTTGCGCTCCTCGAGTTCTGCCTGCAGGGTGTGGAGCTGGTTGTCGAGCACGTGGATATCCCCGTCGAGGCGGGTGATGTCCTGACGGATGGTGTCGATGGTGCGACGCTTGTCTGCAATCTCGTTGTTGATGACCATGAGGTTCTGCAGACGTTTCTTCACGTCGCGCTCGTTGGCCTGGAGCTTACGCTCCTGTTCCTGGATCTGCTTGCGCACCTGAGCCTGCTCATTTTTCAGAGAATTGACGGTAGGGCCAGAGGGTTTCTGTGCGGTTTTTCCGGATTTACCGGACTTTCCGTTATTTCCGGATTTACCGGTCTTCTTTGCCGGGGCTTTCTTCTGGGGCGTGGATACACGGGTGGTGGTTGTCCGCTTGGGAGCAGTCTTCTTCTTAGACTGCTGGGCGGGGACAACCACCACCAGGCCGACCATGAGCCAGAGTAGCAGCAGGAGTCGCTTCACGGCGTTAAGGAATCGTTATCTTAGAGTGACATGAAACGACGGAGGATCTCATCGACAGTGACCTCACGATACTTGTTGGAGATCTCTGTACGGGGTTCCCACTCCGTTTCCTGTTTGATATATTTCAGCGTCATGCCGAGCTTCACTTCCTTTTCCGGGGTGGTGAGGGTGATGGCCGACTTCTGAGGGAACGCCTTCTTGTTGAGGGCCGTGAACTCGTCGTAGTCCCAGTTCAGCTGGGTGTTGCCGTGGAAACGGTCCTTATAGAGGATGTTCGCCATACGGATGATTGAACCGGTGCGACTGGCGAGCCAGCTGTACTCCATCTTACCCTCTTCGAGACCGATGATCATATCGTCACCACTCTCGAGCAGCGTGTAGTTGGCGATGGAGTCGACAATCAGCTTTTCGTTGGTCTTTACCAGCGTTGTCTGGTTCGGGCGGAAGAGCTCGTTCCAGAAGAGTGCCTGGATTACCTGGAAGTTCAGGCCACTGTTGCGGAGGAAGTCGACAGACATCCAGGGCGCTTTCAGGTACTGTTTGTTGATACGGTCCATGATCAGCACGTAGTCCTTGGTCATCTCGATGCGTCCGGCCTCTACGAATCCGAAGGCCATGAGCTGCAGACGGATGACGTCGTCGCGCTTCATCTTCAGGTCACCGGTGAGGGTGACCTTCTGCTGTCCCACTTCGACGGAGAACTTCACCTTGGAGGTGAGGAACTTCAAGGTCTGGGCATTTCCCCTCACACTATTGATGAAGTCGGATTTGTCTTTCATCTCTTGTGTCATGACGACGGGTTCTGCGACTTTCTTGTGTGACTTACAAGCCGTGAACACTAACGGTAATGCCAAAGCGGCAATTTTCAGGATACTGGTCGTTTTCATTCTTTTAAATATTTTTTAAGTTTGATTTTTCTTGCGAGCAGGGTGTTCTCGGGCAGTTTCTCACTGGCATCCTGCCAGAAGGAGAGGGCCCGGGTGATATCTTTGTTCTGGGCGTAGATGTCGCCTGCATGTTCAATGATGACCGCGTTTTCTTTCTGGTCGTCCATGTTCTGCAATGCCTGATCGATATAGACCTTCGCCTCGGCATAGCGTCCCTGCATGAAGAGGATCCAGGCGTAGGTATCGAGGTAGGTGGCGTTCTTGGGCTCAGCCTTGACAGTCTTGAAGCTCATCTCCTCAGCCTGGTTGAGACGTTCGCCGCGTTCACTGAGGTAGTAGGCATAGTTGTTCAGGCACCCGATGTTGTCGGCCTTCCACACTAGACAGGAGTCATAGGCGGCAAAGGCTTCGAGGGCCTTCCCCTTCTGGTGCAGGATGTCGCCCATAACGGCATAGAAATCTGAGACGATGGCGGGGTCACTTTCGTTGGTGATGACGCCAATGCCGTTCTGGAAGGCGCTGAGGGCACAGTCGAGAGAGTCGCGCCGGTAGTAGGCGATGCCCTGGTAGTAATAGAAGAGCATCTCGTCGGGCGTGTATTGGCGGGCCTCTTGACAGAGGGCGATGACACGGTCCATGTTGTCTGCCTCCCAGGCATAGGCGACGAGCTGCATACGGGCCGGGGCATAGTCCGGGGCGATGGCGACAGCCTGTTCGAGCACCGGGGTGATCGTGTCGCGCGACATCTTCTTCGCGTTCATGTATGAGGCGCAGAGCAGTGCCATCTCGGCATCTGACTGTGGCAATGCAAGGACTTGCCGGAAGAGTTCCAGCACGCGTGTGCTGTCCCCGTCGGCAGACTCTGAGGTCTGGATCTCCTGACGCATCAGACGGAGTTTCTCGTCGGTGGAGGCATGACTGCCCAGGAGTACACGTCTGGTCAGAGAGTCGGCCACCTCCTGTCGCTCGAGACCTTGATAAAGGTTGCGTAAGGAGAGGAGTACGCGGGTGTTATCAGCATCTTCGTCGAGTATCTCATGATAGATTTCGACGGCCTCGTCAGTCTGGTCGTTCATGAGCAGGGCATCCCCGTACATGGCCTTGTAGTTCAGGTCGTTGGGGTATTGCCGGGCGAGGGCTGCCATCTCTGCCACAGCCTCCTTGTTCTTGCCCATGCGGTTGTAGAGCGCACTCTTTGCCAACGAGAGACGCTCGTTCTTGCCGTCGTTCTGCTCCAGTTGGTTCAGTACGCTGATGGCATTGTCGTAGTCCTCCACCTGTTGGTAGAGCTGGAAGAGCATCTCGAGCATCTCCTCCTGGTTCTTGTCACGCTCATAGATACCCTTGATGACCGGGATGGCACTGGCATAGTCCTGTCGGCTGATGTAGGCCTGGGCGAGGGTTTCCATGTAGGTGGTGTTCTCCGGGTCGAGTTCTGCAGCCTTTTTGACGCAGGCCATGGATTCGTCCTGTTGCTTCAGGGCTGCATAGTATTGGCCGAGGAAGTAATAGACTTCAGGGGCGTCAGGATTCAGGTCACGACAGTGTCTCAGCAGGTCGAAGGCCGCATCGTGATGCCCTTTCTGGCGCTGCACCATCGCTTCGAGGAAGAAGTGGTTGAAGGTCTTGTCGTTTGTTTGCGCAGAGACAGGTGAAAAGGTGAAAAGGTGAAAAGGTGAAAGGACGAAGATGATTATCGTCACCCTCATCCACAACATCCTGTTACTTTTAAATCCTTTTTTCACCCTTTTACTTTTTTACCTTTTTACTTTTTTACCTTTATTTCACTCCCGTATGCCCATAGCCTCCTTCACCCCGTTCGGTCTCGTCGAGTACGTCCACCGCTATGAACTGTCCCTGTTCGTGTCTGGCGATGACCATCTGGGCGATGCGCTCTCCGTCGTTCACGATGAAATCCTCCTGCGACAGGTTGATGAGCAGCACGCCCACCTCACCACGATAGTCGGCATCGACCGTTCCTGGGGAGTTGAGCACTGTGATGCCCTTCTTCAGGGCCAGTCCGCTGCGGGGCCTCACCTGGGCCTCATAGCCTGCTGGCAGGGCAATGTGCAGCCCCGTCGGGATGAGTCTCCGCTCCATGGGCTTCAGCACGATAGGCGCATCGAGATTGGCCCTCAGGTCCATGCCGGCACTCTGCGCTGTGGCATACTGCGGCAGTGGCTGATGACCTTTGTTCACGACTTTGATTTGTAGCATACGTTTAAAATTTCATTTTAATCAGTGTGCAAAGGTAATGCTTTTACGGCATATTCCCATGTTTCTGGGCAAAAAATTTTGTTTTTTTCGTTAATTTCTGAGAAATATGCATCATCTGTGGTTAATTTTCGTATCTTTGCAGTCAATTATGATGAACTGGCAACAACTGATATCCAACAAACGACTCGGTCAGGAGCACCGTCATCCCGAACGTCATGATGACCGGACGGAGTTCAAGCGTGACTACGACCGACTGATCTTCTCGGCCCCCTTCCGGAGGTTGCAGAACAAGACACAGGTATTCCCGCTTCCGGGGAGCATTTTCGTACATAACCGCCTCACGCACTCGCTTGAAGTGTCGTGCGTAGGCATGTCGCTCGGTAATGATGTGGCACAGCAGCTGCTGCGGCGTCATCCGGAACTGTCTGACAGTCTCTTGGGTGAGATCGGGCAGATTGTGGCAACGGCCTGTCTGGCGCATGACATGGGCAATCCGCCGTTCGGGCATAGTGGTGAGAAGGCGATCCAGTCGTTCTTTACCGAAGGCCCTGGCATGGGTTTGCAGGCGGAGGTGTCGCCACAGTTCTGGTGCGATGTGACTCATTTCGAAGGCAATGCGAATGCTTTCAGGCTGTTGACGCATCAGTTCTGCGGGCGGAGAGTCGGTGGTTTTGTCATGACTTATTCAACCCTCGCGAGCATCGTGAAGTATCCTTTCTCGTCGATGGCTGCAGGGAAGAAAGGAAAGTTCGGATTCTTTGATTCGGAGAAGGAGCTGTTTGTGCGAGTGGCTTCGGAGTTGGGGATTATTCGCAAATCTGCTGAGGGTGAGCCTTCGCGCTATGCCCGTCATCCATTGGTATATCTGGTGGAGGCGGCTGATGACATCTGTTATGAGATTATGGATATCGAGGATGCGCACAAACTTAAAATAATTTCATACGAGGATACGTCGCAGATGCTACTGAGTTTCTTTGATGCGGATACCCGTGAGCGTATTTCGAAGCGCGTTGTCGAAGAGGGTGTCACGGACAAGAATGAGAAGGTGGTGTATCTGCGTGCCTGTGTCATCGGACTGCTTGAAAGTGAATGCGTGAAGGTGTTTGTCGACCATGAAGACGAGATTCTGGCAGGCACCTTCGATGGCAGCCTGATCGACCATATCAGCGAACTTCCCCGCGAGGCATATCGTCAGTGCAGCAAGATGTCTGTGGAACGTATCTATCGCAGCAAGCCTGTGCTTGATGTGGAGCTTTCCGGTTATCAGATTATCCAGACGCTAATGGAGCGGTTTATTGAGGCTGCAGTGCATCCCGAACGTTTCTATTCCCGTCAGCTTATCGGACGTGTCAGCAGCCAGTACGACATTAGTGCCGAATCCCTTGAGACCCGTCTTATGGCTGTTATCGACTATGTCAGTGGCATGACTGACGTCTATGCCCTCGACGAATACCAGAAAATCTCCGGCATTTCCCTTCCCGTGGTTTAGCACATTGTGGCCAGGTCACCTGTGCTATCAAGATTGGTCCTTATTTTGATGAAGTGAAAAGGAGAGGCGGTTCAGTCTGCCTCTCCTCTGATCATAGTATTAAATCGTAGTATTAGAAATAGGTAAGGTTTGAGGTTAACAGAGTTGAGCTGTTGTCTTTGAATGACGTTGCAAAATTAAGAAATTATTTTCTAATATCAAAAACTTTTATCGGAATTTGTTGTTGTTTTTAAGATTTTTAAATACTAATAAATATTTTACAAGAAATGTACTAAATACACTTTATATATTATATATATCAATAAAATTGAAAATGAAAATACTTTATATAATGTGTAATTTGTTAAAGTTTTGAATTTAAATTCAAATCGGTAAATATATTTGACTTAATGGTTGTAAAAAGAATTGGTTATAAATACTCTTGATTTTGACAAAAATGTATTTTATCTAAAAAAAGTTTGGTTATTCCGAATTGTTTAGCTACTTTCGCACCCAAATGCAGTTGTATATGAGTAGGAGAATATGTTTACTGGCCATGATGCTGGTGATAACGATGGGGACGAAGGCGCAGCAGCGATACTCCGACGGACTGGATGATGTGATGCAGTATGTGCCCTATGCGTCGGTGTTTGCATTGAAGGCCTGTGGGGTGGAGAGTCGGGATGACTGGAAGAAACTGGCGATCACAACCACTGCTTCATGGGTGGCTACAGTTGGTGCGGGGTGGATCCTGAAACAGTCGATCAAGGAGTGGAGGCCCGACGACAGTGACCAGAAGTCTTTTCCTTCTGGCCATTCGATGATTGCCTTTGCAGGTGCAACGGCATTGCATAAGGAGTTTGGGAAGGTTTCGCCCTGGATTTCTGTGGCAGGGTATGGCGTGGCGACGTTTGTGGCAGTGGATCGCGTTGCCAAAGACCGCCATCACTGGTATGATGCCGCTACAGGAGCTGCACTTGGATTTGGCATTACGGAACTTGTGTGGTGGCTTTCAGACAAAGTGTTTCCCCGGCAGAAGGACAAAATCGCCTTCGGCACTTCCGGTACGACCCTTGATGTGGTCGTCGCCTTATAATAATGTTTCTTAGAGGTCGAGGAGGCCTGCGGGCAGGTGCATGGTGATGGTACGTGCATGTTGGTCAATCTGCGTGATGAGATCTTCAGAGGCAGGAATGAGATGACCATCTTCAAGACAGAAGAGGATGTTGAGGGTGGAATCATCGATGGAGGCGATACGACCAACGGACTTGTTGGTACTGGCATCGATGATGCCGAAGCCCACGATGGCTGACCAAGAGATATTGTCGTCGTCGCTGGCAGCGAGATTGCGGGGGAAGTAGACGTCACAGCCCGTCAGTTCACGGGCTCGTTCCTGACTGTCGATGCCCTCGAATTTCATCAGGGCTGTCGTGTCACTGCGGAAACGATATTCTTCGATAAAGAAGGGCACGAGGATGCCATCGATGTCGAGGATGAGGTAGTCGGCATCAACACGGTCGAAGACATCGTCGTCGAAGAGGAAAGAGACCTCTCCCCTGACGCCATGGCTCTTGCCGAGTCTCCCGATTTTGTATACTTCTTCCTGCTTGATCATGTTTTTTCTTTTTGCAACGGACTTGACGGACTTTCTCGTTTTTTTTAGTCCGTGTTAGTCCGTGTTTGTCCGATGCTATTCTCGTTTGATGCAGGCGCCCAGGGCATTGAGGCGTCCCTCGATGTCTTCGTAACCACGGTCTATCTGTTCGATGTTGTCAATGCGACTGGTACCATTGGCACTCATGGCGGCAATGAGCAGGGCGATACCTGCACGGATGTCAGGGCTGGTCATACGACCACCACGCAGGCAGATCTTCCGGTCGTGTCCCACTACGACGGCTCTGTGAGGGTCGCAGAGGATGATCTGGGCGCCCATGTCGATGAGCTTGTCAACGAAGAACAAGCGGCTCTCGAACATCTTCTGATGGAAAAGAACCGAGCCACGGGCCTGTGTCGCCACGACGATGAGCACTGAGAGCAGGTCGGGGGTCAGGCCAGGCCAGGGAGCATCTGCCAGTGTCATGATTGTCCCGTCGATGAAGGACTGGATCTCGTAATGACGCTGACGGGGGATGTAGAGGTCGTCACCCTCCACCTTGACTTTTACGCCCAGTCGTCGGAAGGCGTCAGGGATGATGCCGAGGTTTTTCACAGAGACATTCTGGATGCGGATGCCATCGCCACACATCGCTGCCATGCCGATGAAGGAACCGACCTCGATCATGTCGGGCAGGATCTGATGTTCTGCACCGTGGAGTGTGCTCACACCTTCGATGGTCAGGAGGTTGGAGGCGATGCCGCTGATTTTCGCACCCATCTGGTTGAGCAACAGGCATAGCTGTTGGAGATAGGGTTCGCAGGCGGCATTGTAGATGGTGGTTGTGCCCTTGGCGAAGACGGCAGCCATCACGATGTTGGCAGTGCCTGTCACTGAGGCTTCGTCGAGCAGCATGTAGGTGCCTTTCAGACGTGTGGCAGAGATTTCGTAGACATCACGACCTGGCACGTGGTTGAACTTCGCACCGAGTTTCTGGAACCCGAGGAAATGGGTGTCGAGGCGTCTGCGTCCGATCTTGTCGCCACCTGGTTTTGTGATGATGGCCTTGCCCATACGGGCCAGCAACGGACCAATCATCATCACGCTGCCTCTGAGTTCTGTGCACTTCTGGACGAACTCATCGCTCTCTAAGTATTCAAGGTTGAGGTTCTCTGCTTGGAATGTATAGGTATTCTCACTCCTCACTCCACACTCCTCACTCCTCGAAACTTTCACACCGATGTCACGCAACAACTGGATGAGGTTGTTTACATCACGGATGTCGGGGATGTTGTGGATGGTCACCGCCTCACTAGTCAGCAGGGTGGCACAGATCACCTGCAGGGCCTCGTTCTTGGCGCCCTGTGGACGAATCGTACCGCGCAGTGGATGACCTCCCTCAATGATGAATGATCCCATAGACGTCAGGGGTTATTTCTTTTTCTTCTTCGCTTTTGGTTCCTCAACAGCAGTAGCCTTGTCCAACTTGATCGTCGACAGATCCAATTGGATGACGCCGTCGGTGAAGCGTGCCAAGTCGTCGGCCACTTTCTCGTCACTCATGGAACCATGGCCCCAGGTCATCAGATTTCGCTTCATCTGATTAGCCGTGTAGTAGGCCAGGGCGTCGCGCTCCTCGCCTTCGGGCATCGTTTTCAGCTTCTCAAATAGCTGTTCGAGTAATTTGCCATAGTGACGCAGACGCATGCCCTCCTGAGGGAGGGGGATGGCCTTGGGCTTCTCCTGGAGCTTCTCGGCTGCTGTCACGTCGAAGGGCCAGTCTATATCCAACTGCTTGTGGCTCATCAGGTAGAGATGATCCCACAGCGTCTGCTCGAAGTCGGCATTGTCATGGAGTTCGGGCACTTTCGTTTCCATCATACGGATAATCTCCTGAGCGCAGTTCTGACGTTCGGACTTGTCCGTCAGGCTGACGGCGTAATCCACCATCTTCTGGATCTCCCGGCCATATTCCGGCATCAGGAGCTGCTCACGATGGGTGTTGTAGTCTAATCCTTTGATATTCATATCTTCTTCTTTTAACTTCCTTAACTTCTTTAACTCCTTATAACTTCTTTAACTCCTTATTTAAATCAGTTTCTTGGGCATCTTGGCCACGAAGTCCTTCAGATAGAAGGGCGTAAAGTAGGCTACGTCTTCTGTCTCGTCGTTCAGTAGGCGACGCTCTGCCAGAGGCTGCATCCACTTGGCCTGAGGCTCAATGCCTTCTATCAGATGGGCGTTCGGGTGATGGATGACCTCCATACATTTCTGGGCGCCATTGCCGAAGAAGTACACCGGGTGTGCGTCAAGATAGTCCTTGTAGGTCTCTGCCGTCACAATGTCTGCACCAACCTCTCTCACGGGTTTCAAGGCACGGGTATAGACCCCGGCGTAGACCTCCATCCGTCGGGCATCAAGCATCGGACAGAGCAGGGCATCGTCCTCCACCATCTCTCGTAGCAGGACTGGTACGCAGAGGAGTTCGAGGGTTGGCACGGCAATCAGTTTCAGATTACGGCCATAGCAGATGCCTTTTGCCATCGAGACCCCAATGCGGAGACCTGTGTATGAGCCCGGCCCACAACTAACGGCTACGGCATCAAAGGGAATGGCATGGTTGTCGGTAAACGAGAGTGCCTCGTCTACCATCGTACCCAGTCGCTCTGCGTGATTAGGGCCAGAGTGGTCTTCCTGTTGAAAAATGACCTGAGAGTCCTCTGACGCAGCTACGGAGCAGACGTTTGTACTTGTCTCTATGTGTAATATCGTCGACATGATGATGTTCAGTCATTTATTATATTGGGCGCAAAGGTACTGCTTTTTTTTGAATCCGCCAAATCTCCGGTCAAATAATTCCCCAATCTTCCCCTCAGGCCTCCTCGATCTTCTTCTATCTTCTTCTATCTTCTTCTATATCTTCCTCTATCTTCTTCCCTCTCTTATATATATTAATAAGGTGTAGCCTGTTTCGCGTCTTGATATTTGTCAAGAGTGACTAAAATTTTGCATAAAAGTTGAAAATTTCTCCGGAAAAGTTTTGGCGGTTCGGAAAAAGTTTGTACCTTTGCACCCGCTTTCAGAGATGGAGGCAAAAAAGAAAGAGTTCTTTGAAAGATTTACATAGACAGAAGTAGTACAAGAAGCGACATACTTTTCGTGAGTATGTTGGGTGAAAAAGAAACGAACCGTCAAGAAATTGAAGAGGTGCTTTCAACTTGATATTGGATAGTCGTTCTGAGACAGATTACGTCGATAGAGGATTATACAAGGTTCCTAGGAGCGAGTGCAGAGCCAAGTTCACTTGAGCTGTGCCGAGCGACGACGGAAGTTCGTAGAAATTTTCTGTCGCAGACATAAAATTTATACAATGAAGAGTTTGATCCTGGCTCAGGATGAACGCTAGCTACAGGCTTAACACATGCAAGTCGAGGGGCAGCGGGAAGTTAGCTTGCTAACTTTGCCGGCGACCGGCGCACGGGTGAGTAACGCGTATCCAACCTTCCCCTTAGTAGGGCATAGCCCGTAGAAATGCGGATTAATACCCTATGTTATTCGTCGAGGACATCTGAAGTGAATCAAAGGTTTACCGCTAAGGGATGGGGATGCGTCTGATTAGGCAGCAGGCGGGGTAACGGCCCACCTGGCCGACGATCAGTAGGGGTTCTGAGAGGAAGGTCCCCCACATTGGAACTGAGACACGGTCCAAACTCCTACGGGAGGCAGCAGTGAGGAATATTGGTCAATGGTCGAGAGACTGAACCAGCCAAGTAGCGTGCAGGATGACGGCCCTATGGGTTGTAAACTGCTTTTATGCGGGGATAAAGTGAGGGACGTGTCCCTTTTTGTAGGTACCGCATGAATAAGGACCGGCTAATTCCGTGCCAGCAGCCGCGGTAATACGGAAGGTCCGGGCGTTATCCGGATTTATTGGGTTTAAAGGGAGCGCAGGCGGAGGCTTAAGCGTGAC